>Ga0179591_1184103_pt1 | contig 19054 bp, 11 predicted proteins | sample CZOMad2_1_08_16f_FD_182891 | JGI IMG/M metagenome (GOLD analysis project Ga0179591, IMG submission 182891) | Vadose zone soil fungal communities from Angelo Coast Range Reserve, California, USA - CZOMad2_1_08_16fungal (PacBio error correction) | ecosystem: Environmental > Terrestrial > Soil >... | reverse complement strand
TATTTTCCCCCGTCTTTTCTCGGGAAGTCCCCTAGAGCTGCGTAGTCTTTCTCGAGGAGGCGCATAGGTTTCTCTTTACGCTGCCCCCTTTAACCACCTTCAAATTTTCATACCTTTGCGTGGTGCCGACTTCTTCTTTTTCCCCCGCGAGATTCTCCTTTTTGCCGCCGCAAACAGTCCGCGTTCCCCTCCCCCCTTCTCTGTCCTTTTCGACCCACGATTTCGCCTTTCATGCCTCGCGCGAGATTCCTCGGCGCCGGCTGTCCAGCCTGTTCGAGCCAACGCTGGTCTCTATACCAGATGCCGTGCCGTAAGTAAGGTTCCTTTTTTTCCTTCGTCTAGGCCGCCCCGCCGGCGCCTTCTCTCCCGGGGTCACGCTCTAGCTTCCTCCTTTTTTAGTAGCTCCTATTAATTTTGTCCCCTTCCCAGTTAAACGGGGTCCGGCGCTTTTTCCCGTCTCTAGGGCCCGGCGAGAAGCGTTAGATCGCAGTCCTCTGCTCGTTTGACCGAAGTGTGACGGTTTTTCTACGTGTCTGGTCAATTTTGTCAAGGTTGAAGAAGAGTAGACTGGCCGTCGGGGGGAGTTAACTTCCCTGTTACCCCCTTCCCACACGGGTCCGCCCCCCCCCAACCGCAAGCAGGTGCCTTTCTTCAAGTAGCAATTTCGCCGCTGCAAGGGAAGCACAACACGTTTCCCACCCCCCCCCACCAGGATTACTTGATCTCTTGAGTCCGCTCCGTAAGCGTCCCCTTAACCCCGGACACCCCTTTCTTATTCGGCGACGGGTCTGAGTGCCCGATCCCTGACTTCTGCACGCCCTCCCCCGACGGAGCCAAGCCCCTTTCTTCTGCCCCGGCCTCCTTGCCCGGAGACGAGAGGTTTTTTCCCAGTCCTATGGCCGCCTCCACCCCTCCTTGCAGCGCGGACAAATACGGTTATCCCCCCTTCCCGCCAGAAGTTTTCTACCTCCCCGGTATTTAACGACGCGAGATTTCGTCTCGTGGAACCGAATACCTCGACGCTCTAAATTTATGACACACTAGACGAGTTTTTCAGTTTATGTTTTTCTATGTTTTTTCTATTTTTTTTTTTGTGGCTTTCTTGTATTTCTCCCCTTTTTTGTTTGTTCATGCTTTTCTGTTTTTGTGTCTGTTTTTTTTTCTTTTTTGCGCCTTGTTGTTTTGTGTTTCATTTTTTTTTTTTTTTCTTTTTTCTTGTTTTTTGTTTCTTTCCTTTTGTGTTGTGTTTTGTTTTGCTTGGGTTTTTTTGTGGTTTTTGTTTTTTTTTTTTGTTGTTAGTTTTTTTGTGGGTTTGTTGTGTTTTTTTTTTGTTTTTTTTTTTGTTTTTGTTTTTTTTGTTGTTTTCGAGGCGTAGGGCGAGCCGATACTCTTCCCGTTCGGAGAGATCTCCGCTTCTTTGATATCAGAGCCAGCCATCGTCAGCCCGATTTCGGATCCCTGATCCGAGAGCGAGAAGGACTGCGCCTGAACGTGCGATGCTCTTGCCCCCTCAGGAATGGTTCCACGCAGTTTTGAGCTTTTCTCTATTCCCCTGCTTTCTTTAAGCTGTAGCCGACTGCCCGGCCATCTCACGCCCGGGAATAGACTCACTTGCTCCTCTGCCAGTTTCGGCTGAGAGAAACACCGCGCGTTAGTCCAGCTGACGAGGAAAATCTGAGCCAACCTGTAGGGTCATGCGTGTGTAATTAGAAAGTCACCCTCTAGGAGTGGCTAAGCGAAGATCATAGACCCCCGGCATCTCAACGGCACGCTTATAGAGAGTGCATTTTTTCTGTATTAGTTCTTTGATCCTTATGGCGGAGAGGAATTGAGATGTCGTTCACAGTAGTAGTGACACCTCTCCCCGGCCTTCAATGATTTCGGAGAAGACTCTAAACCCGTCTCTACTTACCTAAATGCTAATAGATACGGCAGTATTTCTTTCTTCGGACGCGGTCCTTCCGAGCGCTCTTTCTAGCACGGCGAGGAACTTTCGACCCATATACTCCCCTGTCCTCGAAGATGACGGCGAACCCCTTCCTGGACCACTATTTCGGAACTGGTTTCCGATGCCTGAGAAAGGACTGTCGTCCCCTTCCTGCGAGCAGCGAGCGACTTCCTTTTCGACCCTTGCCTTCTCAGGGAAGGTACGAAGCTCAAGTTCTACTCTCTTCTTGGTCGACACTGGAGTGTCTTCTCTGTCTCTACTCCTCTTTTCCAATAGAAGCTATCGTAAGACTACGTGATAAGGTCCCTCTTAATCTATTCTTGAATAAACATAGTCCAGATCTACCACTTCTTTATCCGCAGTAAAGGCTCATTGTAGTAGGGAAGGAAACCGACACTTCCTCCCTGCGCTTAATGATCCTCTCCTTAGTAACCGTGAGTCAGACACCCTTCAGACCCTCCCTCTTAAACAGAACGAGAGTACACCGTCATAAGGAGAGAGGTGTAATGTTCCTATGGCGCCTTCCCTTTGACATGACGTGAACAACTAGAGGAGAGGCGAAAGACACGTCCTCGGAGGAGGTCCGCTGTATATGTTCCTACCCCTTCCCCCTTCACCCTTTAATTGACGAAGGGCGTGTCCTCTTCTCTGGACTTTTTTCCAGCGATCGTCCTGCTTTTTTTTTTGAGTTGAGGCCCTTCCTTTGCCGCTAACGGGCCTCGCGCGGCTTTTCCCCCGCACTCTACCTACGGAGGCGCATCAGATGACGCCCGTTCAATACCATATGTGAGGTTGAGTGGTAGATAAACTGTTGAAGATGATGCATCCTTGTACAAGTGTATATTTTCGTCCTCGTGCCTTGTGCTTCTTCCTCTCAAATCATCCGATTCCGAACTCTTGCGGACGCGGGACCTCGGCTCGTTTTTCTGGGCTCTAGATCAAGGTCGAGAGGACTCCGTGCTTTAAGTTTGTTAGTCCCTTCCGATCGTCGACCCCCCCAAGAAGTGTTTTGTCTTTCTGGAGTCACGACTTCGTCTTAGTACTCCTGCTGTTCTGCTCAAGACTGTCCGAGCGAAGGTCCTGTTAAGGTCAGAAAACCTGCCCTCTCCTCGACTTTTAGGGACCCCATGAGCACCCAATTTGGGACTACCTAGACGGGAGCTGCAGCTGCCCTTCCCTGCCGTTTTCTGTCGGACGTCATGTAGTCCTAGCTGTTTTCGGTCGTCTCGCGTGACCCCAAAGCTTGGTGCGGTGCAGAGCAAGATCTTCCGGAGAAATCCTCTCTAAGACAGTCCCGACCCCTACCCACAATAACGTGGTTCAATGGCTTTTTTGGACATACTGATTTCTTGTCGCGTTCAGCCCGAGCTGTTCCGGGGCTCGAGACACCCGAGCAAATGACCGGTTAGTGAACTATTTGTCCCCCCTGAGTGGCTCGTTTCCGCACCTACCGGAAAAAACCGCTCCTTCCTTCTTGCTCAGTATTCTTAATGCGCAGCCGTGCACGTTTCTTTCCCCCAGTGGCGGATACTGCACCCCCACACCATCTTCCCTGTCGTACATCGTTTTCCAGCTGATTTTTTCGGACCCTCCCCGCCAAAGGCAGCCACTACACCTCTTTTCCACCAAGTCGGCGCCACCGTACCTTGATGCAGGTCTTACAGACTACCTACAGGTTAGCACTTCGTGGCGTGACCTTTCCCAGGCCCGCCTCCTCTGCAGATGGACCGTGTTTCTCCGCACTTAGGACGACGGTCACCCTCATTCAGGATCCTACTAAAGTCCCTATCTCTCCCCTTTTGTTGTTTCTATTTTAATATTTTCTTCGTTTCTACCGAACGGAACATTGAGTGACATGCCCTTTCCCTTCAGCTAAAAACGAGTTTTTTTCCCCTGGCCTCCCTCTGGTGTTCTGCGTATTATACCGATCCTTCTTTCTTCACCTCTCCTTGTGATCCCGGCTTCCCTCTCCTTGGCGTTCCACGAGGCTTGAACGCTTTTTTTACTGGATTACCTTTTGCTCGTTCCTCAAGCTTCTTCGAAGAAGGATTCCCCCTCCCCCATCCCCGGCTGCTTGAGGACTTTCTTCCTTTTTCAACCAGTACGAGCGGGACCTTCTTTCCTCATGCTCTCAACTCGCTGCACATCCATGGTTGTCTCCTTTTCCTATCAACTTCATCGCGGAAGATTCCCCCCCCCCAACCTTCTGCCTCCCCCCCTGGTCTCCTTCTTCTCTTTTCCCTACTTGGTGTTGCTAGAGATTCCCCCTCTTGTTATGTTGGATCAGGCGAGATGAATTTTATCTCTTCTCTCAGAGGACACGGACCACTGCTTGTTTTAGTGATCCACTAGCGTCCTGCCCGTGGCCCTGAATTTGTAATGGATCTTCCGCTCTGTGAAGTACCCCAGGCCAGACTTCGTGTTTTTTGCTGTCTAAGAAGATTGAGTACAGGTCTCTCTTTTCTCCTCCTGAGGAACACCAGTAAGCCCTCTGCGCTCCGGGAAAAGCACTGTCTTTCCCCTCGCTACTTTGACTGAGGACTGCGAGCCGGCAAGGATAGGGTCCTCCCGACCTTTTCCACCCATCGTCGTTCCGTGGGTATTTCCAGCTGTTTGACTTTACTAAGTGATTGTCTGTTTCTCGTTTAGCTGCTCCGCTTTTTTGAACCGCTATGAGGATCCGCCAGACCCTCCCTCCGTCTCGGATAGTGACGATGTAGAGATACTATTCTTTTTTCGAACTTTCGTAAGAAAGGTCTGTGAAGCACCCGTTCATCTTCCTTCCCCTTTCCCGGTAATTTTTTCTCCTTCGTGACCAGGACCCTACTTTCTACTTGAGGTCGTAGTTTTGGCCTCGTCTCTTTGTCACAAGGTTTATGCCGCGGTTGTAGATTTGTTCTTTAAGTGCTTCGGGATTCTGCTCGCGTCCCTTCTCCTGCGATGCGGGCAACTGCATTGAGATTTGTTTCGGTTGCCCTTTTTCTCGGCCCGTGGCACGGAGTCGAATCAGCTTTCCTCTCCTTTTTCCTCCGAGAGGTTTGTTTCTTTCGGTGCTCTCCCGTGGAGTCTTCTTTCCCGGGTTACCCCCTTGTACCATCAGTCTGTGAGCGTGCCTCTTCACTTTAGGCGCAGCGCAATTTTGCGTTGTGGCCTCTCTTCGCCTTGCAAAAAGTGTGGTTCTCTTATTTGTGTGATAGCTCTATCTCCTTTTCCCTCTGGGAAAATACCCTCTGCTTATCACTAAGGCGAGCCTCTTCCACTAACGATGCGTCTGAACGTTTGCGACCATGTGCGGTCAAGCGAACTGGGGTCCCGAACGGATCCTTTGTTTACCAGGTTAAAAGTAGTAATGGTGGCACCTTCTCAGGATCTTTATTTCTTTTTAAAAGGACTTAGCAGCGGTCCTTAGTTCTCTCCCCGTGTGTCCAGACGACCGCCGGTGTACCGGAAAGTCTCCTTTCCGTCAGATCGGGGATGCAACCTTGTGCTCTTCGTAGAGATTGGCCTTCTTCTCCGGACCCCCCCTCCATGCGATTCCTTCAGCGGATGCGGAACCTTAGATTCTGTCGAGAGGCGGATTAGAATGATCCTCCTCCCCCCTTGCTCATCAATAGTTCTGCCCCATTTTAGTTATGGTGATTCGCATCGTTTGTCGTGCCCAGGAGTGCCCGGTTTTTCGGCCTGTTCTCGGCGACAATACCTCGGCCGCCCCCATCCTTGTAGTACGCATTTGGCTGCTAATCAAGGAGCACTGTTCTCCTACGAGTCATAGTAGGAGGTGGCCATTCCCCATCGCGGGTATCCCTTACCCTCTCGTTTCGTCCTATGTTTCAGCTCACCTTTGCCCATTCTTACGGAAGTTCCCTCGAGCTCTTTGACGCATCTCTTAGCGAAGGAGATTAAGCAATCAGAGGGTCCTCGCTATTCTTTTTTGAAGTATTGTAAAGTCTTCCTCTTTCTGTTGCAGCGGAGAGTACCGGCAGACAATTTTAGTGTCTAATCGTGTACGAGGTGGACGGTCCACCTTTCAGCTCTTTTCTCAATGTTGTTACATATACGGTCTTGATCGAGGTCGATGGGAGGAAAGAGGATTCGATTCTCGTCCACTCCTGGCGACACCCTCTCCCGATCTCTTCTTCGAGTTGACGGCAAAGTCATGATAATAGGTCGCCGGCTCGCCGTATTGGCATTTTTATGTGTATAGACGACCATGGTTGGCTACCCACTCAGATCTCTCAGCTTCCCTCGCCCCTCCGGTTCGACGTAGGAGGAGTCCTTAATTTCTTGCTCTTCTTTTGTAAGTCTTCGACTGCTTAGAACCTGAGAGCCTCCCCCTTCATCGGAGATGATCTCCGCAGCCTCTCTATGCAGTGCGTAGTTTCGCCTTTTTTTTAGTTTTGCGCCCGCGCTCTTTGCGGGTTCTCGGTCGAAAATGGAACCCTTCCGGCGCTACGGCCTGCGCCCATTCACGAAGTTCTCAAGGGTTTGATCGACGCTGTTCTCTCTCCAGTCAGTATACCTCTGTCCTCCCCGGCGAGATCTTGCGCTTTCTTCGACTTTCGGGTCCGTTTTTTTCCTCTCTATGACATACAGTGGCTCCTTTTTACCCCCAGTTTTTTCCAGCCGCTCTTGATTCTGCTTCCGCCAACGGCCGGAGGCTTTTCCTCCTTTGTCTTGGCGCATTCGTCTGTAGTGCACACTCTTTTTTACTCTGCAAGAATCCTGACTCCTTATCCTTTAGGTTCCTTTTCCTCAGACTTTATCGTTTTTCAGGAGTATCGCTTCAGCTATTTTCGTCATGCCAGAAGTCTGGCTTTGCTGCACTCTATACGAGGAGACTTACCATCTCCCTTCTAGATTTATTACCCTTGTAGCCACCGGCTATCGTGGCTATTTTTTCGCATTTGTTCGGAGCAGGTGCTGTCGAGTACGATAGCCTTCCCTCATTTCTCTTTTTTTCAGCCCGGATTTTCTTCGTCGACACTCAGGCACCTTTTCCTTTCACCTCCAGATCGTCCAACTTCGTGGATGCCATGATCTAACGTCTTTTGCCCCCCCGCCTATGCCTGCCCCCCTGTGCGGTTATCCGGAAGGTCTCAGCTTCGGCGATACCTCCTTCCCTGACAGTTAAGAGAAGGTCTCTGCGGACGTCCGGTATGTCGCGCCTGCAGTGGACGAATCCCCGTACATTCGCCGCCAAGCTTTTTTTCTCCTTTACTTGGTGACTTCGTACTCGTACTCTTTTTTTGTAGGTTTACTTTCGCTCCTTACGACGGGGTTGTGCCCTTTCGTTTGAGCGATCGACGTTCGGCGAGACGTTGTCGTCGACGACCTTCCCCCGTCGTTTTTTTCTATTCTGAAAATTGGTTTCCCCTTGACACTCTGTCCACGCCCAAGTCTAATTTACCTGGAGTATGGTTTTCCTTTCCCTCCCTCAACTTTGTAGAAGAACGTCCCCCTTCGTTTCCCGACCTCTTTGCTTATGACGCGATAGCCCGTACCTTTCGAAGGGCAATTCTGATCTCCTGCTCACCTCGTGGACGGCGGTTTCTTTCTAGCTATCGTCGCGCCATCTTTGGGCTTAGAGAGCGGTGTCCCTTGTCTGCTCGCGCGCTTCGCCGTATTTGACCCGTGAGACGTCCAATGCGGAGTCCGTGACTTGACCGGCCGGCTTGCTGTCCGTGAGAGAAAAGATGTGGACTCAACCTTCTCTGCCGTCCCCCCTGACACCTATTCTTTGCTCTGACGAGGACTTTCGTCTAGCTCGGGGCCCCAGGATGAGATAGGGCTTTCTCGTTTGAGTTCCATCCATTAATCCTTTTATCCTCACTACGTACGTAAACCTTTTTACCGTTTGATTGGCACTTTACGCTGGTCCGCTCTATGCGAAGAATGCTACTAATAGTCCTTGACAGCTTCCTCTCTCACTTTCCCCACTTTACCGCTCGGGGCGCTTATATTTCCCTCCCTTCCTCCTTGTTTGTGATTTAGATGTCTCCAGAGGTCGCGGTTTCCAAGCTGAGATTTAGCGGATTTCTTCTTGAGCAGGAGCGAGAATCAGGACGCTTCCCCCTCTACCACACAGTAAACTCGGGAACCAATCACTTGTTGTAAGACGGAGGACGTACCCCTGCTTTGAGTTAGGTACCCTCACCAGTATAATCACCGAGATATGACTTGTAGGCCCCTCTCTCTCCATTTCCGTTCCCCTGCAGATCTCTCCCGCTGTCCCGAGGTCGCTCTTGCTGGCGTCAAGCCGGGTAGCTCCAACCTTTGATTAGAACGAGCAGGAAGTAAGGCCAGTTCTCAAGATCCCCCTTCTCGAGCCCTGCTTGAGGTGCCCCCGATTTCCCCTCGAGAGTGATCCTTGTCCGCACTAAGAAATTATTTTTTTTTTTCCGCTATTAATTCGTACACCATCGTGGCCTGCGCCACTTGAGGATTTTCAGCACCGTCCTCCTCGTCTTCCGGCTTTCAGTATGGTGACCTTCCTAAGAAGATCCCAGTCGTGACACGACGTTTTTTTTATGTTTTAGCGAAAGGCGTGCTCCAGGCTTTCGCCCCCCTTTATCGGGTGAGACTTCATGGTATCCCCCGGCCTTTTCTCCAAATCACCCCACCACATCCCCGACGGGTTAACGTTCAGTCGTGAACCTGTTTTAATGTACCGGACCCCCCCAGAGCGCACAACCAAGGCTTAAGTTGATCCGGCGGTTACCCTACGAAGCGTCGCCTTACTCCTTACCCACTTCGAGCAGAGGGCGGCCTGGTGACTTCGATACAGGAAATTCTTCTTCGTAATCCTGTGGACACGTTGGTTAGGAAAGTTTTTCGGCTTTTTTTCGAAGCGGCGGGTCAGTCACTCTCCATACGTACGCCCTCTTTCAACGAGCAGGTCCATCGTGGCACGGTCCTGCATGAAGTTGACACAGCTCGGATGTTGCAGAAGCCGAGGAGTTTTCTTGCGAGCGGAACTCATCCCCGATAGCTCGCGAAGGTAATCCCCGTACTAGGCATGCTCTCCAATTCGGGACCGGACCCTCTCTTGCAAAGCTCGTCTGGCAGGCGAGTATAGAGAACTGTTTCTCCTCATCGTGATAGAATCTTCCCTCTGCAGCCATCTCCTGAGATGTCGTCTTTTTATCCTTTATATCTCGAACGCCTTTCTGTTACCCTCGCAGTGAGAGAGCGGCTGTCTCTTTAGGATCGGAGCTGCAGATACCTTTTTCCGTGTGTTCTCCGACTGATGTACGGTTTTTCCCGTAAACTGCGATCTTTTCTACGCGCGGCCAGTTTTCTTGAGCTTTTTCACCCACCTATCGGATTGCAGTTAGCCTTGGACAGCGAGCAACGGGTTATTCTCGTGTTCCGTGCCCGCCCGTAACGACTTGATCACCCGAACCCCCTCCCTCCCTTCTTTTCATAGTCGATTCTCCTTCCCCCTCGTAGTTTAAACGAGCGCTCACCCCTTTTTCTTTTTCTTGGCGCAGGCCGGAGATTTCCCAGGTACCAGTAGTCGAAACTGTCTCACTCCGGTAAGTCATGCGTATTTTAAGTCCGTCCGTTTTCCCGATTAAAGAATGACCTTTGTCTCCGAGAGTCAATCGGCCTCCCCAGTAGAATCCCGCTTCGTTCCTCTCCATTCCCTTATTACGAGTCCCAATGCTAAGGAAACGAAAATTCTTTCCTTTCCTGGCTGACCACGTCGGGACGCTCTGGAAAGGAGTAGAAGAGAGCCTTGTAGCCCTTCCGTGATGAGACCCCTCCTTCTCGAGAGAGTCCTTAAGAGAAGTATCAGGACTTTTCGCTCTCACTAGAAGATGAGCTGGTTCTTCGACCCTGGCTTCGGTCGTATCCCTACTATTTCCATGCTTAAGATACGACGCCCTCTTCTAGGTAACCCCGTTAGGAATTCTCTCTCCGTCCACCTCTTCCAACGAGGTAGTAAAGTTCTTTTCCTTCTGTCCTTCTGCCAGCCTAGTGAAAGCCTTTCGCCAGCCAGAAGAAGGAGCATTCCCCTTTTCAACTCTTAGATACAGAAGAGGGAGTAACCTTCCTCCTCAGTAACGGCCTTCCTTCTGTAGGATCCCTGTCTCCATGTAACGATACCGTATGATTTGTTCTGACCTGATGCACTTGCGAATCCTTACTACACTCTCACTCGTAGTGCGCCGCTCTTTTCTCTCCTTGCAAGTTCTTCCTTATGATATTTCGTTGGATGCCCTTTTGGGCGCCGAGCACGTTTTTCCTGTTTCCTCTTACGTCGCCTAACGCAGCTTCCAGTCTCACGCAGAACCCCTTTTTGATCCTCTGATCACGTGGCGTGATTTTTTGATCGAAGCAAGTCCGTAGCACCCTTTCCTCCGCCTCAGCGGCCGGGGAAATTTTTTTGTGCGAGCAGATAAACGGGCGACGGAATCTCCCCTGAGGTTCATACCCGACTGATTATGATCCAAGGGAAGGTTCCACTGCTCTCTTCGTGAAGCTGCCGACCTATCTCCCTTGTCAAGCTTCCTGAAGGCATGTTTTCGGCCTAACTTCCACTCTTCGTCGTCGAGGTTCCACCCAGTACCTTCACTTCACCTAAGTTTCAGGTCCCTTCTCCCCTGGGAGTTCCCGGTTTCGCATCGTCTAGCTTGAACAGGGCTGTTTCGCCTTAGTTTATCCCCTTGTGTTTTTAAATTTCCTTCTTGACTCCAGAAGCATCCCAACCGTCCGGTCGACCACAACGTGGTTCACTTCAGAAGAATTCAGGAAAACTACTCGGTGCTTTGGAAGAGCTTTCTCGATCTTCACCAGGAAATCTTGTCGACGTAGTCACCCCGGGCAGTATTTTTTGCCCCTTCCGCGCGCAAACTCCCGGGAAAACCCCACCCCAGCTACTTTCCCCCGACGCGTTTTTTCGCGCGTTGCCCAGGCCTATTTTTGGCCTTTTAACGGCCCAAATGCTCTGTTCCCAGTGAAATCGTAGACAGACCGTCCTTATTTCCTCCCCTCATACGCCCGGACCTCCCCCACCCCTGCCCCACGTAGGATCCCCTTTTTTTAACCCCTATGAACGATGCAGGGGACCACGCCCCCAAGTCTCACGTCCGGATGAAATTTCCCTTCTAGCCGAACTTTCTGCAAGCTCTCTCTTTTTGTCCTCCTTGATGACGACGTAGGAACACCAAAGTCGAATCGGGACTCCCCTCAGTAAAGAGCCTCGACGTATTAGTTTTTCGGCAACGATGGATTCCTCTCGTTGTTTATTGCTCAGAAGGAAGGCGAAGTATGACCTTTTCTTTTTACGTTCGTTCGCACGCATAAAACGAGCTTTTTCGCCCACTACGCTTGTGGTCCTTTGTAGTTTGACCCAGTCCTTTGGGCTCCCCAGTTGCCCTGACTCCCTTGTATCAGGCCCAAGAGAAATTTGCAGTTTTTCTTTTAAAGATTTTTAGTTAGTGTATTTACTTACTGGGGGCTAGTCATGTACTACTCTTCTTCGCAGACGTGCCCGCACAAAGACTGCAGGGTCCTTTGCCTTAATTACCGCTCTCTGAGACCACCCATGGCCTTTAGGACATCTGGATCCTATTCTGCCCACATCATGTTTCCCTTCTCGCTCTTGCGATCTACCCCCCGATACTTCACCAAAATTCGCGAACGGGGTCCTAACTTTTTGTGAGAGAGATTCATCACCGGGTCGCGTCTGTTTGGATTTTGTCGCGATTTTTTCTCTTTTTTTAGATGCGGTCCCGGCAGGATGTGACAGCGATCTTTCCCCAGTTTCATTACCCCTTTTGACGGTCTATTTAGAAGCGGGACCTTAACTCCTTAGCTTTCTGGGACTTCCGGCGGAGAAGACGTCTGAGTGAGGTCTCTCCGCCGAAGAGGAACAAGACCCCAGTACTACAACCCCTGTTCCGTAAGAAGAGGGCCACGCCATGTTCGCGGGAGCATCTCTTCCGCGGGTTCTTCCTGCCCTTTGCGAGCCCGGCCATATCGGTGTACGTTTCCCTTCACACCACTTCGTGAAGTGGGAGTTAAGAGTTTTTTTTTTTTTGTTATTTTCGTCTCCCTGCCTGGTCTTTTTGTCGTGAGCTGAGCCCTATGAAAAGATCTCTTCTCCTTCACCGCCGCAGGCGAGGCTCGTGACGAGGCCTGGGATTTCCCTCTTGTGGGCGACGTAGTCAGACAGTCGGTTTTGCCCGTTCCCTCCTGAGTCGGCGCTTTTAAGGGCTGTTCGAACCGCCTTAAGTGCTCCTGAGTCGTCGTGTTTCAGTCCGTTTCTTCGTCCCAGGTGGCGAAGCCGTTTTTTTCCTATTTTTTCCTTCAGTTGAGGAGGTCTTCTGCTGACCCTCATTATTGGTCTTGATGTTTTCCCTTAATTGAGATTTGGGCATTAGATCCTTTTTTTTCAGTTCCCCCGTGGACGGCGCGCATGACCGCCCTCGACTATTTGGTCCGAGCGGTTTGTCGGAGGATTCGCTCTGCAAGGTATTTTCCTGAGCCGGTTGAGTTCGACCAGACGGGAAGTTTCTCTTCTCTCGAGCCGCACCACAGCTCGTCGCTACCCCCTTACGTAGTGGCATGGCCCAATCTCCTGGGACACCTGTTTTTGTCTTGTTTTTTTTTTTCTTCTGAATTAAGACAGAGCGCTACCCCATGTTTACTCACGTCGGCCGAGACTCCCTTCTTCTCGACGATGCGTAGACAGTTTACGTACCCTTTGCTTTCACTCGCCCCTCTGGATGGTGAAGTGACCCTCTCTTTGTGTCCAGACGAGGATCTTTTCGTTCGCCCCCTGCATTAGAATATTGCGTTCTGATTCCCCCCCCCCCCTGCCCGACTTCAATTCCTTCGAATTCCGTTATTTCCACACCCCAGGATCAGGACCGGGAAAGTTGGAGGTCCATCTCTATTCGTCGATCGTGGACATTCTCCCCTCTCCCAAGACTCTTGTCCCCCGGCCGCGGTGCGGCCCTTTGTTGAGGTAGTCATGTACGTTTCCTCCTGCACGTCAAGATAAGCCAAGTGCCCCCTCTGCTCCGTATTTTGGAGTGATAGCATCAGGCGTTCCCTGCTCCCGTTCAAGGCCCGAGAGTCCGTACGGAGCCTCCATTTCGCCAACGCCGTGTCTCCAACAGCCCGTCCGGGGCAAGGCCAGGATCATAAGCCTCCTTCCTTTCTTTATGGAGGTGGGCCGCTCATATTTGTCCTGAAAGCGTGCCCCCAGAAGGGTCCTCCCCGATTTCCGGCCCGTGCTTCCGACATCCTTCTCCGGGAATGCGTCTTGGGGAACCGACCCCCCCCCTTTCTTCCCTATAGTAGGATTCCTCTTTAGTTTGGTGAAGCTAGGCTTCTGAGGGGCCTTTTATCTTAGCAGCGATTCCGTACCCCTTGACCCTTCCCCTTTCGCAACTCGTGCTCTGGGTTGCTGAAAGAACGATCGCACGGGGTACCCTCTTTCTTATGCGTTCTCGCGTCTGGTGAAGTACCTATGTAAATGACGTATTTTTCTACTCCACTCCCGGGATCCCCCCGCTCAGTTTCTTAGCGGAGGAATATTTTCGTAGAAGACGCCCAGCTTCGTTTCCCTGGGTGGGTTGTTAGTGTTCTCTCCTACATGGCCGGCTCAGTTCTCTTATAGCCTTCCGGACCCATATTCCCGCCCCTTGTTTTCCCATTTCTTCTCGGAGGAAAGGTCCCCGTTTCTATCTTGTTCCGTTCGCCGTGACGAGAAATGCGCGCGTCGACGGCTTACAGAGCTCTCTCTCCGCCTCTCCCCTATGAAGTTAGGTTTTCCTTTTCCGCTTTCTTAGCCGATGGACCTTTTTGGGCTAGGCTCGGAGCGTTCCGGTCGACTACTGTACCCACCTTTCAGTCTCCTGGTCGGCGGAAAGGAACGACCGTCTCCTTTTTTTTTAGCGATGTGCTCATTAGAGTTCCGTTTCGGAGCTGCGGACGCTATTGCTCCCCCCCGGTCAGTCCTTATCAGTTACCCCTTGTTGCGCCTCCCCTCCCTGATTTCCACTAAACAGTGGATCTCTTCTGCATTCCTCTCGCAGTCTTTTTTGATCTTGCCGCCCACGGTCCCTCTCGAGGTCCTCAGGGAGAAGTGGGTTTTTTTATTTTCTCGGCTTATAAAAAGTACGTCGCTTTATTCTCCCTTCCAGCTCTATCTGTTCGCGTCCCGGCCTCGGGGTAGCCGGCGTCTTGTTCAATTTGGCCTCACCTAGTTCTTTTCTTTGAAGCTTCCCCCCAAAGTCTGAGATTCCCCCCTTCGCTGTATTCCTTAAGAAAAAGGATAAGTGGCGCCTAGTCCGGTCTTAAGTGGGAGGTCTTCCTTTTTACTAGGTGATGAGTACTTTTATTAGTATGGGCGGAGTCCCTCTAGATCCGGCCCCATACTTTTTCCCTCACCTACGAGCGTTAACACTTTCTGAACGTTACCTTTCGTTAGGAAGCTTCAGGATGTTGTGCGGTCGCTGAATGGTGCCTTTGCGCTGTAGATCCCTGACCTTGGGAAAGGCTTCGGGCTCTTGTGTTTTTTCCCGATCCCTCTTCGGATCGAATCATTCCACCGGCGACTCCTATTTCTAGACAGGGGTGCCTCGTAAGTCTAATGAGTCTTTCGGTTGAAGCAGAGCCCCTCCTCTGGGTTTTGTTTCTGCGAGGTTGATGCCTTCCCTTCTTGGTCGCTTTGCACGCTGCCCTACCCCGAACAGGTTTTTTATTGTAGGCCCTTTTGCCGTATAACACCTGGACTTTATGCCACCCGGCTGAAGACGCGCTTTCCGTCTTTTCCCCGCCCCAGTATAAGAAAGTTCCCTGTGTGCACGACGAGATTCCTTTTCCTGACGACTTCTCGCAGGTTCCGCTCGAGCTCCTTCCCCTTACCCTTGGCCGTCGGCCCCGTGAGGTTGGACCCCTAAGGCGATCTTTCCTCTTTTCCGTCGGCTGATGATTTTTTGACCCACCCACCAAACCCCCCCCCCAAATCCGACTTTAGCGCGCTCGTTGGCCTTTTTTTTTGAGTTTTCCTCATCGAGAAGTTGGTGAGGCCTCCGGACTGACGGAGAGCTCTTTTGCTCGTGCGCCGCATTGTTGCTCTCCCTTCTCGGCCGCCCCCGGCCGCGGGCTTTCCCTTCGCCCCGCGCGGATTCGCAGTCCTCTTTTTTTCGACCCCTGTCCATGAATGGTTTGCTGTTTTTTTCGTTGCGGACTCCATACTCCCGCTGCGTTGTGAGCCGACTCCGTTAGTACCCGCCATGTTCTTTCCCGATTTTGCTTTTCTTGTAAGCGTCCTGAGGCGCGTGCTCTCGACCGTCCCTTTTTCTCCCTAGATCGCGGTAAACTCTTACCCGTGCTTTTCTCAATCCCTATTTTCCTCCTCATCAGTTTTTTTTCTCTCGAGTCTCCAAAGTCTCCCTTCAGCTTCGTTGCCGCGAGCTCTTTCGCTTGCAGGCGAGGAGGATTCAGTTGGGGGCCTCCAGGACGTTACTTTCCCCCCGTCAAAAAGGGAACCCCCCCTCAACTTTTTTCCCTTCCGAGGAGGTACCACACGTCTATTTAGGTTATGCCCCTGCACACGAGCAGATCAGCCCCTAGCTTTCCATTGTTCCACGCTTCTCTCCTTTTCAGCCGATCGAGGTGATTTCTCCTTGAGACGGCGCCGATCGGTCGAGTCCAAACAGCTGCGCTCAACTTCCTTCTCGGACAGGCCGTCCAGCCTTTCCTTCTCTCGTTCGGCTCGAGTCGACACGCGGCGCCACGAGAGCGATAAAGTTGGTCCGCCTGACTCCGCCGCCTTTTTTGTATCCGTTACGAACTCTTAGTCATCCCCCTCTCAGTAACGTGTTGATTTTTCTTAGCTTAGAGAGGCTTCTCGCCGAGTGCGCCCCTACGCCTTCCCAGACTTGTTGAAGCGGTTCGTTTCCCCCGTGTTGCGAAATTGGGATACCAGGACGCCTTTCCATCCCTGTCAGTCTTTTTGTCGAAGTACAAGGGGTCCCCCTCTCGGTCCCTCAAAATAACAGCCGTGGGAGGTTTTCGAAAATTGTGTCTCCCCCGTTGCTCCAACTCTTGACACAACAACTTAGGGATGAGAGCGACCCGTAACTTTACGGGTTCGTCAGCCTCGTCCCCCCCCAAACGGTAGCGACTGCTTTAGTCCATCTTTGCCTAGGGGAGACCTTTCCTTCTTCGGCTATTTCCCCTCGTCCGCCCGCAAGAATGTTCCGGTCGAAGGCCTCTTTTTCTTTGCTTTTCAAGTACTGACTCAGAATCCCCCGACTTCCTGTCTCCACAGAATGGCCACCTTCATCAAGAAGTTGAAAACCCGCCAGTTTTAGTTTCTGGAGACCTGACCCTAACTATGATTGAACGGACTGTCTTCTTCACTCACCCTAATAGAGAGGAAGGTCCTCATCACCCATCTACCCGAGGCTTATCCCTCCACCTTGCAGGCGACCAGGCAGCCGTCGAAACCTCTGTTTGGTTAGTCGGCGTGTCTCCCGCTTGTCCTTGGGAATCCCTTCTAGCTCTTCAGCGCCGCCCATTCTTTCGTATCCTTTCGCCGAGCCTTTTCTATCCTCGCAACGCCCTGTTCTGTAAAGATTCCTTTCTGATCGGAGGCTCATCATTTTTTCGAGGAGCTTTGACGAGCCCGGAGCCCTAGGGTGTTCTCATCCCCCTTCGATCCCCACATGCGGGCCCTCCTATCGGACAGCCGCGCGGCCCCTTTCCGGAGACTCACCCCCCCCCCTGCGTGATGGACTCTGTTGTCTTGAACGCGAGCCCGGGTATTTTTTATTTAATGTCTTTTTGTTTTTTCCCGACCTGTCCCCCTTTCCGGGAGACAAGACCTGCGGCAGATTCTCGTTTCCAGTCTCTAGACCGTTCTCCCTTCTCTCTCTCGCAAGCCGTTAAGGGATGACGTCGTCTGTTTCTTCTAGGCCGGAAGTCTCGGTTTCAGGTTTTCACGTAAGTAGTTAGCCTTCCCCCCCTTCTTCTAATAGAGTTCTCTCTTTCCGGGCGAAGACTCTTCGGAGGCGTGAGCGCTGGCCTCGGCAGTTCTAGAGCGCGCTTGAGTCGCCCGGACTCTTTTTGAGTAGCCACCTCTTTCTACCTTCCTGTCCTACGAAGCCGACGGCGAACCACTGTGAATTTGATTCCCCTTTCACCGTGAGTTCTCCTCTCGCCTTTAGAACGGCAATGCGGTTCTCCATCCGATTGACAGGCGCTGATGCTCCTTAAGACGAGGATCATTGCTTTGTATCAATGAATCTCACTTGTCGGTGGTAGCCCTTATTGCTTGAGTCTCGTCCTATTGCCGTACCATCGACGATCTCGTTTTTCCCTCTATATTCTATCAACATTTCCCTCGCTCTTTTCCGTACCCCTCCTAAAAGATTTCCCATGTTGTTCTGCCCCGGACGTCCATTCCCTCCGAGGAAGAGGGCCTCCGCAGAAACGTCGTATCCCCTTCCTTAGTTCTTTTCCTCTCATGGAGCGTTTAATCTCTTTCGTCCCCACCTTTCCCGTAAGTACGTTCCCGTTTGCTGTCTTCAAGAAGTGACTGAGCCCTTCCTACCTTTCCATTCGAGTCTATTCTGGAAATGCACACCTTGGTAGTTTCCACTCCATAGATGCCCACGTAGTGCTCCGAGTTCTCTTCCTGTCCGCAGTAATGATGGTCTGCCCCTTTTGCCCCGGCCCTGTTCGGCGCCGATAAGTTCCTCGCGACCTGTCACCTTCTTTCTCCTCCGCCTCGTCCTTCCCCTGTTCTCTGTTTTCTATAGTGAACTTTCTTTCTTCTTTTATAGTAGAAGCCGTCCTTTTTCTCTACCTCATCCTCCGATTCTCCTCCTCTCGGGCCCCCTCGTTGTGAGGGCGCGCTTTTCCCCCCTTACGAGACGAAGCTCGTTCAGGTGCCCAACCGTAAGCGTCACGGTCACTGTTCGGGCTCCATTTTCTTCTTTTACCGTTAAGACTCTTTTACAAGACTTTCCCTAGGGAAGTCCCTGTTCGCTTGCTCCCTGCCTCCGTCTAGGTCACCCGTACTACTGTCTTTCCAATCTTCTTGCGTGCATGTTTTCCCCCGCGTCAAGACAGGTAGCTTTCCTCTCTTGAGACTGAAGGTCGTCTCGTTCCGTGACCCAGGATGGTGGGTGCCGCGCTTTCGGGAAGTCTCGACCCTTCTTCCCACGGACATCTAACCACCACTGGTTTCAAGGCGACCCTTCCCCTCGTGACATCGGTGACGCGCGCCGCCTGCTCGGTCTTCCCGAGGCCCCTCTCCCGGTTCTGTTTCGCTTTTGTCCAAACGGTAAGTCCCTTCCCTGGCCTCAGCGCACCTGCCGGAAACCCCACACCAGTCGGCCAAGAGATCGTCTTTTGGCGTCTTTGTCTACGTGATTTTTCTTCCTTTTCCGATCAGGACACCCCTGATAACGGTTTCCCCCCTTTTACCTCCCCGAAGGAGATCTCCCGACCCTCATCCGCAACGGCAAGTTAACAGACTGCCCACCCCCCTTTCCGTCGCACCCCCCTTTCCCAATAAGAAGATTTCTTCCACTTCCTCAATAAGGAGCACTTCATTGCCTTTCCGTCCATCGTACACGCGCGACTGGTTTGAATCGTGCGAGGTCACGCCTGTTATGAACGAGTTCCCCCCCCGAATATCGGGAGCAAACATGTCACCCTTTTTTGTTTTCTTAGTTGTAGGCTGGCCCCTCGTTATGCTGGCGACCCTCCCGGACGCCGAACGATTGCCCTTTTTTTTGCTCCGACAGCTAAACCGCTCCCACTCTCCTTCACGTCCCACGATTTGCCCATTGAGTTTTTCATCTCAGGACGGGATCTGCCCTTTTATTTTTCTTTATGATGATCGGCGGCCAGGGCTGGCGTTCGGTTCTGAACGTCTCTTACTTGATGCTTTTTCCTTTCTTTTGTACTATAAAGATTAGTAGACTCCTGGACCCGCCAAGACCGCTTCCTTTATGTACCCTGATATAGGAGAACTCCGCGCAGGCTTCCTTCCCCTTATCTCTTTTGCCACCCCCTTTCCCTGTCCTTCGGTGCTTGCTCTTTTCCCCCTTTCCCCTTCTATAACACCTGCGC
>Ga0179591_1310294_pt1 | contig 19057 bp, 19 predicted proteins | sample CZOMad2_1_08_16f_FD_182891 | JGI IMG/M metagenome (GOLD analysis project Ga0179591, IMG submission 182891) | Vadose zone soil fungal communities from Angelo Coast Range Reserve, California, USA - CZOMad2_1_08_16fungal (PacBio error correction) | ecosystem: Environmental > Terrestrial > Soil >... | reverse complement strand
TGGAAAGCAGTTCCAGCAGAATAGTAGAGGAAAACGGCTTGTTGTTTGTTATTAAGATTGCTGACTTTCCCCAATTCGTTATGTTTTGCCCCACCCCCTCCCCTTAGCTTGAAGACATGAGGAAACCCAGGATAAGTGTAGAAGTTATGAGTCTAGAGCAATTGTAGAGCCCCCATCGTCTCGGCATATTTGTACATTCTGGCTTCGTCCCTCTATTTTGGACAAAAAAGAGTTGTCTTAAACTATTGGATGGACGTTGTTGATGTCAGCATTTTTTGTTTTAATTAATTTAGCCTCCTTTCCTCAGTGTTAGTGATTTGCTGACAGACTAAAAGTCCCCCCAGACCTCTCGTTCCTTCCCAGTCTTCAGATCAGTCGAAAGTCGGTTAATATGGCTTCCCCGGCCCTCTTCCCCTTTATTTCAAGGAGCCGGTTTTTTTCGGTTGTTGTGTTTTTCCCCCTCCATTACCCCTAAATCTTTTTTTTATCTTCTTTAGAGAGGGGAAGTCCCTGAGTCCATTCCCCGCCTCCTTCTTAGGTACCATCTGGCGAACCCGTATTCCCCCGGCCGTACGTTCGGACTTTTCCCACGTCCCTGTCCCCTGGTCTACGCCGACGAAGCATAGTCGGTATAAGAGGAATTTCCATATTCCACGACGACTCTTTGGCTGTCTTCCCGTACGCGTCCTTAACCGACCAACGGAAACTATTTTCCAAGCCGAGTTGGTTCCCGGGGACTTCGGCAGCTCGACCCTTCCTGCCCAACTGTGCTTCAGCCTTCCGTTTAAATCGGATGGAATCACGCCTGGTAGCCGATATGGCACTTTTGATGAAGTTACCCCGTTGCCGACCGGCGTGTTGAACCCGCCCGGCTTTCCCCTCCTCCTTCCCCCCCCCTCATGCGAAAATTTTCGCCTTTTCTTTGCTTTTACCGAGTCATCCCGTATCTGTCTTTTTCCCGACTTCTTGAGCGGGGATGGAGCGTCCCCGGCCACACCCTCGCTGCGCCTTCCCCAATTTTTTTTTCCTCCTTCTTTGCCTCTTTGACCCTGAAGCGGAAAAACAGAGAGTACAGACCTGTGACTGAACGGCGAAGCCTTTCCCGGTTTCTGCTTTTCCTCCCATCTTGTCACATGCCTCGGCTTCCCCCTAACTAACCCATTATGGAACAGATGGCGATTGCTTCCAGTCGGAACTTCGTTCCTTGCCGCGGGTTATGGTGATTTTCCTTCACCGTCGTTTTTCCTTGAGCACTGGCTGAGATTCGCTTCACTGAGATTTAGTGAACGTTATTTATTCCCCGTTTAACAACCTACCTCGTCTATGGGCACCTTAGGGTAGTAAGACGCCCCAGATCAGATCTCTTCGGGACCCCGATCTTGTGTCCCTGAAAAAAGAACTCCACCTCGTCAGTGTCTTGTTTTTTGGACGTCTTGAAATGTTCGTATCTCAGGCTAAGAAGTGTGTTGTCAGGAAAGAGCTAGGAACGTTTGGTCACTTTCTTTTCACAGGTTTCCCTGAAATACCCCACTCTCATCCTGTTCCTTTGTTTCCCCCCAAAGAAATAATTACGGGATTTAGGTCTCCTGGGTCAACAATCTGAAACACCAATTTTTTTTCCCCCCCAAAGGCATCGCTGTGGTTCTTCGGCTTGAACCCCTCTTTTTCACAGATTCAAGTCACCCTCCTTCAAGGTGGCTTTTCACCTGAACAGCATTGATTCTAAGTTAGCCTCTGACTATGCTTTCCGGTAGCTAGGATAATATCCCTCCCCGGTTCCTTCAGTCTCCAGGTTAGGACAGAGGTGGCCTGTGTTCCCGTCTCACGAGCTTATGTAAGCTCCCTGATTTCCCCCCCAAGAACTCTATTTGTTTCTCCTTCCATTTCGGTTCGGTCAACCCCAAAAAAGGACAGAAGGTTGTGGGGTCCCCGAGCGAGTTCCAAAGTGGCTTCCTGTCCCTTATTGACGGACTTTAGGATTCTGATTTGGCTTATATACTCCTTGCGTTATCTCGAGGTTGCTTTACCCCGCTAGCAGTACAACCATGGCACTGCCTAGAACCTTTAAGGGTCCACCAAAGTTCTACGCGCGGCTTTTTTCTGTGGGACAGTCCCGAAGCCTGTCCCCTTTGCCAGAGTAGACTTAAGTTCCCGGCTTCTTTCTCTCACGCTGTCTGCACAGCTTTTTTTGTTCTGTGTCTTTTTGGGACTTTCACCCCCTTTTCGTCCTCTCCGCATCTTCCTTGCGTCACGTCTTCCTTATTAAGGCCTTGGGTCGAGGGGATGGCTGGAGGCCCGGTATATTCTGTCACCGAGTCTCTTCTTTTCTCATTTGGAGTTAAGGGTTCGTTGATCACACCCTACACTTGCACCCCGAGGTTTTCTGACACGAGCCAGTTCATAGGCACCGTCTAGGAGCACACGGGGGACCCGCACTCGCCCTTTTTGACCGTGTGGTCCGAGAGATCCGCTAAGGCATCCTAACGCGAGGTAGAATCCCCACACCCACACTGTAGGAAGGCCCGTGGAGACGACTCAAGAAACTCAAGTCCTTAGCCCGAGCCTATCAAGTTCTCCCTTTGGTCTGTCCTTTAAGCGTGGCGGAGCTTTCAAATGCGGTCGATTCTTTTGTCAGCTTTGTCAGGGATCTAACCCTTCTCCTCCGATCCATCAATGCACCCCCAAGACCCTCAAACTGCGACTTTTTGGGCGAACTTCGATGCTTTTTTTTCTGCGTTCAAATCTAAGAGATCAACGTATTTGATTTCGACTGACGGAGGCATTAGTTTTGAGCCCTCAGCTGACCCCCCTTACCGTCGACCAATTTGTATGGTACTAACCTGTCGTCCACGATTTCCGCTGCTGACTTTTTTGTGGTAGGAATTCGTTTCCTTTCCTCCTTCCCTCGAGAATTTGGTTAGTCTGGCCCAGGTCGGGAGTATTTCGTTCTCCCTGACCCTTACGTCGCGGCCCCGCCGAATTCTTTGTTGGACCACACTCTCTCTTTTCTCCTTCCTTTTGGTTTTTTCGTCCTTGAGCCCCCCGCGTACCAGCAGAAAACGAAGATTAGATCGAGTTTTTCCTCCCCTTCCCCTATACTCAGCCCTTCCCCCTGCCGGACACGAACCCCCCGTCCCGTTCCGTCCGTGACCCTGCGCCTCTCCCCCCCCCTTCTGCCCGACCCGGTTGCCAGCTATCTCAGGCCGTGCGTACTCCGGCCAGCCCGGTTTTCGTGGTAGATTTTACGTTGGCACACGGTACGCCCGGGCTTCGAAACTTAGCGCAGGCCTTTTTTTTAACTCTTTTGCGCTCGGAGAGTTCAGACAATTTCTGACAAACATCCTCCCTTCGCCCCACCCCCCCCGCCTGTCGACTCTTCCGTTTCCGCTTTTGATACGGCCTTGTCCCCTTTTTTTACCTGCCAGACTCCCAACGCTCCCTGCCGTCTCAATCTGCCCCGCACAGTACGACGAAAAAGCATAGCTCCCCCTCGGCGGCGTACTTTTGATGACGGCGCCAATGAGGAACTTCGAGTCCCCCCGAAGCCCTGGTTGATGCTTCCCAGTCCTGATCTAAGGTAGATAGCTACCCGTGCACGGCATAGGATTTTCGCCAAGGGCTCTTCTCAGCCCATGATTTCTGACCAGCCCGTAGATTTCAAGAAGCGGCCCGTTTGGTGTGTTCTCAACACACGATAGAGACCACGAACAGCGAACCTACTCCAACCCTCCCTACCCTCCCCAGGCCAAGGAAACTAACCTACGGCAGTCGACCCTCCCCCCCAGCTGCCAACCCCGACACACACCGCACCACGCTACCTATACTTTTTAGACATTCTCGGCTTGGAAAGCCACCAGGACTCAGGAAGATATGCGGCGCAACCGGCCTCCTGTCCCGCGAAAGCGGTTGGGGAGTTTACCCAACGACAAAGCAACCCACGCCCACCACGACGCTCCATTCTTCCCCTTCCGAAAGACCCCAGCTTAAGGCCGTGCCGACGGAGGCACTGGACCCCGTGTGATCTCGTGACTTTCCGGTTTTAGCGCTTCGTTTCGTTTATGTTAGGGATATGGATTGGTGCACAACTTTTTTCTAAAGGCCGACAAGTACCAGCCGACCAACCCCCTTCAAGCCAGACCTCGAAACCTATATAACCTGTTCCTTACCGTCGAGTTCCCCGACCTGCCCAGTTTCATGTAGACCAAACACTTTTCTCCCCCTTTTCGGATCCCTCCCGCGTTTTCGAACTCTCCATCTGTTCACCTAACACACCCTTCCCAGAATCAACCCAGTTCGCCCCCACGGGTTGTCTCCTTCAGAGTTCAAACCCTCTCATTCTGTTTCCTTGTGTTCCCCTCCCAGCGCCCCCAACCTAAAACCGCTAAGAGTTGAGTATTTCTTTCTGTGCCGAATTAGGACGGCGTTGTCCTCCTACCTTTCTTTCCCGTCTTCCTCCGGATGAAATATTTCGGTATATTGATAAGTCGAGGTAAGGACCTCTTCCATTCCCCGTTTCTTCCCCCCCCAGCGCGGCTCCTTTTTTTTTTTGACCGCACCCTGAGCAAGGTTCAAATCCTTTTTTTTCAATTCCTTCCTTTCCCCCTCGTTTGGAATTCGCCGTTTTCCACAGTCATGACCGGAAACCGTGTTTTTCTCTTGTTACTTCGATGCACGACCCATCAGTGAGTTCTTTGTCGGGACCTTCCTTAACATTTTTTCTTTATCATTTTTCTTCTCCTCCTTCCAACACCCAGTACCCCCCATGTGACCATTTCGGGTTCCGACAACAACTGAGGTTGCGTCCCCCCCGATAAAACCGCACATTCCTGGCTTCCCTCCCAAAGCACGTCTAGGTCGACCCTATGTCCATGACCCCACCCATCAAAGAAGCGTCTTACTCCTGTCGCGGCGTCGGCCACATAACCCATCTGGTCCTAGTGTTGTTGTGGTTTAAACGAATGAAAGATCCCCTTTCGGTTTGCAAGCAAATATCGATGACGCCTTTCGGTCGGTTCCTCTTCCCACACACCCCTTTTCCATCCCCCCTACCCAATAAACATAAAGGGAAGAAGTAGACCTTTTTCTCCTGTTCAGATCATTGTTAGTTTCGGCCTTTTTAGTTTGACGCCTCTATTTGCCCCAGATAGCCCATGCCTGTTGCCAAGGCAGGGAAAAGCGTTGAGATTTTAGTTCTGAATTTCGGCCAGAGTTATCTCTCGCTTGGACTTCTTGCGTGATTTTTTCCATGCTCGCCGGCTTTTTCCTTATTCTCCTTCGCAATGATCTGGAGAGGGTAGGGTACTTTCCGGCATCCACGGCCCTTCCCTCTTCGGACATTATCCCCCCTGATACTTCCATCGGTCCCACGTAGAATGAAGTTTAAGCAGTTCTTCCTGGTCCTTTTCTTGGCCCCCACACTCCTCCCCTGTGATTTCAACTCCTTCTTCCTTTTCGCCACTGCCAGACCCCCTTCATGCATACTGTTGCAAGAGTCGACGGCCTTTTACACACTTGTTTTCCTGACCGCCTATCTGCCTCTTCCCTTTCCCAGTTAGGTTTACATGACCCTGGCCTTTCTTTTTACCCCGGCACGCGAGCCGCAGTCCCCTATATTTTCGGGATTTTCTTGATGAGCTTTCGTGTCCCCCCTCCTCGGCAGTCGGCCGTGTGGCCCGTGTACGGAAAAAAGAAGGTACCTGCTTTATCATACTCCTGTTGAGCCTACCGCGCTCTTCGGCCTTCCGGGCCACTTGTCATTCCTCATCGCCTTTTCAATAAAAAAGTCCTTCACAGTTCATCCTCTTATCTTACTGTCTTTTTCCAACCTACCTTCGATTCCGGCGCTCGCGGTCACTATGAATTACCCCTATTTGGGTACTAGGAGAGACAAGGAACCCCTTGTTACTCCCGTAATTTTTTTTCCAACCCGCATCAAACCCCCACGGAAGCTACCCCTTGGGCTATCCAACGTTTTGTGACCAAACCTTCTACGTCAAACGCCTTTTTCTGACCCTCGCCTATTCTCCGCGAGGTTCCCGCTACGTCATCCGCCCCCCTGCATCCTGGGGTTTAACGTTATTGCCTCCCCGAAGGTTCGGCCAATGGCCCCCCCGAAGTTCCTGAGTCATAAGGACTACACCCCCAGAACCTTCGTCGCTTTTTCCTAGGATACCTCAGACCCAGAGCGCTAGACAGTGGAACCCCACCCACACCAACCCCTGGAATGTTCCAGACTTCGGTAAGCGACACCCCTTAACATAAGATGGCCACTTTAGCGGTAGTTCGATGGTCCATAAACCCCGGATTTCCTCGGAAAATTTAGGTCCCGCCCCCCAATGACGTTCACTTATGCCCCTGGGTCGAACCATGGCCCCCGCAGGCGTAGCCTGGGTCTGGTAAATCTTCCTTTTTTACCGGATAACGCTACTTTTACTCCCAGACCGGGGTTGTGCGAAAAAGGTTCCCCTGTTGTAGATCGTTCGGAAAACAATCAGTCAGGACATAATCCCCCCCCCCCAATGTCCCAGGCAGGACGACCCGAAAAAGCAGATCTACTGTGCGGTTTTTGTCGTCGCGGCTAAATTCTTTTTTTGGGTCAAAAAAGATCGGTAAATGTATGTGCGACCAAGCCCCAGTCCCCTCTCTTCTGTCTCCTGACTTCATGAAGAGCCGTGTTTTCACCTCAACCATAGGAGGTACTTCGTTTCTTTCTCTTGACGCTTGCTTGGGAGATCCCTCTTTAAGCGTCGTTTGCTTAGAAAAAAACCACATTTACCTATCGCCTGTGTCCTTGTAGTGACATTGAGATCCCGGTGCTTGCTGGCGTTCAGTTTTTAGTTCTGCGTAAGGAGAGGAACGGAATGTGTCGTAAATGTATCTCAGTGGCTACCCTGCCTCGGTATTAACCACCACATTTTCTTTCCTCACCTCAACGTGAATTTGGTACCCCTTGGTTCTTTCTTTCATACTCCACTTCTTGAACTAGTTGTCAGTGGCCCCCCCACTCCCCTTTCTGTCTTTTTTTCTTGTGCAAGTTCTCCTTTCGTTCTTTCGTGGAACTAAGTTATTGAAGCCGTCCTCCCGCTTTCATTTGCTAAGTTGGCCTCTGCTGCGGTCTTCTCAATGCACGTTCTCTTAATGATTTCCGGGCTTCCCGGTTCACTCGCCCGGAATTCAGAGGTTTGGCTTCCGAATGGTATCGCCCTGGCTTCACAACCCAATCTTAATGAAGGGATTCAGGTGAAACCCCTTTTCTCCGACGAGTCTCCTCCCCCCATCCTTTTGGGTTGTCCTGATGCCTGAAAAACGACCTTTTAGAGATCCCTCTTTTACTCCCTTCCCCCTACTGTTTTTTTTTTTGCGATCTAAGGAGGTGGTCTCCCTTCGGTCCCCAAAAATTTAGTTACAACCCACGAATCCCTTCTATAAGTCCCGTTCGGAATAACCAAATCAAGCTGTAAGTCACCCACGAGCCTTCACTGTGAACTGAGTCCCCCTTCTACCCTAATTACGCTGCACCCCCAGGCAAGTTATCTTTTCATTAATGCTGCTATTTTCTTTAAGAGATCATTATTCATCCTAACGGACTAACTATCCGTTTCGACCGACCCCACACACACCCCATGAGACTGCCGCTGAGAGTAATAAAGCTTCATGCTCCTGTGAGTGACGGTCCTCTATAGTTAAGTACCTGAGAGTCTGCCCCTTACAACCGCATGCTCGCGCACCTACCCCGCTTCCCCTCCCTCCTCTAATCTCCCAAGGAAATCCTCACCCCCCACCCTATGAGGGAGGGCTTGCCCCCCCCCCTGCCGCCTTACAAACTGATCAAACCCCGCGACTCCTCCTACCGGTGAACCCTTGTTGAAAAGCCGCGCCCACCTAACAACTCTTCCAATTCTACGGTTCAGAATTCCTCAAACTGGGGTGATCACCCACCCAGGACACAATTAAAAAGAACTGGACCACCCGACTGACCATTAGAGGGAAAATTCTACCTTACCACTGCCCCCCTCCTCCACAACCCCCTTCAGATTGAAGTAGAGGCCCACTTCCTCTTTATACTTTCCACTGAAACCCCCAGCCCCGAGAAGCACCTCGCCCCCCCTGGCATGAAGCCCCGACCAGAATCCCCAGAGACAGCCCAGTGCCCCCTCACCATTTTACTTCCGATAAGCACCCCCCCAGAAGGCTCCTTCTGTTCGCAGTTCCACCCTGTTAGTATTCGTGTAATCAACATCAGACGGATTTTTCGCCCGTTCTTTTCAAGTTTCCTACCAATTAGGTTCTATTTTCAGTACTAGTAAGCAACACCCATCCTGACGGATGAGTCCTGCTACGGGGGAGAACTGACCCTAAAGAGCAGGCCGAGCCTGTACCCGCATAGGGAAAGAAAAGTGTTATCCGTACTTTTTGCCCGAAAGCACTGTTCCCACCAGGCCTACTGGATAACTATTTTTAGATGGGACCAGGAAGCGCACGTTCAGGGTCGAAAACTGGGCCCGAAGTTGTTTCTCAAATATTTAAGGCCAAGGTGATTTCTACCCTGCGACTACCCTAACAAAGCAGAACAGCTCTATGATTTGAGTTTTTGAGAATAGTTCATCGTGTCGTTATCTTGACGAGAAGGGATTTGCCACGCAATTCCCGGACGAGCCAGTCACGGAGACAGCTTATGGGTTGTTCTGGACGAATGTTTGACTTCTCCCCCCCCTTTTCTTTTTTCCCCCCTCCTTCTTCTGAAACCGAATTAAGGTTTTTTTTGACCCCGGATCTCGAGTCTGCGGACGCTTAAACGGTGAGCATTTCCTTCTCCCTCTTTCGGTTCTCACCTATAGAGTCTTTGGCAAGGGCTACTCAATCGTGTCAAGAATGTGGGCCGATACAAAAACAAGAACCTCGCCGCTTTCCCCATAACACTCTCCCTCCCAAAGGGCTTGCTTCCTCTCCGTCTTTCTCCTTCCCCCCCTTTGCAGCGGCTCCAGTGGGGGGATTGAATTTCCTTTCTGGGAAGTAGACCCCCCGAGACTTCCCTTACCCCACGTAGGCGGGGGCTCATGCTACTTGAAAACCGTCACACCCATCTTTCCCTTACTTAAACGCTGACGTATCGTTTCGTACTATTTGATTACCTGCATATCCTCTCCCGGCAGTTTTGGAGCCCCTGAACCCATGTAGAACTCCCGACCAGACTCCCCACCCTCCGGCCTCCTCGTCCTCATCTCCCTCCTTCCTCTCCGCCAGAATTGAAGATGTTTTTCGCCCACCCGTCGCAAGGCCAAATTCCGGCTCGGAAGACGACCAGTCCCCAGAGGCCACGAGACTAACCGTGGGTTCTTATGTGAGGCAGTCCTAAAGTTGGGAGGAAAGTTTTATTACTTTGACCTTCAACGATTGAGAGACGAGCATACCTCGTTACGATAAGAGACCCAATCACCCCGCCCAAGCGGGCATCGTAAGCCCGTACATGACTTCGAACGCCATGATCCACCTACCCCAAGGCCCGGGTCTAGTGTCAAGCCCCGCAAGGGCCTCTGTCTTTAATTGTTTTAGGCCCCCAACAACACCTCCCCCGGCCACGCCCAGCCCCGACCCCATCTCAGTGACCCATTTTGTACCTTCCTGTTTTCCTCGGTAGACTTCGAGCACATCCCACGGCTCCTATCGGAAATTCTCCAGATTTCTTCGATATGGATATAAGCAGAACTACACTTTACAACCGTCCATAACCCAAGGCGAAAGCAAGTTCGCCTGCACCCCCTATGCCGGATGACGACCCTGAGAGCCAATCGCAGGCCTCGTGAGGTGCTTTCGAAGAATACAGCTTCTTTTATACTTTTCCATACCCGTGTAGGGAGAAAGTTGGCCCTATTTCGGAAAGTCACCTCCCCCCCTGCTCATCATTTCGCAGTTACAAATGTAGGTGAACTTGATTACCCCCCTCCTGTGAAGTTACGCGGCACCCTCTGAGCTTTCCCCCTCCCGGCTACAACGACCGCTCCCTTCTGTTGTCCCTTCGTTTTGCTGACTGCCCCATTTATGGTGGTCCACCCGTTATGCGTCAACTTTCAAATCCACTTCCCCCCTGTACCCCATTACGGCTGATGATTCCCCTCCGTCACTTCGTTCATGGTCTCGTGGATGGTGATGTGTTGAATTGTTTTTACGATCAACCTGCTGCTCTCGCAGCTCACCTAGTTCTTCTCCCCCTATTCTTCTGTTGATTCCCCGTTTCCCCAACCCACCTGCCCCTTGGAAAATGAGGTCATGCCAGAACAACTACCAGCGCTTTTTGCACCTGTTTGGGAAACTCTCCCTCTGTTGAACGCCCCCCCCCATTTCTCCGCCACAACGAAAGAAAGACGAAGGCGTCCCGTTTTTTTCCCTACCCCGTCGACTTTCCCCGGGCCGCAGGACCACATGTCGCGGGCCGGGAGCAGGCTCGTCCCTCGCGCCCCAGCATTTGGGTCGAGACTGCCAACCGTAAGGCGTCCAATATAGTGGTGGCTTGCCCCTCCACTCTGCGACACCCTTGTCCAACACCTATGCCTGCGGGATGCAGTTTCTGGTTTTCTCTTACATACGATTCCCACCTCACTCTAATTTCCCGAACGAATTGTGTGCAGTACCACTCTTCCCCAACCTTTTCTTTTCAAGGAATAGCAGGTGTGAGTCTCTGGCTGACACCCACCTCTTTTTCACGATTAAACCCCTCGACCAGGTATCGCACAAGCGTTCCCGTCTTTCGTCCTATCTCAGTCCCCCTCTTGTTCCCGGTGAGATGGCCGCCATGAGTTTTTCGCTACTAAGCTCAATTCCAGACAGGGAATTTATCATAGGTTCCTTTTTACGGGACGACCAAGATCCGACCGCGTACTCGACCTGTTAGCACTGAGTATTTTAAAACCCCCTCCCCCCCCTGGCCGCACCATCTAGCGCACGGCCCGATAAGAGTTTTTCCCAAGTCCAAGGGTTAACCGGAGCGTTTTCTGTTGTATCGGTCTGGATTTGTTTCAGCCCCCCTGGCAACGTAGATAGGGTTTGACCCACCCTCGCCCCTCCCCCATGTGTGAGACTTGTTCCTTTCTACGGTATGTTGAGGGATGGTGCGACTTCGGGTTCTTTTTGATGTCTCGCTTTCGTTCTCGATTTCTGGGCGCTTTTCTACAAAGGGTGAAGTGGCCTGCGCACCTGCCGTGAGGTTCTGGCGCCCGATTTTACGGTCCACGATCTCGATCTTATCGAAGAGGGCCCTGTTACTGTTGTGGCGGGCTCTAGGTAGTCCCTGTCAACCGCTGCCCTCATCCGATCTTCTCACTCAAAATAAAAGGCAGGCGAATTGTCCAGGACAACCCTTACGCTGCATTTCATTTCTCCTCTGTTCTGTTTTTGGATTCCAATGGGTTCCCTCTCATGCCATTTGCCCTCGACCGGATAGGGAAGAGGTAGAGGGGTTTCAATGAACGGGTTCTCGGTTGTTGCTTTCCCCTTCAGGAATTTGTAACTATGCCTTCGGCGCCGTGTTGTTCTGCTTTTTTGATCACCACCCCGTCCAGGTCACCGAGTATGAATTAAGAAAGTAGGAGATTTACCGGGGAGTAAAGACGCTGCTGGTTTTCACTCCTTGTCCCCCTCCTATCCCCCTTAATAGCAGTTCTCCCTTGCCCGACGGAGACCGTCCATCAAAGTCTTGAGCAGCCCCTCGGTGATCCTCTGACGGTCGTCCCTTCCCCGGCTATTGACCCCGAGGTCTGCTCCTGTTGCCGTTGTTTTTTTTAATAGAAACCAGTGTCATCTTTTTCCTCCTTTCGACCAACTCCCTAACCTGACAGTTTTTTCCCTAAGTGAGCCTTTTCTTTTGGTATTGATTACTCAGACGAGCGCCACGAGCTTTAGACTCGGACGAAATTGACCCCAACACTAAGTCTGCCCGCACGTAGCTCCCCCCGTTCTGTGATCCGTGCGTTACTCGTCAACCCTTTCCCCTCTGTCAAGCCTCGGAGGACTCCTCGGTTGAGTTTTTACCGATTTGCTCGGTGTTCGTTCTGCTTATTCGTTTGGCTTTTCTTACCTCTGAGCGCCTCCCACGACGTACTCGGTTCCGCCGACTCCTCGTTGTTTTTCTAAATATCTTTTCATAATCCTCTGTTGTTTGTTCCGCGATCTTGATCACCCTTACTTAGGTTGCCCCTCTCCGTAAGGTTAGCGATATAGAGTCCCAAACGGCCACACTAGCCGACCTTGGCCCTCACGCTAAGACCCCTTCTGATCTTTCCGGTCGCCCCCTGAGACCGAGAAACAAACCCTCCTTTATAATCCGAAGAAGGGAACAGCGTGACCATCCAGGGATCCCTTGTGTTCGTTCCCGCCACCCCCCCCTTTTCCGAATGTTGTTTCGCACGACGCGCATAGGCTAAAGATCGGAGCTCGGTAGTTGCGATCGCAACAAAAAACGAATTCCCACGCCGTCCGACAACAGCCGTCGACCTTTTTTTTTTTTGTCTTCCTTCTTATCTTCGATGACTGGTTCGAGCCTGCCGTGACCAGTTTCCACAACTCTCCCCTTTTTCCCTCCTATTAGTTCGAGAAAGGCAAGCGCCAACCTCGCCCTATTGATCACCCTCATTTCTTCTCTTTGGCTGGTTCCTCAGCTTTTCCCCCTCCTCTTTGTTTGCATGAAATTAGGTTGAGATTCCCCTACCCCCCAGTGACCCTTTTTGCAACCAGCCCCCCTCGTCGACGGGGTTGTCACTCACTATGTACCGCCATTCCTTGCTCGATTCCCTCCCTAGGTCTTCTGGTTTTTTTGAAAAGAAGAGAGCAAAAACCCCGAACAAAGGAGCCCGACGAAATCTTCAGACCTATCCGTTTTTTCCCCCGTAACCTCCCCGCCCAAGCCCCGTTTCCCCCCTTCGACCTTGAAGGCATTGATAGATTATTTTTAAAGGGTGTGTCGTTATACCAGACACCCTCCCAGCGCTTTTTTCTAGTCCTTTCAGATTATTTCTTCGCCTTCGGATTCTTACCTTAGCTCTCCTGCCGGACTCCTTCTCAGTCATAATAGAGACCCCACAGCGGCTACAATGGGATACAGATCCTGGGTCGTCTCATTTTCCCCCTTTTCGGCAGGTTCTTTCCCCCCTCCTTCACCCTTTGTAGCACCCTCCCGCCCGCGGATGAAAGATACCAAGGCCCCCCTGCCCGAAAAAATTGCGTCATCAATCCCTCTTTGCCCGCTGATCTTTCACAACTTACCCGGGAGGGGAGTGCTTAGGACCCCGCCATTCCACTATTACTCACCCCTCGCCTTCCAGTGGAGGGCAGGGCCCTGATAAGATAATGCAATTCGGCGGTTACCTCCGCACTCGTGTCTCCCCCCCCACTGATCTCCTCCCGAGCCTAAATTGGGCTTCTTAACTCGCGACGGAAGCATCGCCATTCAGCCTTTTCTTACTCGGCTTTGGAATCCACCTTCCCCTTGCCAAGCCTTTCAAGGCATCTCTTAGTTTGTTTTTCACGTCTTCCTTACCAGACTGACCTTTTTCTGAACGAAAATTGTCATAGTTGTCCCCTCCCCCCGTTCCTGCCCCTTCTCTGCGTAGCTTTTAATCCATCCAACGCGATGACACCTTTGATTTTCTACTTTTTACTGTTACCAAAAAAGTAGGTCGAAATTGGGATCCCTCCCCCACATGCGTCAAAGATCTCCGGATTGGGTCATGGTTACCACAGCAGTCGAGTTTAGCTGCTTTTCCCCTTGACCCTTTCACGACGTGTTTCCTTTTTGCCTCTTTGTCTGAAAGTCCCTTTTCCCTACTTTTAAGACAAGTCCAGCCTTCCTCAGGCCACGAAAATCTCTCCTTTGCCCCGCGAGCCTTTTTTTCCAAAAGACCTTTTTACAGCACCATAACCATTCCCCCCATCCGATATTAAATCTCGCCCCTCATCGGTATCATTTGGATGTTTTTTTTTGACAATAGCTGCACATTCCTCCCCCCCCCCCCTGCCTAAGCCGTTCGCTTTCTCTCGGTCACCTCCCCAGGAGATTTTTTGTGGTTCCTGCCTTCTTTCCAGGTAGCAGGGTCACTTACCAGCTTTTTCTTACTTAGCGATCGGTTATTTCGAAGATCAACTGTTCCGCCGAAGTCGTTGACAGCGCACTGATACCTTTGATGTCACCCCGTAAAAGCAACTCTTTTTCTTGCGACTGGTAGTCAGTAGGAGGACGGGCCATCGTGCTTGTTTCCCAACGACTTCGGCCTTGTATGTCTTCCTTCCGCCATATCGAAGCTTTTCACCGCCCGAGTTTTCCCTTTCTTTCCACAGGACGAAAGGGATCTGCCGATTTCCCTTCTCACCCCCCCAGCGCTGTCTCAAATTTTTCCTGTGTTGTTTTATCGGCCCCTTCGGTTCCTGAATAGCCAGAGGGAGTTGCTGATTTCTCGGTCAAGACGATACTTCTCGGAGTCCGTCCTTATTCCGGCCCTTATCCCCCCCCCCGTCCTGTTCTCTCACGCCCGTAGATAATAGAAAGCTCTCCCCGGCTTAGGCCTTTACCATTTCTGTGCTCCCATCTAAACCACACCCTTTATCTGACCCTCCCACACCGGGAGTGAAGATTGGTAAGACGATAAGAAGAGCTTTCCTCTGAACTGGAGTTCCAGATTGCTTTTTCTTTTTTTAGTCTTCGCATAACCCGAGAAGGTAGATATCATAATTCCCCCGGCATAACAACAAGAAAATCCAGTTTCTTGACCCCCCTTTTTTTTTTTCCCCCAACCTTGATCAAGTCTTCCCCTCAGCCGATCGGCCCACGATTTCGAAGCTCATCCCCGTCCGGACCGCATCCCGCTGGTTTTTTCCGGAATGTCCCTCGTCTCCTAAGGTTCAGGTCCCCCACGCACTTTGTCTCAGCCCGGTTTCCTACAAACCCTTCTTGATTTCCTGCTTCCCCGATTCGCTAGGCAGACCGACCGCGTGAAAGCGTCCCTCTCCTCATAGCCTGAAGGTGATTCCCTTTTTCGGTTTAGTCGCGGGACCCCTTTTCCCTTTTCGATGCCGATTGTCGTATCCCCCTGCCCCATGGGTCGCAATCTGGCGCTCTTACCTAAGCAAGAGTCTCCCGCCCCCGGTTCCATGGGCTGTTATACTTACCTCATCGGCTAACCGCCTTGTCAATTTTTCCGCCTTCGAAAACTTTTGCCTCTACAGTCTTTGGTGTTTTTCTCTTGATCAGGTGAACCCCATAGAATGATCTTCAGCCGTTTTTTTGGACCCCAATACCGCCCCCTTTGCCTTTCCCCGGATCTTCCCCCTTTGGTCTTTTTATCGCCGATGGATGGGGATCGTTTAGACCGCGGTCGTCTCCACTGGATTTCTTTTGATTCCCTCTTCCCCCCCCCCCCCTGCTTTTCCCCTCCCTCTCGTCCTGCGGGGTTTTATCCTTCTTAGTATGCCTTTGAGGCGAGAGATCCTGTTCCTTTCAAGTTTATTTTAGGGACTTCGGTCACCAGTGATAGCCTCTCTCTTTGTCATGCTACTGAACAGCGAAAGTACTACTTTCTATGAGTCCCCCTCCTCTCCCTGAATTTTTTATTGTAAGGGTACTTTGATGAGAAGCCGGCTTTTGCTGGGGGCCTAGTCACGCTTCCCCGATTAATTTCTAAGAATACCCCCGATTTTTTTTATCCCTCCCCGCTTTCGTTTTTTTACTGCATCCCTTAGAGACGCTCTCCCTCCGTTTGCAGGACCGTCATGAATTGCGTCCGACGTCTTAACGATACAAATCTCTTCGACTGGTTCTCCGTTGTCTTCTTATGCCACTGTTTCTAGAAGATGTTCGTTCGGAAATTTACCCCTGGTTTGCTTTAGAACCCCGTGATTACTTTCCTTTTAACCCCCTGTTGATTGTTTTATCTCGTCTTCCCCCTCATGCCCTTTTTTTATCAGCGGTCCAAAAGCGGGACCTTTTCTGCCGGCCAGTTTTCCCCCACCAGGAGAAGAGGATTGGTCCGCGGAGGCCTTACCCACTGTCGTTAAGCAAGTTTCTTCCTGACGGGTGTGCGTCTATGAATGTAGCGACCCCTGGGTTGGCGATCTCCACCCCCCCTTCCCCGAGGCCCGGATCCCTCATTGGGGGCCCGAATCTTTCCCCCTCTCGTCTTTTCCCCATCCCCGACACCCTTCTTTTTCTCTTCGTTCCTGCATCTAAACCGAGTACATTTCTTGAGTCAGGAGCAACACAAGCAACCTACCGCTGCGGTTGATAAATTTTTTTTTCTTCCGGCAGGACACTAAAAACCGCCCCCTGGACCCTCCCACATGAAGTCCGCCGGAATAAAGACATTTCCTTTACTTCTCTCTTTAACCACCCCCGGCAAGGACTTTTCAATGTCATCTGACTACTTTCTTGCACTCGATGAAGAATGTTTTTTGATGAGCCTCGAATCCTCTTTCGTAGCCACATCAGTGAGACCCCGTGATATTCTCTTTTCCACCCGGGCTTCTGGTCTTCTTATCCCATCGACGTGATCCCCGAGAGCAGTGGCCAGTATTGTTCACCGGCGAGACGAATGCGGCGTAGCTTCGTAATCTCTGTTAACAGTTTCTTTGCATGAGCCGAGCCTGGTTCTCTACTAAGCAAATGTTAAGCGTGGAGAACGACTTTGCGTACCCCCCCACTCTTGAATTTGTCATTTTCTGACCCTGCCTTCAGTCTCTCTACCAGATCTGGTCATCGACCCCAGGTGATTTTTTTTCGCTCTACGAAAACGAAAGATGGCTCTGGTCGGTGTCTTACGTTTCTTCGCATCCGGCGCGCCTCTGTGACGGGCCTGGGTTTTGGTTTGTCTGTTTCGGGGGGGTTCTGAAAATCAAGAAGTGTTTGTAGGACGCCGTTTAACCTGAATTGTTTGCTGACACCTTGGGCAGTAGTTATACCATTCTCCGGTTCCCCCACGGATCTTCTATCTATTCAGAGGAGAGTGTAGTGTGGTCTCTGATAGCGCGTGCTCCGATCTTTTCCTTGGACAGATAGATTTACTAATTCATCCCGTGGGCACAACCTTTTGTCTACGCACAGGGGTGAGCTGGACTGGTTGGTTTGGTTGAGTAAGTACTTGCTCTTCCGTCTCTCATGTGTTGGCGTTTGTTGGTTAGTGCCTTTGCGATGCCTACTTGCTTGTGTTCGGCGACCAGAGCGGGAGTTTGGGATCTTTCGTCGTAGGCGCATCTGGGCATCGCCTGGCCTTCCCTGCCTAGTATTTGGAGTCTTGTTGGGAGGACAAACCAGAAAGCGAGGTTGGCGGAGCGCTGGTTTCGAGCTTTTGCTCTTGTTCCGCGGCGAAGAATTATTGTAGATGAGGTGGAGAAGTAGCCTCGGTCTCGACATTTGACACGCAGTGTTTTACTTAGCTCACCATTGTTTCCCTATGCAGTCTTACGAGAGGACCTGCCTTCCGAGGTCGAACTCCCTCCTCCGCCGCCTTCCTTCCGTTTTTTCCGAGCCTCTCCCTTTTGCCTCAAGACGTTTCTTGTCATGCTCGCGGCACCGACACTGCATGTTCCGTTTTTTTTCTCTTTGCGCGGAATAGCCGACATCGGCACCCAAGTTTCCTGCTGTACTCCCGCGTCGAACTCGGCCGCGATGGCCCTCATCTTGCGGGCGCCATATCTTTCCCTGTGTGAAGAAACATTTTCCCGGCCCAAGCCCCGTCCGCTTTGTCAAGCCTCTACTTCTCCCTTTTTTATCCAATGTTTCAGGCGATTGATGTGACGCTGTCCTCACCCGTATTTTGGGTCTGTTTTTTCCGATTCCTTTTGTCTCCCTTATCTTTTCCTTCACGAACCCCCTAACGAGGAAAGCCGGCGTACAAGTGGCTTTGCTCGACCCCCTTCCGTGCTCTACTTTCAACTCCAGAACACACCCTGCCTAGCTTGACTGAATGTCGCCGTCAAGCGATGACATTTCCCCCTACCCAAGGACGTACCCGCTTCTCCAGTGTCTGCTATTGAAAGTCTTTTTTTACACCCTGTCCTCCCCTGCTCGTTCACCGGCGGCTTTGATTTATTTTTCGTGAATCGTCCTGGAGCTTGTTCGTTTACTTTTCCTTTGGCCGTTTGAAGAAGCACCTTGTATCGACAGCGGAGATTTTTTTTTTTTGTGCTACCGATGAAGGAGCTGTTCCCCCTTTACAAACCACCCTAGACACTCTGGTCCCCCCTGGGTTTGACATCTTAAGACGCCAGATTAGAAACCGTCCCGTGTTTAACGCTCTTTTCTATTGAAATAAATCGACCTTTCTACGTTTCTTTTTCCTCAGCCCACATTTTGAGTTATGGTGCGCCTTTTGTACTCGGTACTTACCCCAGTAATTTTTCCCTTCCTCAGTTCTTTTTGAGCCGAAACCCCTTCTACCCCCCCCTCTCATCCAGGGAGAGGGAGAGTTCCCGACGCCTAGATTCTTTGATTTTTCCCTTCATCACTTCACAACCCCTATTTAACCCTTATCTCCTATTTTTTTCCGTAGGAATGGGATGAAATTGGGACCCTATGCCACTTCACCGTTTATTTGCAAACAGCCTGCCTCCCCCTGTCTTTCCCTGCACGCAGATTTTGGCTACGGTCCTCGGAGAAGATCCAGAGAACAGAGGTTCTAATCTTCGTTTGCGTGACTTCGATCGGGTAGACGAGTTCTTTTCCAACTCCCGCCGTGCCCGGTTGTCCCAAGTCCTTTCCCAACTCAATCTGAAGATTCCGTGGATTCATCTGGCGGCTGTCCTGGGTAAGCACCTCCACGCCTGCTTTTCCCTTTCCGGAGTCCCCATTTTTTCGACGTGCGTATTTATGATTACGTTGCCGGTCACTTGGCAGACCGCTTTCGGTCTCGGACCTTTTGTCTACCTTTTTCAAAAGTCGTCCACCGGACTTTTCCTTAGTCAGAAAACAGAAGTGATCTGTTGAGATGGGATTTAGACTTTGGAAAGTTTCTTTCCTTTGCCTGCCTTCCGTTGCTCAAGCCCTATAACTCATTAAAGAATCCTCAGGAAAACTGCCGCC
>Ga0179591_1306712_pt1 | contig 19073 bp, 16 predicted proteins | sample CZOMad2_1_08_16f_FD_182891 | JGI IMG/M metagenome (GOLD analysis project Ga0179591, IMG submission 182891) | Vadose zone soil fungal communities from Angelo Coast Range Reserve, California, USA - CZOMad2_1_08_16fungal (PacBio error correction) | ecosystem: Environmental > Terrestrial > Soil >... | reverse complement strand
TTTCCTTAGGGGCGGCTACTCTCTTCTGAGATACCTTTAGTTCCCTGATCTTTGGGGTGAAGGTCACCTTTTCCCCCGCAGAGATTCTGCCCAAGTTTATCGCCCCCTCCTGCTGATGGTTTTGATCATTTCCCTGGGTACTTTTTTTTTTCCGAACCGTATTGTCCGTGATAGTCATTAAAGATAGTGCTCGTCTTACTTTCTATCATCACGTCAGCGGGTTATTCTCCTTCGGCCAGTGAGGCCTTGCTATTACTCGTGTCTGTCCTTTTCGAAGTCTCATTTTTTCTTTTCCCTGAGATGGACGTTTCCCTGATGCCTTAGAGAAAGTGCACGGCCGATTTTGGGATGCGCTGACCAGCGACCGCTTTGCTCCCCCCGCTTGATACAATTTCGGGGGTTGGGGGTGTGGTGGGCCGAGTCCAAGGAGAACAGAGTCAGCCGACAAGGGACCCTGCCTATGTCGTTCTTTGATTCCTTCCTGCTGAGAGTCGGGCGACATTTAAGAAAGCTGTCCCATCCTCTTCCCAACAGTCGCCTCTAGACTTCCCCTGTGAAGAGGAAGTTCTCCTTTTTCCTTCCACCGCGCAGGCCGTTAAGTTTAGGACAGTTTTCGCTCAGATACCCTTTCCCTCTCCGACCGCTTTATTTTTCCCTGAGATAGGCCAGAGATAGCTACTGTGAGCGATCTTTTTTCCCTTTTCGAGGGCGAGGTTTAGAAAACTCCTAGGAGGCTTTTTGATCCCTCTTTGGAGTGAAAGCGCCTCCACGTTCCCATTACGATCCGTTTTTTATGCTCAGGCTTTCCCTCTTTCCTCCGTATTCTTTATCCGGAGGAGGACCCCGGTCGCATTTCCCCTTCCCTGCCCACTCGTCAGTTTCTTCGCTGAGTCGAGAGTCCGACCAAGTTCCTGTTACGCTGCCTCCCTACCTTTGCCTATTGGAGCGCCAATCCTCCCCCACTTTTCTTCTTTTCGACCCCCCCTCTCGCAACATCGACGAGCATGGTCGTTCCTCCCAGTCTTCCTGGGACGCTCCTCTTACCTGCAGAGCAAGCGGTTCAGTACTCGCTTCCTCCTTCGCCCCCCCTTCTATTTTTGTAAGAGGCTGGGATGAAAACTGGACCTTTGATTTCTACCTTTTTCGGGTTCGCTCCCCTTAAGGGCAGTAAGTTACTGTCCCGAGGTACCCCTCTTCCTTCGCACGTCCTCGTATTTCCTCCATGCGAGTTTTTAGTACGTGTGATTTAAACTTTCACGACCGCTCCTCGAAGAAGCCCTTCCCGCCCCTTCCTCCGTTCCATTGCTCGGAGATCGTCCTTCCCCTCCTCGGTTCGGCACCGTGCTTGCTCTAGATTCGTCACAGCTTCTCTTAAATACATGTTTTGTCTATTTGTTCAAGAACACTTTTCTAGATTCCAAGGAAAACGTTGTTAGTTTCAACGTCGATTCTTCCCCCCCCTAGTCGTTCATCCCACGGCTTACAAGTCTGAGGTCTACTACTCATTTTGATCTCCCTTGCGGGCGTTCAACTCTTTCGTCCCGAGCATTGCCGGCCGAGAACCACTGAAAGGTTATCCTTGTTGATTATAAAAGAGGATAAGACCCGTTGTTACTCTCTTTCGGCGAAGGTCCCCCACCCCACGCACACTGCGCTCGCCCCCCCCCAATTGCCCTGACTTGGCTTTTTTCGACCTCTCCGTTTAGACCCACACGGCTCTCCGCCTGTAAAACCCCATCTTTGCCCCACCCCCAGCTTCCCCCCGAGGCGGATTCCAGTTTTAGGGGACATTTTTTCTAGGCAGCTTTTCCCCTCTCCTTGATTGTCGTCGTTTCTTTACACCGACACCTCCCGAATGTGTGAATCATGTTCTTTCTACCCCCCCCCCCCCCAAGTTGGGCGTTACCTCTCGGTGACCACATAGTAGGCCCAACCCCCCCCCCCAAAGCTCAGCATGTCTATTTTTCTATGACTCTGGCTCTCTGGAGCTACCGGAGTGGCAAGGACAGTCCACAACACCCTCCCTTCTGCTCTTATTAGAAGAAGACCAGCGCTTGGACGGAGGTGCCCACCCGTTTTTGATTACGCTACCCCCCTTTTACTTCGACCTACTTCAGACACTCCGCTTCCCTTGGACGAAGATCCATATTGACCTCTCAACGATTCTCCTTTTTTCTCCCGACGGTTTTCAGACTTTGTCGACAACCTGGATTGTTTATTCGGCCCACGCCCTTTTTTCCCATTCCCGGCTCGTTCCTAGAAATAGCGCTACTCTATCGCCCCGTCCTGTCTCTGGATTGTCCCTACAGTGGCGGATTATTCTTTTATGTTTCGCTTGTCGAGACATCGCCGCACGGTCGACCTTCACTCTCCACAGTTAATTCGTCTGGGCTCCAGCTCAGCTCTGACAAAGAGCTCGTTATTCCTGCCTGACGAGCTACACCCCCATGCATGTCTAAAGCGACCGGTGACATTTTCTTACCCGGATTGCATGTCGAGTCGAATCGGCCTCCCAAGAGTGGACGGCAACTATGTTTTTCGTATTTCTTGAGCCGAACGCTTTCTGCGGTGCCGGCCCTTTTTCTCCTATAGTTTTTTTGACCTAATCCGCCTCCCCCCCCGGTTACGTCTTCTTTCCGCGATGGGTCTCATTTTTCTGGGAGGATTCTTGGTCAGTAAAAGTGCCATTTTGTTGTGTCTTCATCCACAACCTTACTAGTAGTTTTTTCCTTCTCCCCCTTTTCACGTTTATCCAGCTATGAGGGACTCCTCGTTCAAACACTAATAACAAATGACCCCGCTTTTTCGGAAGACCCCCTCTTGGTGATTGCTTTTAGGGCCAGTTTCTCTTTCGAAATAGGAGCCTCCTGTGCTTAGGATACTCGACGAGCGTTTTTCTTAATGGGTGGATACCCGGGTCTCTCCCAGGCGTCACCTGCCGATCTTAAGTCTTTGCCCCCAGTACACGGTAGAAGTTGTACCGTCTGCGTCTAGGCTCCTTTTCCGCCTAGGTCCCCCTTCGTGCTTCCATGAACTGGCTGCCCCGCCTATGAGAATCTTCAGAACTTTTCGCGAGCCCAACCTCTAAGTTGGGAACTCTTTGTCTAAATGACCCCCCTGACCTCCCCTAAGAAGGTTAGGTTGACCACGGGATCCCTTTGCTGGGATCGAAGTTTCTTCGTGTCGAGGTCCGCTCTCTCACCAGTTGGCCCCTTTTTGCCGAGTCTCAGTGTTCATTTGATCGGAGGCTCACCAGACGGAAATCCCCCACGCCTGACGGAACCCCTGCTTCCCTCCCGCGATTCCTTTGAGGCTTTGGCAAGGAACTTTCTCCCCTCCTCCGGAGCTGATAGAGGGTGGTTTTAGTCGCAGGAGGTCAATTTCGTTATGATTCTACACAGGTGAATCCAAGTAGAGTTCTTCGGCCTTTCCAGTTTCTGCTTCCCCCTCCACCTTGAAACCCCTCCCTTGGCTAGACAGTCCGCCTGTGTACTATCCCCCTATTCCCACCGAGGCTTGTGGAGAGTATTGAAGGTCGGATTCAGCGCGAGCTGTCTCTTCCGGCGCCGCATCGAGTTTTTTTCAGGTCTGAACCTCTTCTCACGTTTCCACGGTCCTCCTACTCCCGAGTTTTTTTGTGCAATCGTACTGGCTAGAGACCCCCCAGCGTCCCCGATAAGGCGTTCCCCCCCATCCTTTCAAACTGCCCGAGGTGCGGGCCCTCGCATTCCGATGGACTTACTCCTCGTTGTCTTTGTGATTGTCCTTCCGTCGCGTCTTCCGCAGTTTGCGTTTTTTCCCGGCTCAGAGTGTGGTTGTTTTTTGGTTCGCATTATTTTGCGTTCTCACACGCAGATCTTCAGACCCTATCCCGTTTTTTTGTGGTCTCAAGAGCTGGGGGACTCTGAAGATTGTATTAACGGTACCCTTCCCCTGATGACCCCCCCCGACTCGTCAACCCCACCTCCGCGTAGATTCCTGTATTCCTTTCTTTTTGCGATGGTGATCCGCATGCGTTGAGGGTCACCAGCTCTTTCTAAACATCCTAACAGTTCATTCGAGGCCTCCTCCTCCAGGGTCCCCTGATTGTCGCATGAACCCCACAACCGTTTCCTCCACTGTCCCCCATTACTCTGAGGCATCCGCGCAGTTAGTATTCCTCCCCGAGACACGAGAGCCTCTTTCGCTTAAGAATGCCTAGGTTGACTGTGCCTGCGCTTTCTTCCTCAGCGGCTGTGTCGGAGAGAGGTTTCGTTCCCCAGCTACATCTTTTTTACCTGATGATTGTGGAGGCCTAGACGATGCCCCGCTCAGCGCCCCATCTACGTAGATTCGTGAGGTGTACTTTTGGCAGAGAGACCGCTTCGACCTCGACACGATCCCCTCCGACTCGTTTTCATAACCTGCGGTGATCCGTCTATCGCTTTCCGCCCTCGGCGTCGGAGCCACATGTAACTAGTAAGGCCTTCGACACCCCTCCCGAAGATCCCTTTTTAAGAGGTTTTGAACCCCCCCCCCCTTCGCCTCAGCCTGCCGTCCCGAAGTCATACTCTTCTTGCCTACTTTTTGTTTTTTGAGAGCTCTAAGTTGAGTACGGTCATCTTAATAGGACTCCGGTCTTCCCCCCGTGCTAAACCGTTTCGATCGTTACCTTCATTCTATGTGATAAGAGTCTCGATTTTTTTTTTCCGTCCTTTCGGCCAGCAGAAGCTCAACCTTCTTTTGTCTTGCGCAACGATGGTTAGTGTCAGATTGCCCTTTTTTCGAAGCTTTCAGGGTCTATCCCCCCCTATTAACCCCCTTTCAGTTGGCGATTCCCTCCCTCGTACTCCCCCCCAGAGACCAGGGCCCTTTTCCTCATTCAGCTGGTAACGTCGCAATTCCCCGTCCAACCCCTCTTCTCCCTAAGAAGCGTCCCTTTTGGGAGACCTTTTTCTGAAGCGGATCCCTGAGGCTATAATCCTTCCGGGTGTCCGTCGCGGTCTTCAGTCATTCACGACTATTTCTGCTTGGTGGATTTGAAGGAGACAGCTTTAGTGGCCAAGGGAGCTTCTGTTTTTTAAGCTTTCCGTGTTTCGGCCCGATCTTTTCAGTCCGAAGGTCATGCGGATAACCCATCTTTAAAGAGTTTTTGTGTTGAACATGTCCCACTTCGATGCGTGAGTCTGAGACCCCCGTCTCGCCAAGCAGCTCTCCTTGGACCGTACGCAGTACTACCCCCTGCCAGCTCCCACACGGTGCCCCCTTGCGCATCTCGTCTTGTTGAGTTTTGATTTTTTTCGTCCCAAGAGACCCGCTCGCATTTTTTAAAACCACAACAAACCCCCTCTCCGAAGCAGTCATCTTTCCCGGGTTAATTCCGAAGACCCTCCCCCAGTTAATCGAACTCAACCAACTTTCATAGTTCTTTTTCCCTTCTCCTTTCCAGATTTTTCACTAGCGCTCGCTCTAATGCCAGTTGAAATAAGTTTGTTCTCCTTCTCGTTTCTCGCCGACTCGATCGAGAAGAGACCATTTCCCCAAGACCTCGGCGTACTTAAGCGGCGGTTTCGAGCATCGGCTTTTCTCCGGAATCCTGTAGGCGGCGCCCCGCCCTCGGACCCCTCTTTCCGCACCGCCTTCCATGACTCTTTACGGCGATTTTTTTTGGTCGTTTTTTTTTTTTCCAGAAAGCGTCCATCCCTTCGCACGTCGAGGTTAGATTTGGTTTGTTAGAGGAAGCGTGCCGTCTCTCCGTCTCACTCTCGGTTTTCCCCCAGTCCTTTCTTGTCGAACATCGATTGACTGTCCATTCTATTAAACAACAATTTAATACGTCATCTTTTTGAAGTTTCTTCGATAGGTTTTATTCCCTCCAATTCTCTCCACATTCTCTCCTTTTTACCAGAGGTTCCCGGAGCGGTCGTGAGAGTTTTTTCCGTTAGGGAAGTTATCAGGGTCCCCTGCCCGTTCTTCTAATAGGCTCAGCCACTCTCAAGGGTTTAGGCCTCTGTCCCTCCCTTCACGTCCCTGCATCATCACGCCACCGTACAGTCCTCCTTCGTGAGGTTTCGGTCTAAGAGTTTTTACGAGGTCCCCTCAGAGTTTATCGAACATTGAAGCAGGATCCGGATTCTTCCCTTTTTGAAAGAGTTTAATAGTCTTTCAGTTTTGACTGAGTTGTTTAGGCCGGCGTCGCCGTCTAATGCAGACTTTACCTCTTCATGAAAGTCTTTTGTTCGTAAATCTGCATTTAAGAGGCGATACTTGAGTGTTTCCTCGAATGTTAAGCGAAATTAAGCGTAGGCTCTTTGTCGCAGATTGTCATCGCTACACCCCGCATTTTTCCGCACTTTTTGTCAATTTTACAAACCATCCAAGCACAGTCGCTCTTCGGCCATCATAAGATTGGGTATCCTGCCTCAGGGATTACTTGGTTTCAATGTTTCCTTTACTTTTGCCGTCAGGTCGTCCCCTCTCGCGCACACCGCTAGTGCCGAGGATCGTCCTTCCGCTGTTCCCCGCGGTTTAGGACCCACGCCCTGTTGCCTGGTGGTTTGCCGCCTCCTCCTCAAGCGCCTCATTTTCAATCTGGACCCCCAGACTCACTCTCTTAACAGGTGGTCTGCGGGTCAGGTCGGCCACCCCCAAGATACCTTCGAATCAATTCCGGTCGTAGCCTCAAGAACAATCCCACCGTCAGTTTTGCTTTTTCACCCCCACTTTGGCGTCCCTGATCAGTTTGCGCAGGACCTTACCTTTGTCCCCTTTTAAATTGGTTCGTGTGTAGCTAGAATCCTCTTCCCCTCGTCAAAGAACGTTGTCGATTGATGTTGGCTGTTCAGAGCTAAGGCTGTTGTCCGGCGGCGAGGCAAGGATCTTTCTTCTTTTTTTGTCGTTGACTGCGCATCGCGAAGATCCCGCTTCCCGCGTCCACGGGTCTTGCGAGGTCCTGGAAGACGCTCCCATATACTTCTTGAAGATCTTCCCTCCTTTTAAAGCTCCTTTCCATTTCGGCCTTGGGGAGGAGGCCCCGATCAGAAGGAGTCTCTCCCTTTTCGACCGGCTGCATTTTCGGCGCTTGATTTTCATTTTTTTGAAGTTTCCCGCGGCTCAGCTCCGTCCCTTTCGCGAGGGAATTATTTTCCCCGAAGTACATTTGGGGGCGTTTTGAATTCCGCTGTGTGTGCCTCCCTCTTTCCGGGCCCGGCATGCACAGAGCGGACTCGTGCGTTTGTTTACTTCTTTATTATCTCTTTTAGCCCGAACCGTCTCCACTGAAAGTCCCTGGGACTTGTCCGTCAAGCTTTTTGAATTTATTTGGGCACCGAGTTGATCCCCGTGGAGTGCCTCCCCACTTCACTGCCTTATTGCTTTTGTTTTAGACCCATTTGCCCCCCCCCCAGCCCCCGACTCCAGACTGAGTTTCAGGTACTTACTGTAATGACCCCCCCTGGTGTGAGGCCGACGCTTTTCCCTTGGTTTTTTTGGTCCTGAATGGTAACCGCCAGATCATTTGCTCCGTGTGCCTTCTGGCTTGGACTCCCTGTTTTGTCGACCCCACCCTCCTACGCCCTCGTTTTGTTGTGAGCTCTTTCCCTTTTTTCCCAGGTTCCTATCGAGTATCCTTTTTTTTTAGAGTGGTTAAGCTGAATCTACTTTGGCCGTTCTTTCCAAATGGCCATTCGTCTGATTCCCGACGTTCTGGTGACCGCCCTCCTGACTATAAGGTATGTTTTTATTCCTCTGGACTTCTTATAAGGAGGTGCCTTTTTCCCTCCACTTCCGTTCCCTCCGTTAATGGAGGTCCTTCTAGAGCGATTCATGTTTCTTGAACACCTCCGAGACCCAAGGTCCCTTTCCTCGGCGGTCTCTCTATGATTGGGTTACCGCATCTCGTCTAGTCAGACACCCCTATTGACTAAACTTTCTTTCGGATTCTCTCTACGAGAGGATTCCGGTGAAGAACGACTTCCCTGACTTCGGCTCTCGAAGAGCTCTACCGGGCATCACCCCCCCCCTTGTTTTCCCCGAACTTAGCCCCATTGGAGCTCTACCTCTCGGTGATCGTTCCCCCCCTGCCCTTGCCTCTTGGACCTCTTTTTTTTTGCCGACCTGAGTTGTCTCCGCGCGAGCGCTCCCCCCTTCTCCCCCGTCACTTTTTTCTCCATAACCGCCTTCGAGCGTGACTACGGACTCTTCCGAGCGCGTCCCTCTTCTCATTCCCCTGACGAAGAATTTTTTTCCTTTAGTGGTCATTTCTAGCTCGGAGGTTGTTTCTTCTGGCTAGCCGGTTTGAATCTTTTTTTTTTTCTAGTTGAGGCCTCTCCAGCCGGTTCCTTGTAGAGTAGAAATTTTTTATGTCGTTAGCGGGATTTGAACGGATCGTGGATCCGTTATTCCGACAGGCCCGGCCTCCCCCGATAGTCTTCACAGTTTTGAATTCAATCCTTTCAGATCTCACGTCCCTCAACTGACCTGTATGTAGGACCCCTCTGTAACCAGCTATCGCCTTGAGGTTCACCTTTTTGCGCACCTATGTTTCTCCCGTGCTGCTTTTCCCGTCTCGTTAGATCTCCGGCCAATATTAGCGGTCTTTCTTCCAGGATCCTGCTTCGCCTCTTATAAGGAACCCTTCAGTGCTTCTTTTGGCACGAGACCCCTTTGCTATTTTTTTTGGGGTGACCTTCCCCTTTGCTTCGAAAGTGTTTATTTTTAGAGGTGGTATTTTCCCTCCCCTATGGGCTTTTCGAGCGCTGTTCCTCCCCTACTTATCAGCCGGATATTCATTTTTACTGTGGGCTCTTCCCCGGTTGCCGGTGAATCGGAAGTTTTTTCATCGTCGTCGGTGATTTGCGATTGATAACTCATGACCGGTCAGTTGTGTTACCTTCATCTGATCCGGCCTACTCCCTTTTACTTCAGGAAGAGGGCTTTTTTTTTTTTTTGAAATCCCTGCACGAGGAAATGTAATTACGGTTCGAGGCTTCTTTCTCGATTCCCCGCTCGGTTCAGACTGGTTTTGCCATGATTGCGTCTCTTCTCCCCTTCCATTATCTTTCTCGCCACCGCCAATCCCATGCTCTAGTTCCTGGGCGTGACCGGCAGCTCAGTTTCCCTTCCCCCCGACAGTTCTTGGGATCGAGATTCTCTCAGCGTTGAGATAAGCCTCCCCTATCCCAGTGACCCCCCCCCCCCTCTTCTTTCCCCCCTCCTCCTTTTGTTTTTTTGTTGAGATCTTTTTGTTAACTAGAGGGGCGGCTATCTCCTGCGTTTTTGACTTCTCTATCCTGGTCGCGATATCGGGGTTTTGGTCAACGGGGCGCAGCCTCGGATGTGCCACAGTCCTCCTGCGGCAAATGGACTGGTAATTTTTTTTTAATTCTACTGTTGCTTGTCCTGCTTCTGTAGTCTATTTACCTCCGTTTCAGAGGGATCGCGATCCCTTCCTCGAAGGTTCTCGACCCCTTTTTGTTGATCTTCTCTCCTCCTTTCTTTCCCTTTAATTTCAGGAGCTTTTGGACTGGGTCCACGACTTAGAGAAATTCTCCAACAGAGCCTTTTCAGTCGGGCTCGCAGGAACCGATCAGCGTCCACCTCGTCTGCCTGTAGACATGTCCCTCTTTCCCAATGTGAGAACAGCTCCATCCAGACCTGTCCGAGATCTTTTTATCCTTGATGAGACCCACCTTTTCCCGTTTCCTGATCTTTAATCCCCCCCCCCCCCCCTTTCCAACGTAGGTCAACTCTACGCTCTCCTCGCAGACGCGACGCTCGTCGTTCAATCGCCGACCTTTCGAGGTTTCCAGGTCTGCCGTTCCTTTTTCCCTTCTGGACGAGGCGAGCAGGATCGTTCCCTTTTTCACTTTTTTCTTTTCATGACCATTTTTTTTCTCCCCCCCGTTTGCTAACCCTAACAGTATGGTTTAGCGTGCTTCTCCATTATGTCTCCGTATCATCCTAGGAGGCCCAGTTGCGCTCTCGTTATAATGGCCCCCAATCCCAGATCCTCCGGGGGTTGCCCCGTTTTCTTCTCCTTTTTTATTGGCAGATTCATTTGACGTTCGGTTTTTTTTGGTGGGCGGCTAAGTCTCCTAACAGTTTATGTTCATGAAGGTCTTACATTTTCCCGCGCGACCCAGGGTACGTCATTCCCCTAAGAATGCTTCGTTTCTCCCTACCCACCTCCGAGATAGAAGACCACAGAATATAGCTCTGCTTTGGTCAGACGCCTCTATCGAATGTTCCTCCGGACTACCTTCGGCTCCCCCGGTCTCTCCTCATCGACTTCTCCTGGCTCCTATGATATACCCCCTTTTTCGTTCTTCGCCGGTTCTCGTCCAACCTTCCAGTGGGTAGGCGTCCTCTTTTTACAGAGGCAGGTAAGGTCTTAATATCCAACCTTTCGGTTCCGAGCCGATCCGTTTTATCTTTCCCGGCTGACCTTGTTGTCCACCTTGGAGACTGTTTCTGCCCACGAGCAGCCTACGAAGATGCTTACGTCAGCGTTGCGCGGTCTCGGATTCTCTCTCCGCCCCACTCCAGTTACACAGATTGTCCCCCTCTTTATCCTCTCCCTCGAGGGACAACTTATGTTCAGGGTAGGATCGCTTTTTCCGACCAGGGTCTCGAGATTTTATCCACCGGGACCCCCCCTTGAGACAGTAGAGACTCCCTCCTTTGGTCAAGTTCAAATACGGTTGTGTTGATTGTCGCCCCCCTCCTGATAGCAACTTTTCGCGTCGGGCACCCATCCCTTTGCTTTGCCCCGGAATCTTTCTCCTTTCCTGTGGGGCTGGAACGAGTCCGGTCGAGGGACCGTAGTCCAGTTTCCTCGAGAACCCCAAGTTCCGTAAGGCTCATGTCAAAGCCCAATTCGCTCTCCAAAACTTCCCTACCCTCTTGCCTTTCGTGTGCTGCACTGCGTCCTTCCTCCCCTAGACCCAACCGGTAGACCAGAAAAGATCTCTTTTTCTCTGCCCAAAAACATGGCCAGATAGGACCATCCACCTCGGCGGATTCAAGGAGGAGGGGTCTACTTCACAGCTTCCCTTCAAGCGCCAATCCGTCGGAGTTTTAGAGGGCGACCTCTACAAGCCCAAGAAGTGGTTGACTTTTGAATCCCAAAGGACGGGTCGATTTCCACCCTTTTTTCAACGCCTTGCGTCACCTTTTTTTTATGCCGAGCTTTTTGGTACGAGCCCCGAAGTTTTCCTTATTTTTGCCCCCATTAGCTGACTTCCGTCAACCTAACATATCTCCCCGAGGAGCTCTTCCCCGTTGATCAGAAAGCAGCTTGGACTTTTTGGGCCCCCCCCGCTTTTGAGTCCAGCAGCGCCTTACTTCTCCCTTCGGAAGCCTCAATGTACATGGCAGTCTTACTCCTCCCTTCCTCTTAACGCGCTTTCCTCGCAGACATTTGGAAGAACCCTCCCACCGTTTATCGTATTCTGTCCTCATCCCTTGGCCCCCCTAAAGGCCCTTCTGGAAGAGCACATCGCCGAGATCTTGCTTTCGACTCTTTAATACTTCTGTCTCCTGGCCCGCCCCTTGGCCGGCGGATTCTGTTCTCTATGGATTCGCAGAACCTCAAGCCTTCTTCCGCAACTCCGTCTCCTTCGTCCCTTTCGCAGCTTCTCAGCAATTAATTCTCGGCGACTTCAGCTTCCCCTCAGACCCAAGTTCTTATCGCTACCTCCTCGCTAACCCCCCCCCCAAGGCCCATAAGCCGAAAGGAACCTTTTTTCCTTTTCCCTTCCGACTGCTCCCCCCTCTCCGGCTGCCCTGGTGAGGCCCCTTCCACAACTCGGTGGCTTCCCAGATTTTTTCCCTCTGGGGTACGTCTGGAGGATTGCTTTGGCGTTCGGTCTCTTACTTTTTTTCTCGTGTCAGAACCCCTACGCCCTCCTGTGACCTAGCTTCTCTCGCTTTGCTCCGGCGCCTTAGTTCTTTTTTGCGCCTTACGCTGAGCACCATGGTTGGGTCGGCTGTCTTTTCCCCAAGACTTTCTTTTATGATGGGCAAGCGATACCTTCCCCCTACATCCCCTGTGCTAGCCCGCTGTCTTTCAGAGGCTCCCCTACGGCTCACAAAGTGACCCGGAACGCGGCCCCCCCAAGAGTTGCTTTCTCTCTTTTTTTTTTCTGGAGTTCTATCCTCCGGTAACCCTTCCAGTTCAGCGGTGGCTTCGATGCACATTTTCCCTTTCCAGTCTCGTCCGCTTCATGTTGCTACTTTCTTTTTTTACGGCCTTCCCACCTGCCTCTCCTCTTCCTGGCGCTTTCCTCCCAGTTGAGGACCCGCTTTCCCCCCGTCTGCTCTTGCGACCGTAGAATACAAAGACTTCCCAACCGGCGAGACCGAGCCCTGTTCCTTGCGCTGTCCTCTGAACCCCGATCTCTTTCGTCTCACAACCTCTACGTGGTGGGTTCCAGGCACTCTCCCAGACATCCCCTTCGAGCAGGCTTGACTTTATCCTGATTTGGATGACCTTGCGACGTCCTGGCCTTGTCCTAGTCCGCCCTCGTAATACACCCTTTCCTTTTCAGCCCTCGAGGTCAGTTGTCCCACTGATAGATTCCCCTTCACCTACCGTACGAGGACAATCCGATGCCTCCCCTGTCTTTTCCCTTTTTTCCGAAAGTAGTGTCGAGAAGTGTTGAGGCCTTCACCACTGTCCCCAACCCCCACCACTTAGCCCGGTTTGAGTCCCCGTTTTGTTGGCGACTCTGGGTTTTTTTTTTGTTTTCTTTTGGGGTGGGGGGGTTTTACCCCCAGGCTTTTGATCTGCCGGCTTATACCCCTTTTTGAACTCCCCTGTTCACCGAGGCCTAGATTCCTTCTCTTTGCCCCCTTCCGGAAAAAAGATCCGCTCCGCCTGGTCCCCGAGGTTGCCGAGTCCAGACCTCCCCCCGGCTGCCCGCTACTCGAGTTCTTACGATTCCTCTGCCGGCTTTCGTGATTGAGATGCATCTTTGATGCCTCCCGCGTTCCCTCCTTCTTTGGTACGAACCGCCATTGCCTTTTCACAAGGTTTTTTTTTTTTTGGGGCTTGTTTTGGTGGGGGTCTATCGGATTGACTAGGTAGCGAGGGGGGTCTAGACAGAACTTTGACCTTGCTTCCCCCCCCCCCTGAGCTTGAGCCTTTCCTTTTAGGCCTTGACGCTCTGGAAGAGGAGATTTTCCTGACGAGTTCCGTCTTGGTGCTTTGCTGACAGTCGGCGTCTTTCCCCCCTGGAAGGCCTTCAAGGTGACAGAAGAATTAGTTGGCGTTCGGTCTTGCCCGGCGCGTGCGATAACCGCCGTCTCTCCTCGGAAAAAAAAAGATTTTTTCCGCGGGGTGAATTATTTTCCTTGGCTCCGGCCGCTCGGTTTAGAGGTAAACTTTTTTTTGCTATCCCATATCAGTCAATGCATTCATCCAGTCAAGTCCATTCTCTCGTTGTGAAGATGGTGTTAAGTCATGCCCTTCAGGGGCTGTCACACTTTCTAGGGCGTCACACTTCCAATTTATTAGAGGACCTCAATGGCCAAGATTGCTAATGAAATACACCCCCCCACTTTGCCGGCATTCCCTGCTTTCAAGTCCCGGCTCCGCGAGCCCAACTTTCCTCTTTTTTTTCTCCCTGATCCCGCTAGCCTCTACTTTTTTTCCGAGGTAGAACCACGACTCCCGTTAGCTGCTCTGTGCTTCCCCTTTAGGTCTCACGTCCGTCAGAGACGCTGCCCGGATAATCGGCATGTTGGTTTGACCTTGATTGGAGAGGTTCGCCTTATTAGCGGCGCGCAGCATCGCCCAACTCTGCCTGGTCTCTTCCCGGAGGATTTCCCGAGATAGTTCATGAGACTGCCTCTTGTGGTGGGGTGTGGGTGGGGTTTTTTTTGGTTGGGGTGTTTGTTGTTTTTGTTTGTTTTTGTTTTTGGGCGTTTGGGTTTTGGGGCCTCGCGATACTAGACTCGCGTGAGACAAGACCCCCCGTAGGTCTTCTCTGGATTTTTCTCACCTTTCCGGAGTCGGCGCCCAACATCCGTCCCTCTTTTCTCCCCGAGCCCTGCCATTAGAAAAACAGATTGTTCCGCGGGTGTCCAGGAGCTCACATTGGTACTCCCCTGACAAGGATATATATACCTCAAGTGGTGTTTTTTAGCTCCCCTTTTCGAGTCCTTCCTAGCAAAGATAAGAAGTCCCCCCTTTGACCGTGCGTCCCATAGGTGGTACTTCAATGAGTTCTCTGTTCGTCGCGATTGGGCTCAAGTCTCCGCCCTTGAGATTTTTTTCCCCCCCTTCTTACTACCCAGAGATACTTCCCCTGGTTGGTATTGTCACTCACTTGTTTTAGGTTCGAGGTCTCTATGGTAGTAGTCTTTGTTTTCCGATCCCCTCCCCCTCCCCCAGTGCTAGTTCGATTTCTCTACCCGTCCATAAGACGACACTTCCGTAAGAAGGAAGCGGATCGTAACTTCCCCGAAGCACTCTGCACTCCCCCCTGAGTCCATTCACCTGAAGTTATAAATTTGCCTTCTCCTTCTTGCGCCTCTTTGCCTTTCTTTAAGCGAGTTTTTTTTGATGGCAAGACGCAAGGGTTTCCTTCGCTTGATTAGAAGTATTTCCTCTTCCCAGCACTTTCCTCCAGTTCCGAGTTTTTAGGGTTTTCAGCTCCCATCTTCCTTTTCCCATTTGAGATATCACTATCTTGAGTTTTGGTTAGGCCGAGCTGGCCCCTCCCCCTCCCCTTTCCCAGCCCCCTTCGGACACCCTCTCTTGATTGTCACATGGTAAGGTTTCTGAAGAGATTGGTGCCCTATCTGTTCGAGCGTCCCCCTTCTGCCCTGCTCCCCTGAACGAATTTTCCCCCCCGTCCCCCCCTGCTCTACGATCGGCTGCTCGTCAGCCATGAAAATAGAGGCCCTTCCACACCGGCGCCCCCCCTGACGCTCCCCTTTTTCGGTTCTCGTCTCAGTAAGAAAGATGAAGCTCTCCGAAATAATGCCCCTTCCATTTTCCAATTGAAATCCTCCCGAAGACTGCCGACTTCCTTTAAAATTTTCACCCCTCCTCCCCTCAGTTTGCCCGAATCTAGAAACTTGCCCTCCCCCCTGCATCGCCCTCTGAGAATGAGCAGGGGTTTCCGTTTTAAGGCCTTATCGTTTGACTATTAAATGACCTCGAAGTCAACTGGTCTCCCCCCTCACTATTGTCTTTAGAGTAATTTCCTTGGTTAGGACCTCGTATGGCTTAGGTGGGGCTACCGGCCTTCTCATCATTCTTACTCGGAATAGACCACTCCTTATCCGAAGCTTTCTTATAGGGGATGGCTTCTTCGCAGAGTAAATTCCGGCGTCTTGCGAAAGTTTCATTTTTCTATTGGTGTCGAGTCTGCAGGTTAAGGAGTTCAATCCGGCGGCCCAGACTTTTTCTTTAAACCTGTGTTAAGCACACCTTCTCCCCATAAGTGTGTACAGTATAAGCCCCCCAAAAAAAACTCTAGAAGAATATCCTTGGCTCAAGGTCTCGGGTTTATTTCCCTCCCACTTTTACCCCTCAGCGTTCGGAGTTTTCTCCTGCGGTTCCTTTTGAGTGGACGCTTTAGATTTTAGGTGCTGAATAATCAGTTTCCTGCCCTTTTTTTCCTCTGGCTTGAGCCACTATTTCCCTGGTTACGCCTAGGAGTTAACTGATCGTAATTCCTCCCCCGATCCTGATCACCGTTATTTTCCACGTACAGTTTCGTTCTCCCCATCTTTGCCGCGTGCAAGCCCGAGGTCCTCCCTTCTCTTTTTTTTTTATCGACCAGGAGAGAGGCCCTTCTTTTTTTTTCCCGCCGCCCTTTTCATCGTTCGCCTCCTTTCAGGCTTTTTAGGTCATGACCCCAACTTAGCCCCCTGACAATCGGTTATTTGGACCCAAGCCCTTTAATGGAACTCTGTCCCCAATTCGCCCTTTCCTTACCGTCCCGCTCCTGTGCACGTTTTGCATCACCTACGATCAGTCCTACTAAACCATTTTCCTCGGCACGCCCCTTAGAAGATTGTCATAGAGACCAACTCCTGGACCATGGGAACTCCGACCCGCCCGAAGAGCTTTTTCCCACCAATCAACCTCTTGTGGTTGGTTGCCTCTTTCTGATGCGTTTCCTTGGGAAGGCGGGGCGCTCTTTCTTCCTCATCGCGATAACATCGTTCGTGCCGAGGGAGGTCGAACGATGAAGGCCGCGTGGCGGCAGACACCCCCCCTCCTTGAAGTGTTATAGACCTCCTTCCCCCCTAGCCTTCCCTCCTAACAACTCTCCTTCAGATCGAACCGGTGATTTTTTCCCTTGAGGGTTTGGAAACCACAGTTATTTCTCCCCGCCCCGCACACCCCTCATCCCCCTTCTTGTCGCCCGCGAACCCAGTAGAAGACCCCTAGTGTTCCGGGCCCTACCAGCGGTGGATGTTTTCGTTTTTTTAAATACCTGAGCCCGCCTGTTCCCTATCTCTTCACAATTGCTGTTTGGTGTCGCTTCGCTTCCCTAGTCCAGCACGTTGTCCGGGTCGTCTTTCTGAGCTGAGTCCTCCTTCCTGAGGAGGCTTTTGATGTCCTCCTTCGCTCCTGATCACCCTGTCCGGCTTTCGATTGGAAATGCGATTACTCGCATCTAGCCCCCCCTCAATCTCCCTCGCCGTGAGTTGTTCAAGTCCGATTAGAGAGTTTCCCTTAAGGATCTCTCGCGGCGCTTCCCCCCCCCCACAATTTCCGGGGGATGTGCTCGGCCCCTCCATTTCCTCCCTTGGCTTAGCCCGGTGTCCTACTTTTTCGCTTCCTGGTGGTCGACTTGCCCCCCAGTCTTCTCTCCCCCTCCCTTTTGAAGATTATTCTACTGCTCTGATCGCTCGGCTTCCCCCCCTTTCCCTGGCTAGGGCATGCAGGTCTCCATTAAATGGCGCGGTCGGCCCCTCCCGCTTGTTTGTACACCTGTCCGGCTTTTGGCCATTAGTAGATTCTAATAGTAGCGTAGATTTGGCTGGACTTCTCCCGTGCCCGCTCCTGGTTCTGCCTTCGAGACGATAGCTCCTCCCCTCTTTCGTCTCTAATGTCGCCGTTTTGCTCTCTTTGTGGCCCCCGAAACAGTATTTGGAGTAGAAGACAACATCTTCACCCCTGCCTTCTTTGTCTTTAGAACTTTCGCCCCGCCGCCAAGCGAGTTCTGTTGGACACGTCATTGAACACGCATAAAGCCCTCCCCCTCTGTGAGGACTAGCTTCCAACAAATGGTGTGTTTCAGACGTGTATTCCGACAAGATCAGGTTCTTTTTCGAATAGGGTGTGTATCCCGTTCCTCCCCCTGAAGATTGCAACGTCCTAATTATTCGGCCTGTGGGCGAGAGGGTGAACTTCTCCATTAGGAGACCACTTGGGGTTCTGAGAGTCCAGCCCTTGTTGTCACTAGTCGCACCTCTACCTGCCTTTCTTCTTACGCAAACATTGTGCTGCATAGTGCGGACCCCCCTTCATTCTTGTGAACACCAGAATGATTTAATGACGGTATGACGACAGACCGCAGGCATAGCCGGACGACTACCGAATTCCCTCCTCACGTTTTGGGGTGAGAACTTTCCGGGCTTACTTTGTTGAGATTTTTACTTTTTTCTTTGACACCAACCCGCTCCTACGGTCCCTTTACTTGTTCCTAGGCTGAGTTATCTGGTCTCTGAATCTAGACTTTAGCACCTCGGTTCAGAGGGCGTGGCGTTCTGTCGATACCTAGCGTGCGGATCCTTGGAATACGAGGCTCTTCTTCTTCGTATGATTGTGTAAGATTTGGGAAAATCTCCCCCGGGGTCCAGACACGTCCCGCGCACCTCCAGACAATTTTACTTCTGCCGCTACCGAGCTGGTGTCGATGATGAACGGAATATTCCCTCTTTCTCCTAAACTAGACGGGCGTCCTAGTCCCCTTCGAAGGAAAGTCCCCTATACCCCCCCCCTTCAAATTGTTTTCTTCACCTTCCCCCGTCCATATCACGGAGAGCGATTCGGCAGTGCGGCGTTTTCCTCTCGAGTCCAGTCCGATAGATGGCCCTTCCCTGACGAACAGTGCGAGAGAGGAGATGTTGTCTTGGTATTATCGAGCTCTTCCCGTTTTTGGCTGGTCTTTCGCGGATGCGGCGTTTAGTTTGAGCCATCATTCCGGAAATTTTCGCTCCTCCTCACCCTGAGGAATGTCATGACCTGGGTGAATGATCTCGGGATTTCGTAGCAGCCCGGCAGCGACAGATCACTTACTTCCATGATCGTCCAAGCCATTTTTATGTAACTTCCCCTCCGAGGTTTTCCTCTTCCCGTTGGAGGACGCTGACCATTTTTCCTATGACACCCGCCTATGGGTGCGACATCGGCAGAAATAAGGGTTACTCTCAGAACTTTCCAGTTCTCTATAGACTCCCCGGCCAAATGGTCTCGCGTCCTCTGAGACGTTCGGAAGGCGACGCCGTCTCCCGGAAACATGAACTGACCTTGCTTTCACCTGAGCCGGTCTGATGGCGACTTCCGTTGTATTCTTCGCTGCGTCCGCGTTGTTTTGGCGGGTGAGGCTGCCCTTTAGCGATGGTCTTCCGTCGCTTTTCCCCCACCGAGGCCCGCTATACTCCACATGCCTGGATTTCTTCTTTGACGTGTTTTCTTTATTTGCCGATTCCCGCCCTAACATTTTTTCATACGTCGTGTCGCGTTTTGGCGCTGTCCGTCTTGCACTCCGCTGCGCGTCCGTGCGACAGTTGTCCGGCATTTCTGGACCCGCTCCCCCCCTTCTCCTTCTTGACCAGGAAGAAGTTTTGGCTTCCCTCCGATCGCTGAGCCCTCGGTTTAATTTCATTCTCCACGCGGTCGCTGCTGTGATCGCGATCAACTGATTGACGCGGCGACGAAGGAAGACTAGCCCCCGCGATGGACGCCGAGAACGAACAGCGGCTCCCACAGCCCCATTCCCCATGATCCCCATCCGGATGGCCGGGCGATTTCATTTGCATCCTCTTCTTCGCAATGACCCCCTACCTGCTCTTTGACCCAGGCTCTGAGATGGTATAAGCGCGAGATAGCTCTATATGACCCCCCT
>Ga0179591_1243328_pt1 | contig 19074 bp, 25 predicted proteins | sample CZOMad2_1_08_16f_FD_182891 | JGI IMG/M metagenome (GOLD analysis project Ga0179591, IMG submission 182891) | Vadose zone soil fungal communities from Angelo Coast Range Reserve, California, USA - CZOMad2_1_08_16fungal (PacBio error correction) | ecosystem: Environmental > Terrestrial > Soil >... | reverse complement strand
CTTTTTTTTTTTTTTTTTTTTTTCCCTTTTACCGTGCGCGTCGTAGTTCCAACTTCCTGATGTATGAACATGACCCTCTTTTCACATGAAGCTATCTGATCTTTGTTTTTTCTCAACAGGTACGCTTTGGCACGGCTCGATGGTCAGTATTGTTTTGCGCCGCTGTCATATCAGTTTTCTTTTTCCCCCCCATTTCCCCAGAAACCTTAAACCCTCCCCTCGTTGTCCCAGCATGGGATTTGATCATCACTTTCCTTACTATGTTTTTTTCCACCCCTACCGACGCTGGAAGAGTTTCAGCCGTTCTTTCCCCCCCCGGAGACACCAAAACCTCGTGCCTTGTTCGCTCCGGGCGCTTTTTGAACACCCTCTCCCGTCGAGCGTTCCTAGCCGGCTCTGGCGTTTTCCCTTTTCTTCGACCCCACCAGTGTCGGTTTCTTTTTTTTTTCTTAATGGACCCCGGTCATTCGTTAATCTCCCCTATGGTCTCGTGGTTTTGATTGGTGACGCCCGTTTACCTCCTATTTGTCACGCCACCTCAGATCTGCATTGTTTATGCCGCCTTCCAGCGCCAAATTGACGCGACCCCGGCGTTCGACTGTCTTTCCGGTCCAGTTGCCTCATGATAGGTAAGTTGAGGCCTAGAATGTCCTGGCGGCTCGGTCCATTTTTCCTCACTCCTGTTAAAACTCTTCTCCTGTTTTTTTAACCGAGATGGATTAATTTATTGCCCCCTTCTCCAGCGTTTTCTGCGATGGCAACGGTTGTTTTTCGATCCCAGGTAGCCATATTTCTTTGAGCAGCCCTGTTTATTGTTAGGTAGCATTTTTTTCCCTTTACAGGGTGGGTTCCCAATGCACCTCGGCGTTGTCGTCCCTAATCGTTTTCAGATGTCAAATTCCCCTCCATTATTTGCACTACGTTGTCCGCTTCCTTCGCGATTTTTACCTCGTTGTTTCCCCCCCAACCCGCCTTATTTGGACTTTCGCCACATACTCCCCACCTCCTGTCCCCTAAGGTCAGATGTCTCACAGTGACCCGCGATTCACTATCGCCCGCCTCTTTCTTTTGGACTACTTCCCCAAGTCGACCGTCGTGGGCTACCTCCCTCCTCCTTCCAAATCGAATTGCCCCCTTTTCACCCCCTGCTTCTGAGAGATCCACGTCAAAGATTTCCTGTGCTGAGTTCCCCTCGTCTTTTTGACTTCTGTTCCCCCCCCCCAACCGAACACCATCGGGGAGTTCTCATGACCAAATGTGTCACGTTGCGGTCCAGAATTTTTCCCCTTGTCTGACCAACCAAACTTCTTCGGAGGAACAAGTTTAAGTTTTTTGGGAAGATGACAGCCAGATCGTATGTCCCCCTCTTCGATTATATCTCCTCTCAGGGCAGCCCCCCATTCTTGTGAACGCATCCAGTTTCGTCTTTTTCCCGAATTAGCACCCTACGCCAAGTCCTTCCCCCCTAGTTTAACCGTGGAGGATGAGGTTACTGACCCAAGCGGCATATCTCCCTCTGCAGAAGAAGACCCCCCCCACTCGCTGCATCAAAGGGTTCCCCCTCGCGGCATTTTCCAAGCGACCGACCCCCGTCTATTTTTTTAACTTCCCAACTTATGAATTCAAATCAATTGCCTTACGCCCTTGGAACTCGCCTTAATGAGCTAGTCCCCCCTCCGTTACCTCGGCCTCGTTTACGTTTACCCTCGTCTCCCTTGCCGTTTTTGCATTTCTTCCGTGACGCTGCAGGCAGTACGATTCATTTTCACGGAGTCATTGCAGAGATATCTTCCGTTGTGTTTTGTTTTTGAGCTTATATGCTCTCCCCTTTGGGTTTTCCCCGCAATTGATCGGTTTTCCTTGCACAGACTTTTTCTTCTTGCTCATCTTTGAGTAGTTCAATCCCCTCGAGGGCGAATCTCCCTTTAGTGCTCTGTCCCCCTTTGTCTAAGAGTTCACTGTTCCGTTTTTTCATTTTTGCCTGCCATAAATTTTTTCCGTTTTCGGATGAATGTTTTTACTTTGCTTTTGCCGCGCTATTTCTATCCGTGTTAGGTTAGGTCAGTTGTTATGACTCCCCTGCACTGAAGTTGCGTTTTGAATCACTTCCACCCCCCTTCTTTTCTGAGCTGTGACGCGTGAACGTTGTTTTCCTCAATTCTTTCGACTTTATGCGTCCCTTCCGTTGGCTTTGTGTCTTCGACTCTCGATATCCCTTTTTGAGATCCCTTCTGTAAGGGCGTTGCAGAGCGGAAGTTTTCCCCTTGGGGCCGCCCCGACTTGCCCCAGGGGGTGATTCATTTCCTTCGAGCACCGCAAGTGCTCTCAGAGGTTCTTTCCGGACTCCAACGGTTGTCGCCGCGATTTTGGCTCCTGTGTTGCTTTAGAGCGCTGGCCTGATCGGACCCCGCGGAATTTCCCTTTTTACGACGAGACTTTTTTTTTAGTGTCCTTCCCCCAACCCTCTAGAGTTTCTTTCTGGGTGGAGGTCTCTCCCCCCCCCTTTCTCTTTTCTTGGTTAATATTTCCAATTAAAGGGGAGCTGATAATAAGGCCATTTGCCCACCTTTTTTCTGAACCCCGGTCGGACTTTGTTTTGTACCCCTTCCCCGTTTGTTTGAGGAGTTTCTTTACCGTTTCCCAGTCGCGGTTGTGCGCTGACAACCCCCTCGACTTCTCCTTCGAACAACGAGGGTCCGGGTCCTTTTTTTTTTTTTTGAACATCATAAGAAAACTTTCTCCGTTTTTCCCCCCCCGACTTGAAGTCCCACCCGTAGCACCCCCCGGGTATCTTTTCTCCAGCCCTACCTTTTTCGATTCTTTCCTCCGTTATCTTAGCAAATTAACTCAAGTCGGACCTCCCCCTTTTTCTAAGTTCAGGTTTCAAATTATTTTTTAGGAGATCCTTTCTTACCTTTGTTGACCTTTATGTTGAGGTGTCTATGTTTTTGGCCCTTCCCGAGACGGTTTTTGAATCCCTGTAACCCCCCCAGTTTACGTTTTTTTTCCTTTCATGGCACCTTCCCAAAGTTCCCGTTCCCTGTTTCGAAATTTACTTTTGCTCCAGTGGCGCGGATCGTTGGGCCGGCCCTTCAAATTCTGCTTGGAGGGTTCACTTATTCATGCGGGTCCGATGGGCGTTCCCCAGAACCCGTCCAAATTGCTTCGCGAAACGGTCCCTGTCTTTGGCCCGGTATTCTTATCGGAACTCCCTTTTCCCGTTTGTTCGCCGGTTCTTGGCCTCGGCCGGGCTCTGATCTCGAAATGCTTTTTCGTCGCAACTCCGCCCCCCACCAGTTGGCAGGTGGTTTTTGAATGTCATTCTCTCGGCCCTGAGCCTTTTTCTTCTACTATCCAGTTTTTTTTTTTTCGGAAAAAACTTTGTTGCTTTTTTGACCGCTTCCGGAAAAGTTGGGACACCGGCGAGCCCTTTTGAAGTTACTTTCGTTTTTAACCCCAAGTCCGGAAGGTCAGTCGTCCCAACTTCCCGTACCCCCTCTGGGGCCTTTCCCCCCTTTAACTGTTACGGACCTAAGTCTTCTGTCTCGATAGAGTGTGAGAACGGAATTTTTCTTTTTAGAATATACCCATCGGGGCCAGACTCGCACATTTCCTTCTCCACCTCTGGACGTTTGACCCCCCTGTTTCGCCTCTCAACACGAAGCCTTTCCCGGTTCCCTCACTTTGGGTTCACCCATTTTCGATTAGGTAGTCTCCCCTTTTCCACGAAATTCCGGGTTTTAGACAACGACCAACCTTCTTCGTGTTTTCACCTGCTTTAATGTCCCCCCCTTTTTTCGATGATTCTTTAGCCCCTGTGTCTGCTTGCATTTGATCTCCCTGCCTCCAGGGTTGACCGCGGTATACTTTAGCCGCCCAATCTCTTCCGTTTGCTGCGGCCGGTTTTCTTGTTCCAATGGGCCCGTTTTGACAGACTTTGGCGACCGAACGTTCAACGGTGCTTTCATTCAGAGTCTTGCCTCCTGAGCACCCCCTTGTTCCTCGCCCCTTTCACTAAAATTTTCTTGCGATTTCTTCCTCTTCGACCTGCTTTAGGCTTGAAATATCCACCACACCTGGGTACCGGGTTTTAATTGATGTTTGGTGGCGTTAGCGAATTTTGTTCCTCCGTCTTCTTTGTCTGAAGAATTCTTCCTCGTAAGTCCGTCGCCACCCGGTTTCTTTTTTTTTTTGTCCCCCCAGATGCTTCACGCGGATTTGGTATTGCTCGGGTATACCGAAGTTTTCCCGAGTGGGCTGCGATGCACTTTCAAACTTCAGATGTCAGGTTTTTATTTTTCCTGCGATATACCCAGTAGATCTTTATTTGATGCGCCACGGCTTCAACCCCCCTTCCCGGCACTTTTCAATTGACTTCCTCCTTTTGGGACCCTCCAGTCCGATCGGCCTTCGGCAAAGTGTTTTGATTATTCACAGGTGTCTAGTATAGACGGCAAGCAACTAGATGGACTGACCTTCAGCATTTTGGACCCCAAAAACCTTTCTCTCTTGGGCCTTGATGCTTTTCTTTGAGTACCTTCCTTTTTTCTTTTCTCTTTGGGCTGGGAGAGTTGTCGATTTCATTTTGGCGAGTACGGTAAGTTAACTTCCTTTTTTTTTTTGTAATCCCCCCCCCCTGACTCCCCTTGCCAGACCACCCCCGCAGTTTTTCGCCTCTACGCCCTTTGCTGCGCTGGAATTCTTCGGCGGTGACATCTTCCCCTAAATGTTTATCCTTGGACTAGTTTTTTTTTTCCCCGGTCTGTTCTCCCCCCTCCATTCTCGCGCGCGGCGGAACGTTTTGGTTCACTTTTTTTCAGATTGGCGGTCATGGAAGCCGTTTACCCAAACTTCTTCTCCGCGGTGTGCGCCGATCGTTGAGACAGTCCTCCTTTCTTTTTTGAGCACCGGTTGCCAATGTCCCTCCGCTGTGTTCCCTTTTCGACCTGGGCTTTTAGAGTTTTCTCCTCCGGCTATAGTCAGAGATGCGCATGAGTCCTTTTCTCTTTTATTAAGTCGAATCTTTTTTAGTGGGCCTACTTTTTCTGACCTGACGGCCGCGCGTTTTATTTCGCGTCGTTTTTTTCGGGCTCGGCTGCGGGGACCGACCCCCTCCTTGATAGCTAATTGGAGGCGATCGGGAACCCCTCCCTTTCAACCTCTCCAACCCTTGCCCTCCCCTAAATTTCGGCCCCCCTAACTTCCTTTTTCCGAGGCCTATGCGATTCTGCCCCGTTTGGATCCCCCTTACCCCCTGCTCGACGTGCTTTGACCTAGCTCTCCACCATTTCATGCCCGATGTTTTCATTTGCAGTTAACGTTTACAACTTCTTTTTTCTTTGTTTCTATGTCATCTATGCGTTTCCATCATCCCTTTTTTTTTAGCCGCATAATAGCTAACCCAAGCCGCGTTGGTTTTGCCCCCGGCCCCCCCCAATTTTAACCAATATTCCTTCCCTGATGCTACGGTTTCAAGCATTGTCAGATCCCCAGATGCGAGTTTCCCCCCAGTGCAATAGCCGCATAGTTTTTTTTTTCTCTCCTCTGGCGGCGTGGGGCCTAATAGGGATTTTTGAGGTTTTGTCGCATTGTTTTTTGGGTGGTTTGGGGGGGTTTGTTGGGGTGGGGGGGGGGGGTTCCCCGCTCCCCCCCCTTTCACGATCGCCGCCTAGACCCTCATCCCCGGGCTGAAAAGGACGCAGGAAACTTCCTCATTTTTTCGCCCCCTCTCAGTCTCCGGTTCAAACCTTCCCTTCCCCCGATCGATCTCAGTCCGTCAGACTTTTCTGAAGTGTTTCTTAGCTCGGACTTGGGTTCAACGCGTTTCCGAAAGGCGGTTTTGCAACCTTTGCCCCCTCAGATCCTTGCCCCCCCGGTTTCCCCGAAAAAAAACAGACGTCCGTTTTTCCGTCCGCATGCTCGATAGGCCCCCCGCGGTAGCAGAAGTTTTTCCCCCTGCTTCCAGAAGACAATCGAACCACGGGCGTTTGCTTCCAGTCCCCCTTTGTTCGAGTGACTTTCGAGACCTTGCGGTTGCTTCCCCTCTCAGACAGGGGCTGCTCACGCTCAAAACTTTCCCTTGACTTGGTGAGCGATGCCTTTCTTCCTCTCGAGCACGTGCGGTTTTCGGCGCCCCAATTCGGCTGAAGAGTGGTTCCCCCCCCCCCTTTTGGACGTACATATTGACCCTTCGCCCAGGCGTATGATCAAGTCGTTCGCCTGCCCACCTCTTCCCTCTTGCCAGCGAACTCCCCAACTTTCCCCACTCAAAAGGGATCTGGGTTCTTCGGATCCAAAGCCGGGCCGGTGTGAGCCGTTTTTTGCCCGACCCCTGGTTATCGACGCACACTCCTCCCGCCTTCCCCCCCTCTCTTCCCCTCCTCCCCCCCTCCTTTTCTCTACCAGAGTGAGTACGCTTGACACCCCCAAGATCCCCATACTTTTTCCTTAACCCATTTTAATGCGTCGACAGGCTCCTTGCAGGTGAAGATCTCTTATTTTCGCGGATGACCATTCCCTTCACATAGATTCTTCCCTTTCTGACTCATGGCCCACGCCGAACGGCTTTTCCCCCGAAGCAGACCTCAGCCTTTTTCATCGGGTGACCACTTCTTTAACAAGGTTTCTGGATCCCTTTTCTTTACTAGACGATTCGACAACTCCAATTCTTCGCTGGTGACAATCCCTTCCACTCTTCACATTTCCGCGCTTCAGTACTCGCTTCCCCGTGGTCCCTTTGTGGGGTGACCTAAAGGTCACTTTGTTCCCTGAAGCGCAAGACAGTTGAGGAATCCCCCTTTTCGTGGCGCCCAATGGGGTGAGCATGGAGTCCCTTCGGAGGACTCAACCTTTTCCCCTTTCTCGCCCCAATCAGTTTGGTCAACGCCCAGGAATCCTTTTTCACGGCCTCCCTATGCGTGGTCGGCTCTTCTCCCACTATTGTCTCCGTAGGAATGGCTCCGCCCCCCTATTTTTTGCGAAATCGATCTATGTCACTTTGCATTTACCAGCCGGTATCGTCTGCATTTTTGGGGGGTGGCCCCCTTTTTCCTTTTTTGGGAGCCAATGGTTTTACAACTTCCTCGATGGGGGGACCCATAACAAAAGTCCTCCTCCCTCCAAAAGTGTCAAGCATGCTCTCTCCCTCTTTGCTCCCCACCCACACTCCCCCTTCTTTTCTCATCCCCACCCCCCCCCCTCTCTCCCCGCCCCCCCCCCCAGCCAACCCGACCCCACTCCCTCCCCTTCTCCCTCCCCCCTTCCTCTCCTCTCCCTCTCCTCCCTCCCTGCCTTTTACTCCTCTTTTCTACTTACCGTAACCATTCCTCCTACCCATCCCCATCCTCCCCCCTCCCATCCCCCCTCTTCTCCCGCCCCCCTACCCTCAGCCCTCCCTCGCGCCCTTAGCAATCCCTTACTTCCTCTCCCCCCCTCCCCCTCCCCCATTGTTGTCTCCCCTCTCCCTCCCCCCCCCTTTCCGCCCTCTCTTTTCTCCCCCCCCCCCCCCTCTCCCTTGTCCTTCTTCCTCCCATTTTTGCCCCCTTTCCTCCTCCCCACCCTGTGTGTCTCATTCCTGGAGCTTATGAAATTTTCACTTTCCGATTGATCGAACTTTTTTCTTAGTCCACACGATTGATGAGTTTAACCTGCCAAAGATCTAGACTGTAGCCCTAGATTGGCTGGTAGACCTTCCATTTGTCCACGGGCCCGACGGATTTTACTTTTCGCCTTTCCTCTTTTTTTTTTTGAGACGAACCTTTGAAAAATCCCTTCGCTTTGCCTTGTCCCAATTTGCCTGAGTTGCTCCTATCCGTACTTTGTTTGCCCTCAGCCGGAATTTGACCTTTTCTTTTTTCTTATCTTTCAACACCCCTCGGTTTGGCTTTTTTCAAGGAACAACCGATCACGGTCTTTCCTCTCCCCGTCCCGAGGCTGACCTACCCGTCTCCACCATTTTTTCCCAGTTCCTCCGTTCTCCTGGACCCGCGTCAAGTGCAGTACCTTTTTCCCCTCCTCGTGGTTTAGGGTTTTTTTTCCGTAACTCCTTCCTTTTGAGCCCGCACTCCTAGATTGGCTACCCATGCCCGTCCGTCTACCGGACGCGACATGCCGTTGACGCTTTAGGCCGTTTTCCTTACATTATTACGCTTAGGATAGTCTTCCTTGCGGCTCCTGCAATCCCCATAACTCCTTTTCCTCCCCCCCGCGCCGTCATCTTTTTTGAAAGATGCTTGCTCGACGGAAATGTCCCTTTTTTTTTTTTGTTTGGCGACTTCAAACGGTGACTGTTTTAAATCCATTCTCTAGCTGAGACGCCCACGTTGTAGGGTCTTATAGTATCTCTGTTGTCTAAGTGTTGACTCTCCCAGCGTGGGGTTGACTTTGCAGCGTGTTAAGTATTTCTCCACCTGTCCGCAGCGGCACGAGTTGTTCCGACTTTGCCTCTTCTTTTGTCCAGCGGCACAAACGTTCATGGTTGCCCGCGGACCCTTCCAACCGCAGTCCTGAATTCAACGACTGGTCTCCATAGGGCAAACCTTTTACCGCCTTTTCCTTGGAAAATGTGTCAGCGAAGTCAAGTCCTGTGGTAAGAAACGAACTCCTTTCACCTATCCGGTCTTTGTGACTCAAGGAAACCTCATCTCTTCTAAACGAGGTCAGCTGTTTTTCTCCCATCCTTCCCCACAGACTCGATTACCATTTTCAACCTGCCAAATTCCCCGGTTCCAACCGAGTGAGCGTCTTCACTCTTGCTAGTACACGTGAGGTCCCCTCCCTGCCCTGATTCAACCACTGTGACTTCGGAGGCCACCTATCCCACCAGTCCGAGCGTTACCGCTGCTCATGCTGCTGGCCTGCTATCTGAGATATCTTCATTATTATCGTCCCAGCAACAAATTCAATTTTTTGAACGTCGATTTCCGGACGAATCCACCCGCACATACAGCGGCCCAGCTCAGACCCTCCGTTACATGGAGTATGCGGTTCCCCTTCCCAAAATAATGGGAAACTTAGCCGTTCTTCTTTGCTGCCAGCAGCACCCTAACCCGCTATGAAGCCGGTTGACCTTCTAGTCACTCGGAAATTCAACCTATTATGCTCCTGAGCAAATACCTTTTTTTCTTGGCACCAATCCAAGGGCCCACGCCGTGCCCACTTTCTTCCCCATGTTAGCAAGCGCATCGACTCTATCGTTGCACGTTTACGTTCCCGTAGCTCCAGAGTTTTCCCTCCCCGATGCGTTTTCTTCCACCGTCCTTTTCCATTTTCGGACCCCGGGATTCATTTTCCTACTTTGACTCCTCCTCCGGTGTGTGACTCTACCTCCTTTCAAGCGGACTTTGGTAATTACCCCTTTGACCCTGTAACGGTTTGCATGCATGTCCCTAGATGTCTTTTTTTCCTCTGTTTTGAGCTGGCTCTGTAAGCCTCTTTTAGGATTTGATATAGTATACCCCGCTTTGATTCTCAATTGTAGCGATTCCCATGCGTTTTTTTCTTCCCATGCCCACCCAAGGTTTCAGTTGCTCATGAGCTTCTCCCTGTGTCATATTTCCTTTGACCGCGCGTCCAAACATGAGGAGGGTCAGCGAGTTTTTTTTAGGTTGCAGGTTTCGGCCGAGGGAAGTTAATTTGCCTTCCGTTTGAATTTCCTCCCGCATCTACCTTGTTACCCTTCTTTTTTTATGATGGTGCGTACGTTTCTATTTTTTCAGAATTGTTTACACGACTCTATGTTGTCAACCCCTTCATTTTTGATGAGTCCTGAAGCTTTGTTTATCTATCGTTATATCGTGAACTAGATAATGGATTGTCAGGCGTTTCAGATTTCTTCCCATTGCTTAATCTTTTTCCCCTGTTTGGTAAGTCCTTTCTCGGGATAACGGGTATCATTTGGCTTTCCCCTTTTACCGTTCGCCTTTCATTTTTTGAATGTCCAAGCGATGTCTGCTTCGGCTTCTGTTCTTTGGTCTCTCTCATGTTTTTCTTTTACAAAGCCCCTCGATTTTGAATTGTTTTTCGGGTGACAAACGAGGTCCCTTCTTTCCCTATGTCCAAGAAGAGGTCGCTGTTAATTTTAGGGAAGCCGGCACTGTGATGAACCCGTTTCCCTTGGCCGGAGGTTGCTAGTGCTCTTCCCCACCTTAGATGTTTTGAAGCTTCAAAACCCGTTATTTAATTTAGGTTTAAACCACGAGGGACCCCCCCTCTGTTCATTTGAGCATCCCCACCTCTGGCTGCTTCCCACTGCCTTTGATCAGTCTAACACCCCGTAGTAAAAGATTGCTATAGATTACCTACCTTCGCTCAGATCTTCTCTTAAGAAACTCCTCTTTGCCTCGGACCCCCCAGATGGAGAACCTTCCCCGTATCCAGCTCTTCAGACTCGGGTGAGATTTCTTCCCTGCAGTGAGGTGAGGTGGACCGTCTTCCCCCAGTAGACGCAGACCGGCTATACTTCCGTAAGCGCCACGCGAGACGGTTTCCACGGCACAGGCGGCAAGCCTTAGTAACTTATTTGGGGTGCGTCCATGGCGTGCCTGGTCTGGACCTTCCCACTCATATGATGGTTTGGCTGGGTACCAATATACACGTGCGTAGCGTGTTTCGTTTACCCCCCTAAACTCGCCATAGTTGACGATCCAGGGTACAGGCCAAGGGGGCCCATAAGTATAGTTTTTCCCACTTGGTCTGTGTGGCTTTTTTTTTAAAGTTGCATCTTCCTGGCTTGAATCCCCCTCCAACGGGCAGTTCTTCCTTCCCCTCGCTGCCCCCCCCGGCCCCGGGGTTTTTGTTTTTTTTTGACACGGATCTCGCACCCTGTCTTTTGCTGAGCTCCATATTCCAGCGTTTTTATCTTACCAAACAGACGGTCGGGGTTTGTGATGCTGCCTCTCGGCCGTTTTTGACCCCTGGCAGATGGAATGTTGGTGGGATTCGCCACAAGACGGACATTAGTGGATTTCGTCATGATTACACTACGCGGGACGTTAGCCCCACAGGGACGTAACCCCTACCTTTGATATAATAGCTCGCTTTGAACCTTTTCCATGTGGATCCTCACCAAATCGTTTGTGAGATCCGCGCACATTTCTTCCCCGTTTTTCCCCCCATTTGCAAACTTTAGATCACCTTCAGTTACTTTTTTTATATGTTGTTCCCCCCCCCCCATAGATTATCGACGTATACTGGGGCTTCCCCCTCCGTTCGCGAGTTCCCCCGCTTCAAAACAAACCAGGTTATCCTCTTTTCCTGATTTTACCCTGCCCATTTCTTGTTCATAGATATCTGTTTCTTGCATCCTGCCTTTCTGCGGGATGATCCTTTCAGGAGGGCTGGTTCTTCCTAGCCGACCCCACCCTCTTGTGAGTGTCTCAATTTTAAAGCCCCTCTAACTTGGGCTTTTGTTACCCCAGACTGTGGGATCGATTGCTTTTTTTAAAGTGTTGTGTCGCATTAGATCCCTTTCATCCATGCGCCCCCCTTTTAGCGCCACATTTATGAAGTCCTAACCTGCTCTCGCGTTCTTTTGATTTCTCCTGTTCTTTTTCCTGGAGCTCACCCTTCCAACGGTTGGCGTCATAGCCTTGCCGCGTGTTGGGCGAGTTACCCGAGAAGGGGATCATCGTCTTGGATCTCTTTTCGAAATTTTTTTTGTCCCCCTGGCGCCTCCCTTTTCACGCGTTTTTCTTGTTTACAAGATATCCCCTTCCTGTAGTTATGATAGGGGCCCCCAGCATTGTTACGGCCAGCGGTGCGCTCTAACTTTCCCAGCTTGTGTTTTTTATAGATCTCTGACGAGTCTATCAAATTGAGCTGCTGGCACTTAGATTTTCCGTTACATGGGGAATTCCCAAATTTTTTTAGAGGTTTGTCCCGATCGACTCCTCTTCCAAGTGTGCGGCATCTCCTGTTCTCCCCTGACAGAAGCTAAAGGCCTTTGTTTTATCGACCTACCAGTTTTATTCCAGTGTCGTTTGATGTGGTCAGGTTGGGACCCTTTTTTTTTAGCATCTTTCTTGTGGGATTCGGCTGTTGAGATCTTTTTCACGGGCAGACCTTCTTTTTTGTCAGGGTGACGTTCCCCTTTTTAGCTTCCTCGTCCCTGACAGGTTTCTCCATATTTCAAGTTTTCCTTCGATGGTCCTTCAGGTTTAATGAGTCTCAGAGCACCCCCTTCCATTTTAGAAGGTTTTTTTTCAGCGTCGATTCAGCCACTTAATTTCTTCCCGATAACCGCCCTTTTTTTATGGCTCCACGTTTGCTTTCGGCGTTTCACCCTCCCTTGTTCTCTTGGATGTCTGGTATTTCCCAACAATTCTGATCGGCGGTGATGATATTCCCCTGATGCTCGCAGTCCAGTCAGTTCTTTTTTCCTTCCAATGGAAATGGCCTTTTCTCTGCTGGGTCCTTTTGAAAGAACTGGGATTTTTACCCTCGGTTGTTAGAGGACTACCATTCCTAGCGCTTGAAGGCTTTCTTCTCCAATCTCGACTGGACCCCTTTTTTGAAATTGAGATGTTGGATTTTCCCTTGTTATAGGCTCTCCCCTCGTGCGACGCCGTTCAATGTTGCAGGGCGGACCTTGGCCCCCTGCCTCTCATGACACCTTCTGATCTAGTTTGACCAGTCTCTAATTCCGCCAACCAAAGATCCCTCAAATTAGCCCCCCCGCTCGGCTCTCTTCCCCCCCTGAGACTGAGGCTATTTCCTTTCCCTTTTTTTCCTACGTCTCTCCAATCTCTCCCCGTTCAAATTTATTATACCCATTTTACTTCCCCATATTTTTTCCTGCTTTTACCTTCCCCAGTTCGGCTTGGTTACTCTTTCTCTCTCTGTTCCCTCTCCCTTTTTTTTTTTTGGAGATAGAGAAGCGCCCCACTGACTCCAGGGCGTTTGAACTTTTCCATGACACCTCCCCCATCTTTCCTCAATTTTCATAGAAAGTCTTTTTTCGTTTGTCCCCTTTCGCTTCCTCTTGCACCCCAGTTCTTTTTTTCATAGGCTCGGAGGATCCTTCGGTGGGGCCTCCTTTTTTCTTTTCGGGTTGGCGCTTTTTTTCCGCCATTTCTCCGCGTAGAGATCCTGACTCCTGGGCAACTCCTGATTTTCCCTTTTTTTTTTCGCGCTCTAGCCTCTATCAGGCACCTCCAACTCCCTTTTCCCCCCAGAGCGCGACCTCCCGCAGCTTACCCTTTGTGAAGACTGAGATCTCGGACCTTCCCTCCTCGCTCACCCGTTTTGACCGCCCTGTTGGATTCACACTTTTACCCATTAGACTTCAACATTGCGGTCTAAAACCCACAAAAAGCCTTACTTTTTCCAACGATCGATAGGTCCCCCCCCCCCACTTTTTTTTAATTTTTTCCCCCGTGTAAAGAAATCCCCCTCAAGTGATTCCTCATCACAAACGTTCCGTTTGGCGTCTCCTTTTTCTTTTTAGATCCTCATTTCGCTCGACTTTGCCCACCTTCTACGGACTTTTTCTTATGCAAGGCCGTTCCCTTTCATCGCGCCGCAAACGTGAGTTTTGTTGCCTACCCCAAACCTGTTTTTCTGCCTCTCTGTCGCCTTTTCCCACCTTGGTTGACCTTAACGACGTAGAAAAGGAGGAGGATCAGCCTTTTTCTTTCCCCTTCCAATCGCATTATGCTCCGCCGACACCCAGACAAATTCACCCTGCCAAGTTCGTTTTTTACTTCTACCAAGGAAGGGAACTTTTTTTTGTTCCTCGGGTTGCTGGTTCCTGCTCCCCTGGTCCATAGCCCCCCCCCCATTTGGCTCGGTTCTAGACTTTTTTTAAAAATTTCTCCAATTTTTGAAGTCTCCCTTTCTTTTTCCTTCCCCTTTTTGAGTCAGCGGACTTTTGAAGACCTCTTTTGAATCTCCTTTCTACACGTACCCCTTAATATGCTCGGACTTAATTTAGACCCACGCGTAAACTTCTGACCTGAGAAGACATCAGCCTTTTCAGTGCTATCTTTTTCCCCACTCCCTTTGCTTTGATGTTCGAGTCATTTCGAAGATAATCAACCTCTTCTGATGGGGACAGTCCCCTCCTCAATCCAGCCCCCCCCCCCGCGCTCCAGGATAGCCCCGCACGTGGTACGGTGTTTTTTTCTTTCCCTGCAAATCTTGCATATCCCTGCCAGTCACCTCGCAGGTCTTCCCTCATCCTGCTCTACCCCAAAGGGTGTGCGAATTGCCATGCTCTTTAGCTACCACCTTATTTCCATCAAGACTTCTTTTTGCCCCGAAACTTTAACTTTTCCCCTTTTTGCAGACATCTTCAGCACTTGTCCCCTTCCCCAGTCCACTATTGTCCGCTAGGACGTCCAGAAGCACACCCCTCCTTGCTTCCTCCCTCTCTTTCCCCACCCCCCTGGTGCATTACCTCCCTTCCTGGTCCTGAATTGGGTGTTTTTTTAGTCGCCTTCTTTCGTATTCATGTGGCATACCACCTCTCCTTTTCTATGGCCCTCCGTTTTCTTGGTTCCCCCACTTCAACCCTTCACGGATTCTTTTTTCTATAGAACTTTTCCCCCTGTACGACTTTGTATAGCCACAGTCTCCGCTTTGTAGCACCCGATTTATTTCTTTTTTGCCAACCTCCCCATTCGTTGCTACACATCTCTCTCTTCCTACCGGTCTTTTTTTGTTAGTAACCTTCCCCCGCTTGGCAATTCCCTCGGATGTAAGTATTTTTTTGTTTGCGGAGCGTCCTATCATTTTTTCGAGACCAACCCTCCCCACCCCCCGACCGTTTTTCCGGAGGAAGGAGACTGCTCAATCCCGCCTCATATGCACATGTTTCCTCCCAATCTCGTAGTTCCTTAGTCTTATTTCCCTTCGTCAGTTTACGGCTCGACTTTACCAAAAAAGTGCATGTTTTATCTTCTTTAACGTCACTCACCCCCCTTTTCCAGTTTTATCCTCTCCCCCACGGACCCTATTTCCGACTCCCAGATTCTTCCAAAATGTCCCCCCCTGTTTTTCCCAGATAATTCATTTATGGCCACGGTACCTTTTCCCCCTTTACCTCTAGGCCCTAGGATCCGGTTGTCTTTCTTCTTTTTTTCCAGCACCACTAGTCCAACCCTTGATATTGGCGTCACCACCACCCCCCGACAGATCTAGTCTCAATGACCCCCCTCTCCCGCGGCCCCCTGACGGAGCCCCCTGGTGTTCTACTATGTTCAGTTTCCCCCTTGTCTTCCACTTTTCTCGCTTTCATTTTTGCGTTTCCTGTCTCCTGTCAGTCGCCTTCCTACTTGACCAATCTAACCTCCTAATTTTTCCCCACTAGACCTGAGGACTCCTTGACCAGATTCTACCTGAAACCTGGCCCTCGCCAGTTGCTGGAGATTGCACTTTCTTGTTTGATACCCTACCCCTTGATCCCGTGTAAGCTCATGTATTGCGGGATCCGCCTTTCTTTTTCTACGTTGTGGACTGATTCCCTCTTGGTTGCCCAGCCTGACTCGTTTTAATCTTCTACCCCCTTTCAGAAGAAATCCCTCCAGGCCTCAATTCGAGTTTCATTTTACCCAAGAGTAATGCGTTGGAAAGGTTTCGCCATCCTACCCCCTTTCCCTGTCCTTTCCCCCTGTTGTTTCCCCTAAAAGTGGACCCTCTAGTTTTTCATCAGCTCAATAGTGCTGGGAACTCTTCCGTCCCCTCTGACCGTAGTGGGACTCACCCTCCCTTTTTCCCCCCCCTTTCCCCTCGAAGAGGAGTGTTTTGCCTTCAAACGATTCCCCTCGATCTCACCCTTGACAACGAATTTTCTCTTTGTGTCCTGACAGCGCCAGCCTCTCTTTTCCCCATTCCCCCCTGAACCCCCAACTTCTTCTCATTTTGAGGAAGTAACTTCCCATTCTCCTCCCCCCCTGATTCCCCAGTCAGTGAAATTTTTTCCCCACCAAAATGATGCGGATGAACTCGCACAAAGTCATCTTTTTCCCCCTCTGACATCCATTGAATCGCTTGCCCCCTACATCTATCTCTTAATCTCTCCTTCTGCCCCCCCTTCAGGTTCCCCTCACATCGCCGAAGCAGCCCCTTTTCCCCCCCTTCCTCGTGTGCACAGCTAATCCCTACTTTTAACTGAGGTCTTTTTACTTCAACACCCCCTTACTAGCCTTTTCCTCCGCTGCCGCTCTCCTCAACAATAAACAATCCTGCTGTATCCCCCTGTTTTCCGAGAGGAAGTAACAAGTGACCTTACCCACCCCAGATTTATCTCTCCAATTCACCTTTTCCCTGTCCGCACCACCTTCCCCTGTCTACTACAGTTCACCCTTATTCTCATCTCCCGCCGAGATCGTGCCCTTGCCTTTAAGTTATCCTGGCTCACCGTCCTTTTCCCTCTCTGACTCTTAAGTCCCCGTCGTTCACCATTTTTTTCCCCTTTCCCCTCTTGCCATATCTCTCTCTTTTGCTCCCCTCCGTCTTTTTTTTTTCGCTCTCCCTCCAGCTCCCCGTGGTTTTTTTCCCCCCTTTTTTCCTTCCGGTTTCCTGTCATAGTAGATGTGTGTCTATTCGCCCGACGATGGCATTCATCATCCGTCGTTTTTTTTCCTTTCTCTCCTCTGGAGCCTTGATTTGTCTCAGTTGTTTTTATTGAGGTTAAGTCACTTTCTTCCCCCTTTGCTTTTGTCCCCGGCCCAAAGTTTTTCAGTTCTCCCTTTTTCTAAATCTCGGTAGTCAGTCTGGTTCTGCCGGGCGTTCACACTTGTTTTCCCCTCGCTTTTTCGTTTTTCTTCGAGAAAGGTAATAATTATGGGTTTCAAGGCATTCCCCCAGTCCCATGTAAAATATTTCTTGCGCTGTTTTTTCGGCTTTAGAATTCCTCTCCGGCTCCGTTTTTCCCCCCCTTCCTTTTCGGACTGAATGACTTCTCCAATCATCGGATTCCCTCTGCCCATAGGATCATGGCTTGTCAGTTCCGCCTGCATTGTTCCCTCTTTGTTACTACCAGACTACTTCTTTGTCAGCATGTCCTCTGGGACCTCCACTTGTCTAGCAGAGTGGAATGACGTACCTCCCCGTCAGAATCCTTGGGCTTTTTTGTCCTGGTCAAGAGAGCTGGACGTCGCGGTCCCTCTCTTTTTAGTGGGATCGATTCATGGTGTAGTTTTTACCAAAGACCGTAGCGTTGTGCCTGGAGTCGGTTGTGATGTCTAAAAGACGGTCGGATTTTTTTTCATTGTTCCCCTCCAGAAAGATGGAGTTGATATTCGCGTTGGCCAAGGTGAGAAAAACCCATGTGAACTTCCTTGACGGCACGGTTTTTCCTTAATTTTGCACTTTTGCCCCATTTCTCAGGTTTCCCCGATTTCAACCATCGACTGCTTATTTAGCCCCCAAAGCGTTCTCAGAGTAATTTGAGCAATAATTGACCTTTTTCTTGTGAATGCGTCCCCACCCCCCTTTTGCTCAGTCCCACCCTGTTTCTCACCTAGTTCACGATCTCATACCTTTTGCTCCGCTCGGTTCTGCGTTATATTTGAAGCAAAATCCACGTTCGCTCCAGTCCCCGTCAAAACGCTGTGCCTTTCCTTTCAGGTCTTATCAAGATTCTTTAGGTGCAGCTTTGCAGCGCGTGGATTGACCTTTTTCGGGAGCTCCGTAGACGCCTACTTTCTCTTCAGAGACGCGATAAAGGTTCAGGCACCACCTGACTTGCCCATTTCTTCTCGTTAGAAGAATGGTAGAGTACCGTGGCGATTTGATACGGTTCTTTGGCACTGCCACAAATCCTCCGTTTTTGTGGCTGGTCTTCGCCCACCCCACCATGTGGTTTACGCGTTGCGGTCACCAACGAAAACCTCGCCATTCTGGTGCCGAGTTTCGGTAACGGTTCCTTCTTTTGACCCATTCCGTATAGGCAACTTCACAGTGTGGCTATCTTGACTCTCGTCCTGTCTCTGATCGCCCGGGATCGTTTAGTCTCCATCGTTCCAGTTTGTTTTTTTTAACCCAAGGACTGCGGTTTTTTTTCCACTGAATTCCTGACCTGAGCCCCCGGCTTTTATCCTCCCTAACAGCGGTGATTTTGACCACACAATCCGTCTGCTTGATTACGTTTCCCGCCCTGTGCCCCGTCTGGGTACCTCCCCCCCTTTTCTTTTTGTTTCTTTTTATTTGAACACCCGTCTCGTCTTCCGCGAAAGAACAATCTGGCCGTTAAACAGCGGCCCTTTTTTCCTCCCCGCCCCACATTATAGCTCCTGCTATCGGGTGGACACCTCCTGCCCTTTTCCCGAATAATAACCTTTTTTAACAAGCTCCCCCCATTCTCTTCAACTTTTGTCCCTGGGAAACCGTTTCGAATACAACTTCTCCGCGTGAACTTTTTTATTTAAGTTTTTTTTCCCCTCTATTAGTATTAGGTCGCTAAACCCATTGTGATTAACCTCCCAGCATAGTCTTAGAAATACACCCCCCGTGCTTACTCCGTACCCTCTTGTTGTAATGCCCCACCCTAGTGCATTATATAGACTTGTCGGCAGACCCTCTCCTCTGAGGGCGCGTCGACGGCAACTGTCGGCCCCATAGGTAGTAACGAGCTTACCCCCACGAGCTTCGTGCGGTACGTGGCCCGGATACTTTTGGGTTGCCCACCCTCTTGGGGACCTTTTATCAGGCCCCATTTTTGTTTTAGACTTCCGATAAGTGAATTCCCCTGTCCACCCCCATGTAGCGCAAATTATGAAGTAATCCCTGCTCTTGATCCAGGCCTGGCTGAGCCTTTTAGGACTTGAGCTCACCCCCAAACTGGCCCCACTGTTTGCGCAGTATTCCCCAGTCTCGCCGCGTGGGGGGCAGATTTCCCCCAGAGACGTTTCCCGTCCCAGCGCTTATTGACGAATAGTACCTAGCTTTTTTTCGCCAGCCGCAATTATGTTAATTCCCTCGGGCTGGTACAACCAACAGATGTTTTTTCGTCCCATGAGGAGGGAGTTTTTTTCCACCAGCAGGGGCCCCTTGTTGTTTTTCTCTCCTCACGTTCAATAGATTCTATCAGGTCGGGTGTACGGAGCCGCCGCTAGAGATCTTCACTTTTTTAGC
>Ga0179591_1286466_pt1 | contig 19075 bp, 24 predicted proteins | sample CZOMad2_1_08_16f_FD_182891 | JGI IMG/M metagenome (GOLD analysis project Ga0179591, IMG submission 182891) | Vadose zone soil fungal communities from Angelo Coast Range Reserve, California, USA - CZOMad2_1_08_16fungal (PacBio error correction) | ecosystem: Environmental > Terrestrial > Soil >... | reverse complement strand
TTTGTTTTCTTCTTTGTGTTGACCTTTTCCTGCACTATACTAGCCTCTCTCCTCCCCCCCAAGAAGACAAGGATTTAAAATACTAGTCGGAGAAACCCCGGTTCCTTCCCCCTACGTCCCCTTTTTGGCTGAGGACTTGGTTAGTATTTTCATGTTTCACTTAGAAGTTGAGGAAAATGATCTGCCCTAAAATCCGCAAGAGAGAAGTGAGTTTGACCCGCGACAGTCCCCCTTTTTCTCTTATAATACCGGCACGAGCCACTGCAATGCGTGTGGCCTTCTAAATGGAGAAGAGGGAGAGGGTTTAGCTCCCGACCTACCCTTTTCCAAACCTCACACGGCGTATGCGCTGCTTTCCTCCTTTTTGTTTTAGTTTTACTTCCACCCCTTTGACCCCAGAAATGAGACTACTTCGCTTCCGCCTTCTCCGCCTGTGGGCCCCCCATCTCTGTCTAAGTAAAAACCATCCCAAAAACTAGTCCCCCTTTTCCTACCCCCCATAAATACGGTTCTCCTCTAACCACCTTCTCCCTGCTCGCATCTCCAGAGAATCTTGACTGATAGGACCCATTATTATGGCGCTTTCGTTGATCCACGTTTCCCCTTCCCCCTTCACCCCTCCCCCCCCTAATCTTGTCTGTAGAATCAAAATTTTCGTAGATGTTCACTGCCGACATTATTACCGGCACTCCCCCTCATCTATACCACTGAAAAGTGATCGGCGATAGCTCCTAAGAGACGTCTAATCTTGAGCCCTAACTTACCGCATTACCTTTACTCTTTTTGTCCTATATTGAGGAGTTCCTTTTCCGTGCTATTAGTTCACTTCATCTGTGGCCTTGGGAGACCGAGTACCTACCCCCCCCCCCCCCCCCACCTACTTTACTCCGAAATAGGCAGAACTTAACACCCCCCCCCACCCCCCAGCGGGCTTTTTTAGGTACCGGGGAAAGAGCTAGTTAAAAGAGACTTTCCACGCTGCATCCCAAGGCCCATTTAGATGAACCCTGTATTTTTTTTGTATCTTATATATCTTTCTCTTTTCAATTTACGTGGGGGTGTTTTAGCTGAGATAGACCCTGCCATCAGAAACATAGAAGGAATTATCTTTGATCGAGGTTTTTTTTCAAACTGGTGAAGTCTTAGGATACTCCTTTTCGCTCTTTCCGGTTACCTGACCCCCCCCAAAACTCTTTTTTTTTGTCACGTAGAACTTTTTAGTGGCGCGAATCGCCATGGTGAGCTCTTCCCTCCTGCCCAGTGCAAAGCTCTCCCCCTCCCCCTCGTTTCTCAGTACCCCTACCCCTGCAAAGCTCTGTCGTGAGAGACGCCCCTTCTCCCCAGGCGGTCTTCCGATTTGAGACTTCATGTCTATAATCTCTTTTAGTGATTTGGTCTTTCCGGTTCCGTATGGTTGACCATACCCTTTTCGCGAAAACTGTTTTCTTTCGTCACACATGTAGTGGTTCGATGAGTGGAAGTGATAATCTATCCCCCCCCCCATGACCCCATTTTTAGCCCACTTACAGAAGTATAGGGTCCGTATATGACGTCTTCTTTAGTTGGTGACCCATTCTGACCGTTATGACTTAAATTTTGTACAGAGGTTCCCTTCCTTTGTTTTTATCTTTTGCCCCTTTTTTTGATTTTAGAGGTAACCCTGATTAGAGTAACTCCTTATGTCGTGGTGTCCCTCTCTCCGCATGATGGATTTGGTAAGTCCTGACCGACAGACTTTGCCCCCTCTGGAAGGCCCTTCCGACCAATCGGGGTGGAGTTACCTGTGTTCCTATAATAAATATGCAACAGAGGTTTAGCAAAGGGGAGACGATTCCCCAAGCATTCCTGTCGTATAAGACAGCGATCTGTTTCTCCAACGCGTCGGAGCGGTGCCAATTTTCCACTGCGCGCTGTCTTTATGGAATATGAGAGTGCCATCCCCCCCGTCGACAGTTAGAAACTGATTTTTCCTACACGCACCCAAAGCAAAAAGGCCAGCTTGACTACCTTTGTTTTCTGTCGCCATGAGCAGGTGATCCATTCCTAGCACCCCGTGGAGCCTCCCCTTCCGTAGTCTTCCCCTTTTCCCTCGGAAAATATATCCCCGTTGGTATTCCACAGTCCCCCCGATCCTTAACCTTACAAAGTTCTGTTAGGTTTTTTAAATTGGGTTATGGTACTTAGTGTAATTTTTTTGTCCCTTTCACCACAGCAATGATCTTTAATTCTGTGCAGACAAAGGGAGGCAATGGCCCTGTACATCACTATGAGTAGTTGGGTTTCCACCCCCGGGTTGGATTTTCCGGCGGAGGGCTCTCAAGTGCTGTTGCATTCTTCGTCTCTTCCCCTTTAGAAAGAATACCGGAGTAGGTAGGCTTTTTTTTTGAGGTTCGGTCCCCCGACCCGTAGTTAGAATTCTCTTAACGATAAAGCTGTCCTTCCTTTTTATGTTTTCCTCCCCGTCTCTCGGGAATCTAGGTGTGTCTTAGCGTTTTGTCGGTATTCCGAGATAAGTGTCCCCGTCCCGCCATGACGGTTGGACCGTGTTCCTCACTGTCATAACCCCTTATTCTTTAATTCTTTGGAGAATTCCATAAATAAGACTACTTCCCTAAATTAACTTTGTATTAGAGAGTCCTCCAGTGTCCCTTCTTCTTGTTTAAGCATGAGTAGCAAGGCCAACCTTAGGTAAGACTCCGGATCCCGCTAGGGTTCTCTTGGTTGTGTTCCTAAAGCTTCCCCCCCCCCTTTACCTAATAGGCCCAGGGCATTACGTCCCGATTTGATCGTAAGCCATTTCTTCTGCCTTTTCTCCCCAGGCGGACCTTGAGCGCCTGCCCGTTCTTTTTTTTTATGGACGAAGACCACCCAGTATTCCTTGTTTTTCCCCGTTACGTTAATCGAAACGCTTCCCAAGTTTCACTGACTTAAACAAATTTGAGTATAACATACAACCGTCTTTTACATGCCCTTTGAAGCTTACGTTCAATGGGTTTTTAACTGGTTGTGGCCCCCCCCGGTTCCGTGCCCTACTGGGTTTTTTTCAAGTATTATCCCTACCTCCCCCGCGTTATTTTCTTTAGTCTGAATCTTGGTCAAAGGTAAGACCCCATCCCCCACCTTTTTTCTTTTTTTTCCTTTTTTCCTCAGAGGGATCGGTGTCGCACCCCTTTCTTGCTACTCTTAAAAGGCTAAATCTTTTCCCCTCTGCCTGGGTTCTTTTTTCCCCTGGCCCAAGTTCGTGAAACGGCGAATTGCCACCCCAGGTATTCTTTCCCCTTTTGTAATGCCGCATGATTTTCCTATCTCGTAACGCCTCCCCGCACCCCTCCTGCGTTTCCTTTTTCCCCCCCCCTATGATGGCCAGACCTATTAACTTTTGTCTCTTCTCTCTCCCCCTCGACCGTGTCTCAACGAGTAAGGGACCCCCCCCCCGTCGTCCCTTCCAACTTCTCGGGTAAAAACCCCCACGAGAGAACAACTTCCTTATTTCCTCGTTCTCTCCCTCCGCTGACCACGCATTGAAAACTGCAATTTCTCTGAGTCTGAGTATCTATAGTGACACCCCCCCCCCCCACTTTTTTCCCCCCTTCTGTTTTAACCCCTTAGAAGTTTCGGACCCGCTCATGTATGTCTCCTTGCCGTGAACCATCCTAAGTCCCTCTCGACCGGGCTCCAACTAATTCCTTTTTCCAAGACGTACTACTCGCCCTTCTCACCTCAGACGTCCGGATTTCTTGCTGCACCCCTCCCTTTCTGCAACCTCCCCCAGACCATATCGTTTTTTCTTTTAGCCCTCTGATTTGGTAGAACACCCTTTTGACTTATGACCATTTTGCCTTCCCTTCCGCTCCCAGGACGGTCTATACCGCAAAAATAGTTATTTTCCGGTTCCCCCTCGCCCCATACCGGAAGTCCTTTTTCAAGAACTTTTAGAAGGAACCAGCCCCTTATGGCTCTTGTGCCGTTTGTGTGGGCTCCACCTAGGTGGCTAGATTTTTCCCTCCGTTGTGTGAGATCCAGTCCTTCCAGTTCTTTTCGCGGCACTCCATAAACCCGGCAGTTCCTTTTTTGGGCGCCCGGCGTCCCCCGTTTGTTTTTCAACGTCGCCGGCTTAGCTGTGCCTCTTGCCCTCAGAACCTCCTCGGGCTGCTTGTTTTTCTTTCTTTTCATTGCAAACTTTCCGGCAGGGCGCGGTTTGGTCCTTGTTAACCTCCCACTGTTTCTACCCCGCCCCTCTCCCCTGTAATACCAGAACTAGTACGTTAGGTTATTTGGGGAGGTTGGTCTCCGAGTTTTCTCCCCCTCCCCTCCTGTAGTGGTAGAAGGATAGGTTCTGCTTTCCTCCCTTTTATATTTCATCCTCCTTTCGGTAGAGGATACCCCCTGGTATGTTAATTCCGCACTTCGTGAAGCGTTCACGTCCTCTGCACTTGTACCCGTAAAGCGGAAGTGATGCTTTTGTGTCTTCCTTCGTTTAGCTAAAGCTATAATCGTACCTCCACCTCAGTGCTGTGCATTTTTATGATTATGTTAGACAGTATTCTACCGATGTGTACCCTTGGAGTATTTTGTTTTGTAGGATTTGGAGTCCCTAGTTTTGTTGTAAGCTTTACCGCGTTGATTGACAACCAGGATTTGAGCTCCCTGATCCCTTTTCCGTTCGCGCCTTCGTCCTCGCCAGCCAGCCAGCCGAGGCTTTCTTTTTTTTAGCCTGTACTATCTGTCCCAACCCCCTTCCCCGGCGTAATGACCCCTGACGAGAGCCCGTCTCCAGCTCTGCGTTCCTTTTGCCTGAAATTGGGCATGTACGACCATTCAACAGCCATCTCCCTTTCAGAGAGGATGACCTGGACTCTTAGCCCTCACGTTTCTTTTTTTTTCTTCCGGCCCCTTGACCGGATGAGCGTTTAATCATCCCTTTTTATTCTGGTTTCTTTTCCCCGGAAGAACAAGGCGAACTCTCACGGCGATCGTGGACTTCCCCCCGAAAGATGTCTCCAGAAAACAACCTTACCCCAGCTTCCCTTTTTACATATGCAGGCTCCTATTCGGGACTGGTTTTTCCCTCTTTTCGTGTCTTTTCCTTCGCGCGTCAGAGAAACCGGTGTACACCTCTGCTTTTTCGTCATTAACATTGTCTGTCCTTCTTCGCCAGAAGGATCTCGCCGGATTTACCCCCGGAATGCAGGCTGCTAAAGGAGGCTCCTTATCTTCCAGGTATCACCTCCCCAAAGTTGCGTAGATGACGTCCGTTCTCAGACCATTTTTATACAGACCGCGTGATAGACTTTAGCGAATCCCCAGTCCTTCTTCTGAGAGATACAGTCAAATCCCACCCTTTTCCTGCGCCAGTAGATAGAATCCTGATCCCTAATTATGGACCCTAATGGAGATCCGTAGTGACAGCTTGCACTTTTTCCTGAATACGTGATGAAAGGTTCCTTGACCCCCCTTACTAACCTTTTTCAACACCGCCTTTCTCGCCCCCGAGCATAAAAGGACCCGTGCCATCACCCGTCCTGGACCTTGGCCTGTCCCAGTTACTTTAACAGTCTTCCCTCACCCCAGATTATTCCTCCTTGATCTGATTGAACCCTGGCTTAACTGCCTTTTTTTGGACACCTTTAAGCAATCAACTTTTCCTTTATAGGTACGAGCCCGTCCGTGTTTGCTTTTAAATGTATACTGAATCTCCCCTCAATTTAACGACGTGATGAAAGACCGCGACATTTTTGCCCACCCGGTCTTTTTTTTTTCCGCGAAGACTAGTGAATCATGTCCACCCCCGCTTTTTTCCTTCGCCTTTTTTAAAGTTCAATCTTTGCCCCTCCCCCCCCCCTCTTTCAAAGAGGGCACCACGCCACACAACGCCTCCCCCCCACTGTGTCCTTTTTCCGCGTCCTAGGAGCCTTATAGTACTGGGTGAAGGCCACCTTTTTTTACGGAGATCGGGTCGTCTTAACCCGTAAGACGTCGACCTAAGCCAGCTAGACACCCTTCTCTCCCCCCACCCCCCTCTTCACCCTCCCTCCCTCAACACTCCCCCCCCCCGCACACCCTCCCCATCCTCCCCCATTCCCACATCCCACCCCCCACTCCTCCCCCTCTCGCCGCCCCCCCCCATCCCCCCCCCCACCCCCCCCCTCCACCCCCACTACCCCCCGCCGCTCGCTCCCCACCCTCACACTCCCCCTCCCTACCCGCTCACCACCCCCCCCCCACTCCAACTCCTTCCTCCCTCACCCCCCCCATGGCTACCTTCCCCCAACCCCCCCCCTCCCTCCCATCACCTCCGCCCCCCACCCCCCCCTTTCCCCACCACCCCCCCCCTCCCCCCACCAGCCCAAAAGGTGAGTGAATCTTTAAGTTGATTGGGACCTTTCTGGGGATGTATACAATGTCCTCCTCTGGTCTTTTCCGGTTTGCAAATGACAATCAGGGACCCCCTTACCTAAATCCTGCGAAGGAGGAATACATCTCGGCCTTTTGCTCACTCTGATGCCCCCGTGAACGTGTAGTGCTAATTTCGTTGTTGCTACAGGCGCGGGAGATTTCTTAGATATACGACGTCTTCCAAATCCCCCCCCCCACCGCTTGTAGAAGCATGACCGTAGGGGATAGTTTCCCCCGTTTCTTGAGGTCCCACATATTTTTGTCCCCCTCCCTTTTCGATAGAGCAAAAAACGCAGGCATCCTGCCGCTGGTGAACAATTTTTCCATCAGAAATCCCCCCCCCACTCCCACCCCACACGAGTACACCGGCTTGCCCAACTTGACATAATAAAGGTCCTCTTCCCCCCCAAATACGCCGCCCCTTTCCCTTGAGCCAAGGCTTGAAGTCGCCCCCGTGCTATTCCCCTTGGAGGGTTAATTTTTCTTATTCTCCCTTCGAAAGGCATAACCAATCAATAGTGTGGACTGTTAGACCCCCACACGCCTCCGACACTTTTCCATTGAAGCCCCCCCAACTTCATATCCCTCACCATATTCTTTCCCGTGTACCCCTGTGTATAGAAACTTTTTATCACGTCCTCTGTATTCTAAACGTTCCCTGGCTGATTGCCTTCCCTTTCTAGCCGATCTTTTGTTTCACTTCTTCCTGTCCCGCGTAATCTGTCTGATTAAGAAGAGAGGGAAGCGAAATACGGGTCCTTTTTCCAAGCCGCTTTCTAGACTCCAGTTCCCCCCCCACAAGATTTTTTCTGTTACGTTATCTAAGGCATCCAGCCTCGACTGCCACCGGCGTACTATAAACGGAACGCCCCCGTTAAGTCCCTCCTTCTTCTGATGTCTTTTTTTCTTTCTGGGATATTTTGAAGAATCCTCCGTTTTGTGTCTCTCGTCCCGCCGACGCCAGAACTCCACCTTCCTAATTCCTCCCTCTTCATGTCGTTTTTATCTAAGGACAAACTCCTCTCCGGCTTTGCTGGACCGTAGGCGTCATTCTAAGACCTCACTCTTTTTTGTTAGTTCCCCCCTACAGGTGTTCTACGTGATTTGCGCTTACTAGGTAAGAGACACCGCTATGAATTCCCTCATTCGCCCTCTTACCCCCTCCCAATTATCTCAGTCCGGCGCTGCCCTCCCGGCCGGTTCTCGAGTTTCCAAGGAAGGAGACGTCGATGATGACTTTCTCTCGTCCCGGTTCTTGGATAGTTCTGATGCCGTGAAGGTATGGAGGCTGACCTTCGGCGCTTAACCCCATGGGGAGTCCTTTCTTCAGTATACTCTGTAGTTCCTCTATTCCGTATCCCAGTGATAATATTTCAATGAACCCATACCATTGTGACAATTCGACTTTCTAGGTTCTGCTCAGCAGTTTCGTCGTCGTAGTTGGTTGACCCTCTGAGGACTTTATGAATTTTCCACTCTTGCGTGACTTCTGGGTTGATGTTAGTTGTCTGTGCATTTATTTTCTGTCTCTTTTATGTTTCCCCCCCGGATTAGACTAATTCTCTCGTGGTTTCCTTCTATTTGTCCCCTTCCCTTTGTTATGAGTTGGCGTTACCGAACCCGAATTTAATCTCATAAGATTAAGTCCCACGTCGGACCCTCCTCTTTTGGGTCTCGGATGTGGCAGAAAGTTGGCTTATCTTCTCAGACCTCTCATAGGACGCGGGCAGTCGAGTCACACCTCCACCGTTGACCCGGGAGCGTTCCGCTGCTTACTGGGGAGAGACCCATCGGATCCAGCTGTGATGGTTCCCCCCTCCATTCAGAGGACGCTTTATTTTTTTCTTGAGGAGCCTTTGGCCGTGGCAAGAAAAGTTCTGGAATAGACATTTCCCTCCTTTTCCCACCCCCAATTTTCAGGGAACCTTCCCCCCTTCTATGCCCCACGAGGTGAATAACGTAGCCCCTTGATCAGATTACGCGTGTGGTGTACTCTCTAGTCCCTTCTTCTTCCCCCCCAGAATTACCACTGATCTACCTTGCCCAAACCGGTATTCCAAAACCCGGAAATCCTGTCCTCCCGCTCCCCCCCTCGAAAGGACACTTTCCGCTTTCGTGTCCTTGTGTTATGGAGTATTGATACTTCTTTTCAAATACTTTTCTGCCTTACCTTTTGAAGCAAAAGGTCTGAATAGCTTCTCCCAAGCCGCTAGACCTCCCATCCCGTTCCTGGGGAAGTGCTCTCTCCCCTGCAAGATGCATACATGAGTGGGTTCTTAATGCGGGAGAGCCGGTATCCCAACAGTTCTCTTCTTCATATTCGTTCTTTCGGACCGGCTAGTGGTCGACCAAATTGCGTCGTTCCGATAACTGCCGTCTGTTCATTTTCCGGTTCCCCCTTTTGCCTTTTTACTTCCGTCTTTGGCGTTTATTAGGCCTTGATTATTTTCGCGCATCGTGTGACCAGGTTTTCTCCTTTCTTCCCCGGAATAGTCCAAACTCTGTGTAACGACTTTTCCCTTACTTCTGTTTCCCCTCGCTTTCCCTTAGAACCCGCTGAGCAGTTTACCTTGCTTTTTACCCGGCCCTCTATAAGAGAACCCAAGCCCCTGCGCTTCCAGTGGGCGTGTTTCTGTTCCACGACAGTCAGGCCCACCTACCCTTGCATTTTTCTTTTTTTATTCCTTTCCTTGAAAGAAGAAGGACCCCATGATCATTTCCCGCTTGGAGAGAATGCCCCCTCTTCTTTTTTATTTTTCCTACGGCTCAAACTTTTGGTCTACGGGTGGTCCCCCTGCTTTCTCAGTGAAAGAGAATGCGGGCTTCTCGTGTTTCACCCCCCACTTCCTTTCTTCAACGCCTCCACCCCCCCCCCTCATCTCCCCTCTCTCTCCCCCCCACTTCCCCCCTGTACCCACACCTACTGGAGTGATCCGAGACAATTTTTGGAGTCCATGGTGTGTGGTTGTGTTCTTTGAATGCTTCCGGTTTTCTCATTCGTATCTCCTCGATTCTTTGATTTAGATCAGGAATTCTTCTTTAAGAGCAACATTCTGGGATGAGGCTTCGCCCTATTTTCCCCTTTTTTCCTTCCACCGTGTCGTATTTACCGGTGCCGTTTTTCGATTCGTTTTTGCTGTTCTTTGGTCCCCACCTCAAGTTTCTTTCGTACCTTTATGTTCCTTTGAAATCTGCCGGCTATGCACGCCCCCCCCATGGAAGTAAGACCCTTTCACAGAGAACCCGCCCTCTCCTCTTTCCTTTGCGCGAAGTGTCCGCACTACCCCCCGAGGAACCTTTCCGATCTTCTTAGTCAATCCCCCCCCTGTCCCTCACCCCCGTTACTCGGACCCCCACCCCTTTCTCTGCAAACTAGCAACGTAGCCCACGCGTTTGTGATCATTCGGTTCTACGCCGCTACGAAAAAGAGCTTCCCTTCCCCATCCCCCTCCTCGGCGAAACGTATCTCGGCTCTTCCCCTCGGCCAACACATCCTGAAAGGTACCGGTCAACTGAGAAGACCTCCTTACCCTCCTGCCCTTATGTTCAGGAAGGCAACGACCGTTTATTCGATAGCCTGACTGCCGCCAAATCCTACCCAAGTCGAGCCCGCCTCAGGTCAAGCCCCTTCAATCTTCCTCCTAGGAGAACCGGACTATTCTCAAAACAAAACCTAACCTCCCCTCCCTCTGGGTCTTCATCGTTGGGTCGCTGAAAGTTCTGTCCCCTTTGAAGAGCTCCCTGAACTACAGGACTTGGACCCTTTCGGAGTCAGACCTCACCCCCTTTTTTTCCTAACGCGGTCGTATGTCTAGGGACCCCATATCAGCAACCCCCCAGGCACGCACGAAATTCTTGTGGGGGCTGGTTGGTCAGGCATTCTATTGGGGGCATTCTCTTTTTTTTTTCTTCTCCTCTTTTTTGGGAGCTAGATAAATTAGTCCTGGGGCCTTCCAAACGAACTCTCCCTTTTTTTTTTCCCTGGGGCGGCTCAAATTCGCGTGTTTTACGAGCGTGCGCTATCTCGAGTTGAAAGGATCCATCCCTCCCCCTCTTTCTTTTCGTTTGGTTTTTTTCGTTTTCCTGAAAAACTTATGTCGAGGGGAGTTCAGCACTTTTTTTTCCCGAAGAGTCTTCATGGTTTTGGTTTTCTAGCGTCCCTCGGCAGTTACCACAATAGTAAGCCTAGCCACAACCCCCCCCCACAACCCCTAGTGACCCATGTAATAGGTCCCGTTGCCAGAGTCGGCTGTAGAGGCTCCCTGGCTATCATTTCGAGTTCCCCGGATGGAGGAAGTTCGATCTCCCCCGTGTCTGTTCCTGCCATGAGCCAAGGTGAAGCGGAGCTCCCCTTCCCTTTTTATAGGTGCCCTTTTCCTTTCTTTATTTGTGTTTTCTTCCCTTATTTTGAACAGATCTCTACATCGTCCCTTTGTCCGGTATCACATGGTATTCTTTCCCTATCTCAACTATCTTGACACGCGTGCGGGGCTAAGTGGTTGGTCTCTTGCCGTCAACAGTTGGTGGTCAGTCTTACCGCGTTTTTAGAACGTCCCCTTGTCCTTCTTACGTCTCTTTCCCCAAGGGTAACTTCGAACGTCCTTCCCTTTTCGCGGCTCGTTTACGCGGCTTTTTCGGTTTTCGATTTGAAGTCTATTCTCCCCCGATGAACTTCGTCTTTTTTCCATTTCACCCTCGGTGTGCATCTCCAGTATCACCCGGAGAATTCAGCTTCAAGCCCCTTCTTTCAGTTTTTCCCGGAAAAGGATCCCCCTTCCAATCAGCCTTTGATGGCGCTTTTTTTTTCCGCTCTTCTCCCCCCCATAAAGGCCCAGAACCAGAGACGGTATGAATAAACAATCATGCGTGTTTCTGTGGTTTTCCGCTTTGACAGACATTCGAGAGCTACAGAGCGGCGTTTTGAGCTGAATTTATACCCCAGGCGAGAAACCCAGCCCCCCAAATGTTGTCCCTTTCCCCCTAAGTTCCAGGATACTTGGTTAGGTGATACTTCACCGGGGGTAAAGATTTTCATACTTTCCCTTCTCCCTCCCATTTCAACTAATGAGAGGCGATCCCCACCGTGCGGAAGTCTACATCCCCAAACTTAGGAGCCTCCGGGCGTGATCGGGAACGGCCTTACGAAAGGAGGCCCTTATCTGTTACCTTCGGCCTCAAGTGGGTGTAGCCTTTTTTCTTTCTCTTGTAGGGTTTCCCGACGAATACCCAGCCAAGAGTGACTATATCTTCCTTCCTCCTTTGCCCCATCCCTTTGTCCGCCTTTAGAGTTTTCCCCCTGCAGCGACTGCGTCCCTCGAGCTCTTTTTCTACGACCCCGATCTCCGGGGACTCCTGCCCATCCGTTCTTATTTATTTTACAGTTTCGCTTGAGAATGCCTTGTTGACCGTGCCCCACAGGAAACCGTCCAAATGGCGGCTTCGTCTCCCATCGAATCACAGGCCATCTAAACGAACGTTACCTCTTTATTTCCCGCTCCGATTTCCCCCCCCCTTCCGCAACATAAACCTATCGAAAGTTCCTCCCCAGTCAGTCGTCCCTCCCCGGCTGGACCCAGCCCCCCCCCCCCCGCCGCCTCCATCTATCGATTTTATAATGATGTCTCCTCTTCTACCGGGTGAAGTGTCACGGTCGAGATACCCCTCCCCGGCGCCCAACCGGTTTTCATCCGACAGAAGAAGCGTGAAAATCTGCCTTGCCTCCCTACCGTTCTTTTCGGACAGCCCATTTTTCCCTCAAGAGTAGGGAAGTTCACGTATCTCCCCGGAACCTCCCACCCCGGTTTCAACCCGCCAGACAGTGTAAGTGTTTCGGCGGGCCCCCGTTCTCCTGAAGACTTTTTCCAGAAAGGTGTAGCGTGTAGATTTTTCGTGCCTCTATCGAAGACGACGACTTCCCCCGCGGATAAGCGTCCACTTTCGCGACCCCCGGCTCCCCCCACCCCTTCTTCTTTCTATTCACTTTTTTTTCGGCGAGTGGTACGCTGGCTTTTCGACGGTTCGCTGCAGAATGATTAATAAGTCCCCCCTAAAGCCCCTCTGAGCCCTCTTGTGTCCCTCCTCACAGAAGATTCATAACTCTTTGCGTTTCCTCGTACGAGCCGTGGGTTCTGATAAAAGGTCTCCTCGTTTAGACGCTCCGATCACGTTCTCACGCCCACCAGCTTGGCGACTTGCCATGACGCGGAGGAATCCTTTTTTTTTTCCTCCTTTTCTTTATGACCCCCCTCCTTTTTTCCCCCCCCAGTCCAATGCCCTTCCCAAGAGTCCCTTCGCTAAGGTTTCCCACCCCCGCGCCCAAAAGTCCCCAGCCACCCAACGAGCACGGCGCGACCCCCTTCCTTTCCTTCAATCTAGGAAAATTACGAAGGCATTTTCTCCCCACGCCCGGGACTCTTATGCTAGGACAATTGTTTTTCATGGCAGCTGCGTGTGCACTTCTCCCCTTCCATCTACCAGCCCCCCGGTTTCGACCCGGTCGACCCACTCGGTGCGAGCAAGATGTTGGTCCCGACAGACCGACCTTATTTCTGCACTCCTCCCAATAACCAACTCCCCTTGGACGCTCTCTCTTACAATAAGTCAGCGCCTCCTTTGCGTGACCACGCAATGGCCCGGGACGGCTCGACCTGTCCCCCAGCAGCTCTTTCCCTCGGTCCGCGTTTCCCTTCCGATGGTCAATGCTTCGCGGCGCCCCCCTTGACCGTGTCAGCGCCCAAATGTCCTTACTAGCACTCCGATCTTATTACCGGCAACCCAAAGCTTTTTTCCCCCCCCCCCTTGCCGGATGTGAAACCCCCCCCCCCCCCCAAAAGCTCTCGCCTTCTCCGGCGTTCACGGACGGTAGATAACGGACTCCCCCTAGTTCATCAGAGGTATCTAGAGGGACTACCCCTTCATTTTTAATTCCCCTCCTTCTTTTTTGATGATCTAGAATACAATTGAAGAAACCGAGTTACCTACTGGCAGAAGGCCCCAGGTGTGATATAGGGGTCCCTCCAGGCCCTGAGAGTGGATTCCCCCTTCGCTCTCAGGAATCCCTGGCCCGAAAAAGACTTCTTTGTTTTAAGTTTCGTAAGTCTATTTTATTCTTTCCCTGGCAAGGTTGTAGGCCCGCTTTTCAGCCTCCCTTGTTCGTTCCTTGCCTAATAGGAGACTAACGCGGTTCGATCTCCCAAGAGCTGCTTGGAGCTTCGTTCCCGATTGTTGATAGAAGACTTTTCCCCTTTCCTGTGCTTCATCAACGGCAACGGGTCTTCTCAGTATGATCGGACTTGGGAAGTCCTGCTTTGCACGGAACTAGGCGACCGATTTTTCTTTTTTCCGAACTTCGTCCAACGCTCGTTGGTAGCTCTTTCGTCAATCCGTAGCATCCATAGCCATGCACCCCCTCCATTTCCGAGCTAGAGTTTTCTTTCTCTTATGCAGTTTTTCGGAGCCGCCCTTCGCCTATGGAATTTCCCCCCTTTTGCCCCCCCGCTCCTTTGGTACGTTGTCTCGGCTTTGGCCTTTCTCATTTGCTTTGTTCCTTTAGTCAGAGGAGACGCGGTTTGGTTTCTCCCCCCCCTTTTTGCTTTGGTACAACCCGCGTTGCCGTTCCAACGACCCCCCAGGTACCGATTTGTAGTCAGGGTTTTGATTTTACCGGGGGCCCGGAGAAGAAGTGGAGTCAGATGTACCCCCCCTAGTGAAGCCCTCGCGCAGATCCCCCCACGCATGCTGCTTACGCGGACGCGATTTTGAGGCAACAGCATTCCTCCGTCTTGCACCCCCCCCTCCTGAGAGAGTTTCACCGGGTGGTTGTACTTCTGAGCATTTTCCCCTTCAAGACCCCCAAGGTTTTCTTCCCCATGACTGCCTCCCCCGCCGCTTAGACCAAACCTAGTCTGGAACGCCAGGTTTGAGTTTGGAGCCGGGGACGATGTGATACCTTTCCCCTTCTGGTATTCGGATTCTTCTTCTTTCATTAAAGTCGCAGAAAATATACCCTGCTACAAAAGGTCTTTACTTTTCCCCTCAGACCTAAACTTCACAAGGACCACCCCCCTTTTTCTTCTTCTTCAATTTGTTTCTTTCTTCATTAGTGATAATGTGACGGCCTACTTGCTGCTGGCCATGCGTCGGCCACCCAATTCCTTTTTCTTTTTGATGTCATATGGTCTTCCCCGCTGCTGCGTAGCCCCTCCATTCGTGTGTTCGAAGTTTCCTGTTTTCTTTCTCGCATTTCCTTTGGAATAGACTAACATGTTCCTCATGCTCAAGCATTGCTCACACCGTTTCTTATAGTCCCTTTTTTAGGGGTGTTTCCACAGTTACCTCCATTTCCCAGTGCTGTATCACCCCTGCGTATCTTTCAGCCTTAGAGTAGAGACTGAACGTTCGGTTTGGAGGCGTTGTCCCCTTTTATGTCTCCGCTTTTTTTTCACTATTTGAAACTTGCGAACTGGTCTTCCCCCTTCATCCTTTTTTTCCCGGAGCCTGTAAAATCATTCCCGCTCTCTCTTCCTGTCACCCCTTCGATCGTTTTAGTTGCGCCTTTCCTTCCCCATGGAGTTTTTCCTTCTCTGATTTTCCTCTCGACCCTTTTCAAAAGCATAATGCTCGGATCAAGGCTCCCTGACCCCTCGGGTCTTTTGAAATTAGTATCTAGTACCACTGTTTCTTGCCCTTCTCTCTCCCTCGTGCCTTCTCGATAACCGCGAGAACCCCTCTTGTGCCCTGGCACTTTACCTCGCAGACATTCTTCTTTTTCCCCTTAGAGTCTTTCCAGAGCTTCATGCCAAGTCCCTCCCCCGGTTGCGTTCACCTATACTATCGGCCTGACCCCTCCTTGTCAAACTTTTTGTTTTTGTTTCCCTTTTTCCTTAATATCTTTTGTTTTCTTAATTTTCTTTTCTCTACCCTAGGATGGTGTTTCCACTATTCGGTACAACTTTTTACTCCCCCTCACCATGATTTTATTTATTAATCTCCGGTATCTAGTGTTCTCCCGTCCCTGATGTCTATCTTACATCTCTCAAAGGCTTCGCAGAGAAGGTTGGGAAGGCCTTCCCCCTCAAACCTGGCCCCCCCCATTTCTTTCCATTCGCCTTTCGAACAAGGATTAACCCTTCACTTTTTATGAAGACCTGGCATTGGGGACGCAGAAAACAGTCAATAAAAATAAGCCCTCTTCCTGCCTGCTCGAATTCCTTCGCCATCTTCTCGAGCAACATTGTGGCCTCTCGCGGCGGCCACTCAGCGATTTTAAGCTTCCCCCCCCCCCCAACTCCTTTAAATCAAACGTCGCGACCCACGTACCGGCCCTGGCCTCATACTGGTCTCCTCTTTTGAACCTCTCTTCCCCCCCCCTCCCTTTCCCTCCAAAAGGTCTGAGGGCCCCGTTTCTCTGACACCCCAAAACCCCTCCCCCCCTTCCTTTTCCCCCCCTCTGACCTCGACTTCCCCCTAACCTGCGTCCTTCTCCGGCAGGCCCCTCCCTCCTTTATCTGACCGACCCTCGGCCAACTACTTCCTCCAATGCCTCTACAGTGCCTTTGGCCGTCCCCATCCTGTTCCGCTGGTCCTCTTTTCTGGAAATACCCTATTTCATCGCAACCCCTCACACATCCCCTCCGTAGGATTGGTCCGCCTCTTATCCCCTCGGATTCCTTTTTTCTCAAATTCCTTTCCCTGTGTACAGGCCGGTTAATTTTTTCAGCTCTCCAAAAGTAAGGGTGCTCCTTCCCAACTCTCATCTACTCCTTGACTCTTTTTTTCTCCTCAAGTGGCTCCTGCCAATTCTGCCGATCTTGAGTTGCTGGTAGTACGCGAAGGGGAGAGAGTTCCTTTTTTTTTCCCCCCTTTCCTTTTGTTTGTTTCTCTCGACGTTTCCTCTCTGTCGGCTTTGCGCCCATCATCGACAGAATTTGATGGCGGGCGCCAGGGAGCGTGAACGCGCCCCTGCCTGCGATCGGTTGCCCAAGAACAGATTCCTTCCTGGGCGTTTCCGGCGCCATTTTCCCTCGGTCAGGTGCTGGGCGGGTGGTTATCCTTTTAAGGTGGAATTCCGTGTCACCGACGATGAATTGGGGTCTGGCGCCCCACACTTTCGTCGGCAGTGGCTGTTTTTCTTCCTTCTTTAGTTTTCTCCCCCTTCAACTCGTATTCCAGGAGAGGTCTCTCCGTGGAGGAGGAATTTCTTCCTTCCGGGGTCAGCATTCGGTTAACTCCTCCCTTGACTCAGGGTACCCTTCTTCTCCCTTTGCACAGTACTTTCAGGGGGTGCGTGTTCTCCAGAAGCCGAGATCTTCTAAAACAGTATGTCCCGTAAGTCCGTGTGTCTTTTCTCTGTCTCTCCCGATATGCCGCTTTCATCGTGCTTACGGGTTTGTTTTGCATGGCGGAATTTTGGTTGTCCCTCTTTCCCCCCGGTGAAAGTGGATTGGCACCTGCTCCTCCCCCATCATCTTCACCCACGCTTAATTTTCGCCTTGAGGTCCAGCATGCTCATCAGCCCCCTCTTGGAGTTTTCGCGTGAACTTTCTTTTCTTTCACCGCTGCCCTTGACGACCTTTTGGACTCCTTATCAGTAGGGAGACAGGGCTGGCACTGGACCCTTGTCAGGTGCCTCAGGTCCCAGCCCGCCATGCCTTTTTTTTTTGCCGGGTTACGAGTCCTCAAAATTTTGCCCGCCAAATTCTTGACGGGCGAGGCAGAGCCCCTCAAAAAACACACCCCACCCCAAAACCACACCCCCAACCCAAACCCTTTTTGGTGCAAGTGCGCCCCTTTCCCGAATCGAACTCCCTCGCTTCTTTTCACTGCAATGCGAATCTTCTTATTCCCCCTCCACCCTACACAAGGGAGCTTTCCCCCCTGGCCGCCTCCCGGATAGTCCAACCCGTGGGACGTCCCCTATCCCCTTCCCTCTGCCCAGGTGAACCGCGTGACCCAGAGGCGCACCTTGGAGGGTTAGCCCTCCAACCCTTCTTCCTTCCCCCTTCGCGCGGGTTTCTCAATTAAGCGGTGTTCCCGGTTTCTCGTTTGCCTTTGATCAAAAGGTTTGCTTTGGGTATTTGAGGTTTGCAGGTCGGGAAGACCCCATACGCCCATTTTCTTCTCTTGCGCGAAGCTTCGAGGTCTACGTTACCTCCTTTTCGCGGCAGCGCGACTCGCGATTCTTTTTTTGGATCCTTCATCAGAGGCGTGAATTCTTGGACAGCGTCCCTTTCCCCCTTTGCCGGGAAAACGCCTCTGGCGACGACCACCGCGATCATAGGTTTTAATCCTCCCTAACTGGTCCAGCCGCTTACCTGCGCCCAGCTTGATCGCGCAATCGATTTTTTCGTTCTCAACGAAGGCTACTAGCCCACCTTTTCTCGGCATCCGTTTTTGCTTTGTCGCCGAGGAACGCGGCCGCTCTCAAAAATTCTCATTGCACCCGACCGTCCCCGTTGCCCAACCTTTTTCTATTTTTCCTGCAGCGTGACAGCTCCATGACTCTCCCTTCGTTGGCTCCCTCCCGCCCGTATTTCCCCTTCCCATGCCACAGGCAGCAAACTCACGCCGTCAACGTTTGCGTTTCCTGTGTCGTCGCCGGTTGAAGCTTTAGTTTTTCTCTTTCCGTACGATGTCAGATCGCCGCTGGCATACGGAGGGATCCCCTCCCCTTTACCCCGGCGCCAACCCCGAGCGGCCGTTGGGGCCGTATCCTTTGGCGCCCCTTTCTAAGGTCTACGTTTACCTGCTCATAGTTTTTTAGACTAGCTTTTTTTTTTTTTTTTTGGGGTGCCCCTTTCCCCCCTTCTCTCTTTTCTCACATACGGCGCTTCCCGGTACCGACAGCGTGGTGACTTTTTCCTAACCAGGGCGCGGCGCGTGCGACTGCAATTCCCCCCGCCCCCCCTTTTGGCGTCCCTCCCCTTCTCTCTTCGGTCAGACTTTTTCGGTCGTCGGACCACCTCGGTCCCACAAGCAATTTCATTTCGCCCGATCAGTAATTCCCCCGGGTGACGCGGACTAGGGTCCGTGCCAATGCCCCCACAAAAAGCCGGAGCGACTTCACCCCCGGCTCTTCTTTCCCCCATACCCGAAGACCGATAGACCATCGCGAGACGTAAGTGTCTTCCCTTTGACCATGTTCTATTTAGTAGGCACGGCCTAATCGTCCCCCCCCCCCCCCTCCATCGGGTCCTCCCCCCCCCGGAACTCGGAAAGGTGTATCGACCAAGAATCCCAGCTCCTCCTTAATCAGTTTCCCCCGGCGTGCGGATAGTTCATCCGACTCCCTTTTATGCTGAGCTCTCAACCTTGGAAAGGAAGATATAAGAAGAAGCAGCCTCTTGACTGATCCTTTCCCTCTTTTAATTGTGTTCAAGGCTTCCCCCTTCGATTTACCCGCTTGTTTTCCTCCCGTCCACCCAACTCTTTTTTTCTTCCCCCTTTTTTAGAAGTTAAAAACAGCTTTGGCAGTCTTTTCGATACTTTCCGATAGCCTTTAGCAAGCCTTAACATTGTTTCTCTCTCACGACACGTACCGGTCCCGAATGTCAAGAGGTTCCTCTGGGAGCGTTTCTATCCTACATCACTCATATTGTTGAGAGATACTACTTCGCAATCGAAAAATCTGTATATCAGGCCCTTTTAACCGATTCCCCTTTTTCCGTGGTCCTCGGACCCC
>Ga0179591_1311438_pt1 | contig 19076 bp, 13 predicted proteins | sample CZOMad2_1_08_16f_FD_182891 | JGI IMG/M metagenome (GOLD analysis project Ga0179591, IMG submission 182891) | Vadose zone soil fungal communities from Angelo Coast Range Reserve, California, USA - CZOMad2_1_08_16fungal (PacBio error correction) | ecosystem: Environmental > Terrestrial > Soil >... | reverse complement strand
AGTTCTCCAGGAACATTGTTTCGCTCAGAATAAGACCCAAGAGGATTCTTTTCCCTTGCCGTTATTTCCCTTGCTCCTGTTTTAGTAGTCTTGCCGCCTCAACGCCTTTTTGTTTCACCCCCACTCCATCTGCGGGTCCTTTGTGTTTTGAGGATAGATTTCGAGTCCTTCCCCCTGTAGTTCAAAAAAGATTTCCGCGGTTCGACTCCTCCTTTTATGATCTATTTTTTTTTCGAGGTGTCAATAGTTTCGTGTGGAGGAGCGCCCCGTCTGTGTCACGCGGTTAGCCGTCGTTTTCCCATTGTTACTTTTCGCTATTCCGACGTTCCCCCTTCCACCATGCTGTAACCAATTTCCCCAGGACTTCGCGTGGTTTTCTTTTAGTTGTTGAATTGCGGACCTTCCTCTCTTTTTTCCCGTACAGAGGTGGTTTTTTCTCTCACTTCCATTTCCCCACTTGTTTTTGTTTTATTTAGTTCGGACCCCTATCGGTTCCTGAGACTCCCTTTGAAGTAGGGATTTTTCCTGATAGCCACTTTTCCGGTTTGAAGTAACTTCTAAGAGTCTGAAACCCGGTTGACTTTCCGTTTTATCGAGTAGGACAGTTCCCCCTCTCTGTTCCCGGTTAAATTTCTCGTTCCAGTTTCTGGAGTAGAGAGAGATGAGTAGACTACCTTTGTGCCGGAGTTTTTTCCGGTGTGAGCTGTTCGCTCGGTCTCCACTTACTTAAGTCCTCGAACGGTACTGTGATGCTTACCCTTGGATAAATGCACCTACGTCCCGTTTTTCTGGTCCCCTTTCAGTGACCTCTTTTTTTTCCCGTAGACAGTTTGATACTTACGGTTGTCTTTTCTCGACGTAGCGGTTTTCCCGACGACCCCCATTCTGAATTCTGCGCGCGATGGAAGCGCGCGCTTGGTTACAGATTCCGAAGAAGTCCTAGTTTTCCTCCTTTTTTCTTTAGAAGAGGAGAACCTCCTCTAAGCCTCTTTGTTTTTGATGGTAGAGGATGACCCTGGACGCTGTAATGGGACGCGTCCCCTCCGTCTTTCACGCGCGTTTCCTCTTTCGGTCCATGACTTCCTCCTTCCCGTCAAGCGTTTCGCCCCCATCACTCCCTGGTTGTTTAGGTCTTATTCCCTTTTCCTCTCTGCTGGCCGTGGTCCCTTTTGATAAGGCCCGCCGGATTTCGTCTCTTTAAACTTTCTTTTTATGCTGGGAGAAGTGGAGGCGCGAGATATTATCCCTTCGCGAATTTTCCCCCCCCTTTCTTTACCATGCGACCGCCGACATTTTCCCTTTTTTTTTCTTTAGTAGCAGAGTTTCCGCTTTTTTTTTTTTCTGTTTCATTTCGAACAGCGTTTCTTTCATCGCTGACGTACATTTTTCCGACTCGTCTCAGCTTTTGAATAATTCCCCCCTCTCTATTTTCCTTGTGGTGCGGCCTTGTCTTTATTTCCCCCCTCGTCGTTTCCGGTTCTCCAACCCTTCGTGGGGCTTTTTCTCCCTCTTACCTTGGAATTCCCTGTTTTGAGCTCTTGTGAACTGGCCTTCTAGCAATTGGCCACACTCGTTGCTTTTTTTCAGTATCCTACGGCCCTTGTGATCGTTGTCTTTCATCTCCCCCGAGGCGCTTTCCTTGGTGTACCCCCTCGCATTCTCAGCGTGTCCTTGCTCAGAGCCCCATATCGAAGCCTTTCTTCTTCGCTTTCGCTGCCTCCTTTCACGCGGGCGTCCGGTTTTCTCTGAGGGCATTCCTGGATTGTATTTCCCCTCTTTCTTAATCGTGTTCCAAGTGAACATTGTGTCGCCCCCCTTGGCGAATCAGGCGTGACTTCACGTTCCTCGCGCTCAAAGTTTTTCCCTTTGCCCTGACTTGGCGATCCCTCCCCGGGCCGTTCCGCACTTTTAAGGAGGGCAACTCGCTGATTCTTCCTTGGTACGAAGTTGCCCCTGCCCTCTCGCCGTTGGTGCCCTGTGTTGTCAAAGTAGAAGGTAGGGTTTGTTTACTGCAGGGAGTTGGCAAAATGTCCTCCCCGTCCGTCCTAATTGGAAGATGCAGACTTCTGGATTTTGGCGTAAAAAAAGCTCCCCTCCCTTACTATTCAAGAACAAGCGTTTCATCTCTGTGATCCTCCTAATTGTTGGTTAAACTTCCAGTCTCTCTGACTAGTTGCCTGGGTTTCCTGAGGGAACTCAGGAGCTTATCTCTTAGCGGGCGGTCTTCTTACCGGCCCCCCCCCCTCTTACATGTTTTTTTTCTTTGCTTGAGGCTTCCTCCCTTCCCCAGGTTGTTCATTCTTTGAATTTCCGGGTCGCTTTGAGTCCGCTCCATCTCCCCCGACTACAGGTTGAAGTTTTTCGTCTCTTCCTCAGGCGAATGCGCCTTTTTTCCTCACGGGCTCCAGATCTCCAGATGAACGGCTCTTTTCTATCCCAGGTAAACTCCCCGTTCGCCCCCCTGAGACGGCGCCTCCGAGACTCCCCGCTTTTCCGGATGTAGAACTTCGATTTGAAAGGGTCTGTTATTTGTCGGTCTCCTTTTCGGGCCTCTCGCACTTTTTTCCCGGCACTAGGTAGATGTGGCCCGATAGCTCTCCCCCCACGGATCCGTCCCCAATTGATTTCCCTCTCTTTTCTAATAATAAGTTTGTTTTTGTATCTCTTCCGTCCCTGCTGAGAATTTCTGCTACCCTGAATTCGTTTATTTTCCCGTTTCCTTCTCAGAGTTCCCCGAACAGGAGACCGACACGTGACCTCTCAGCCCATTTTCCCGCGCGGTTTTTCCCCTTCCGATCTTTCACGACTTAGACTGCGCATTCTTCTTTGACATGCCCTCCCCCGACGACCTTGACTATCGCTCATCTGGTCAGCTTCTTTTTAGACTTTTTCGAGCTCATCGACGGATGCCCTTTTAAGAAGAGCCTGCGAAGTCTCTCTTATCTTAGAAATGGTTTTCCATTTCCTTAGGGAATCGAAAGGCCCAGCTACGGTGCCCTTTGCAGTGACCTACGTCCTGATGAATGTCCTTGTTTTTGGTTCTCTTCGTAGACACTCCTATACGAGATCACCCCCCCTTTTCCGTGAGTTGCCGTAAGCAAACCAGGTAGCTTCCTTTACTTGAGGAGGGATAATTCCCACCCATTTGCTTTAGGACACCCCGCGAGCGAACTCCGCAAATTGTTTTCATCGGTTCTGTGGCGGCGGGGTTTTTTTTTCTAAAGACTCCCGGAGAAGGATAAGTAAAGTTTGAACATTAAGTATTTTCAGAATTTGGGCACCTTCCTGCCATGCCCGCCACAAATAGTCTCCTTGGACCTCACCAAAGATACCCCCCTTAGATCCCTCTTTCAATACGGGACGCCAGCGGGTTCTCAACTTCTTGGCTGACACTGCCCCTTGTTCTGGTCCTTCCTTTCCCGAGCTGTCCTATCTTTTTTTTGATCCTCGTTGCCCCCCTTGGCCGGTCCGGGCTTCTTCTGCCCGGTGTTCGACACCCCCCAACCTTCTGGGGGACAAAGATCCCCTTCTTTCTAGTTCCCGATCCTAGTATCCCTGGGACCCTCTTGACACGTTTCCCTGCTTGGACCCATACCGTGGCGGTGGAAGACGAATTTTCGAAGTTCCCAAACTTTCGTTTCTTTTTTACGCGACGCCCCAGTCCTCCCCTGGTGCCGGTCAGTTTTGTTTCATAAGAGGGTTCCGTTCGCGAGCATACCTTCCCGTTAAATTTCTTCTTTTCGCCACGGGCGGCACCGAAGTGTGTTCCGTTCTTCGGCCTCTTTCTAGTCAGCTCGTTTTTTTTTTTCATTTTTGGTCTATTTTCCTCGCACAAGCGACATTCCTTGGTTTTTCGCCCCCTGCCCGACGATTTCTCATTGGAGAAATGCCATTCCCTCTCCAAGGAAGACAACCCTGCCTTTCATTGTTCATTCGACCTCCTTTCCTCTTCCTTGTGACACTGGTTTTTGCTTACGCAGCTACATTCCCCTTCCCCCCGCGTCGCCGGCTGAACCCCTTCCCCTCCGTCTCCTCAAAACCCTTTGCAAGTTAAATTTGTTTCCCTTTAAATGGGCGCGCATTCTGTTCTCTTTGCGAGAAAGATCGGCGTCCTTTTAGCTGTCAAGTGAAAAGGAAACTCGAGTGGCACCTCTGTCCCCCCCTCTCAGACCAGTACGAGTTGCTCAGTCTCTCTTGGAAAATATATTTCCCTCCTTCTCCTTGTCCTTTTCCTACAAGTGATTCGGTGTCTTCCTAAGGGTGGCCTGGACGGGTTCTTCATCTTTCACCAGTATCAGGGCTTGCGCAACGTATCAGGCTGTTCCTCTCCCCCAATAACTTCATCTTTATTCCTGCTCGGCTCACCCCGAGATTTCTCCCTCGCTGTTGGCGCTTGACTTTTCAACCCTCCTTAGGAGGGAGTTCCTCTTTTTCCAAAAAAGTTACCACTCTTCCCCATCAGAACTCAGGGTTCTTTTTCCTCCTAATTCTCCCCTCCCCCCCCAATCCCCCTGAACTCCCTTCACGTTGACCCCCTCGGTTTCCGGTCGACCGGCACGTAAGTTCAGACCCTTTTTCACTCCATTGCAACCGCCGTACCCTTTCGGCCGGCCCACGTGTCTTGGGCCCTTTCGAAGCCTCACTCAAACCTACTCCCTTCCGAGTTAGGACCAGCCATAATTTCGCCGCTACGTTCCAAGTCTTTCCTCGGTTGACTCCTGAATTAAAGCCCCAGCTCGCAATGTACCGCTTCCTCATGGGTCTTTCTTAGGCAACTATGGAGGTGCAGTCGTTCTTTTCACCGAGGATTTTTTTTTTCCGCTTGAACACTCCCTATTCGGAGTCTAAGACGTCTCCGACTTACCCCCCCAGTAAAACGGCATTGTCTAGATTCCCCAGTTCATATTCCCCAAACTCGCCGTGTCGGTTCACCTATTCGCTCCACTCCTCCTCCCAACCTGCAATCTCCTCTTTGGTATGGTGGCTGGTTGAAGCACGTTTACCCCCCCCCCGCGTTCTCCCCGTGACGCTCCCAAGGTTTCACGCCCCGACGGACCGCCGTCTTCCCTGCGTAACCGGTCCCTTTCCGTCTTTCACCCTCAGCTCCCTGGCCGGTTCCCCCATCCCCTCGTCCCAGCGGCTTCGACCGATGTCTTTTCGCTGTTACCCCTTGAAAGAATGTTTTTCAGATTCCACATAGGGTCCCCTTTCTCTGATCTCAACCCCAGTGCCCTAGACAGGTGGTCCCCTCCCTGTTCGCCGCAGGTCCTGGTCCTCAATTCCCCCCCTCGCGACTTCTTATTTTTTGAACGGCCTGTATTCTGATTCTCTCTCAAAAGGGTAGCGTGGACCTCCTCCTGACCGTGTGTGGACAAGAATGGCTTCCTTACTCCGCCCTCAACCCCGCCCCTTTTTCTTATGGTTATTCTCCCAAATCACTGCCCCGTCATCTTGTAGGTGAAGAGGCCACTGTTGATCTCCCCTTTCTGGGGAGAGTCTTATTTCCTTCTAGCCCGAGATTTTATCCTTTCCCTTAAATTTGAAGAGGACGTTCCAAACGGCCCTTTTCTCATTGCGTCTTCCCTCTCCAGGCTTTTTTAGTCAAATTTCTTTTTCGTCTCCCTCGGTTGACTCTCTTCCCGCCTCTTTCATTCTTACGTCGTGCAGTAACTGATTCACTGTGGGCCCTCTTGTTTCCGCCTTTCTTCCCTTAGTCCAAGTAACCCGGAGCTGGGGGCGGTCTTGTTCCTTTGTAAGTCCTTGCTCAGCGTGGGCTTCGTCCTGGATCAATGCCGGCCCCCCCCTTTGCGTGGTTAGGTCGGATAGATGTTCGTCTCATCACGCGGACGTGTCTTATCGACCACCACTTTCAGGTGGCCCAATGCCGAGCTTGCACCTGTCTTGCAGTCGCCCCCCAAGTAGAATACCTTTAGGACCTTTCCTATCTGGGTGCCATCCCCCTGATATCCTGTCCGTTTCTCGCGCTAGTTTCGTTCAGAAAGGTGTGCGCTGAATTTTTGCTTTTGTGAGTGATTCAGGTTCCCCCTAAGTTTCCGACGGGCCGCTCTTTTACTGGTATTCTGTGAATAGGTTCGGGTCTCCCCGCGCCCCCTGACAGTGATGAAACTGTTGTTTGGTTTTTTTTTTTCCCCGGGCCCGTTTTTTCCCGAGTTCCCGCTTGCGGCGGTTTTTTTTTTAGGAGCGTAGGAGGATTATTCACCCCACTGTCCCTTCGCATTCTTGCTTTGTTCCTTTTCGCGCGTGTAGTTTTACAATGCAGCCAGAAGAAAGGACTGTGTTGAGATGTTCCTCGTCTCCAGCCGTCGACCAGAAGCGTTTTCCTATATTTTAAGTAGGAGGCCTCTCGCTTGGTTCCAAGGAAAAGCCGCTTTCCGTCCCTTCTCCCTCAGATGATTTTGCTTTTTCTCCTTCCCCGGATGGGGGGGGGGTTACTTCTTGGTGTAGTTTCTTTCCTTAATACCTGAGAATGATTCTGTGCCCTAGATTTTTTCCCCCCCCCTCTTGCTGAAGCCGTTCCTGAAAGAAGGGTTTTTTTTTTTTCTCCCTTTTCCCCTCTTTTTGCCACTGAATTGTTTTTTGGGACCGCTCACCGAGACTTCTTTTAGAGAGTCCCCCCTTGAAGGCTGAAAATGTAGGAATTTCCCTTGAAAGTCTGGACACTGTAGTTCTTGTCCCCTCTGTGTTCTCCCCTTCTCCTGCCGGAGCAGTTGGAGGTACTCTTCGTCTGCCTTTTTTTTTCTTTTATTTACCCAGAAGATTTCCGATTTTGTTTCGGTCTGAAGCTAATGTAGTTCTTTTCCTTAGGTTTCCTTAATTGTACGAATGGTGATTTTCCTACGAGCTTGTCGGGAAGTTTTAGCCACTCTTAGTTGGAGGTTGATCCCCCCCTGATTCCCAGGGGAAGCTGTTGGTGCCTATCCGATGGCAGAGGCACGGTTTCAAAATCGTTTCTCCAGTGGCTCCTTTCCTAGTACATTCGAAAGTTCTTTCCAGGAGGCGCCACGGCTACCCCATGTCCCTGGACCCTCCGTCTTCTACACTTTCGTTCTTTGAGAGGACTTCCTCTCTTCATGCTCCCTCCCTTACTTCTGCCACCCCCCCTTTGACGCGCGTCATCTGAGCCCGTTTGAGCCTCGGGAACATCTACTCTCTCGGGGCTTCCTCTCTTCCTGATTTTCCCCTTGCCCCTTCTCTTTTTTTTCAGCCACCGGCGCATCGCCCTTGACCCCGTAAGAGACCCTTAGCAAATGGAGGGAGAAGTCTCCTCGAATTTTGATACCGAACGGATTTAAGGGACCGCAATTTTAGCCTTGTTGACCCCCACTAAGTTAGCCTGGTAGCGTTGCCCTTCCCTGGAAAAGCTTACTGGTTTTTGCCTCTTGCCGTTTTTCCTAGCGTTTTCCCATCCTCGCCAGGGGTCGGTGATTGAAGGCTCCATCTTCTCTCTCACCTTTAGATGTTCCAAGTTTCCGTAATCCGAGTATGGAGAGCAGACCACCGTCCCGCCAGCCCCTTCCACCCTTGATTTCACCTTTGCTCATAGAGTTTCCTACGTCAAGTCTTTTAGGTTTTTTGGCCGGCCCCCTGCCCCCTTGCGAGGAGGATGCGCCCGTGGGTTTGTAAGGCGGAGGCCCGCCTCGGCTTTTCCTCGAAGGAGGGAGTTTTTCCCGGAAAAGACCTGTCCTTCCTCTGGCTTGATCCTTTACACGATTCGTAGGCCGTATTTACTTCTGGGAGCCTGGCTCGTACCGAATGACTCTTCCCTTTCCATAGTTAGAATTTTTTTGTATGCCTAATTAATTTTCGAATCGTCCCTCCAGTTCTCCTTAAAGAAGAGCTGCCCTCGTTCTATTTTTCGAGTCCTAGGACCACGTCCTCAAGCGTAGTAGCCACCCAGTCTCCCGATCGGCTGGGTAATCTTCCGGCCCGAAACTAGTTTTTCATGTGTCTATCATGAGCGTGTAGGCCTTTCTTGGGCCCCTCCACGAGCTCCCTCACGAACGCAGGTCCCTGCGGTGCCCGATTTAGACGAGCCCTGCTTCACACCCTGTTCGGTCACCTATATCCTTCCCCCTCCCCCTCAGTTTTTTTTTTTCTTTGAGTCTAATTCCTGGGCGGAGATCTCCTATATTGAACCTTCGTGTTAGGCCCCTCTCTTGTCTTCGTTCCCCCGAACAAGTCACGACATGCCCTACTCATCCCCCCCGTTACAAGTGTGAGACATGGCTTGCTTTAACCTCGCGTCTCCCCTCCTCGAGTGACATGGTATCTTCAGGAACGATTAGCCATTTCCTTTTTCCGCTCTTTATGGGGCTCCGCCTTATGCTCGATGGTGCCGGATTCCCTTCCTTAACGACGGTTGCAAGATTCGCTTGAGCCTTCGATTGCTCAAGGGCCGTACGCCTGTCTAGAACCGCCTACTTCCTTGAAGACCCTGGTTGATTTATCCGAACCTCCTGTTGCTATATTTTTTTTTATAACGCTTGATTCTCCCCATCTCGCGCTCCCTCTCTGCTTCCCGTGGGGCGTAGGAGTAAGCCGGAACCCCCGTTATCCAGTATCCTTCTCTTTCAGTAGGGTGAAAACACAACCATCTTCTTATTCGCCCGCGATGTCTCCCTCCGTCACCAGTGTAATAGTTTTCGTCCTTGAGGATTCTCGCCCTTATCCCCAGCGGTTAGGCAAAAGGGTCCCTTACCGGACGTTTTATCGACTCGTTTGCAGTCCTTCCCCGTCACAACCAAAAGAACGTTTTTTTCCAATGTACCCTCTGTTCCAAACGTTCCTCTTCTCCCCCTTCTCCACACTTTCCGCATCCTTTCGGGCCCCTCCCCGGATTCATTTTATTGTCCTTCCCTTCTTTTCCGGACTTCTTTCTTAGATGTATTAGGGGCGTCCCCTCTTTTTACTTTGTGTACGTTTGAGCCTCTCCCCTTTGCGTATTTGCACCCTTGGTCATGCCGATCTCCCAGGACTAGCTTGGGGACCCAATCTAGACCCCCCCCTCTCGCGATCCTATTCCTTCATGTCCCCCTTCCCTTCGTCCCTACCCGCTTCCCGTGGCGTTTTCCTTCGCAAGGGGCAGCATCAATTTTTGCGACTGGCCTGACGCCCAAGGACTGACAATGGTCTGCTTCGGCCGTGGTCATCACCCGTTTTCATGGCATGGGTTTCCCGATTTCCTCCAAGGTTTTGACATCCCCTCTTGTCTCCTTCGCTTAGGCAAAGAAGTGCGCGTTTCCCCTGGACTGCCTCGGGTAGTAACCCACCCCGAGCGTACCCCCTCTCAAAGTTTAGACCCCCCTGCCCCTGCACAAGTACGACAATGAATTTTTTAACTGCCCGACCCCCTCTGTGGGATCGACCCTCAGGTGCTCGACCCGGCCCCCACATCCACTCTCCCGCGATGCCTCTTCTGGAAGACGCTCATCCACTTGGTCTACGGCAGCTACTTCCCTCCCCATACTCCGTGACGTTCGGTCCCCTTTCGCCCAAGTTCTTCCCCCTCCATACAGTGCAAGGTCCCTTTTCGGTCCAAGCTTGGTCATCGTTTTATTTTCGCACTAGAAGATCTTCCTGATGGCCGCGGTCAACGCGTCCCCCCTTACCTCTTGAACTTTGAGAAGAAAAGTCCTTCCCTTCCGTTCAAGAAGCTTTTTTTTTTTCCCCCCCCTGTATCAACCCTTCTCCCCACTCGGCGCCTACTTTACAACCCCTTTATTTTCCCCTTTTTTTCCGCAGGGTTTGGAATGGAAGGTCCTTCTCGTGTTTTTCAAGAAATCCCTCAGCGAGTTTCGCGGTACTGCCCCTGATATGTCCCCAGTTAACTCCCCCCTCTGAGTCCTCCTACTTTCTCCATCCTAGGAGGCACCCCACCTCTCTTTAGTTTCCGGCGGTTGGCTTTTCTACCAAAAGCTTAAGTGATTCTTCAAACTCTCCCGACTCCTCCTCTCTCCATTCGCGCGCAGATGCGTCCTTTGAAGCGACTTGAAAAGTAACTCCACTTACCCGTTTCCCGCTGAAACTTCCTCTTTTTTCCCCAGAGTAAGGCCAGCAATTCTTCCCATGTGACCCGACCTTCTGTAAGCCCATTCATTTCGGCCAACGTGAATGGGCCCCTGCTTTCCTCTCCCCAGGAACACCCTTTCTACGAGTTCCCTCAAAACTCCCCTTTCTTCTTACCCCCGAATCTCTCAGGAATTTCTATATCCTCTTGTGCTCGAACTGGTCTCCCCCCCCCCACCCCTTTACCTCGAGTTTAATGGGAGGAATCCCGGCTGAAAGTTTTATTGAGCTTCCTCCTTTCCCACAACTTCACGGCCGTGTTTCCTACCGATTCCTCCCTGTCTTCGGCCCCCTAGTTCCCCGTCGATTCTCCGTCATTCGAACCGTGAAAACAGTTTTTGGCCTCTCGAAAGCCGCTCCCCCCCCTCCCTTTTGAGCTGCCTATAACTCCGCAACAGTCCCCCTTTTCCCTCCGGTTACTACTTTTAATTTTTCTACCTGAGTGGACGACTTAGGAATACCCAGCTCCGTGAGAAATTTTTTTTCATTTCCCCTCCATCAGGAACAGCAGGGATAGACCTCTTCACTGCCTTTTCTATCCTCGCAACCGTCCCGTCCCAAAACTACGGCCTTTAGCGGTCATTAAGCGGTCCTTCCCCGCTGGATGTTCGGGCCCTGCCAGCCTCCTCTTTAAAAAAGGAGTTTTGTCCAATCACAAGAAATATTTCCCCTCTTTCTGGATTCTGACAGCACCTCTTCCAAGACATAATAACCCTTCGAGGTTTCCTTCCCGAATGGCAAAGCTGCGTTTCTTTCGCGCTCCGACCTGTACCCTGGGCCCAGGATAATCTTCCCTCAATCTTTGGGTTTTTGTAGAGATCTATCCTGGCGCTTTTACCACGAACTCGAAAAAATTTTTTGCCCTCCTCCCCAAAATTCCCTATTAGCGATGGTGTTTCTTGGCCCTATCGATTTGTTTCCACCATCTTAGGTATGATGGGTTTCGGCTTTTACCACGGCGTAGGTGTGCTCTCGGTTAACGCTGCAAGAAACCCCCCTCGTCCCTCCCCCCCTTTGAAGATGGACATCCAGGAGCGCTTTTCTCGGTACCTTTTGCGGAGGCTGTCCTTACGCGGCAGATACCTCCCCTTTTGTTACTTGATGTAGGCGTTTGTTTTTAGGAAATGTCGCTTCTCCTGGGGTTCCCGAGTTTTATCCTCCAGTCGTCACCGGCTCCAGTTCTTCCGCTGAGTGGTTGGCCCCTTTTATTTCTTTGCTTGCGGAATTCCCGGTCTTACCCCCCCCGGTTTGTTTTCCGCCTTCTCTTCCTTCTTTCCCCCAAACACCCTTAGTGTTTTTTCGTTTTGGGTAAGTGGTAGTTAGGATCTATCTCTTTGCTCCGCTTGCCTAGGGTGATTCCGACTCCAGCCTTTCCTTTGGTTGAAGTACCCCCTTCTGCTGCACCGTTCCCTTGTTTGCAGTTCGTTTAACTCTCTTTAGTCCCCTTTCCCTCTCGTTTCTCATCTTTATTCGAAGATATTTGCAGGAGCTCCCCGGAGGCGTTCCCCTCCTGTGGGTCACTCGAGGGTATGTGAGTCCGCCGTTTGTTCCCTTCGTTCCAATTCATTTTGCGCCTCTTTTACTGTGATGGCCCTTTTTCAACGTGGATGACCCCTTCCTTTTACCTTGTCATGGAAGTCCGTTTTTGTTCTAACCTGCGGCTGTTCAGAGTGATTTGTTCCCGTTTTACTTGCTCCTTTCGGCTCGGACCCCCCTTTGTCACTTCCCCCCGATGTAATCTCTGCGCTTTTCTTCCGGGTTGCCACTGCAAGTCCCCCCTACGCCGAATTTTTCTGTTGAGTAGGAGGAGCACACCGAACTAAGTTTTTGAGAATATGCCGTGGAAGTAGGGCGACGCTTTGACCGTCCTGGAGAGGACTTTCCTCTGTTGTGCCCCGCGAGTCCTTTCCTTTTGTTCTCTCTTGTATGGCTGTTCACGACAGCCTCCCCCCTCCATCACCGAGGTACCATTCCCCTCCTATGTTTTAGTTCCTTCGATTTCATCCGGCTGGTCCCGACTCCTTTCCCTCCAGTTTGATTGACCTGCCTTCCCTGAGGATTTGGATTTTTTCCCAGAGGATCCCTCGAGGGTCTGTGAGGACAACGCCACCTCCTTCAGATTCTTCCCTTAGAGCATCAACCATCATGCGCTGACCCCGATTTGACTGGCAAATTTCGTCTTTTGTCCGCACCCTTTGTCCCTCAGGAGAGCCCCTAGATGCTTGCCCCAGAGACTTTTCATTAGTTCTTTCCCAATTTTACTCTCCTGTCTTCTTCTTCTCTTCCTTTGTCGCTGAATTTCGCTTCTCCCACAGCTAGTAGGGCCTTCCGACCCCCCTTTCAGTTAGTGGGCTTCCTTCGTCAAATGAAAGTTTTTTGTGTTCCCGTGAGCCCAGATCCTCTCCCTCCTTTGGTCCCAGATTCCCGTGTTAGAAGATGTCGTCCGTTAGAAGTCTTCAGCAGTGCGCAAGGTCTGTCCTATACCCCCGACCTTCCCTTCCATGTCCTTCTTCGTTCCGCGCCCTCCTCCCGAAGAAGTGGTTGAATGATGACTTTTTCTTTTAAGACCTTTTAAGCGTTCCCAGTGTGGGCATGAGGGCCCTTTATTCAGATTCGAGGTATTATTCTTTACCAGCTCTGTCGGAGATCGTTCCCAGTGCCACTTCGCTGGTGTCTCCAGTGAAATGCCCTCAAAAGTCTCTCGACGGCTTTTGAAACATTTCGGATCTTACAGTTCTACGTTATGGCCTATTTCATACTCATAATTTGCTCTCAGCGGAGGTTCCCCCCCCCCGGCTTTTCCTCCCGTGGTATCTTTCAGGCATAGGGAAATATCTTGTTTAGCTTTTTGGAGGTAGGTGAACATCCTCCTTTTATTTTTTCTTGACTCGGGGATTCCCACCTTCCCTCCCTCTCTCTTCTTCATTTAGATAATTTCCCTTTAACTGTTCCTTTAGAGTCGAGAAGCAGCCCCAAGAATCCTCTTCCCAGTTTCCTCTTTTTTAATCGCTGTTGCTCCTCCCCCATTCGTTTTTGCCGGCACCCAAGAAAGGAGTTCCGATTCCCTTTTTGTGTTTGATTTCCCTAGCGTCTCGGCGGAAGTTTCGGTGCTCTTTTTTCGAATCACCTTCCTCCCTCCTCCATGCCTCCTCGGTTCTCCCATCGTCGTAAGGCCTTGCCTTGCTTACGGTTGAGGAATTCCTCCTCTTACCCGTTTTAAATATCCCCGAGCTCAAGTCGTCATTTACTCTGCATCCTTCTGTCCTCTCGTCAGCCCCAGGTGCAACTGAAGATCTGAACTCGCTTTCTGGTTACCCGGCCCCTCTCAGGTTCCTCAGAGAATGATCATATGTCTTCTAGGCAGAGCTCTTTCTCTCCCTCACTTCGATCTTTTTTCGACGGCTTTTTAAATTCCCCCGGTCTTTTAGTGGTTTCGACTCGTGGTAATGTCTTTTGGGCAAGATATGAGCCCTCTCCTCATGTGCCTCCTCTCTCTTCCCAATATAAGTTTTTTTTTTGAGATTTTTCCTCAGTCAAGGCGGATCTTTTTCGACCCTTGCCCTGACCCCCCTGAGTGGGCGCCTTGCCTTGAGACCCCTAACCCAATTGACCAGACAAGTTTTCTCCCAATAAAAGTCGCGCGCCCGAACTACTAGGGAAAGCTGTTAGACTCCTTCTCTTACTGATCAGATCGATTTTTCACCCCTGTTCTCCTCCTCAGGGCTCCTTACTGCCTTCGATATTTGGCAGCTTCCATTCTTCTTCGCCTTCTTCCCCGTTCACGAATGAAGCGCCTGCGTTTTTCGAGAGGATCTGAGCGTTCAGGGTCGACGAGTGACTTTTATGAACCCGCCTTCAAGCTACGGCCTGATCATTTCTAGTCCTCATTCGTGGCATGTATTGGGTTGGTTTTCGGAGCCCCCCTACTCTCCGGCTCTTTCCAGACGCTCGGTTTTACTTTCCGAAAGGACACAAAAATCCCCCTCCTTCCTTTCCTCCTCCTGGCTTAGGGTCGGCCCCCAAAAAGACTTTTTTCTGAGTATCCCGACGAAAAACAGTTCAACGTCCTTCTGTTCTTTCTGCTTTGGGTCCTAGACTCCAGCTATGTAATTGACGGTCCCCAGGTCACATTACGGCAACTTTTAGAATAGACTCATTTCTGGCGCCGTCGCCCCTGCGTGACACTACAAACTCATTTTTTTTTGTTGGAAACCTATCCCCCTCTGCCTGACCCCCACACTGCTATCCCCCCCAGTAGAAAAAGGGAGAATCCTCTGAGGGTGTGGCCCTCACCTTTAAATTGGATTTTTTTTACGTAAAAGTAAGTGACTTTCCCTACTCTTTTCCAATGGACATCCCCCCAGTGAGGAGACAGGTGCGGGTTTTCCCCCTTCTGAGACGTTTCGGCGCCAAGTTCTGGCCTGTGTCCCCCTCCCTTTCTCCCCAATTCAGAGCTTCCCCCAGCCTCCCGGACCTAGCTCTCCCTGGGCCCCTCCGTCCAATTGAGGTTAATAGTTGCACGCTCAACAGGGGAGTAGTTCCTCTAACTGGGCAGCCCCGTTTGTAGTGGCGAGGTCGACCAAGGACGACATGTCTCCCTTGGACGGTGTTCCTTCCCGCCCTTGGCCGCAGGGAGCGCATCTGCTCACACACTTTACCTTATGTAAGCTGCCCCATTCCTTACAGAATCTCTTGCCCCCCTGCTGCTCCTGGGCTCGCCCCAAGAGAGGCACCAACATCTTCACGTGGATACTTCTCCCTTAAATTCAGGTATTGCACTCTGCTAGTGGGAGACACGGCTCTTCTCCCCTGGCCGACCACCCTCTAAGAGAATGAGCTTCGCCCTTCTGGTCAAAGTTTGAACCTTCTAATTCAGCTACGGCCGACATCCCCGAGTTTCCTCCTGCTGAACAAGAACGCGGCCAGCGCTTTTTTCCCCCCCCCCCCATCCACTACAAAACCTTTCCTTCTGGCCAGTTAAGAATTTTCAGTCTTATTCCGGACTAGATCTAATTTTATCTGGGGAGCGGCCCTTCTTCGTCGGGCCACTTTGTCACCCCTTTCTTCCCACCTTCGCGAATTCGCTCCAGAAAGTATTCGGAAACAAATCTTCGTCCATCCTCTCCCCTCAGTTTTTTTACTACAACCGGTGATTCCTTCCTGGTTCCGCTGTGTTTTCTTTTTTTACAAGTGGACGCCATTGAGATCTTTTTCTCACCAGAGATGTGTAACCATGACCCGTCTTTCCAGCCTTCCTCGCCCCTCCAACCTTTTGCGGAAACCCCATATGAGTTCGGCGGGGTTGGACGCCGATTTCCTCAGAAACAGTCCCCCCCCACATCCTGGGCGCTGCAGTTTTTCCCCCAAATCAACTTTCTCCCGTTATAATCGTCTCGGAATGTTTTTTTTTGCGACTAAGCCAAGTACCCCCGGAACCTCCCTCAAGCTGAATGGTTCCCTTCTCACCCGTCTTCTTTTTTTGCCAGCAATTTCTTTGCATTTGATAACTTTCCTACAGTAAAAGGGGCTGCAGTTACCTACCATTTAGCAGCGCTATATCACCCCCCCTCCTGAACGAGGCTTCCCCCCTATGATTGCGACTCTTTCCTCCAGCCGGCCAGCTCCTAGGGTGTCCTCTCCCTTAGCTCGACCTTCCTTCCCTAGTCACTTGGACCGTTGATGGCCGTGCCTCGGCGCCTTTCCTTCACCATGCCCCCTTTAGTGGGGGCCCCTCTTTTTTTGAACCCAAACCGTCCTTTTTTTCTCCTCACCCTCCCCTCGAGACGACCCCCCCCGCGGGACCCCACTAAGTGTGTCCGGCCTTCTTCCCGCTCGCCACCCCTTTTAGGCGGCTATACCTCTTCCAACCACCGCCACGACTGGTTCTCCTTTCATATAGTGCCGAAGGCGGACTACACATTTCCCGTTACGGCACTTTTCCTCCCCCCAAGCCGTAAATCCTGGACCCCCGTTGTCCCTGACCCGGGTTCCTCTCCCCTTCCTTCTTGCAGCTCCGGGCTGCCATCGTTAAGCGCTGTCGAACCTGGACGGCTCTTCAACAACTGAATGGAATTCTAAATAGTCAGGGCGCGATCCTCACCCTACTACTCCTGACACTCCTTCTTTCTCCCCTCAGTGTTCTCCTGATCCGACTTAACTAACCAGCGACGTATGGAAGGTCCCTTTCTACTTCAGCTCCCGCTTTTTTCTTTTCCGAGAACCTGTTTCGGGCGACAGGGCCCCTTTTTAATCTGTTTTGAGTCATAGTCCCTTTTCTCATCTCCTAACTCGAAACACATGGCGTTTTTACATGCCCCTGAGATGGGGTAGTTTACTCTTTTTTCTTTGAAATCGAGTGCTGGGTCTCCCCTTTGGTCGGACGTGTTCGTGTTAGCCCTATTCAAAGAGTCTACTCCATTTTGAAAGCTGTCCCGCCCCCCTCCCTTAGGTTCGACTTTTTGTTGTCCCTGGCCCGTGGGTAGTGCTGCCTTCTTTGGCTTTTCGCGCCTCCCTTTATGTCGCCGGCTTTCAGGATGTAAGAGGGCATTTCCCCCCTTGCTTTCTTTTTTCAGCGTGAGTAGTCCGCTTCGTTCCCGGTCCAATACACCCGGTTTTCGTCGGTGACTTGCGGCGTACTAGTTTTTTCAGGTTGAGAGAGATTCTGCTCATACCTTCGTTGTCCTCTCTTTTATTTCGGATCGACTCTCTTAGGCGACTCGCTTCAGTAGCCGTGATAGATGCCCAAATTTGTTGCCTTACAAATTAGCCACTTTTTCTGTTCCTTTCCTCCCTAGTCGAGGTAGGACCTGTTGATGGTTGCTCCGTCGAGCGTCGTTATCTGGCATGCGAGCTCTCTGGGTCCAGAACGGTTGTCCTTTTTAGGGATTTTCTCTTTAGACGGCGAACTGTAGTCTCCCCTTTCCTTTTTACCCCATGAGGTTCAGAAGGTTGGGATAAACGTTAACGTGTTTCCCCTCCTTTGGGTCGAAACGTCCATCAGCTTTTAGGTAAGTGTGTTTTGAAGTAGTCAGGAGACCTGAGTCGAATTCACACCGGTCCCCTTTGCCTGACGCGCCTCTGTCCTTTTTGCTTTGGTAGTCCGCGTTACCCGCTTTCCCCCTCCCCCCCCGACGGATAGGTGTTGAGACGTGGCTTTCCGCCAACCGCCTTCCCAAAAACTTCATGTTTTGCCTCCCTCAGCTGGTGATTAGGAGGCCTCTGGCGCTTTCCTTTTCCAGAAAAGAAGATTTCTTTTGTCCGCTGACCCTTTAGTTCTTTCGTCCACCCCCTTCCTCCCCGTCCAGGCCCCCAATCCCAAAAACTCCTCCTCCTGTAGTAGGAACTTCAATACTCTTTGAAGAGATGTGGTTACACTCTTCTCCTGGCGGCCCTAGGATTTATTCCCCGTTCCTCGGGTGCCCTCTTTTCCTGTTCTTTGACCGCACCGAGATGAAGATCTCCCCTTCCAGAAGGTTACCCTTTCTGATTATGATTTTCCTTGGAACTGTAGTATAAGCTTTTTTCCGCGGTATTTTCAGTTGTTTGGGTGACCCCCAAAACGAGGACTCTTGACCCGTTAAGGTTTAGGGTTCATCATCCGGCCTCCGAGTTTTTTTCCCTTATATGTTCGGTTTTTAGCTGCCTGGATCCTGTTTATCCACCTCTAGGGCATTTAGCCCAATTCTTTTTTTGGCAAAGTGATACTGGTTGACTGTTGTTGCCGCGCTTGTACTTTTCCCGATGCCCTTTGAATTCCCACGACGTAGCCTTTGCGTTGACCCAGCTGTACCTCTTTACATTTTTCTCATTGTAGTAGCCCAGGGGAGGAGACCCGGCCCGTTTGACAATCCCCAGTAAATTCGTTTGTACTTGTAGTACTCCCCTTTAATCCTTTTCTAATGATGCCCCTTTTTTCTGCTGCGCCAAGCCACTCTTTTCCTTCCTGGAAGCTGGAAAGTGCGTGCCTGATATAGCCTCGATTCGTGACTTTCTTTAACAGCTACTTCCTTCTGGTTTCCCATGCTTCAACCCGCTGGTTTTATGCACCTTTCTCCTTCGAAAGTGTTAACCTTTCCCCCAAATGTAGGTCAGCTCCAGATCGACTTTTTTCCTCCCCAGAACGTAATGTTGTTCACGCCCTTTTGATGCCTTTTTGATTTCCACTCGCATGATTAGTTACTCGTTAGGAAAGAAGTTTGTTTTGGTCTCTCCTTGTTGAAGGCGCCTTTCTTTCCTTTTGACGCGAAGGACGTCGCCCTTCTTTATACTTGCCGTTTTTCCACTTGTCAGTACCCTCTCGCTGCGCAGAAGCCACTCCCGTCCTCTGACAGAGGACACTCTTTTTTTCCTCCTCCCCTTTCCTTACCTCAACTGGTTTAGGTTTTTTTCCAGTTTCTTTTCTGATGGGTCCCGGCTCTAATCGAGGTCGGCCTGGCCTAGAGGAGGTTGGGAGGACTAAAGTTTGCCCCCCATTCCCTGAATCCGACGTACGTTTCTTCTCTTTTCTTAGTCCTCCGTATAGGCTTTTTTTATCCTTTTTTGGTAACTAGTACGACTCCCCTTTCCTGAGAACCTATAAATAGGATCTCATTCCTTTCTCTCTTATTAATGTATGGAATCCGGCGATCTCTGAAGAACTTCCTTTTATCCGCTGCTTATGATTTTTTTTTCTCTAGTTATCGATCGAACTTTTACACATCGGCTTTTCCTTCTCCCCCCCCTTCGCGATAGGAGGTCTCCTTTCTGTCCCACTTCTCTCGGGCCAGCGGTTTATTTTCTCTTCCGTCAGTGTCGGACTTTCGGGGTCATTCTCACGAGCGTCCCGCCCCAGTAACCTCCTTTTCTTTCAAGAAGCGAGCCAACTTTTTTGGTTTTTTTTTTCCGCCCCTTCGCATATCTTCTTCTATCTGGTTGTTATATACCTTCACTTTTGGCCCGGACGCACTGGGTCGCCTTTTCTTACTCCCCCGCGTTAAGGGGACCCTTTTTCG
>Ga0179591_1297999_pt1 | contig 19076 bp, 18 predicted proteins | sample CZOMad2_1_08_16f_FD_182891 | JGI IMG/M metagenome (GOLD analysis project Ga0179591, IMG submission 182891) | Vadose zone soil fungal communities from Angelo Coast Range Reserve, California, USA - CZOMad2_1_08_16fungal (PacBio error correction) | ecosystem: Environmental > Terrestrial > Soil >... | reverse complement strand
ACCCTCAATATTCTGGCTGGGCCCCCCTTTCTTTTTCGGTCCGAACCTTGCACCCGCTGACCCCTCTTGGCTGGTGTACGATTTTTTTTCGCCTTGACCCGTGACATGGGGCCTATCGGCTTGTCGTTCACATGCTCTGTTAACCTTTTTAATGACCTGTATGTGATTCACGGGGTTGACACGGCGCCTTTTTCAATACCGGGGCGGTTTTTCGAATTCGATCGTCTCCCCCTTGCCTGTATCCTGTTTGACGGGGTCCCCCTCCTGAGGATAACGTCAAACGGTCCTTTGAGTTTACGGATCTGTCTAGGTTTCGACAGTTTCTCGGGAGTTCCATCCCAGGCCCCAGAGGTTAGAACCGCTATCCCTTCGTTGCTGGACGAGCAAGCAGATTCCTACTCTTGATGCGTGGCGCTTGGTTCTGGTGCATTTTGCAGGCGCACCGTTTCCGCCCTGCGGTTTTTTTAGTTTCGTCGGCGACCTCTTTCGCTGTTTTTTTTGGATTTGCCTTTGTACACGATCTTTCTCGGCTTTCACGCCCCGCTGCATTCGTTTCTTAGCCCACCTGCCCGGATGGGTCATTTTCCTTGCCTCCGCGAACCTGTCTTAGCCTGGTTTGGACCCCGGATTCGGCCCCCTCTGGAGCTTTATAACCTCCGCCCCTTAGTTTAAGTTTTTTCCGCGAACCGTTGAACCCCACTCCCCCCCTGCGTGACGACCCGACTCCTGCTGCTATAAGTTCCACTTTTTTTATCTGACCCCTACCTTTCGTGGTCGTTTTTCTTCTTCCACGTACGGCCGCCCTCACTCGGCTTTTTTTTTCCATTCGCCGTTTCCCTTTTTCAATTTGTGCCGTCGCTGCAGCGCGTTCCTCTGCGCGCGCATGCATGGTTTTTGCGACCTTTGCTGCCGTTCTGCCGTTCCCCGCTTTTTTATCTGTTGTTCCGTGCTTTTTTCACCGGCACCGCTTTTTTAAGGGCCCTGCCGTTGTGCGGTCGAGTCGAACTTAGTTTTTCTCAGCAGGTAGTCCCCCAAACTATCCCCTACGACCTTGTGCACTTCTGTGAGGTCTACCAGGGTTGGCTACTGACCCCTTCGCCTTTTTACCTGGCCCGTCTCCCCTTTTCCCCTTTTTTTTTGTTTGGTTGTGCTTAGATCGTTTTGCCTTTCAGGCGCCTCGATATGCCTTTTCCTCCGTCAAGATTTCCCGCTCGTTGTCGTTGGGCAACTCTTTCTGTTTTCCCGCACGACTACTTCCTCCGACTGAACACGCCAGTGCCCTTTTTGGGGCCGGTGAAACAATCCGCTACAACACAGAACTTACTTGTACCCCTGCGGAAGCTTAGCACCCCTCCCCCCCTCCCGGCATTTCATTCCCTCGCGTAGCGTCTGGACGGTCCCCCTTTAGGACTTTTTTTTGGTTCTCAGTGTTTTGGCCTTTGCTCTTTTCCCGAGTATTGGCGGCCCCGCCTCGCCTTCTGCCGACGTGCGACCACGCTTTTTTATCCCGCCCTTTGAGCCAATTTTAGTCTTTGCCTGCAGTTGATGATCCGCTTTCGTCTTTGCAGTAGGCGGTGTCTGGTTCCCCGCGTTGCCCGGTCCCCCCCCTCCGGCTAAGGTACGTATGTCAACGTTCCCTTGGACATTGCCAAAAGCCCCCTTTTGCAATCAGTCTTGTGTCACCTCAGCCATTACCAGTCTTTGTTGCTTTGTTTTGGATGCCTTTTTGTGAGGGCCGCATTGAATCGTGTACCTTCTAAATCATTCACTCTTTTTCTTCAGGGGATGCCTTCTTGTCGAACGTTTCGTTCGTTGGCCATGACCCCACCCGGTGCGCTGTCCATTTGATGCCATCTCTGAGCCTGCCCCGGGATCGTAGTTTGATGGTATTCTACGCGAACTGGTTCTGGTTACGTTGGTTTTCCGGGCGACCTTATCTGGATATCCCGTACTGTCTTTTTTTGAGCTCTCTTTCCGTAAAACCCTTGCGCTTTGCGTTTCTTTTCAGGAACTATGCCCGGATCCCCCCCCAATCATGGCTGCCAGTCTTTCTTCAATGTAGACATTTTTCCTGTCACGCGCCAGGTGGTTCCCTTGGATCCCTTCCCTTTCACTCCACAGTGGTCCCTTTTTAATTGACACATCAGTTTTTCCTGTGCCACCCCACGTGCCAAGGGCGAAGTGTGGAATTCCTTCCATCTTTCGCCAGGCGTCGGGTCTTGGGTTTTCTTTCCCCGCAGTTCAGTTGCTGCTCGTTATCGGTCTGCGAAATTGCGCTCCGTATAGCCCTCCACTCTTTTTTCGTCGATGTGCCCACCTTCGTTTACTTCTTTTAGTGCCCTTGTTAAGGCGTGGTTAACTTCCCTGCGCTTCTCCCTCTTTTTTGCTTCTGTCAATGATTCAGTTCCGGCTCCTAGCGGGATTTTAGCCTTTTCCTTCTCGGAGGTCTTTTCTTGCCCCACACCCAAACGCTGGCCGTCTCATTATCTCGGAGTGTTCAGCCCCTTTTTTAGTCCCCCATTCCCTGGATCTCCTTGGACCGACACCCGAGCCGCGGAGTGACGGAGCATTCCGTAGCGCGGCCACGCTTCCCTTGTAACTTTTTTTTTTTTTGTTTCACACGTGTACCAGAGCTGCCTTAAGATTTCTTCCCTGGACGTTCTGTTAGCTTTTGCCAGTGGCCGTCTTTTTCCCCCCAGCAGCTAGCGCCTTAGCCCGGTATCTATCCAGTCCCCTTTCTTTGGTTCCTCCAAAAAACGTCCCACTCTTTTCCCGCATTCACCCCGTTCTTTTGATGCCTTCGGCTGTGCCCGCCAGCGCCTACGTTCACTTTCCCGACGCCGTTTGCCTTTTCCCCGAACTTGCGTCATCACCGGACCTTGCTGTTGGATTCTTTGGCATTCCCTGGGTCCATTGACATGGTTGGATCCTCTATATGACCGAGCCACTCCTTTCTCACGCCTCTTGCTTGCCCCACCAATCCCCCATCTCCCTTTTTGCTTGACAAGTGTGGTCCCACAGGCTAATGTTTTCTGGATTCTTGCCCTCTTAAGGCGCTCGACGACCCGTGCATGCTTCTCCCCTGTTCACGCGCCTTTGTTTTTCTTTTCTTTTTTTGTTCGTTTCTCGTTTCTTCCCTCGTCTGTTTGCACCCACGTTTGGATCGGCCCACCTGCCTCATGCCCTCACGTTTTGCAGCCCTTTACGGCGGCATCGTATGCGGGTTCACAATTCTCCACCCTCCGCCTGTTTTCTTGTTCCACAAATCGACTCCCCCCTCTAAGCCCCTATGGCGCATTTTCGCCTCTTTGTCATTTTTTTTCGTCAACGTCACCATGCCGACCCCCAGTTCGAATTGACCTTCACAACACGGGTAATTTTCCCATGGAGCCTTCGTTTGGTCCCTTACAAACTGGAGCACTTTTCCTGCTTTCGGCTTTTCATGGCTCCCTCCCCGGGTACCGCTGCTCAGCTGACGGTTAGACAATGCCCCCCTATACGCCACGTGTTGCTGACCGCCCCCCTGATTCGTCTTTTTTCTTTCTCGATTGTCTCCCCCCCCTGACAGATTGATCGTGTCGAAGACCTACATTGCCACTTATTTGGTTTACGCTCCGTCGGGACTAAGTGCCCCGTTATTCCAGTATCGTTAGTTCGCGGTTTTTTTTAGTCTTTTTTTTTCTCCCCTACGGTTGTGTTGAGTTTTTTCTTCCGACACGTCCCTTTAGACATCTTGGTTTGATTCTGACTTTTGCCTTTTTTTTTAAAGCGCCTACTACCCAATTTCTTTGGTGCTCCTTTTGGTTTCGCTTATCACGAACTCTGTGCTGACGATCGTTGTCTGCTATCGAAGCGGTTTCCTGGCGTTCCTGGGTTCTTTTCTTCTTGGGGGCGACTTGGTGGTCGCCCGTTTTTCTTCGTTTTTTTTTTGTTCCGTCTGTTGCTCCCTATGCGCCGAGCCGTACAGCTGAACTTATACCGCGGGAGTTGTTTCCAACAGACCGGACGTGTTTTCTGAGGTCCATCGTTTTTTTCCCGTTTTGTGCGAGGTTTCCCCTTCTTCGGACATCCTTCTGATTTCTGTTCGCAGCCCCACGACCGCGGCCGGTGTCCGGCGCCTGACGCCAGAGGTCACTTCTCCGGGAGACTCTATGTGTAGTTTCGGCCGCGCGGTTCACCATATTTTTTTCGGGTTACCCGCATCGTCCCCTTGGAGTTTTTTAGGATTCGTGTTTGCCTTCCTCAATTTCCTAACGTTGTGCACGACGATGGTTCAGTTTCTGCGATGCCCTTAACACATACAGAGGAACTGTTCGTTCCTCCTTCCCGACGATTGTTCTTGTCTGCTGTACAGACCCGAGGCGTGGCAAATCCCCATCGAGTTCGTATTTTTTTTTAGTCCTACATTGTCCGCATCAAAACGATGAGCAGTTTCTGTGGGCTTCCCTTTTTTTCTTGTGTGGTTCGGTCGCTTTTGATTTTCAGCGGTCTGTTCCCCAACCTCCGAATTTCTGACCTGGTGTCCCTTTGATCATCTGCATGCGGGATCGTGAGGAAGAACGGTTATGTTTCCCCGACGGCTCACTTTCGTTTTAAACAGTCGTTGCGCTAGCCTTCGACAATCACGATTTCCCTTCTGCAGTCTGTTTGAGGAAGTGGGGGGCTTCCTCTCGGCATGGACTTTAGTCATATACACGCGCACCCCTTTTCCTCCCAGAGTTGCTGGTGCTTAAAAAGACGCAGGCTTTGTATTTCCATGCTACCCGACGTTCGGGTTCGCTTCGACCTTCCTGTGAGTGACTTTTTTGTGTCCCTGACGAGGTACGAATCCCCCCTTGAAGAGGTTTTTTTGTTTTGCCCCCGCAGGTCTCCCCTTTGGGTTTATCCGGGCGTGCGGTCAGTCTTGTTCAGCACATTCCTTTTTCCTTTTGTCCTGGCTCCAACCAGCCGATCCCTGGAAAGTTGTTGGGACTACCACGTCCTCCGTCGCGATTACCTAGTATTGTAAACCGGCGCGAATCAGTGGCCTCTTTTGGTGAATCAGTTTCCGCGCCCGCTCTGCTTTCCACCTCTAACCTCGTGTTCAAGGGCAGCCCACCTGGCCATGTGTGAGTGAATCGCCTTCACCTCCCTTGGCGTTGTTATAGGTTCCATGATCGTTTTCTTCGAAGAATCATTCGCTTTTTTTGAACAAATTCTTTCATTAAGACTCCTTTCCCCCTAGCGGAGATGACTGTCCGTCCCCCCTTCGGTGTTCACTTGGACGGACCCGCCCACCCTTGCACATTGTTTGCCCTCCTATCGGCAATTCGGAGTTTTCCACATGCCGCTGCCACCACGCTTACTTGTTGTGAGTCCAGGATTCCCCCACCGGCGTCCGTTCATAACGGGATCAGGTTTTTTCGACCATGGTCCCCTTCTCGCAGCCATTTTGTTTGTGCTTTGTTTAGTGAGGGTTCAGACGGCGCGTAATGTTACTTCACCTCCCGTTTTACTGCAGAACGCTCGTTCCCGTTAGTCTCGTTATTTCAATTTGATATCATCCCGGACGAGGTCGACGCTATCCAGGTGTGGTTTACTACCCATACTTTATTCCCCCCCCCCTATCGATTGAGTGCGGTTTCTTTTCTTCCCTGCTTTGTGGAGACAGCACACCCCCCCCCCCCCCCTGACCACCTTTTTTTTTTAGTCGGTATAATTCCAAGGAACTTATTCTGTTTGTTTGGATTCGAATGCCTTCCCCTCTTTTTGGATGGACCTTTTGCACCACGGTCCGGGAGATCCCCCTGCCCGTTTTTTCATTTTTCCTGCTGGTTTCCACTTTCCCAGGTTGCCCTCTTTTTCTTTCACAGGAGGCGGCCCCTTGCGAGCCCAACGCATTACCCTTAGCGTTGCGACAGCGTTGAACAAGCCACCTTCCCGCCGTCCTTTTTTTTTCCCTTTCCCTGCTTTTCTTGAGACCGTTCGCTTGTTGACCTTTTACCGCGTGGTCGCCCGGCTGTTCGTTGTCCCAAGAGGCGGCCGCCGAACCTCCCCTAGGATTTTGCTCATGGCCGAACCGAAACTTGCTCCCCGCTCATGGCGCGATAGCTTCTGCCAGGTTTTTCTTGGGAGCGTTTTTGTTAGAACGCGAGTTTGTGGGACATTTCCGTTGTTCACCCCCTTCATGCGAACTTTCCTGGATTCTCCCGTCTTCGGCAGTAGTCGTGGTCTTCTAGTTAGACTACCCACTTCTTTTTGCAAGCGCTACAAGGTGGCTCCGTACTCGTCGCCTCCAGAGGTCCTCCTTATTTCCCCCCCCCTTTTTTGTTGTTGATTCCTTCCTGTTTCCCCCTACCCCTGTTCTTTACGTAGCCACACTTTCTCCGCACTCGACACGATTCTTTTTTTCTTTTGCAACCTCTTGCGATGGAAGCCAGACTTGGACGTCGAGTTCACCACGTTTCTTTTGGTGCCACCCCTTCGCTGTACCCAGAACATCTTTTTGTACACAGGCGGAGCCTTCCCCTGAAATGAATGCTCTTCCCTTCGCATGTACCTCGTCCCCGCAGCAGTTTGTCCCGCTGCACTTCCAGCCCTGCTTTTATTAGGCTGCTTACGTGGTTGAACGAACCGGTGCGTCCCCAAGCGGGGGGTCATCGGCCATGTCCCCCTCACTTTTTTTCTTCTTAACTTGAGTTAGTCGCTGATAGTCTGTTTCTTCTCGTTTGGGCTTGTTTGCTTCTCCGTTTTATTTCCGGTTTCTTTTATAACTCGCCCTCTTCGTCTCCGGGCCCCCATACAGTTGTTTTTTAGGTTCTACCCTCAACTGACCCAGTAGTGCATTTGGTGCTCCTCCGTTATTGCAGCTTTTTGACGGTTTTACCCTTTGCCCATCCCCCTTCCCCGACTCCTTGACTGACCCTTACCGTTTTAAAGGCTTTCTTGGTCATGATGACACGTTGCTCTTTCAAGTCTTGACCAGATTTTGCTTTTTGCCGTCCCGCATCGGTTTCCGTTTCGGCGTGTTTCTTCTCCCCTTTGCGAACGGGACTTGGTTGTGTTGGCCTTGCTATGATTCTGATTCTCCCCGCTTGTCTTCTTTGCCGTCGGTAGCTTTATTCCCCACTGTCTGCGACGGTTGGTTTTTTTTTCATTCCGCCTTCTGGCCCATGCTTGATCACTTACATGGGCTGCCCGACATTCCTTTGAATTCCATGGCGACCCACCTCCCCGGTATGTCCTCGCCGGTGTTCATCCCCTGTGGTCCTCCACGGCACTGCCACTGTTTTTTTTTCTTTCAAACCCCCAACAATTACTCTTCTTGTTGGGCATTTCCCCCGTTGTCACGTGGTTGACGTAAATTTCCCCTAGGACGGCAGGAGTCCTTGTCCGCGATTCATTTATGTCTTCCCCTCTCACGTTGTGCCATCGAATTTTTTTTCCTTTGCCAGATTGCGCTTGTAAGCCCTCCGCCTTTTCTGTGCCTCACCTTCCGGAGGCTTTTGCTCGTGCAGTGACCGGGCGTTTGTCACTTGCTACCTTGCTTTGGGCTTTTTTTTTACGCCCTTTTGTCAAGGGATCAGCCACCGTCCGTCTGTTTCGAGCCATTAAATTTGTTCATGAGTTAGGACGGGTTCTTCCCCACACTTGCTTTGCGTCCTTTTATGGCCAGGTTTGGGGCAACAATGACCCGTGCCGCGCGCGTTTTCTTCGACCGCGGATGACTCCATTTACCCTTTTTTCCTCCTGCGGACAACGCTTACAAAGACTTCTTTCATCTTGGCCCTTTCCCATCCCCCCTCGGGATTTCCTCACAGACGATTTCGTATGACCTGTTTCTTGGTAGCATTTTCTTGACAAGCGGCCCTTCCCAGCATCTGCGCCTTTTGCTTTCTCTTCTCATCCTTCTGATTTTGAATTTAAACCCAATCCCCTATTCCCGTTCCAGTAGTGGTACACCGTTCTTGGCTTTTTTTGATGTAGTTTTTCAGGCCGCCCCACTTACGCGTCTGGCTTACCACAAGAACCGTTTATACTTGACAATTCTGTGCCTCCTTTTCGGACCCCCTTAACTGGACAGTTTTGCTGGTTCTAGACCCCGCCTTTGACCTTTGGCAAGAACCCCCGCCCGACCCCTCCCGATGCCTTTTCCTTGTTGGAGGCGTCCGCGTTCCTTTAATTTGCTTTTTTATGTACTTCCGATTAAGGCATTTTCTTCGATTCGGGTTTTTTTTTAGGATCTTTTGATTGTGAGTCCTCATTTGTGTTCTGGTTGTGGTTCGGGTCCCCCGCCGAGCCCCTTCACCCCGTGATAAGTTTGATTCCACATATCATAGATCCGTTCCGTCGCTGGATTATGAGGTTTTGACCCAATCTTCCCCGCGACTATGTTTTTGACCGCGTGGGACTAACATTCTTTCCTCCCGTTTTCTTTTCCTTCACTCCCCCCTGTTGCATTGTGTTCGAACAACGTACCATGTCCCCCTCTCCGACAGCGACTCGCCAACAAGGGTATTCAGTTTTTCCCGTATCAGGAGGGACTTCCAACTCCTCGTTGAACGCTGGCGTCTTCTTTTGATTTTTCCTGAGGACGATTCTATCCCGGCACTCGACCACATATTCTCCTTTTGTCAAGGACGCGCTTAGGGTAGAAGTTTTTCCCCCTTCGGGATTATCGCGGACAGCTTCGTGGTCGTGGCGTTTTTTCTCAGTGTGCCCATCGCGAATGGTGCTTAGGCAATTTTTTTGCACCCCTTCCTTTCTCTAATATCTCTGTCTGTTTTCTGTATCCCTTTCCTCCTCCTAGGTGGTGGTTTCGAGCCCTCTCACCAACGACGAGGCTCAGATACTGGAGTTCTCTCAGGGTTTCCACTTAGTCCGACGGCACTCGTGCTACCAACCTTCTTGCCCCCCCTTTCCGGATTCCCCGCCCTCTGTCTTCGCTCTTTTCCTTCCTTCCTCCCTTAAGAGGTGGCGGTTCGTCGGGTGAGCGGATATGTGGTTTTTTCCTTGGTGCAGTAGCGGTTCTTTTTCTAGTCCCCTTTCTGCGATGCGCACCGACCCCGCCCCTCTACGTTTTTGTGAACTCAGTGACGGTTATCAGATGCGGCCCTCGGAACACCCGTGTGTTCGTTTTTTTTCTGCCGTGCTTTATGGTGACGTGTTCCCTCTACACTGCAGTTTCGCCCCCATGATACTTCGTTATCCGGGTCTTTTCGCATGTCGCATTTCGCGTTTCAACATTCGTCCTTTGGTTTCTGGGTCACCAGCATCCTTCGCCGCCGTTCCTTGGGCGGCATGGGCTCTTTCTTTCTTGTGGTTTTCGATACCTCATTTTTGCCCGTCCGCTGGTAGCTCGGGCGGCCCTACCCACACACAAGGGCTGACTCCTGTTATACTGAAGCAGTTTCTCAGTACTTTATTTTCGTGAGGTGTACGCGGCCGTCCATCAACTGAGCGACCAGGCGTCGGTGTTTTGTTTCTTTCGACTCTCAAACCCCCGTCGCGTCTTGGGTGGGTCAGGCTCCGTTTATGTTTGTTTTGGAGGGGGCGCTTGTTTGCCTTTCACGCGGTCTGCTCCAATGGAACTGCCCAGTGACTTTTTCCTTCCCGGTCCACGCATGGGATCTTTTGACGTCCTTTTGGTACGTCTTTTACCTCGTCGAACGCCCTTCCTTTTGTTCGACGAGGCCTCTTGGTTGGTGTACCCACTCTGGCCTTGGCTTTGTCGTCTTTTGGGTCTTTTCCCCCTGGTTTTTCTTTTTGATTTTTTGAAATTACCACAACAGGCCTGCTCTCTGTCACGATGGTTTTTACCGCTACCCCCAGAGTCCAGGTGCTGCCCTCTGACTTTTGTGACGTCACTTCCCGATGTTTTGGTATCCCTTCCAAGATGCCCAATCGCTTTTTGGGAATTTTTCCTGCGTTTGCCGGGAGCACTTTTCCGGCCGGTCTTTGTCCGCGGCCTCGTAGGGTCATTGTTTCCTCATCTTTCTGAATTGTTGACTGAATGTCTCCGCCTGTTTGGTTTTCCTCCCCCCCCCCCCCATCCCAGAGACTCCTCCTAATCGTCTCATTTGAACGGTCGCTTAATCAGTCACGGCAGGGGTTCTCATTGACAGATGGTTTCGCTCGTCTTGCTCGGCCCTTATCACTGTTTTGTTCACGGACTCGTCAAAGGCCCCCAGCCGATTGAGCATCGATCTTCCTACAAGGAGGCGGGGCTCAGGGTTGCACACTTTCTTGCAATCTCGATTTCCCCCGCGTCTGTGCCCCCTCGTCTTCATCCCACATAACGGCACTCGCTTGGTGACCTTGTGGTTTTTCAGCATGTACGGCCCCCAGTGACACCTCACATGTGTTTTCCCTGATGTCGGCAATCCGGATGTTCACATGCTTCTGCAACCACTTTTTGCCTTGTCCCTGTATGGTTTATTTGCCCCCTACACCCTTCTTTCCCATACCTTTTTTCTGTTTTCCTCCCCGTATCTTTAGTCATATGCGTTTTTCTTCCGTTTGGGAGAAAGGCGTTGCCGTAAACCTCCGGTGTGATTTTTGAGACGCCCTTATCTCGCGGACAGTCTCTGTCTCGAATTCCTCACGTACAGTGAACACACCGTCCTTTTGGAAACCCGATCTTGTTCTGTATGACTCCAGCACTCTCCCCATTCTCCTTGCGAGATTTTTTATGGAATTTGGTTAGGCTTCCACTTTTTCATTGAACCCCCCTTCGCGAGTGCTGTTCGGCGTTAAGGCCCTTTCCCCTCATTCTTCTGGTTTTTTTCTGTACCCTCTTTTCGGACCCCGCCCCCGCGAATTCCCCGGGATTTTCCCCAACTGCCGGAAGTTTTCCTTTGGGTACTCACTCGACCTTTGAGCAGCTGGGCTTTTTTGCCTTAGGCGGCCCCATGTCTCCTCGCATACCCAGGAGACGGCCCATTTCGCGCCCGCTATCACACCGCCCTAGCGACGACTCGAGACATTCCTGCTGCCCTAAGCCGTTCGTCCCACTCCTCTACCCTAACCCCCCCCACCGTTTTTTTTGTCGCCTTTTTTGAATAAATGTACGATCGGCCGCCGACTTCTCGGTTTTGGGGCCCTCGCGTGATCGCCCCCTTTAATTCTGTGACGATTCCCCATTTGCCGCAGATAGCCGTCCTCCCCAGTCGTCGACTTTTCTTTTCCTTTTGTCGAAAGCCTCTGTTTTGTGGTACCTTCCGTTTAACGGAAAACCGCGAAATTCCCGGAGTTTGACTGTAGTCCCGTCTTCTGTTGCTTCACGTACCTTCCGTCTTGTTTAAATAGAACGAACGACTCGTTTTTTTTTTACCCCAATCTGTGCGTTTTTTTTTTCCGCCATACTTTTGTCAGTAATGACCATTTTTCCTTGAATTCCCCCCTTCTCTTTAACCATCCTCAGTTTTGTGTTGTTGATTCGATGGTCTCTTTGTTCAATGTACTAGTCAAAATGGTGCGCTTCACGAGTGTTTGCCCCCGATTTCCCCTCGTTCGGGCTGGGTTGTTCACCTCTCTATCTTTGAAATCCCCCCAACGCTACTGTTTCGCCCTTGCCAAACGCCAGTGCCCCTTGTTCTTTTTGAATGTGAAAACGTTGGTTTCCCCCCAGACTACGTCTCGCCCAATGCGGAATTATTCCCTTCCCGTCCATGTCATTTGCGCTTGCGTGCTTCTCCCAATTCCCCTATGTGGTGTGTTGTATTACACATTGATATGATACCCCTCTCTTTCGGCTGAAGATAGTATATCCCGACCCCGGGCGACCCGCTGGTGGCCGGCATTGCCCCCGAACGGCACCTTCTTTGCTGCAGGTAATTCTCCTTTCCGCGCGTAGGCGTTTTTTTTGCTCCACTAGGTTTTGGACCCACCTTCCGGGCTCTTTTTCTTTAGCGCTCCGCTTTGCGGGCCCCCTTTCTCATTCGCGTTTTTAGTACCTTCTGACCGTCCGGGCAGTTTTTTTCTCTTTTTTCTGTAGCGGGCGCGTTCGGTAAAATGTGTAAGGTTACCCCCCCCTACCAAGCCTCCCGGACTGTCTTTTTGCTTACGACGAAATTCCCTTTGGTTAAGTGTACTTGGTGCCCCTTTTACGTTTGCAGAACGCTGTTTTCTCTGGCTCGTTAGGCCTTTCTCTATCCCTCATGATTTTGTAGCGGGGTTCTACCTTTTTTGGTCCCTGGACGAGGATTTTGATGATATCGATTCTCCCCCGAGTCGAGCGCCTTTTTTCTCTCTTTTTTCCCCCCGGCTACGGTTTTGGAAGTTTTCGGTGCACCGCTTCTGGCCCCCTCACTTGCCGCACCAAGAATTTTGATGATTTCCCTTTTTTCGTTTAAACACCGTCATTTGTATTTATGACCCCCCCCGGTGGTTCCGTGGACTCACCCCGAGGTCACTTGCCACCCGTGTTTAACAGCGGTTTGCATGTTTCCCCCCCCATTCTGCGACCCTCTGTGGCCCCTGGCTTTTTTTCCCCGTGTGGCTGTCCTTCTCACTTTGATTCCCCCAGTTTCTTGTACGCGATGCGTTCATGGTTCCCATCGCCGAGTTGGCCCAGCCTATTTTTCGCCCCCAGATTTCCTGATTTCATTTATTTTTAGCCCAGGCCGCTCTTATTTATCGCAACAACTTTCTTCTGCGCTGTTTGCCCTGTTTGAACAAAGCGTTTTTAGATTACTTTGCTTCGTTTAGGCCCGCTTTTTTGTCCGCCATCTGTCAATGAAGCAGTTCTATTCCTGATTCGCGCCGGTTACTTAGATTGGTAATGATTTATCCCTGGTTAGGCCCAACCCCACACGCTTGCGTATCCACTATTATGTTTTCTTCATGGTGTGGCGGTTTGCTTTCCAACGAACGGCCGCCTTCTCACCTTCGCGAAGTGGGTCCCAAGGGAATACGGCCCCGCCGCGGCCACCGCTTCCCCCTTTTTGGAATTTGGTTTTTTCGAAATCAGGCGTTCCGGACGTCCACTTTTTTCGTGGTCTTTTTTTTTTTTTAATTTCTTTTTCTTGGTAGATTAGTTAGCAGGCAGTCCGTCCTGCTCGAGCCTTGTTGCGGTGATTCTACAGTCCATGCTGATGCCTTTCCCTGACCCCCCCTTTCCCTCCTGCGTTTTTCCCTGTCCCCACCGGTTGCGTTTGCGAAGTCTAGCGCGACGCTTCCGCTTTTTTTTTTGCAGTTTTCCTTTTTTTGCTTCATACGGACTCCCATGCTTAGGCGATTTGAACACGTCAATGGTTGTTTTTTTATTTTTGTTTTTGATCCCAACCGCGATGACCTTTCCCATTGACAGCCCTCCCGCCTTCTTTACCACCACGACACATGGATCGTTGATGCGTTCCCCGCGTCTTCCTCCCGCATTGTTTCTTTTTTTATGTCCTTTCCAGCGCTCTTTCGACTGCTCGGATCTGCCGCGCCTGTCGTTCCTCCCCTTGATGATTGGTTTGTGGTTCTTTGTTTTTTTTTGCCATTCGTATTCTTGCCCAGCGTCGGCGGCCCCCTTTTTTTGATTTCCGTTCACGACATAGTTTTTGTGTTTACTTGCGTTTTTTCGGCATCGGTGGGTTTGACCCCCCCCCGCTCCTATGTTGTTCCAGCGCCCTGCCTACACATTCTCCTCCTCCCCGTGAATCCTGTTTGGCCCTCCCCCCCTCCGCGGTCTTTTTTTGCCTGCGTCGTCTCCCTCTCATGTTGACGCGACACACTAGACCACACTATCGGCCGCAGCGGACCATCCAGTTCCTCAGTTCACAATACTCTTGGATCCGCCATGGTTGGCCGGTTGTGCGTTTCAGACTCTTTTCCCCTTTTTATAACACGCAGACCTTTACCGGACAATAGGTCGCCCATAGATCCCGTAGGCTGTTTACTGCCACCGCTTCGGGTAGCGGTTTTCACTTTTTACAGATTTTATCGTTCGACGTTTGCCTTTCCATGCCCTCCAATGTAGGCCTTTTCCTAGTTGTTTGCACCCATTTTTCTCTTATCGATGTGTTTTTTTTGTCGTCGTTGTATTCCTTTCCCTCTCGTTGTTGTTGAGACAGATACACGGACCGACCATCTTGGACCACATCTTCCTTTCGAGGGTTGCAACTCTGTCCGATTTCCCCGTTTCTACACCCCCTTTTTTCGAGGTCACAATTTTTTTCGCTCTTAATGTTTTTTCGCGACGTTCTTTTCCCCCGTCCCCGGTCTATAACGACCGCGGTGTTTTTGGTTTTTTAGAGTAGATGTGTTTGCGACTATTGGTCCTTTTTCCGTTTCTTAACATGGCTCGACCTGCGCACGTTTTCGCGCCCCTGAACGTGATCCTTAGGTTGTGAACCCTTCCCTAATTTTCCCAGCGCTTCCTCTGAATACCTGTTGTTGCTTTTGTTCGCATGCGACCATCTGAATTTGACGTTGTTCTCCCTTTCCCACCCACTTCCCGTGCGCCATGATTGCCTTTCGGTTCTATTTAGTGCAGCTTCCTCGTTTCGTCGGGTACTCCACTTTCGGTTTTTTTTTTTGTGGTTTGGCACGCCTTCCGCGTTTGGTTGTGCACGTGCGCGTATGTTTGTGTTTTTTTTTGATCCAACTGATAACGTTGGCCTCCTTGCGTCAGCTCGCGTCTTCCCGACCACCCCCCAGGGCTTCCCTCCGGTTTCGTCAGATTCATTAAGCTTGGCTTTTTAAGTTTTCCGTCGAGGATATGTTTGCGGTATCACGGTGGACCCACATCGAGCGCTTGCCCGTGTGCTCTTTTTTTGTCGCCCCCCCTTTTCATCAAATTGCCTTTTTCATATTTTTTTGTTGTCTTGTTTGGATTCGTTCGGTGCTGTATTCTTGTTTTCGTTTGGGGACTGCCCAGTGTTTCCCTTGTGTTCCCGACTTTTTTTTTTTTTTCGCACCCCTCCTGGGTCAGTGTTTGGTCTTTCGTGGTATCGACGGTCTACCGGCGCTGGTAAGTGCGCTGCGGGCGAGCAGGTTCTTTGTACACCTGGAATCCCTTACTGGGGTCCCATCCCCCCCCCCGGCATGGACTGTTCTTACGCAGAGCTTCTGTGTTTCCGTACTGTGGATAAGAGCCCCATTAGTCAGGTGCGTTGTGTCCCCCGTTAATAGTCGTTTCGTCCGGACCGCTGCGGTTGTCGACGAGTCAACGACTTCCCAACTTTACTTTCCCTTTTTTCGTTTTACTCCTTGGGAAGCTGGGCTCGCACTCGATGCTGGTCCGCTTCGGTTTGCGCCACTCTTTGAACCGAGCACGATGGCTCTGAGTGTTTTTTGGCCTAACCCCGCGTCTTGCGCGTAAGTTTTGACGCGGCTGTGCACATATTTTCGAGCTTGTCACGTACGAATTAATCAAGTTACCCCCCCGTCCGTTGCCTCAACAGGTCGTTGTGCTCACGCTCTCCGACAAGCAGGTGGCGGGGGGGTCTTTTTGTACCATGATTTTCCCTTTGATCATCATTCGATTGCTTTTTTAATGCGAGTTTCAACGACCCTGAACCCCAGCCACTCGCGTTTTATTCCCGGCCCCTGATGTGACTTTTTATGTTAGGCCACATTGTTTCCCACTTGCACCTTGTTCCCAGAGTCCGTCCGATCAGGGAGTTGTCACATTTTTTTTGTTAAAAATTGGTGGCATTTTGACCTTTTAGTGAGTGTCCTTTTGTTTTTTTTTTCCCGGCGTTTCCATACCGTTGTTTGTGTTCTTCCCTACTTAGTCCGTGCTTCCCGGTCCTCTGACGTTGGGACAGAAGGCAGGTTTTGAAACGGTTTCCCTTCTGCGTTTTACGGTTTAGAGGCGTCTGCGTCGTTATCGATCGCCACCTCAAGGCACGAGGTTCCCCTCATCTTCGATGAGGCTACCAGCATGCGAATCGGCTCCCTCTTGCGGTGTCGCCCCCCTTTCTGTAGCGCTGGTGTTTTTTATTTGAACCCCGTGTCAGGCCAACTGCGTCTGTCTCCCTCCCCCGGACAAATTTTTTGCTTGGAATACATCTTTCGGCCTTCCGCCCCCCCGGTTCCTTTTCTTGATTCCCCCAAACTGCTTTTGAATGGTTAATGTTTTTGAGTGTATCAACTCGACAATGAGAGATGTTTTTCACCGGGGATTGCCCGTTTTGATCGTTTACTCCCGTTCACCTTGGTTTTTGGAAAGGTATCTCACTTTTGCACCTACACCGTACAGTCAGGCCCTAGCGGATCCTGTTCGAACGCTTTGCACTTCTAACCGTTTTTTCCTCCGGTCTGTTCAGAACGTACTGCTTTTTTGCACTTTTGAGTTTGCATTTCACTTGAAGACGACCCGCCCCCGGTTCTGACGCCGCTTCCTCGGCCGCAGTTTCTTGCTTGTTCATGTTCATAATGTGCGCGGTTAATCCTGTTACCGAACGTCTTATTGGTGCCCTGACTTGTTGTTAGGCCTTCAGGGCACTGTTGTCTTTGAATTTTCGACAGTATTCGTGTTCCCGCTTTCTCGTTTCCCCCATCTCCATCTTTTTCACTCGGGTTTTCTCTGGATTTTCTCAGGGTGACTTTTTTCCTAGGAGACCTTTTACGTGACGCTATGTCCTCCTCCGGTGTTTTTTTCTTAGATAGGCCCTTTTCCAACTTTGTTTCTTCGTACCCAATTCTAGATACACTTCCTGCCCAGATGCGGATTTATGTTTTGCCAACTCGATGCCGCGGACTTTGCCACGACTACTGTATTTCCTTTTTCCACCCCCTGCCTTGCATTAGCCCCCCCCGTGGTGTCATGTGGTGCACACCCTCCTCTGTCCACAGAACACGTCTTACATTTAAGCCTTCTCCATCGTTTTCATGATATCTAGCTGCTTATTGATTTTTCATGCCTTTTTGCATCGTGGGAGGGGAGGCTTCAAGCTTTGGTCTTCCCCCGTTTCTGCTGCCTCTCGTACCGGTCTGCCCTCTTCGCCACGTCGGTGTTGGTGTCATAAGTTCGTGCCGGCTTTAGGTGCTTAATTCTCCTCTTCTTCTGCTGTTTTCAGTCTTTTGTTTTTCACTTTTGTTGCGGAAAAATTCGCTCGTTTTGTATGTGACTCGCTCTTGTCCGTTGCCCCCCATTTTGCCCGTTTCCGCTTTTTTCCCCCCTCCTCTTGACCCCCCTCTTTAGTGGGGAGGAGCCCCCCGTCTTGCGCGGGGTTTCCGGCCCGTTGTCAACGTGTACAGCCTTAATCCAACCCCCCAAAGTGATTTCCTGGGATGGCCACCCTCCGAAAGAATTTTGGCCAGTTGGTCAGCCGGTTGACTACCGCTGGCCCGACGCTTTTCATCTTTTTATTCCCGGCGGTTATCCTGCACGGTGTTTTCTACCGAGTTGGGTTTTCGATGATATGCGATTGCTCACTTTTCGTTTAGTCGTTTTCTCGCGTGCCGTATCGGACGGACTTGTTGGCAGTTACGGCCGCCTTTTTTGTCCCTTGCCGATCAACACGATGGATGACAAGTCGAATTCGGTTTAGAACCCTCATCGTATTTCCCCTTCTCTCAATCCGTGGAATCACATACACTGGTAATTGCCACCTTGTTTCCATTCCTGTTCCCCTGGATTGGCTATTGGGCCCCCCCGTGCAAGCTGCCGTCCATTTCGTCCCTCCGGGCTTTCCTTGTCGTCCCCGCGATGTTGCTTTCATGTGTTTTTTTCCTCTTGCCCTCGGTTTTCTTTTGAATTCTTTACTGTAGTGCCACACTATCGCCGCTGTCGATATAGTGCTCCCCCTGCTGTCTTTTTCTGAGGTCCGTGCCAACGGCTTTCCCTTGTCACTTGCGTCCGTGAGCAAGCTTTTTCGATAAGAATCTTGTCCCTTTGTCATCAGCCTATGGAAGTCCTGATTATTTGCTTCCGCGGTAATGATCGTCGTCGGTTGCCCCCCAACCCCCCACGGTTGCCTAATGATAGTTTGGGTTACCTGACCGGGTTTTGGCCACCATCCGTACCCGAGTCGCGGCACGAACCCTCATCGGGGAGTTTCAGGAGAACACCCCCCCAGGAATCCCCGGACGACGTCCGTCCCAACCAGATTCCCCGGACTACTTTGTGGGCATTATTGGATCGTTAGACCGCGCGGTTTTTGACTTTCACATTTTCGTTTTTCTCACTCATTTCTGTATCATTTTAGCCTTAAGTAGTAACCAGACGCATTTTTGTTCTGTTCTCGGAAGAGGATTGAAAGAAACCACTGTCACAGCCTGCAGTGCCATTCAGTCCCCCCTTTTGAGTGTTATTTGAATTATCGTTTGACGCGGTGGCGCCACCGACCCCGTTGTCATCACGGAGCATTGCTTGTTATTTTTCCCCGCAGTCCATGGGGCGGCAGCTCTTTCTCATACCCCGCGGGCTCCCACCTTTCCCGTTTGAATAGTCCCGACAGAAACGGATACCAAACATGTTAGAAGACATTTTCCCTGTCACGAGACGGAATCTTATTCTTAGGAATGCGGCAAACTACTGGTACCGGAGAGCTACACCTTACATCCTGTCGACTTTGTGTGGAAATTCGATGACGCCTTTTACGCTCGTTTTCGTGCTTGTCTGACCTTTGGCGGTTGAGTTCATCGTGTTGTGGTTTGCAATGATCTCCCCCCATGTCGGTTAACAACGTTCTTGCTCCACAAGAATCATCTCCCCCACGTGATCCATGGATTTTGATGAGTTCCCTTCTCCACCTTCCTGTTTTTCTTGCTTCTCCTACCCATCCTTCCGTATGCAGTAAATAGTGGAGATCCGATCTTTGGTCGCGGCGGCTGAGAACACGTACATTTTTAGGTGAAGCTTTAACCTCCCCAACTGGGTCAATCCCGTCCTTCTGGACTTTCAAACGGGATTCCTTTCCGTCCTTTTCTAGACTCCACGGTCGATCCCCGCCTCCTTGCACCGGGGACCAATAGTCCCCATAGATAAGCTTCCCCCTGATGCTGGCCTGCTCGTAAGGAATTTTCCCCTGACAGAGTTCATTTTTCCCGACATTTGCCATCGCCGAAAGTTTTTATGTAGTCCCCGCTTTCCTTAGGGAATAGTTGCACCTTGCCCCCGATCTGCCCAGTATCGATGTTTTCCGCTTCGTTGGTTTTTG
>Ga0179591_1322005_pt1 | contig 19080 bp, 21 predicted proteins | sample CZOMad2_1_08_16f_FD_182891 | JGI IMG/M metagenome (GOLD analysis project Ga0179591, IMG submission 182891) | Vadose zone soil fungal communities from Angelo Coast Range Reserve, California, USA - CZOMad2_1_08_16fungal (PacBio error correction) | ecosystem: Environmental > Terrestrial > Soil >... | reverse complement strand
TTTGGTTTTGCATTCCCCTGTTGTCCTTTCTTCTCTTATACATTTCGGACTTTTTTTGGAAGACACGACGCCTTTCTTAATCCCGAGGGATTTTAACCAGGCTGCACTCGATGACCCCCTGTTTGGACTTTTGACTGACCGATTTCCCCTTCCCTATCCTTTCCCCTGTGTTCACTTTTTCTTTCACCCAGAATCCCTCCCCCTCCCCTTGGAAAGTCGGCAAGGAGAGACTCGACCCTTCCCTGACACCCCTATTGTGCCAGCTTTTATCTTCCGGGTCTCCGTTAAGTCGTAGGATTCATTATTTTGATTTCCCTTAGCCCTGCGTACATGAGTCTACGCTGGTTTCCTTTTTTGAATCTTTTCCTCCCCCTTTATAGCTGGTCCCCCAGTTGGTCAACAGGCCTTTTCTTCCTGTAGTAAAGACCATTTTCTTTTTCCCCTTAGGAGATTTCCCCAAGGCCAATGTTTTCCCTTACTGACTATATTAGTCCCCATTATTTCCTTGTTCTCCTTGGCTATCCTGTGATGACTTAAAAGTCTCCCCCTTTTTCCCTATCCCGTTTACCCAACTGTACTTCTGACTTTTTAGTTTTCTAGAATCTGGAACCCCTCTCCAGTCGGTGTCCCCCCTGCTAGCTTATGGCCCTGTTGATCTCAACTTTTGTTTTTTTGCTTATTTTTTTACCTTCTCCTCCATGGCGCTGAAGAATCACATTCCCGCCCCCTTGGTTCCCCTTCTCTGGCCCATAAATGCTTACAGTTCCTTGCGATCGCTTCCTTTACGAGAACTACAGTTCTCCCTATCTGTGACCCCTGTCTCTCCTCCTTCCCCCCACCACGTAGGGAATTGCATCCCCCCCAGATAGTGGGTGACACCCTTTCCAATAGCGACCCCCCCCCTCCGAACCCCCTTTCGGTGTGGTTGAGCCCTTTTTACTTGTTTGCTGCCCTACCGTCCCTCCGTGAGTTTGGAGGTTGGCTAAGCAGATCAGTTTCCCTCAATTTTACCCCCTATGCACGGCATTTTCCTCTTCAAGGCATCTTGACCTTAGTGTTGCCCGTCAGGACCCTCCCGTCTGTCCAAACCCCTTCCTCCCCTTGTTGCGATCTGAGAGAATTGCGGTTCGTATTTTTAGGCCCTCCTGCATTCTTAATCTTCCTTAATCTGTCACCCAAACCTTTTTCAATCCCTTTACCCCGTGCATTCTCCTTTTATGCCCAACCCCCGATCTCTGGTCGGAGGCTTCCAAAAACGTATCGGATTTTTTTCTTCTTTTGAGGTAAGACGTTTTTCTTGGAGCCCCTCCTGTAGCCAGAATCCCTTTCCTTTCACCTAGTTCAATTTGGTTTGTTCCTCCTCCCCCTCCCTAAGGAGTTTTGGATAGCTTTTCCTTGCCCCTTTATGGTTTCTCTGTCATTAAATTTGTGACGTGTTTGAACTTTTTCCGTTGGGATCTAGTTGCTTCGTGTTTATGTCCCTCTTCCACAACCGCGAAAGACTCCCCAAACAGAGCCTCCGTTTTTTTGAATAGTTTGCGAGTTCTCACCTCCCCCTCCTACCTGTTTTCCGAACACTTTCCCCGTCATCTCCCCCCCCTTTTTTATCGCTTTTGCACTTTTTGCTTTCTCTTTGTTTTCCCCTAAACCTGACTATACCTTGAAATTGGCCTTGAACGTACTCCCCCCAAGGGATCGTTGCTTTCCTCAGTCTACGGTTGACGACCCCAAGGTCCCAGACGAGTTTTCTTCTCGTAGCCTGATGATTCTTAATCCCCCCCCCTCTGAACCCCTTTGAAGACTTTTATTCCAAACGCTTACCCTTTTTATGAATGTTTCGTTGAATGTACCCCCACCGAAGGGGTCCCCCCTTTCCCATCCCCGCTTTGCAGATGTTTTCGTTCTTTTATAGTCACCTTTTTTCTCTCGCCCCACAGTACTGGACTTCCCCTGCGATTCCCCTCTTTAATCCCACCGGAGACCCCCCCCCCTTGGAGCCGTTTACTTTGTCAAGTTTTTTTTTTTTTCTTTAATCGTTGGATTGTTTTCTTGCCTGGAAACAGGTCTTGGATTCCCCTTTTTTTTAATCAGTTTGATCTTCCCCGGAGATTTTTGACTTTTGTTTTTTGCCAGAACTCGTGCGCCCTCCCATGCCTTTTTTAACCGACGACCAAGGCAAAGTCTCGCCATCCGTCCATTTTCGAACTGTCCTTTTTTGTCCCCGTTCCTTGCCGTACCCAGTTTGAATGTAGTGAATGTGACGCAATTCTCTGCTTGTGGCTTTTAATTCCCCACTCCTGCCTACCCTTCCAGAAATAGAGATGAAGCGCTCGTTGCTCCCCTGGTTTCCCCCCCCCTCCCCCTTTCTAAAAGCCTGCTTCTTTCAGACAAAGTTGACAATCTTTGAGCCCCTCTCTCTTCTTGATTCCTTTTTTTTGTTGACGCTCCTAACTTCCTACCCTCTCTTTCTGCTTCTGTTACCCATTATTGGTTCCATATCAGCGCCGGCGTCATCGAGAAGTCTCGAACTCTTTCTGTAGTTTATCAGGGAAGTGTGAATCCCCCCCCCATCCTATTTTCATTTTTTTTCCCCCCAATGACGCCCCGCTCCCACACTTGACCCTTTTTACTCCCTTATTGGCACCCTCCCCTCTTAGCCACCAAGGGAAGCCGCGGTTTTCATTGGTCTTCCTGTCTCCCCCCTGCAGGGTATGCCTTTTTTTTTTTCAGGGCCGCCTTTTCCTCTAACCTTCTGCTCCTCCTCCTGCCACCCTTAAGCCCCTTTTTTCCCCCGTCCCGAATACAAGCGACGTCCCCTTACCCCCTTGTGCAAAATAAGATCACTTCCCCCCCCCTTTTTTGGTCCCGCGGGTTGAGGCCTTTTCCTCCCCCACTTTTTTTTTCCTCCCTCGTCCATCTTCATTTTTTTTTCTAGTCCGTACGTGTCAATCAAGGGATTCCTCAAATGACCGGTTCTGACCTTTGTGCCCCCGAGATGTTTGAGTATGCAATTCTCCCAGTTCCTCCTTTTGTCTCGTTTTTGACCATTACTTCTCGTCCTTTTTTTGAATTTCTGACGGCGTCCCCTCTGGCCCCCCGAGCACACTATAAACACGTTGAAAATGTTCTGAATCTGTCCCCTGACCCCTGGCCCCTCAGGGCGAAGGAACATACCTCTCCTCCTCTCCGGTCCTTTCCCCCTTTTAGACGCTTTTTCCTTCTGAGAGTATGATTCCCTTCATTTTAACGACCATTGAGAAGGCCCACTATGACCCTCCCCCCCCTAAGTCTTTTCTTTCCTTTTTTGTTAATTCCCCTCCCCCCCCCGGCACAATTATAACTCTGGTCTCCTCCCTGTACCTTTCCTATTTCCAGAGTGCCCCCCCCTTTCACAATCCGTCCCTCCCCCCAGCTTCCACTTCCCAAAGCCTCTTACTTTTTTTACACCTTTCCCCTTCCGGCGGCTTCAGGCCACCACGGTTGCAAATTCAGCCCTTGAAGGTCAAGTGTCGGTTCTTTTGACAGCTTGTGTCTTCCCCTCAACCTCGGCTTCGCAACCCCCTTCCCTCTTCCCCTTCTCCGAGGGTTGGGAGCGGCCATCTATTCTGACTTGATCGAAGTCTCCAACATAGTTTTTTTCATTTTACTCTACGTGTCTCTTCCTGGTCACTCCCCCCCCCTCCCCCTTCTTTCAAAACGGTTGTGTCGTTGAGATCTTCTTGAGGCCTTTCAGATTATGACTTCCCAACCTCCTTTTGACTTACATCCCTTTTGCAATCCCCCCCTTCGTACAGCCCGGATCGTTTATATTCTTCTTCTTTTAGAAGAATTACCGCGACCCATTTATGAAGCCTGTATTTCCTTCAAACCCCCCATTTCCTCCTTCCCCACTCTTCTTTTGCAGGTCCTCTGGCCGTATATTCCACTTCCCCCCCCTTTTTTCCGCGGCCAGGATTAAGGACTTTCGGGTGTCCGGGACTTTCCCTTCCATCTAAGTCCACGTCACTTATGCCGCCTTCCGATACCCCCTCGATTTTTACTTTTGATTTTTTTTTCCCGGAAGTTCGTGGACCCGCTCCTCGGAATTATCGTTCCTTTCAACACTACATGTTAATTTCGACCCCCCCCAATTTTTTTCTCATCCATTTCCCTCGGTTAATGAGGTTCCTCTTTTCTTCCGATATATAGGCCCCCCATTCAGGAAGTACATTGTCCATTCCCCATCGGTGATAGTCTTCATCGTACTCTTTTTTTCACTCAGTTTGATTCCCGGATACCATCTTTTTTTAGCCATCCTTTTCCTTTCCCTGGCAGTTCACGGGAGGAATTGGAGTATACGTTCCTGAGCAACCCTTCGGTTTCCCCTTTCTTAACGATCCCTTTCCCTCTTTCGTTTTTACTCGCCTTTCCTGCACCCCTCCTTACTATTGTTCTGCCCTCATTCCACTCAAGGCCCCCCGGTTTGAATCGCTTCTTTTCCTCCCCCTTCTCTTTTCATCAAAAGAATGACCTCCGACTTTTCGAACGCCCGTACCCCCTCCAAATACAATCATGGTTTTAGGTTCTTCCTTCTCTGGCAGGCATTTTTCCCGCTTGCTTCTTTCATATATATCTCCTCCCCTCCAAGCCATATATTACGATGCCTTCGTCGCTCCCCAGACTCCCAAGGGGAGCCCCAATTGAAAGATTCTTTTCCCCCCTCCGCGTGATTAGTCCCTGGCTGCGGTTTTTTGCTACCTGGCCCTCTCCTCCTTTCAGAATCAAGAATTCTATTTGTTAAAGCCCCCTCTGCATCTCTCTTCCTTCTCCCCCTCTTTGTTTTGATTTCTTCCTCTTTTTTATTGCCCCCACGTTTTGAATGATAGTTTTCGGCCTTCGTTTTTTTTCCACAAGAGGAAGACGCGCCTACACCCTCCGTTTCTGGATTTTTGCCTCCCTACAGGCTTCCCCCCCACCCCTTTTTACCCCCCCTTTTTACTCGTTATGACGCGCGAAGTCCCTCCAGTAAGATTACGTCATTTACTTCTAATTCCGTGAACATCCCCCCAGAACAAAGCCCCTGCCTTACAAGTCTTCCACTCCCTCGAAGAACGCGACCCCCCCCAGTAGGGCCCCCCCTCTTGTCTTTTTAGATGACTCCTTGGGAATATTTCGGTCAGTTCGATTCCCTCTCCCTCGTACTCCCTTCATTCTGGTCATTTTTCTTTTTCCTTCTTCCAGATGAGTGAGCGGTTTTCCCACGGCGCGGTCAACGGCTGACCCCGCGGAGGCTACGTTCCCCCCCCAGTGATTGCTCTGATGGAACCGTTGGCCCCACTTCCCCCTCCCCTTTTTAACTTCCTGATTCTTCGTGGCGAGGTCCCGCGGTCGCGTTTCCAGCGGTGCTTTGGCCCGCCAGATTAACATTGTAGCTACCGGTCTTTTGTTCGTCTTTTCCCACATTCCTTAGTTGACTTTTCTGGCAGGCGATATTCCGCACCCGCGCCCTCAGTAAGATTGCATGTAAATGGATCTCACATTGTTGTTCTCTTCTACGTTCCCATCAGCCTTCTCACCCTTCCCCTCATAGGCTCACACGAATTCCCGCCGACCCCCTACCAAGCCCCTATGGATTTCCCATGAATCGACTCTAAAAAATTTTTCGTTCTATTCCTTCCTTCCGGAACAGGACCTTGAGTATTGTGAAGTTTTGCCGTCTTTCAATTTTAGGCATGTTTCCTTATCTAGTAGACCTCTTTCCCCCAGCGAGGTGGTGATTCAGGGGTATGGTTTAATTTTCTCCTTCTTCCCTGCAAGGCGTTTCCCCTCGGTCTGGCTTCGTTTCGATCCGTCCCTTGCCCCGCTTTGATTTTTTCTTTTCCCCTTGATTCTGATCCAGTGCGTGGCCGTCCTCCAATCTCACTGAAATTATCTTTGATCCCCCCCCCACAAGTCTCCAACGGTTTTCCGATCTCTCCATTGTTAGGGTTCTCTTTCTCAGTCCAATTCCTCCCGATCATGTCCCACCCCCATTAAAGCGTTCAAGTCCCTCCCCTGGATCCCCCCAAAAGGAGACTAGGGTTCCTGGAGTCCTTCTCCCCCCCCACTTTCTTCTTTGCTCTTTCTGGCCCTCCCTCTTTTTGCTTTCGCCCCATCGCAGCGAAGTCCTCCCTGCTGCAAGAGTTCTTGCTTCACCGTTGTCCCCTCTTGTCATTGAACCTCGTCCCTTTGCCCTTTTCCCTAGTTTTTTTCCCTTAATCCTTTTCCCTTCCCCTGTCTTTTTTTTTTTTTTTTTTCCTTCGCTGAAAGAGGGTTGATTTTTGCAGATTCGGCCTTTTTGCTTAGCGTGTACGGACTTCCCCCCAACGAGAAAGCAACCCCTCCCCCCTGATGACTCTTTTTCTAGTAATATTGATTGCTCCTTTTCGTCTTAAATTATTCCGAAGAACATGTCCAGTCTCAGTCTTTCCGAGGATCTACCTTCGTCTTGGTTTTCCAAAGCCCTTTACTCGATCTTACCTTTTCCCCCCTTTCCAGTTCCTGATCGGTCCTTATAGAGTATGGGCAAAGGTTTTTCACCAGTCTTTTTGTCGAGTGTCTCTCGTGCGTGATTTCCCTCTTTTTTCCACCCCCAGATGAGTCCCCTCTTTACGAGTCGACACAGCAACCCCTTTTTCTCTTAACTTGTTTAGTGAAAAGACTCCAGCGAGGGCAACCAACTTTCAAAATGGTTCAGATGCTTTCCCAGGCCGGTTTCTTACCCTCTTCCCTTTGATCTCGCCCTAATCCATTTTGACGCGGCCCTCCTCCTTCCAGGAGTCAACATTAATCCCCCGACCGCACCAACTGCAGCCGGTGCTTTAGTACTTGTTTCCCGGTTTTTTGGAATCGTTTCGCTTTTCTTTCTCTCCGTTGACCCAAGTGTCTTGGATTTTTTTGTTGGCTCAGTCTTTCTCCTTTAGGGCGAAAGTGGGTGTCGGCCCCTTTGCCCCCTCAGTTTTTTGACTTAATTCTGGCCTACCAAACTCTCAGACCCATGTTGACCCCTTCTTTCGAAATCCCCAGTTTCCTTTCGTTCGCTTCCGGACTTAAAGTAATTATCGGAGCAGTTGACGCCATTGACACTTCCCAATCGGATTGGTTTTTTGTTACGTACTTCAACCTTCCCTTCAGACCCCCTCCTGATGGCCCTCTCTCTCGATGTCCCCTCCTCCGAGGTTTCACCAAGACTTGACTCAACCCGAATAATAGCGAAGACTCAAGAAGGGAAAACTCCTGGTCTCTTCTTCTTCAGCCCCGTTTGTTGTGTTGTTTTGATCTCGATCCATGCCCGGCCTTTCTTCCCTCTTAGATTCGTTTCCTCCTCTTTTTTATTGTTTCGTTTTCCTTCCTTCCTTCCCTGCGTCCTTCTAGACCATCTTATGCCGTTTTCTGAAGCATTACGTCCACCCCTCCCTGATTTTTCTTTGAGTCCCCACCTTTCCCCTTACTTTCAGCCCTTAATTTTTCTCAACAACATGTTGTTTCTCGTCCCAACCCGTGTGAGCCTTTTGTTCTTTCCTTTTTTTCCTTCAGTTCGCCGTCATGGTCGCGGCACATGGCCTGCCTGTAATCCACGTGTGCTCCCTCATTATCCCCCACCATGTCCAAGTCCTTTCACCTTTCTACCTCCCACAAGACCCCCCCCTCCACTTTTGACAATTAATCGACGCTGCATGGGTTTCTGATGAGGATGTTCCCTCCTAATTTCTGCCCTGAGTGTTACTTTCGGAGTATGCCCCCTTTGGACGATTTACCCACGGATTGCCCCCCCCCCTACCTTTTTCTGAAGTGTGCACTGAGTTTCTGGGTTTTCCTTTCCATATCCCACCCTCCCAGAGAACATTATCTTTTTTTTACTCATCGTTCCGATGGCGCCTTTCTTTTTGGGCTTTTTTTTTTCCAAGTTTGCCCCTTCCCCCCGAGAATCTCCCACCAAAGAAGTTACATTTTTAAATACCCTTGAACTCGCACATTTCCCTTTTTCATTCCCCCTTTTCTACCCCATCGAGATAGAGTCTTTCAAAACCTTCCCTCCCAAATGGCTTTCCTGTGTTCTTCTTTATCTACAAGTTTCGTCCCTTTTCCCTTTTAATCGTCCCCCCCTCTGCCTCACTCTGACCACCTCCCCCTAAGCTGTTGGATGGGGTTGCGGGGTTGTTAGATGCTCAAGCAATTCCCCCCCCAGTAACCCCCATGTCTCCCCTTCTGAACCAAGACGGGCCCTGCCCCCTTCCCCAAGAAGGAGAGTCAATGCCAATTCCCTTGGGAAACCCCCTCCTGCAGGTTTTTCAGTTCCCTTGCTTGAAAGTTCCCCATCCCGTCCCAGTGCAACTTCCCCATTCCCACTCTTAAGGGCCCGGTCGGACGCGCGACCGCTTTCTAAAAGCCCCTTTTTTTAAGCCTGTCCTCCCCCGATCCGCTAAGAGGGTGGAGTTCAATGCCCTCTATCTTTTTGCTCCAGTCTCTTCCCCGTATAGGCGTCCCTCCTCTTTTCTTTTTTCCAGCTGGATCGGAATTGGTCTTCGTCTCCTCCCCACTATCCCACTCCACCCCCGTTTTTCGTCCTGTTTGAGAGATGAGACTTTATATGCGGAACGTCAATGTTCCTTCCTCGACGTATTTTCCCCCAACGTCGTACCCTCGTTGTCCAGCTTTCTTCTTTTTCTACGCCACTTCTTATCCCTACGTTTTCGTACCGCCCCCCCCGTTACCGTGCCTAACCAATTAACCTTATTTTCTATAATCTGCTGGGTCTCTAGCTGGCAGCTCCCCCCCCACCCTATCGAAAAATTTTCATTTCCTGGCTAAGGCAAGATCTGGGCGGTCCGGGTTTCAGCTCCTTCAAGACCCGCAGTCGACCCACCTTCATATATCCAATATCCTGTTCTCCTCGATTAAAGTTTCCTTTTTCTTTCTGAAACGAAGTTACGCCTCCGAGCTGCATCCAGAAACTCCCTCTGTCAAGAGTCCCTCCACCCAACTCTCCATCCCCCTCCCTCAAGAGTTATAGGCCGAAATCTAACTATCTCCGGGTACCGCAAACTTTCCATTAAGTTACATTTTTTTTTGCACCACTAAATGGATACCCCTTTTCTCGTAACCCCGTTACTTTCTTGTCCTGTGTCCCCTTCGTTCTTTCCCCCAGCGCCCAATTCGTAATAGGCATCCTCCTTTCCAGAAGTAAAATATTAAATTGGAGGTCCCTAGTTTTCTCACCTTTGCCAACAAATGCAGTTTCCTTTCTGTCTTACATTGATACCTTCAGTGTGGCCAACCTCCCCCTCTAGCAATCAAGAAAAGGGCCCAGCCTCTTCCTTAGGCCTCTCCTCTAAGTTTCACCCTCATCTTCCCTTTTCTAAATAATTGAACTCCTGTTCCCCCTCCCACCTTTGTTTATTATAGATGAATGCCGAGAATTAAAGGATATTGATTTTCTGACCTTTTTCGTCAAGACATTACCCCTTCCCCTCTTCCTTTACCTGTAATGATTATGCCTTTCCCCTTTCCCCGTTAGAAAAGACGGGCAATTGGTTGAAGCTTTAATAAGAGGCTTCTCCCTGGCTTTGATCTCTCAATTGTACCCCTCTCTCCTGTTCCTCCATCTAATCCCTGGTGGCACAAGCCCCCTCTATCTCTTTATTTTACTACTAATCGGGGTTAGAGAGATGACCATTTCTTTGGCTTCCTACCTTCTCCGTCTTAGCGTTTTTATTCTTCCAGGTCTTCTTTTTTTCTTTAGAAAAGGACCGTAGTATCCAGCGCGGCTTTGCATACCATCCCCTGGCGGAACCCTCTCGCCCCTGCCAGCGTTGAAGTCTGCCGAGTCGCTCATATTTTTCCCCTGTCTTCGAAAAGTAGATTCAAGAACAGCCCGCACTCTGTGACCTATATAGGTCCTCTGTCTCACCTTTCAAACGTCTTGGCCCTCTTTTTCTCTTTTTCCATGTGTTCGAGAAGTTAGGCTTTTCCCTCTTTTGATGACACTTTTAGCGGCCTGCTCTCCCCGCATTTTTTCCCTTTGATTTCAGTTTGACTTTCTCCCTTTTTGAATTGGCAGCTGTGCAAAAGTCCCTCTTTTATTCCTTTCTGATTCATTATCAAGTGATGGTCTTCTTACCCTCTGGTTTTCAAGGAATCCCCTTTTCCCCTCTTCCCGGAGGAGCCTTAGAACTTCGAGAATTTTTTTTGTTTTTTTTCCCAGCACGCTGGTTCTTTCCATCTGCCCCAAACTTGTTCTCCCCGGATGTTTCTTTCTTTGTCATTTCTTCTTGTCATTTTAGTGGTCTGATTCGATATGAAGGCTGGATCCGCATTCACTTCGATGTATTCAATGTTCTTTTTTTTCCTCCCTGTTTTTAGAGTATTAATTGCTTCTCCAACTGTGACAATTGTTTACGTCCCTTGGTCTGACCCTAATTTTTTCGCTCTTCCTAAGCCCCCCCTCCCATTACGGTTCATCTCATATCTATTAGGCCTAACTTGCTTCCTCCGGACGGTGACTTCTCTCCCATTACCTTGACCCATCCGCATTAGGTTTTCAGTTCCGCCCCCTTTCCTTTTCAAAAGGTGTAGTGAAGAGAGATTAGGGGCTTAGTTACACTAAGTGCACCTTCTGGTGGTCTTAGTCATTTGTCTTGTTCCTATTCCATACCTAGTTTTGCTTTTCTTCTCTTTGGCTTCTCAGTCATTCCGAAATACATTTCTTTCTTCCGTGGATTGCTAAGTATCTGATCAATGTCTGTGCCAGTGTTCGTCGCATCGCTCCTTGTACCTTTTAGAGTCTAGACCCCCACCTTTTTGTCTAGAAGGTCGTCGTTTGGGATAGAGAAGGACTATACCCTTCCATTCCCCATATCCTCCCTCTTCCCCCTGTGCATCTCTTTTAAAACTAGAGTGGGGCCAGTGTGCTTTCTCAACAATCTGTCGATTGTTTCGCTTTCTTATCTGGTGGATTGGCTCAAATATTGGTCTCGCCTGCGCCCCATTTTTCCCCTAGTTCTTTTACTTCCCCCCCCTTTTTTCTTTTTCCCTTGCAACCTTGCCTTTGAGGCCCGTACAGGCATTGCTTGCTCCTAGGTGTTCGTGTCTTTTCCTTCCAGTGCGTTGGAACCCTCTGGTTGCCTTTGCTTTTCTCTTTTGACGTTTAGGAGCTTCCCTTGCGAACAAGCCCTCTCAACGTTCCCCATCAAGAACAAGTCTCTTTTCTTGGTTCGCTAGTTCTTGTCCCCTCTTCCCTGTTGGTTCCCTGGTTAAAGAACAGTACCACGCGTTTTCTTTACCCCCCCTCTTGACTTTTTTTTTCCAAGACACCTGTCCTGCAGATTTACTTTCACTGGGTTTTACCTCATACAAAAAGGTTTCTCCCGTGTGATGCGGGAAGAAAATTTCCACTTTTTTTTGCTCTTTTCGAGGTCCAGTGCTTAAGTCCTCCTTCAAATTCTTTGCAAAAGCTGGACGCGATACACTCCGTACCCCCCCCCCTTTTTCTCTTCGGTTTCGTGAAAATCAAGCGCAGGTCAACACTTCCTCCCAGGTTTTTTTTCCGTGAAACTTTTTACGATCCCTGGCGTGGTTTTTGATGCCTAACATACCCCTTTTAAGTTCTGGGTCACCCATTCAATCCACCTTTGACCCATGCAGCGTTTTAGTTATTGTCACACGGTTATTTTCTCTTTTGTATTGCTGTTGAAGGTTTTCCCACTTTTTTGTTTCCCTTTTGGGGATAGTGTGCTCTGCCGTTAGACCTTCTTTCTTGTCCAATGTGCCAGCCCGCCTTCCTCCCATGACCTTCAAGAAGAACAATTGAACAGTCCGTCCCCCCCTTTGGGTTTGTCGAATCTTGCGGTTCTCCCCCCCCGTTCCCTGTTACCTTCACGTGTATCGTGAAGTTTCCTCCCATGAAATTCTGGGGGTTTATAAATTCCGTCCCAGAACTCACTTTTTTTACGGGATCGAGTCTCCTCCTCGTGCTCCCTCCGGTGTCCCCCTTAAGGGGTAGCCACCTTTTTCCTCCTTCTCCCTTCAGTGAAATTTGACCATTAATGGTGATTTCCTTTTCCCTTCTCCTTCCCTGTTTTGTTGAGTTCTCTGGCATTTCTTCCGCTATGCCAGCCTATCCCTTTCTTAAAAAATTTTGTCAACGGCTCTTTTCACTCGAAGCTCCCTGACCCTTTCCAGTTATGGAAGGGGTCCTTTCTTCCCCCACCCTCTTGACCTCCTTCCCGCCCCTCCCCCTTCCCTAAGCGGAACGGGGGCTCCAGAGAGTCTAGCCAACCACAGTGGAAGGTTGCTGTTTCGTCCTTCCTTTATTCTGGTTTTCCACGGACTTTTCCTTCTCGCGTTCTTTTTCAATCACTAATTCCTTTCACCTTTGCACGCCAAGGATCCCCACCGGGGTCTCCACGACCCCCTTTTTGCCTTCTAGAAAACTTCTCCACGCTCCCCCCCGCCCCTTTTTCCAATTACCGCCATCAGATCCTTTTTTTTCTCCTTTTTTATTCATGACTCCTTTAATTCGCCGCGTCCATCTTACGTTAGGGATCTCTCAAAGGACTTTCCCATCAAACGTCTTTTTCCCCTCTATTTACCTCCCCCTTTTCTTTGACTTGGTTTTATTTTCGTCACTACCCATTCACTCTTCACATTTCTTTTTGTTTGTCACTCTCGTCTTCGGTTTGTCCTCCTTTTTGTACTCTTAAGCCGCCCCTTTCTCTAGACAAACTCATTTCCACTTTGGGCTTCCCCGCTCATTATCCTAGCCCATTGGGCGTCCCAAGGCCACTTTTCAATTTCTCCCGATTTTAGGTTACTTTTCCCCCCCCCTTCTTGCCACGCATTGGACTGATCCTTGGGACTATTTTCTTTCGTGAAAGAGGCCCCCTTTTTCCCATCGACGGTATGACTTCTCCTATTCCCCCTTTTGACACACCTCATTTGTTTCTTCTTTTCTTTGGTGTTCGCAGGATCTGCTCCGCAACCCGTCACATTCTGCCCTCTCAGACCTCTTTCCGTGCGCACTGGTCAGGTCCAGCCACTTCCCCGACTCCCCCCATTCCCAGATTTGTTAAGGGCCAATTCCAAGGTTCAAGTTTTTGCCCCTTTAGAGAAACGTTTTCCCCCTTTTTTCTGACCCTATTGCACTTTTGCCTTTTCTGTTAGTCCTCTTTCCTCTCAATTTTTACTCCCGAAGCACCCCTGCTTCCATAAGAGGGTGTTAATCCTCCTGTTCTATTCTTTTTTCCCCGGAGCGAAAAGTGATCTGCTGACCTCCTTTCATTTTTTACCCAGCTTAGGTCTCTTCCTTTGCCTGCTGTAATCCCCCATTCTCTCTCTCAAAACCGGGCCATTTTTGAGATCCCTTCTCATGAGAATTTAATCGCTTTTTCCGGCCACTGACCCATCCCTTTCTAAGCTACCATTAACCTACCCCCTTCTTCCATCACGGAGTTTAACTCCCCTGTCTCTGTGAGAATCCCCGATTTTTTTTCGAAACACTTCGGAGATCATTTTCCTCTTCCCTTACCCCCCCATTGACAATATTCTGGTTCCTCCTCTTATTGAGTACCGATCTTCCCCATGCCCTACACGTGCCCATCCTGACCTTTTTCGTCAAATTTTATCTTTCCGAGTTGACTAACTAATAAGCCTTCCCCCTCCCAAACCCTTTAATTTTGAAGCCTTTCCTCCCCTTCGATGGAATGGGGAGAGATCGTGGAACGCGCCCTCTGCTTCTATAACGTGTAACACTCTATGTTTTTTCATCTCGAAACCCCCAATTTCCCTCTCCCTTCCCTAAACTCCCAAGATTCCGGGGCGCCTGATTCCTCCCTTGCGGTTCCACTCAAAATTAAGCACTTTGCACTGCGACCACGTTTCTTCGACTTTTATGGCCACCTTTCCCCTTTGTTCACACTGCGGACCCTTTTAGAGGACCCGTCTCCCTTCCTTTTCGAAGTTCAAAGTGAGGCCCCTTTTTTTTTCCTCTCTCAAATCATGTGGTTTGTGGGGCCTTGTGGTGGATGGCCCTCCCCCCCCATGATCCCTCTGTTCCCCCCCTTTTCAAGAACTTCCCCCCCCGATAACCCCGGTTTTAACAATCCCCTTCCCCACCCCTCGGACACGAATGAGGATGTTTAATCAAGAAGCCATCCATTTCAATAATTCTCTGAAAGGCCTTGTCCTTTCCCCTCTACCTAGACACTCCTTTTTTCCGACGTTCCCCGTTGGGAATTTCATCTTCTTGCCTGTGGAGGGATCAGAAGCAATGTAAACCTTCCCATCCCTTCCCTTCAATTACTTTCCCTCCGCACCTGTTTTTTCTCTGCACTTATGAAGTGGTCTGCGTTCCCCATGAGAATTAGCGACGGATTGATGCTTCTCCAGCCTCTCCGCCTTTTGGAGCCCCCCCCAGAACGCAACCCTTTTCTTCCAACCCAGCCATTAATCTATCTATACTCAGGTTGTTGTTTTGACTTTCTCTTCTTCAAGCTTGGGAGGTTCCTCATGACGGCTCGTTTAGGAAATCCGTTCGATTTCCAATTAGTTTTAGCCCCGCCTGCTCTCACGCCTGGAGTGGTTGCAGCCCAGTCTTCCCACCCTTTTCGGGTTCTATAGGGGCGCGACTTTTTTTCCATTCGTCCCGAGTGCCTTCCCCTGGGCCCTGTTCACTGCCACCAGCCGCCGCCGGGTAAAGTACTAGGACCAGGCGCTCGCCGAACCACCTTCGATTTCTCTTTTTCCCTTCTTTACGACTTCAAAAGTTCCTGTGGTCCTTAGGATGTGTCCCTAGCCTGCTACCGATCCTGAGTAAAGATTTTTCATTGATTTCTGAGTTTCCCACATCCTTTCGTCCTTTGTTAATTTCCGTTTCAACCCCCCACGACACTTTTATTCTCCAGGAGATTATACACCCCTCCAGGTGATTTGTTTTTCTTCCCCCTTCTTGGCCCACCTTCTTATGTTCCCCTTAATTTCCCCCCTGTTCTTTTCTTTTTTCCCCAATTCTCTAAGTCCCCGTTGTGGCCAGCACCTCGGATGGCAATGTAATAACAAACCGGGGCTGATTACTTTATGGTAGTGAGAACCCCTCGGAATTTTAGGCCTTTTTCCGCAATTCATCTCCCCCCTCCTGATACTCCTTTTTTGGAGTATTGTATTTCAATTTCTCGCAAATGGGGTTTCAGAGATGCACTACTTTGTTTTACGTCCAGGATCCTCCGACTTTTTCCCTGAGGAGCCCTTCCCCTTTCCCGGTCTCTCTTGTGATCCTCTTTCGGCATCAATGATGAACTTTTGAGTACTTCTGAGTCACCCTGGCTTTCCCGCCATTCGTGACGGTCTGGCTGATTAACCCCTTCTTTTTATGTGTAGGTCATGGGATTTTTCCTTGTTTTCTCGTCCCCCCCCCTCGACCCGCTGCCCCCCCCTCTGTTTTTTCTAGCCTGGCATGGTCCTCCAGAATGTCTTCAGCCGTTCTTGTTATGTATTGATTTTTTTTCCCTTGCGATCGAAACCCTTTGTGACAGATTGAGGCCTCCTTTTTTTCTTTTTCAGATATGAGCTGAGTTTGCATCCTCCCCGACCAGACAGAGATGTTTTTTTCCCAAACCAGTTACACCCACGTTGTGATCTTGATCTCGGATTTTTCGCTCTTTCAGTTTCCACTTCACGAACCTTACTTTTTTGACACCAGCCCCAATATTTTCCTTTTTTTGAAGGTTTTTTTTTTTTCCTTTTTCAAAAGAGAATAGGAGGTCCAACCCTTTCTTCTCTTTGCATTCGATTACCCAAGAGGGTTGTAGTCCAGGCCGACGACCCCCCCCCCCTTGCCAAATGACCGAGGTGATTTTTGCCACCCTTTCTCTGTCCTTGAAGAAGACAATTGACTAAGGAGTTTTTCCCTTCATGGACCTTTTTTTTAATGACAACTGATGTCGTTTTACCTGTATGTGAACATTTACTGGCCCCCTCGATTAATTAGGGGCTTTTGATTCCTTTTTTCCTGAAGAGGTCCCTTCACCCCCAGAGACCCCCGACAGCCAAAGCGACCCCCCTTCAGTTGTCGGTCATTTGCTAGTCTCACCCATGACTTGCCCGAAACAAATGGCTTCCCGTTTCCCCCCATTTTTGACGACCCCTTTTTTTGTTGAAAGACATCTAATGCACATTTCCTTTTCCTTGACCGAACACTTTTCTCTTTCGTGGTCAGGAGCTTTTTAGGACCGAATTTTCATTCTTTGTTTTTCTTTCGTAATTTCTTTCGTTTTTTTTCAGTTTTCCCCACCCTCTTTCCCCTCTTTAGAGAGCTTTTCAACCACCACTTTGCTCTTTCCCTGTTTAGTGATTTTACTACAGGGAGCACCTTTACCTCCCCAACGGTATTTTTCATCTCTTCCCCTGACCCCGGTGAGGTGGCTTCTCTCCCCTCACACGATTTACGCTGCGAAGTTCCTTCAGCCCCAGTCCCCTTCAAGCCTTTCTATTAATTGACACGGTTTATGGATCGTTGCTTTTATTGCGCCCTCCTTGACTGAAACCGGTTGGTTCTTTGCGGTATCTTTTCGCTATCGCCACGGAGACTGTAGTAGGCCCAACTGACCTCTATCTACCAAATGGAAATGTACTACTGGCAGCCCCTGTCCTTTTTTTCAGCCACTGTTGTTGCTAGTCTGGCGTTCCCCTTTCCGGCCCTTTCAAGTTTTTATACTTTGGTTCCACTGTAAATCGGCTTTGTTTTCCTGTAATTTAAAATTAGACCCCGAATCTTTTACTGATTATTTCTTTTTGATCGTTGTCCCTTAGTAAAAAATCTCCTAAGAAGGCCCCCCCCCCCACATTCCTCGGCCTCCGTTTTTTTTTCTTTATCCCACATGAATTGTCCCCTTTCTTCTATCTCTGGTTACTACATTCTTTTTTTTACAAAAGGAGTAGTACTGGCTTTCCCTTTCTCCTGCTTACCATCATTCTTCGTTAGGATTGGTTGAACTCTTCCCCTCGAGTTCCCCTTTAAAGACTTACACTTTACTTTCCTCAGTCCCGGGCAGAAAACGAAAGTTCCCCCCCAAACAGTGGACGGTTTTTTCTGTCCTTTGAACTTTTTTCGAGATCGCAATTCTAAGGCCTCCTTTCTTTTCCCCCTTTTCACGCCTCCTCCTCACGAGAACTATTTCTCCCCCACCTGTCTTCCGACCTTTTTAACGGGGAAGAATACCTGAGAAAAGATTCCCCCCTTCCACGTGTGAAATCCCTTCCTACGCTTTCCCTTTTGGCTGAACTTTTTCTGCCTGGAATTTCTGCCTCTTCCCCTTTTTTTCTGTCGATCGCCACGTCTTAAATCACAGTTGCCTTTATAATATGAAAGTCGGTCTTCCTTGCCCTGCATTTGTGAATTCACTCACCCCAGGTTACCTCTTTTTTCCCGGATCTTCCGGGCACGGTTTGTGACTGTTTCTTTCAGACTCAGGCTCCCAAAACTTAACCTGTTTACTCTCCCTTGACCCCTACAACGGAGACCCTTTGTCAGGGGGTAAGCCCACCTTTACTCACTTTTTTTTGCGGTTGAACCCCCTGGGCAGTGGCCCTTTCCCTCGGGTCTTGGTTCTGTCTCCCTTATTTTAAGACAAGGAGTCTCGACCCCCTAACCCCCCTGCTTGTTGTTTTTGTTTCCTTTTTTTTTTTAGGCAGATCCCTTCCCAAAGGAAGAACCAGGCTAACAACACTGCCTAAATTTAATTCAACTTTTTTTCCGGCCCGTTTCCCCCTCAAAACGACTCAGTTTTACAGTCCTTCCTTTCATTTTTCCAAAAACCTGTACCTTTCAAGGTCTTCCTGGATCCAGAGCCCCCATTTTCAAAGGCCATTTCCCTCTTGCAGGGAAGTTCTCCCTCCGCGTCCTTGGTCTCCCCATCCCCCTCGACGTAATAAAGAGAATTTCCCCGATAAGATCAGCGTGGGGTAAGTTCCCTCCCCTATCTTGGACCGCGCCCTGCTGCCCTTTCCATCGTTTGCAATTTACGGATCTGGCATTGGCCTTCCGCTAACCAGAAGACATCTCATCTTTTCAAAACGGTTTGGTTTGTGAGCTTATATGGCCCTTTCCTCTCGCATGTTCTTGAGGCCCCCATCCTGGGCTCTATATTGGAATAAAAAGTTCAAGCAATTGACTTTGGCTTTTAGTCCTCGCTTCTTCCCCATACCGTTGCACGAAGTCCTTATCCTATTGCCCAATACCAGGACTACCTACCACTGATTGTTTTCGATTGGACCCACCTCCCCTTACTCCCTACACGGTTTTCCGCTGAATGGCTTACTTCCCGTCTCGAGGGTCTTAAGGGTTTAGTCTTCCGTCCTTTCTCACACTCAGAGTTATGACGACTCTCAGGTTCTCCTGAGTCTCTTCTTTTTTTGGGCTGACCGTTTTTTTTTTGAGCCCGTCCGACATCCTGGCAACCCCCCCTTCTTAGATGTGTCAGCCCTTTTTCGATCCTTGCTACATCGACAAGCGTTTGCTCTTTTTGTGCTCAGATTCCCCCCTTCCTCGATTCCATAAAAATCCCCTCATTTGTGGACATTCCAGGTATCCCGGTTGTTCCTTTTTATCCAATCTTTTTTTCCCATGGCGAATTCTAGCACTACGATTCATCCCTTCCCCACTTTTTCCGGCCTAGCCATGGCCCCGTCCTCCCGATTGTTCGGGCCTTTCTTAAGCTACCAGGAGTTTCCCCGCTCTTGATGCAACAGCCCTCTTCTGACAACTCATGCACCCAGGCCCGGTTCTTTATGCGGGCGGTGTCCTCCCCTCAGACTTCGCTCCTTTCGGCCCTCCTTTTCCAAATTTACAATAACTGTTGCGCGTCTCTTATTTTTAGGATTTTGGGCTGTTCCTTGGCGGGCAATCGTTCCTCCTCCCTTCCCAATTTTATAAGGGTTTCTCTCTCCTCGCCTTAAAAGGGTCAGGGAAGACTTGCTTCCCGACCCAACTACCTGATTAGCCCCCCCATTGCGCGGCTTGCTCTCCCCCGGTCCTATATATTGTTTAACGCCCCTCGACTTTGCAAAAAC
>Ga0179591_1152408_pt1 | contig 19080 bp, 31 predicted proteins | sample CZOMad2_1_08_16f_FD_182891 | JGI IMG/M metagenome (GOLD analysis project Ga0179591, IMG submission 182891) | Vadose zone soil fungal communities from Angelo Coast Range Reserve, California, USA - CZOMad2_1_08_16fungal (PacBio error correction) | ecosystem: Environmental > Terrestrial > Soil >... | reverse complement strand
TTCCTTTGGTTGTTAAGCCTCCCTTCTTTTTCCCGCGCCAGGGTTAAGATTATGCGGTTGCTCCCCTCTGAAACCCACCCCTTTGTTGAGGGTCTCTTCTTCTGCTTTTCCGGTAGTTTTCCAGTTAATTACGCCAAATTTTTCCCCTTTTCTCGCGCTCGTTACGTGTCTGATTACGATGTCGTCCTTTTTCCGCCTGTCTTCCTTCATGGTTTTCGTAAAACACCTTCTAATGTGACCTCATGATTTTCGTCCAAATCTGGCATTGGACTTTCGTTTCAGATTTTTTGCGGGCGGTGGTGCCCTCCCAAATGTTGAGTGTTTCCACCCTTTGATTTTTGTGATCCTCCGCAAGCATTTTTTTTTCAAGTCTCCCTCACTCTAGTAAACAATTTGATTTTTTTTTTTTCCCCCCGGCGGTATTAATTTGTTGTTCTGCTTTCCGCCACTCCGATGACTCTAATTTCTGTGCTCTCCTTCTTGCCCGTCTTCCGATTTCAAGGCCTCCTGCCTTTCTAATGACGCTGGAATTTGTTGTTTTTCCCCGATCATAACCCCCACATTTTTGTCAGAGGTGGCTGCTGTTCCTTTTCCTTCGCGCCGTGAGTTCTTCACTCACGTTCCCCTTACCCTGCTGATTCTTCCTCCCAATCAGTTTTGTTCGCCGCACGCGTTCTCTCGACGTAATGTTTTTTGCCATTTTTTTTCTTTTTTTCCCCTTTTTTTAACTCTTTGGAGGTTTGTTTTCACGCCTTAGTTTGCACTTCTCGCTGCTCCTTTGTTTTTTTTTAGTCCAGGATTTCGTCCGGTCCGGCCTTCTCCGCTTTTCGTAAGCAGCGATGTCGTTGTCGGTCACCTGACCCTTCTTTCCCCGCGCCTTCATTGCTTAATGACCCCCTCTCCGTTCCCTTTTTTACGTCTTTTTTTTTCTCCTCCCGCAGTTCTTTTTTCCCTAATTCAACTCGCGCGCAATTTCCTGCGCTGTTCGCTTGTTTTTTCATGTTTCTTTCGCGCCCTGCTTTTTTTTTTTTTCTTTGAACCTCTCCGTCCTTTTCGCGTATTTTTCTGAGTCGTTCCTCCCTCTTGCGCTGTAAACCAAGTTTCAACACTTGAATTCCTTTGCTGGCCCTCCGATTCACCTTTTTAAGCCGATTTTCCGTTCTGGATCTCGGCGAGTTGATATTCTAGCGGAGAGTGCGCGACACATGGAGTGTTGTGGTGGGAGGTTCTGGTGCCTCCCCCATAACCTTCTTAATATCGTGTCTTTTAATGGACCCTCTCCCCGCTCCCATCAGCTTGTTTCGCCCCGACGTTGCCCCTTCCCCTCCGTGTAGCAACAGCTTGTTCCATTAGGATTGTGCACTCTCCGGTTTTTTTGACCAGCCTAACACCTTTTTTTTTTTTTCTTTCTAGTTGCATGACGAATGTTTCGCTTTTTCGGTGATGTGGCGCTGATTTTGGGTCTTTTTGTAGCGAGTTCCCGAGACGCTTCACCTTGGGCCAAGACGCACTCTTCTCCATTATTTTTACTCTGCCTTGGACCCGACACAATGTGCTTCTCAGTCTCTTTTGCGCTGCATTCTTTTTAGAGAGTCGATGCATTCTTTCAAGCCTAGCTCAGCCAACGTCTATGCTCCCTTTTTTTGTTTGGTTCTTCCCCGGATCGGGACCTGCAAAAACATCCCAACCCGTCGTTCCGTGCGACCCCTTTTTTTGCCGCCCGTTATTTTCTCCTGGACCTTACCCTTTTTTTTTTTACGTTTGTTCGCATTCGTCCTCTGCAAAGCTCTTTCTGTCCTACGTACTCTTGTGCGCTTTTATGAATTTCGCTGTCATTCCGGTTTCCCTCCCTTTTTCTGCCCCCCTAAAAGGGGTATCAGTCACCCGTTCCCTTTGCTCGTTTGCTCGTTTTCCCCCCCGGCAACTTTGTGTTGCATGGGAAAGCGTCTCCACGCTCTTCTTCTTCCCCTCACCTCCCCTACGCTCCACTCTCGCTCTCTCTGGTTTAGATCCATCGACCTCTCCACTCTGTGCCTGTCGCCTGGTCCGCGTTTTGACTTCCACATCGACACTGCGCCTTTTTTTTCTTCCACCCCCCGTCTGCTCGTTTGACTTCATGTCTTTGGCAGAGGCGAACGTAGTCCCCCCGCGTTTCTGTGTCCTCTGTTCTTTTCTCTCTCCGGTCTTCTGACGTGGTTGCACTTTTCTTGTTTTAGCTTGCTGAAGTCTCTCGCAAAAACCCCGTCTGCCCGTGATTTATGCGCTCCTGTTGGCGGGTCGTTCTCCCCTCGCCCCCCCCCCTCGCGGAGTGCCCTTGTTTGAAACAAAACGCGCCCCGTCTCCTCGTTCAACCACCTGGTTGCTTTCACTTGTTCAACAATCCCCCCCCACCTTCCTTCTCTTTTATGAACCTGATTTTGTTACCGCGGTCCTTTTGAGTGTGCCGGTGCTTACTTTTTCCTTTTCCGCGCGTTGATCGTTGCGGTGCTTATTGCATTTTGCCATGCTACTTTTGGGACCCTTCCCCTCTGCCCAACCATACGGGACCTTTCCCTTCTACGAGCGGTGGTTGTCTTGTTACCCAGTCTAAGAGGTTTCCAAAGTTATGAGGCTCTCAACCACTTAAATCTTGATCAACTCGCTCATTCGATCGAATCATTTTCTCTGATTTTTTGGAGCTCTTTGTTCTGCGGCCCTTTTTTTCTTCTTCTCCATTTTCGCCAATGTCGCTTTTTGTTTTGACCAGGGGAGGGGAGTGCTTTCGTGCTTCCACACTGATTGCCCGCTCTTTCAGCATTTGGTATCCCCCCCATTCCAGAACCTTGCGACTTTAATGTTCCCTGCGGAGTTATGCCGATGACTGCAGTTGGCTGTTTTCCTAAACCCCCACTTCAATGTTCCTCCCCCGCATCTTCCCGCTGTTCAGTGTTGGTCTTCTTTGTCCCTGTTTGTTCAGATTTGACATACTCTTGCTTACCCTTGTGCTTGTTGTTGGCATTGCCTTTCTTACTCCCTCATGCCTGCTTGGCACTTTGTCAGTTCTTGACTGTTCGCGCCCTTTCTTGGTTGTAATATATCTTGTTGTTGTTTTTCTGAGCTCACACCAATCCCTGGGGCGTCTGAAAAACTGATCTGCCAGCTCTACTTCTTTAGTACTGTTCCTTTTTTTTCTGCCAAACCTGGCGCAACCCTTTACCGCCTTTTTGAGGTCCCATCTGGAACATGCGTTACGCGTACTTTTTTTTTCCAATACCCCGCCACTAAACACAGCCTTGCCTGCTTCTATCTTTCGTCATTCAACTGGAGTCGATAGGCAGACCACTCTGTCCTCATTTCCCTTGGAGCACGTCTTTTTTCTTTGCGACATTGACAACCCATATGCTTTGCTTGGGCCATCATTGGTGCGTGCCGCACTTTCTTCCCACTGTGTCAAGCCCCAATCTGACATTTGCGAAAATTGTGCTGCAGCCTCCCCCCCCCTTTTTGGCCGAGAACCTTTTGATCTCCCCCTCCCCGTCCCTTTTGCCTTGTTTACCTCAGCTCCCTGTTTGTTTCAAGATGATGGGTCGTTTCATGTCCCTCGCCCCATACGGTCCGGTCTCGTCTTTAATCTCAAGCAACACCGCTCGTATTCACGTTTTTCTTCCCCCTTTTTTTTTTTTTTATGTTGGCCGCTAGTTGTCTTTCCTTTTGTTTCCCTTCGCGGCAAGCTCTCAGTCCGCAAAATTCATACGCGCTTGACCCTTACCCAGGAGGTTACCCCCCCCCGCCGCACACTTTCCATGTCGGTACCGTACAGGGGAGGTCCTCCCCCCCTTAATGCCTTCATTTATTGGATTTTACTTCCCGGTGACTTTTAATGGCAGTTTTTGCCAACTCGATGGTTTCTCGTCTACTGTCTCAGGGAAGTGTTTAGATGGAGACCGCCCAGGCCCCTTGCTGCACCCCAATAAATGCACCAGTCCTTATTGTTTCGCCGTAAGTCCTCTTCTCGTTCTCTTCCCCCTCCGGCTCCCCTCATCACCTGACTTGTCACGTCTTTTACACCTTTTTTTGGATAATTTTTTCGCTCTTGTCCCCTTTTCCCGTTTGACTTGTGGTGGTGATTCGCGCCTTCTTATTTTGGTCAGACGGTAGCCAGCCAGTCCAGGTTTTCCTCTTTCGATTGCTGCTCTCCCCCAATGCAGATCGATGCGAATGGGCTTTTTGGTCTTGTGAGCGCGCTCCCGAATGTCGCTTCATTGTTCTCTCTTTTCGTTGAAGGGTCTTTCCCCTTTCCAGTGCTTCAACTTCCGGATCACGTGCCCCCACGTTTTTGTGACCTCACGTTCTCGTGGTGAGCAATCTGCTTTTACCCTTCCCAGGATTTATCCCTTCCAACGGAACTGCGCACCTTCTGACTTGACCCTGCAAATAGTCACCCCACCCCCCCCCCCCCCCCCCTTTGCCGTCTCGTGCCTCCTTTCTGACCCCTTTAGATACAGATTAATTTTTCCTTTGTGACTGCCGCCTACGTCTTTCGGCCGCTGGTTTTGAACGGTTCTTTTCTTTTTTTGCAGTCTGGCTCTTTTCTCCCGGGTAGTTGAGATCAAGAACGGTCAGAGCCTTGGTCTTACCTCTCCACGAAGTGGTACTAAGGCTTGCAAGGAGCGCCGAGTGTGCCGACTACACTCTTCAGCGTCCTCGCCCCCTCGCCTTGCTGACTCCTTTGGTCATGACTTTCCCCAAAGATCATGGCTGAGAGCTTTTTCGTATTGTACAGCGTTCGATTTCGTTGTGAGACTCTGCGCCCCTTTCACCTCAGCGCCTTCTTTCAGAGGATCTTCTGGGTTTGTGTTTACCAATTTCAGGCAATAGATCAATTATGCACAGGGACTTCTTCTCTTTTTTTTCACCGTCTCGCACCAGTTTCGACCTTTTTTCGTTTCGTTCAGCGGCGGTTGTTTCCCCCGTTTGCGACTTTGTTGCTGTTCGGAGATCTTTGTTCCGGCAAACTCTTTCTTTTTTCTTGCGCCTCTTCCCCCTTAGGCCTAAATTTTGGACGTGCTCAGACGTCCGCTCTCATCAGCCATCTTCTTCCCCGATAGTCCCGTGCAGCAATCGTATTCTTTTGTTCCCATGTTTTTTTTCCCTTGCCCCCGCACCTTTGCTGTGAAAACGTCTTGGTTTAAATATCGGCTTGATACCTCCTTGATCCACTTGAGGATCGCTTCCGTTCACTCAGTCCCGGCTTCCTTTCTACCTTTTTTTGAGCAAGCTTGGTTCCCCCTCACCTCGTGCGTGGCGATTGCGCGCTTTTCCCCAAAAGGGTATTTTCTTGCGGTCTGCGACCTTGCCTTGGGACTCCGGCATGAGTTCCTTTCTTGTACTGAGCGCGGGATTCCTGCTCGTTTACTCCCGCAAAGCCTCTGTGACTTCCGCTTCCTTACTGATGCAGAGAAGGTTTGCCTCCCTGGATTATCTATCGTTTCCCAACGTGCTAGATGCCCATTTGCGCTTCCCCTGCCACGCTCCCATGCGTTCTTTCGTTCCCATGAACCCTTGCTCGTTTGTCCCCTTACACTGTCTGCGTCAAGCGCCTTTGCCTTGACAAAAACTGCCTATTCCCCCCGAGTGCTGACGGCTCGGAATTTTTAGGTGATTGCGCGGTGGTGATCTGTCATTCTGAGTCACCAAGTTGATCCTCCTAGAACTTCTCGGAACCAACGGTGTCTTTACTAAGAACACTTCCCAGGCACGGGTGGGGTCCCTTTCACCCTCAGCGAGAGGCTATCCGTCCGGCTTTGTTTTTTTTTTTTTTTGTCAGTCGAGACGTGCTTCGACCCCACTTGAGACGCCGGCTCAAAAATTTGTTTCCTCGGAATTTATTGGTGCAGCTTCTCCTTTGCCCCCGGACAATGCGTGGCTTCTTTGCTCCCGTACCGTTTCTCCCAGCCCTGCCCAAACACGGTTTTGTGTTTTTTGCCCCCACCGCAAGCCGCTTTCCTTAATCCCTTCCTCCATAGGCCAGATGGGACTCCTTCCCAAGTTTCGTTCCCCCCACGTGGGTGCTGACTCCCAAGTAGTCTTCCACGGCCGCCATGCCTTCCCGCGCCTACGAATGAAACTTTGCGGTGGCACCTTGCGTAATATTATTTTTAACGGTCCCCTCGGCTCCCCGCCCCCCTCACTCTAAGCGTTCCCATCCCCCACCAACTTGATTCCTGCAACGGCTATTTCTTGGCGCTCCGATTTCTTTTCCCCGTGCGCACCCCCCCTAGGAATCGATACTCTCTGTTCCTCCCCCCTCCTTGTTTTTTCTGAGCCCCTAATTCGGTGTTTTTAGTTCTCTTGCTCAAGGGACGCTATTTGCCTTTTTTATGCAGGAAACACTTGTTGTCTGTTTTCTCGTCTGTGGCGACTGATTTGTCCTATCTCTCAACCTTTGTTGCCCACGTTTCTGCGCTCGTGTCCGGGTTTTTTGGTTTTTTCGTTGATGATCCGTCTTCTTCCTGGTTCTGCTCGTGTTAATACCTTTTCGTCAGCACAGATGTGAATGCTTTCTTCTTCCAATTGGGATCTTGACTTTTTTGGCTTTTTTTTCGCCCGTCAACAAACCTTTGTTTTCTTGCGAACCTTTTTTTTTCTGTGAACGGCGCGCCATGGCTGTATTTTGTCAAAGTCATCCGATGAATGCGCCCCCCACAATTTTGCTTTCCTGCTCTTTGTCTTGTAGAAGCACTTTCCTCCCAGATCAATCCGCTTCGTGTTCCTTGCGTCTTCGATTTTCCCCCACGTGGCGCTAGCCCGTGCGATGTCCTTGGGTGCTGTGTCCTTTTATTTGTCAGAGGATGTGCGCTCTTCCCACGTGTGCTCTGCGGGTTTACCCCCCCCCCCACCCCTGCCTAACCGCGCCCACCACTTTGTATTTGCTCCCCCAGCACCGAACGCTTTGTTTCTTCCTGAGCCGTTCTTTTCCCCCAGTTGTTGCCACTGCATGGTGGCAGGTTGGTTGTCCCGAGTCTTGTTAAAATCTTTTTTGTGGACTCTGACCCCGACGCTGCCATGCTCGTTGTTTTTTTTTCTGCCTTCTTTAGTCCTGCGGCCTTACGTTAAGCTTTTCTTTCCCAGCTCAGGTCCGGTTAGTGATTCTGATCACGGTTTGACCGCGATATTCCATCCCCCTTATCTCTGACGCTTTCAGTGCTTTTTTTCGTCGAATAAGTACCTTCCGGCTCCCCCCTTTGCAATCGCCACTTTGTTTTTTCCGCGCTGGCTCGTCTCCTTTTTTTCTGCGACCTGCTGAGGCCGAGGTTAAGTCCTTTGCTTTTGTAGTGTCCGGTCGTTTTTGTGCCGTTCACCCGTTTTCCTTCGTTTATTTTTCGACGTGCGTTCCTAGTTTTATGAAAGTTGCCACACGCAATCCGCTTTTTTCGCATTTAGGGATTGTTTCGCTCTCGAGATTGAACGTTGCGCGTCCCCCCATGAGTGGCTTTGCCGGTGAGGCAAGCCAGACTCGTTTCATTTTCCTCTTCCCTGCTTCAGCGCCCTCGCCCCAAATTCGCGCCCTAAGTTCCCCCTTACCCTCCGCTCAGCCCTTTTTTCCCTTCCTCCTGTGCGATACGTTTAACTCTCCAGCCTAACAAAAGGCGCCTTTGTTCCCTTTTCTCTTCGAAGACTTTTGAGCCTCTGCGCTGGTCCTCCGGACTGCTGGGGTTTTTTTCTTTTCGCTAGTGACGAGTCTCCCAGCTGTCCCAGACCTAAATCAATCTTTCAAGACCGAACGATTTTTTTCTCCTGCTGCTTTCTGGTCCTTTCTCCCTCCTGGTTTCGCAGGCTATTTTTTTGTGAGACGACTCTGCGCCCCCGCGACGACACCCCCCATTATTTCTCCGAATCCGACACTGTTCCCCTTGTTTCCCGGTCTTGTTTTTTCCTTTTTTCCCCTTGCACAGACGGCACCCCTTTTCTTTTGGTTCCCCCCGTCCAACCACTTGCTACAGTAGTTTTTCCCCATGCGTCAATGCGTCCCGTCTTTTTTCCCTTGGTTATCCCGGCCCCGGCCACGATGGTTTTTTTTTTAAGCCGGTTTCTTGATTTGAAGCCATAATAATTTGTGCGCCATTCGATTTCCCACGTTAGCTGTCATCCGTTTATTTCCTTTATCACCACGCTACCCTTTTTTTAGTCCCACCGACGTTTTCAATGTGATTCTTTGCTTTTTGCTGCCTGGACAACTTCAGCACGGACTGCCTTCCATGTGAATCGACTTTCTCTCTATCCCCTGACACGACCTTCGCTCCCTCGACTTTTTTGCGTGAGAGCCCTCAATAGACCATCTCTGAGTCTTATTCATGTCTGACCATGCGAGCTCACAAAACCGTCCGCTCCCTTTGCACTTAATAGGAAAATGCATCTGAGCTGGTCTCCAATGTATCGCGCGTTTTTAATATTCACGTTGCTCGGCTTTGTATTGGTTCGCTTTACTCGAGTCAGCCTTCTCTCGCCACCCTTCTGTGTCCGTTTGTCCACTTCTTTTTTTTTTTCGAGTCCCGCTTCTGCGATTGACCCTCTTGTTACTTCTCCTGAAAAATTCCGTTTTCGAGTGGGCCCAACCCATTTTTTTCCCCTTTCAGGGGTCTTTCTTAAAATCAACACAAACTTCCTTCGCGTATTTCTTCCCAATTTTCATACTGTCCGACGATTTTTCGTGTGCCTTGGCCGTAACCGCTTCTTTGTCTAGCGTGACGTTGCTTATTTTTTTCTCGATTTGCTAAACGGCGGAGCTGTCCGCCGCTGCCCCCCCCTTAGCAGTTCACAATGGGAAGCCATTCCAAACGTGTTTTGTCTTTTTCTAAAGTTAAGCGACAGGTCTTTTTTTTCATATCCCCGTCTCTCCCTCTCGTTTTCCCACTCGTAATTTCGAGGTTTTCAATGCGAACTCTTTTTGAGGTAGTGGCATCCCTTGTGTTCTGCGGCCGTTTTCTAGTATCTCTCCTTCTGCTCTCTTGAGTGATCCCCTTGTTTTTTTCTTTTTTATCGGCCCAGAACCCCTTGATGGTCCCCCTTCTAGTCCTCTTTTTTGTTTTCCATGCGCACATCCAGAATGTGCTCCCTGGTCAACTTGGATTCCTGTGGGGTTCTTGTCTCCCCATTTTTTTCGCGTCCCCATTCCGGTCTGAAATTTACCTTATTTTTTTTCGGCCGGTGTGGTAGTTTTTTCTGCACTTCGGATTTTGTTCCAGATTTCCCTTTCCAATCTGCTTTTTTTTCCTTTGCCGTGCATTACTCCATACATTTTTCTTTTTCCGGTCAGTTATGTTATCTTGTCCCAGGCGGTTGATTGTTTTAATCTCTCTTTCTTTTACTCCCTCTTGTTGTTTTCTCTATTAACCTCTGGTCTCCTCGACTCCAGACTTTTCTTAAGGTGAGTTCCTTTTGGCCCTCCAACTGCGCCCCAGGTAACGCAAGATGATGTCTCTGCCCCATTGTCCTCGTCCCTTTTGCTACTTTCAACTACCCACGCCAACCTCCCCTTTTTCGTTTCCGCCCGGTTTTCCCCCAGCAACCTGCTCGATCGGCACTAAAGTCTTTTTTCGTTTCACTGCTTCTTTAATGTTTGCCCGCTGCCCAAAAATTTGCGTTTGAAAGAGAGGGCCTTTTTTTTTTGCGTTCTTTGCCTCACGGACCTCCCACTTTTCCTTCCCCCTCTTGGCTTCCCTGCTGCTGAAGAAGCCAATTTTTTTTCCCAAAGGTATCTCCACGACAATCCACCTCGTCCGTCAAATCTCTTCCGAATGAGCGAGTTGAGTCAGTCCTGTGGAGTATACTTTCGCTAGTGCATCACTTCTTTCCCAACCTGGATGAAACCGTTTTGTGCTTCTCCGTGTTTCTGCGAGTTGTCGCGGCCGTTTTCCCCTCTTTTTTTCTCCCTTTTTTGCTTTGCCCAAGCTTCAGGACCTTCCCTTTCTTAGGGACCTCCCCCATTTTTACCTTCCCGGCCTCCCCCTGTTACTTACCCAGGTAGGTCAGCCAGTCTTTTTTTTCCTATTTCGACCATTATTTTTTTTTCCTCCTTTTGAAAGCCGGACTTTTGTTTTTCCCTACTATCAGGCGCGTTTTTTCATGATACTTTTTTTCCTTGCTTAGTTGATTTGGCCCCCTTCACGCTGATTCTCCCCCCTCCATGACCCAACTTCACAGGGATTGTGTGAGAATGACTACTCGTTTTCTTTCTCTTCCGTCTACTTTCAATCGATTTCCATTCCAACGGGCGCGCTTTTATAACGTATTAACATATCTCTCAGTGTATAGACTTCCCGATCGAGTGGTTGATCTCTTGCCGTTCTATTTTTCCTCCCGGTGAGTTCAGTTCTCGCACCTCTTCTACTCTTTTTGCGAATTGATCTCCACACCCCGGTGCATATCGCTGTCTTTGGCTACTTCGTGGACCGATCCCAATTTTTTTTTTTTTTTTTTTTCACAGGGAAGCTTTTGCAGAAGGTGAGTTTGTCAAAGTGTAGTTTTTCCACCGCCTCCCCCCCTTTCCCCCCAACGTTTCGTGACTTCCTGCAACTTTCTCGGGGCTGATTTGCCTTTCAATTTCCGAAAGCTCATTTTCCGAGCCCACTGATGATGTAATGCCCTTTCCCTCTTTTGCTGGCCGCGAATGCGATTCTCGACCTCAGTCACGGTTACCCGAGGTGGGATTGCCGGCGTTGTTGTTCCGAGGGGATCCTTCTTGTTTGTTTTGCCGTCTGGTCGTCTCTCCTCGGCCTTCAGATAAAGACCGGTCTCCTCTCCCGGGTTTTTTGACCTAAGTTTCTTGAACCTGAAGCGCGAATCTTTGTTTTTTTTCCTTATTCGGACTCAGCCGATGGCCCCTTAATAGCTTGAGTAATACATGTGCGGTTTTTCCCCTCGATCCCTAATCATACTTCAGAGTCGATGTCCTCTTTTCCGTTTTGTATCTTGCGTTGATGTTTCACTCGTCCTGGCGCCCCTTCCCCTTCCCCCTTCCTCCCCTATCGTCGCGAATCGGCTACCCCACATTTCCAGGTTTATCGATCCATATCCCACTCCCCCTTTTTCGGTTGGTACCGATGTTATGCCTTTCTCATTGAAATTCTTCCCCCCTTTTTTTGGTTGTGTCATGGAAATTCCGGCTGGCCCGATTTTTTGCCGCTGATTGTCGCCCCTTCTCTTGGAAATCCCCTTCTTCCCTTTTGGCCCTCGACCGGCAAAACAACCCCAGGACAATCCCTTTTTTTTTCCGTCCGCAGTCTCCAGCTCTCTATACCATCCGCTCGAGTCACCAATGGTCTGTTTCATAATTTTATCTTTGCCACGTATCTCTCTGGTCCCTTTCCCATTTTCATGTTTACGACGTTTCGGTTCTTTCCCCCCCCCACCTCACTCGCTCCAATTCGGACTTTTATTGTCTTGCTCCCGTCCTCGCAGGTGAGAGGCCCCCCTAGCCCGCTTTGCGGGCGGCTTTTCCAATATCGGTTGTGTCTCTGCTCTTCTGTATTCATTAACTACCTTGCTTCGTGATCGACCCTTTTCCCCTCCAGCAGGGACACCTCGCTTATTGTAATTTTCCCAGGCTTTAATGAGGGCCTGGATATCGTCCCCGCCACGCCCAGGACTTATCTTATGCTTTGTTAACGTTCTCTTGTCTTGCCTAATTTGGATGATCCCCTTAGTTTCACACCCCTTGCAGCGTCTGCCTCTTCACAATCCCACAGTTCACCATGTTTCTTTCCACTTCATGATTTCATGTGGCATCCCGTTCCTGCTACAGAGCCCTTTTCTTCCCCACCTTCTTTTCACGGTGATGTCCTGCCTAGTAATTTCTCATCATCCCCTGTTTTGGGCTTTTTCATTGCCTATGGTTGATCGGCAAAAAGTCCTCCGCCGTCCCCAGTTGCGCTCCGATTTTCCAGCTTTCAACTTTTTTTTTATCTTTCAGGCGCACTGTCCATTTTTCTCGTCTGGCTTGGGCCTTCGTCCTGCACCCCACTTTGAAATCTAATTCGCATCTTTTTATCCCGATCGGCTTTTTGAGTCAGCGCGGCGCGAGGATTACCCTTCGACCCCCCAATTGGACTCAAAATTGGTGTACTCGGCATTTTGTCTTTCCTCCTTCCCAACACCTGTCTTTTATGTTTGGCGAGGCCGTCCTCCACAAGAGTTTCATCGCCCCGGTGTGTGATTCGCACCCCCCGCCCCCCTCCACTGATTTTTTTACTTTCAGCTCCTTTTCTCCCCTGATTTTAATCCTCCCCCAGGATTTCCTTTCACCAATCACGTTTTGTCTGATTTTACTTTCAGAATCCTTGGCGTTCCGGTCCCTCTTTACTCATGCAGTTCCCCTCTCGTATTGAATTTCCCTTTTTCCTACAATTGAGTTTTTCATATTTTCCTTCCTGTTTCCCGCCTCTTCTCTGTACCCAGCCCATGGTCGTTCCTTCACCGGCATTTCCTATTCGTACTTGCGTATGTCACCTTGCCCCGCACCCCAGCTTCAATCGATCTCTTTTTGCGTTGTTTTTTATGATATATCTCTTCCTTTCTGTGTTTGCCCGTTTCCCTCTCATCTTTTCGCTCCCCTTTAAGTGACTCTCGCCTGCTCCGCAGTTACCACATTTTTTTTTCTAGAGTTTCTGCTGGTCACCGGACCCGAGTTTTCACAGGGAATTCTACGTACCGGTGCCACGATCACCACCCGCCCCCGCTTCGGGTACTTACATATTTCCGAGGGAGTACTTTTGTCTCCTCTGCGTGCTTCCTCCCCTGTTCCCGTCAGCCCCCCCCCGTGATTGTTTGAATGGACCTCCTTGTATTCTCTTCGATCGGACTTTTCCTGTTCGTAACACTCTCGGGCTTTTTGCCCGTTTCCCTCCCACACACACTTGCCTCCGCTTTTTTTTAAACCTTTCGTGAACTGCTTCTCAGCCCCTTTCTTTTCGTATGTCAATTCTCGATTGATTCAAACGGCCTCGTGTAATTTCCCGGCTACTTGGTTTTTAGACAGCACACGTCAGAGTCCTCCCTCTTTTCCTTCCCTTCCTCCTGCTTCTAGCCTCTTTTTTTATTTTCAACACAACAAAACCTTTTCCAGGGTAGGCGCTCTTTTCCTGTTTTCCTTTGTGTTGCCGGCTCTTAACTTTGTGCCGCGTCTGGCTTATTCCCCTTCAAATGTGACTTAGCGCCCCTTTTGCCGCCACACTCCTTACTTTTCACCCTGCTGCTCCTTTGCAGTCAGCCCCCCTTTTCGCATGAAGAGGCCTTTTTTCTTCCGTTTCAATTGTTTACCACTTCTCATTTTCATTTTCAACGGTAGGCGCGGTCAAGTCCTTGGCCTCCGTGGTTTGAAGCGTCGGCTTCATCGTTTTCAACTCGCTTATCATCCCCGCTTTTTGCTAATAATGCCGTTTTTCTTTCACTCTCGATGTCGTAGTGCCGTATCTCCCGTTCTTCCCGGAGTCCTAGGTCTTTTTTCCATTCTCTGACCTGCTGGTCCGGCTGTCCTTTTGTTTTGGACGCAAGTGCCTTTCCTTCCATTTCAGTCCTAAACTGTCGCAATCGACCGCGTCTGTTGGTCGTCCGATTTTCTGGCTTTTCTCGCTCCTTCCCTGAGGCCGATTGCACTTCTTACCCTTTTCGGCGTCCTTTCGTGTCCCTCAGTGCGAGAGGTTTTCAACCTCCCTGTGCTTTCCTCAGCGTTGCGCCCCAGTTGCCATGATCATCTCCCCCTTTTTACCCACATCCTCTATTGCAGCTCCGGTATCGTATTTTTTCATCGAGTCGCGGGATCTCCTTTCCTCCCCCCCCTTAGTGGCATGTTGTTTTTCCTCAGGCACAGACCAGCTTCCAGCGTTTTCTTTTTTTCCTGACCGATCTGCGTCCCATCACCCCTCCCCCGACCTTAATTTCCTTCCCCCCGTCACCCGCGGTGAAATTCCCTTTTTGTGCGATCCCGTTTTATGACAATCGACAGTAACAAGGGTCGCGTGTTTCCCCTCTGCTCTTATTTTTTTCTGTTGTGTAGCCGCTATTCGTTCTTTTTTTTCCGCGCTGATTTTTTTTCTCTCTCTTTCGTTTTTCCCATCCGCCGACTACTCCTCCGCGGACACCGACGACACTTTTCTTTTTTCCTTTTTCTTCTTGGTACTCGCTTGACCCGCCCCAGTATTCGTCGTCCTGTCGATTTCGAGGCCATTATTCGCCGAATTTTTTTTCTTTCCCTCCCTCTCTTATGTCAGCTTTCCCCATTTTAGTTCGAACACGTGATGACCTTTTTCTGGACTTTCTTTGGCCCCTACTGCGTCCAGAAGGTCCCCTCCTTTCTGTCCCTCGGAACACCCTCCTCTCCGCCTGGTGCTGGCAAAAGGCGCACTTTCGTTTTTTTCCTCTTCACGGTGTTTTCCTGGCTTTTTATCTCCCATCCCCGGCGTTTATGTGATTTGCAGAGTACCCTTTCTTTTTTTTTTTTTGACTCTTTAACCCGTCGTTCCTTTCCCCCCTTTGGCCCTTCCAACTCCGGATTGCCTCCGGGGTATTACTTACCCTAAGTTTTTTTGCACGTTTTTTTGCGTGCGCTGTCCCCTTTTTCATTAAACGTCTTTTTTTCCATCCACTGTGAAATCGACCCTTATGCTCTCTCCTACAAAGTCCCTCCTTTTCCGCCACTTGCATCGATTGCATTCCCCTCTCATCGCAATCGCCATGATTTCCCGTTGCTGGAGACTGGCTGCACCTCTTGTCTGACCCCCTTTTTTTCTGTCGCGAGACCCACCACCCCTCTTCCTTTCGGAATAGCCCACCTTTTCCTCTTCTCGGTCCCAATTATCCCCCTTCTTCCCTTTTTATCCCGTTAGCCTAGGATTGATCAGGGCCCTAGCGTCGCTTGCAGCCTTTGCGTCCGAAGTGTCTTTCGCACACATCCTTTGTGTAGTTGAATTTTATTTTTTTTCTCTTTTTTGATCCTCCTGTGGTCCTTTGACTTCACATCCCCCTCCTATGCGTGCAAGTCGCAGTCCCCCCACCCAATCCCCCGGATTTTTTTTGTGGCACAGGGCAGGATTGAACCTTGGTTCCCTCCAACCACTTCGTTTCGCTCCTCGGCTTCCCCCATGGGCTTCTATCTTTTTAACGACGGATTGTCTTGTGTTTCTTGCGACTCCTTGGTACTTGTTCTCTGCGTCTCTGTTGCCTTTTTCTTCTTACTTTTTCCCTGGCGGTTGGAACCGCGCTTCCCCTCATTCCCACAACTCACGGGAAAGCCCTCCTTCCTACAGTTCCCCCGGTGGTTGACTGTGCTCCTTCTTCACAGGAAATTATGCTTGTTCAGCGAAACCCTTATTCCCTTTCGTCCTGTGAGTTCAGGGAATTTTGGTTTTGTGTGAGATCCTTTGGTTTTGAACTCTTTTCTTCCCTATCACTGTTTCGCCCATGCTACCTTAGTGGTGATCTTTCACCCCTTGAGGGTTCTCTTCTTGAGACTTGCCCCCCTTTCTTTATTCCCATTTTTTTTTCATTAACCTCAGACTCTTTGCGGGTTCCCCCCATTTCTTCCCTTTTGGTTCGGTTCTCTAACGCCGTTTTTGTTTCGCCCGACCCCCTGGTCGCGACTCATGTCCCCTTGTTGTTTTTCGTTGTTTAGTTGCTTTTCCGCCCCCTTTTATTTCTCAATTTTTCTCTTGACCACTTTTCATTTCGATGTTTTTTCCATGCCTTGCTACTCAATTTCTTTTTTTTCAGCGGTCAGTTCTGTTATCGTTTTTCCAGGGATTGTTTTTTCCTTACTTCTTTTCCCATATAATACTTTTTTTTTGAGCTGATATCCCCCGGGCGCTGCACCGATCCAGACCCCTGTCCCCCCCCCCTTGCTTCCCTTTTATTGTTTAATTCACGTTTCAATGGCCCCCCCCAGCGCAACCAGGTAAATCAAGATTGATGTTCCAACTTGTACAACTCTCCTGCTCACCCAATTTCTACTTTTTTCCCCTGCCTAATTGACGATTCATGGCGTCTTCCCTCTTTTTTTTTCCCCCAGTCAAATGGCTGTACGATAGGCAGCCCCCTTTGCCTCCCCCTCCCCGTCGCCAGAGTTATGGTTGAATGTTTTCTTACCCCCCACACTCCTGGCTTGACTATTTGGGCCATCATTTGGTTTTCGAAGCTCCCTCCCCTTTGTCCCCCATTCACCTTTCCTTGTTGATGAGATTCCCTTAACCTTTCCGTCCCCCCTTTATCCCTCCCATCCCCTAGACATTTTTTAACTCAGCTCGCTACTTCTTAGTTTTTCCTCTGATGGATTACCGTCTTTTCTCCTTAATTTTTCTAACTTTTCTTCCACGCTTTCGTGCAACGTTTGACAGGATTCCCTTATTTTTTTTGTTAGTTTTCCAGCGGCGGGTTCTCCGCCAGTTATGGCGGCGCTTCACGCGATCAGACCCCCGCCCCCCCCGATCCCGTGCGGACCTTTGACGGCCACCCCTTCACATTTCTTTTACTGGTGGCGCCAGGTTTACTTCCCTTCGAGCGAAATTATTGTTTTAATTCCTTTTTTGAAAGTCGGCCATTTTTTGTCCCAAAAGTATCCCTTGTTTCCGACCTTTCACTGGCGGTTTTTATCTTTTTTTCGCCAGTCCTCTTTCTTTCTCCTACCAAATGCACAAAGCTTCCTTTATTGTTTGCGAGACAGAATTCTCTCAGGCTTACTCGATACCTGTTTCCCCTTCCCCCCTCCGAGTCGTTTTCCCCCTTTTTTGCGCTGGATTTCATTGATTGACCAGATTCCCGAGTGTCCTATTAGCTACCGCTCGCCGTTTTGCGTTTGATCACAGCTTTTTCTTTTGTCATACTTTTCCGCAGCCCGTACAGGCTCTCTCTTTTATTCTAATGATCTACCCCCCCTGCCGCTCCTGATTATCATGTGGATTTATTTTGTGTCGTGATCTCGCTCAGCATTTCCGCTTCATTGCCCGATTTTTCTGGCTTTTCCACTGGTCAAGTTTTTTCTTTTCCCCCCATCGTATATTTTCAACGTCGTGACTTCCTTCACCCGTTATCCTTTTTTTTTCCCTTCTTGAATGAACCCGGGCTTCTCGAACTTTTCATTTTCGCGGCACAATGGCATCTTTCCTGCACCTCCACTACCTTTTTGCGCTATCGGTCTCCGAATGCCAAACCCGGTAGAGGACCCTCTCCTTTTAGTCTTTCTCATTTTACTTGCCGTCCCATTCCTCCCCGCTTTGTTTTTGATGGGACCGAACGCTCCCCTTGTCGTTGGGTGGTGCAGTTCATAATCCCCCTTTCAGCTCCCTACGGGCTCCGCGACGGTTGTTTTTCCTTTTTTGCAGGCTTTCAAGCCTTTCTTTCGGTGGTGACGGTCTTGTCTCATCCCCCCTAGTGCGCGCCATCGCCTTTGAGTTTTCCTCCTTTGGCGGGAAGGCGATCCCATCAGCATCATGGTTTTCGTTAGTTTTTTTTATTTTTTGATGTCTCTTTTGAGCCCGTCTCCCCGTGCGCTCATTCAAACACCTCATCCGATCCTTCCCTTGAGCTTTTAGTTTTCTCCACCTTCCGTCCTGCCATCTGATCCTTATTCACCAGTCGCTGCTTGGCTATGTTCCTAACAACGTATTTAGCACCCGGCCGACCTTCCTTTCCCGCGTTTGCGCTGCGTTTTTTGTAATTAAGGGCCTGGCGAATTTGGGCTCGTCTTTCCAGCGTTTCCTTGCAAAATCCCTTTTTTCTGTAAATTGGCTCTTTTTTACCACCCATCCATTTCCTTTTGTTACGGTTCTCGTTTTTTTTATTTTCCCCTCCAAGCTCGCCGAGTCGGAAACGTCATCTGTGTTCCCAGTCCTTTTAATCTGCTGACACGCATCCCTCGTGCAACCTTCGTATTCTTTTTTTCATGCCTAGCAGCTTTGTACCCCGCCTCTGAACAGCGGATCTTTTTCTCCTCTTCTGCTCGCAGTCTGGTCCCATTTACGTCGTTTCTTTCGGTCCCCCCTGCAACCTCTCGTGTGAATTGCGCTCTATATAATTCTTTTTGTCTTTCCCGAGCCCTCCTTCCCTTTTTGCTTTCCCTGCTCTCTCTCCTGGATCAGCTTATTTTTCTGGCCCCTTTTGATGGTTCCGCACGAAGGCCCTTCCTGCTTCGCCCCAAGCGGAACTTCTGTTATGCGCGACCGGCCTAATTGCTGATCATCTTTCACCCACTCTCTCCCTTTCCCTCTTTCCACCAAGACCACCGCCCTGCTTTCACGCATCCTCTTTCAACCTGAATGATTTTGTCCCCCAACATAACGTCGCGAGCATTTGAGTTTCAACCCCTTTCTGGCTGTCATGCATTTCCTTTCGGTTGGGCGAGTTTTTTCTTGCGCTCGTTGGATTGGGTATTTTTCCGTCCTCCTACGGGGTGCACCCACACACCTTTTCTATCCAGATGCCCACGCTCCGTCCACCCTTGATTCTGTTTTTTTCCGGCCCGCCCCCAAAATTCGTTTTTCGTTTTCTTTTTTTTGGCGCGCACCTTTGAAAATCGCACACTTCCCTCTGGCGACGAATTCTTATTTGCCGGATTTCGGGTCTTTGCTTTTTTTCAACCAAGTAGCCTCTGCCCTCCCCATGGGTTTACTTCCTCATTTAACGTAGGAATTCTTGTTTTTACTCTCCATCCGCCCCCCCTTGAGAGTTTTCTTCTTTTTGCGCCTTTTTCCCCCCCTCATTCGAAGAGACCCAAGGTTTGTGTGATGGTTCGCACGTCCCCGCAGATTTACGGAACGCAAGTCTATTGGCCCCCTCTTTTCCGAAGTTCATTCCCTTTCCCCATACCCACCGGGGTTGCTGGAAGTTCGTCATTTTTTTTTGTTTCTCAGGACGATCTCGTAAGTCCCTTTCCCACCTCTGCCTTTTTCTTTCCTTTTGCTCCCCGGTTGCACAACTTTCCTCGTAACGTTCAAATCGCCGTCCCCTCCACTCCGACCGCGTCCAGCACCCCCCAATGTTGCATTCTTCGTCCCTTTTCCTTTTCTCTTTCCGGGGAGCGACCGATGACCCCGTTCGCCAACCCAGAAGGACTTG
>Ga0179591_1267703_pt1 | contig 19082 bp, 37 predicted proteins | sample CZOMad2_1_08_16f_FD_182891 | JGI IMG/M metagenome (GOLD analysis project Ga0179591, IMG submission 182891) | Vadose zone soil fungal communities from Angelo Coast Range Reserve, California, USA - CZOMad2_1_08_16fungal (PacBio error correction) | ecosystem: Environmental > Terrestrial > Soil >... | reverse complement strand
GGGAAGCCCCACCTTCTGAAATCCACCAGGCTTTTTTTCTTTCCATTCCAGTGAGGTGACCATTGGAAGGGTGCCCCACGGTTTCTTTCTTTTCAAGGTTTGTAATTTTGCGACGGGTTTCTACAGGTTGTACCCCTTTCCCCAACACAGGCCGCACACTGGACCCCGACTCCCCTTCCGGCTTCCTTTTCAGGTCCCCCCCTTTGCATGTGGTATGGTAATTTTTTATTCTTAATGTTTTTTCTTTTTTTCTGGTCTTGCACAACGGCGAACCGGTCTTCGTCTTCCTTTTCCGCATTGACCAGTTCCCTTCCCTGTACAAGGGATATTAACCGTGACTTTAGCATTTGCCCTCGAAGTTTCCTGATTTTTCGAAGGCTTGTCCTCATCCAAAAGCTGCCCCAGCTCTTTTTTCCCCCTGGAGTTTTTTTCCCTTTTAATTTTCCCTTTTAAAGTGGTCCCACCAGGGTCTTCCACTGAACAAGTTTAAAATGCCCCCAGTTTTTTTTTAGGCGTGCTTTTTTTTTTCTTCCCCCTAGGGAAGGAGTTTCATAAAACACCTTGCTGGACATCAACTGGCTTTTTAATCCCTCCCCCCCCTGTTTCACTGTTTTGGTTTAGCCTACACAGCTTGTTTCCAATCTAATGAAAAGTTGTTGGTGGCCCCCTTTTTTTTTTTTCCCGGACTTTCTGGCGGCGTGTCGGTTCGTGCGTGTCTTCTCCCGGCCCTTTTCGTTCTTTTCCAGTTTTTTTTTAGTCTTTTTTTTCCTTCATGGACCTTCGCCCCAACCCCCCCCCTTTTTTTTAAACTTTCCCCCCTTTTCTTTCCCCCCCTCCGATCACAGTCTCGGGGCTTCCTTGAAAGCAAGGACCTTCTTTTTTTGAGATTTTTGAGGGTTTGGGAGCCCTCGAGCCTCTTTCCCCTTTCTGTTTTTTTCATTCTTGGAAGTTTAACGTAAGTGTCTGCTTCACGTTCCCTTTTCTATTTTGGGTTATGTTAGACTGTTTTCTTCTTCCCCCTTTTCCCCAGGCCCTTTTTCCAAAAATATTGGTTCCCTCCATCTTTATTTCCCCCTCCGGACTCCCTTTTTCCAAAGCGGGGTTCCCTTGTTCTTTTTTTTTTTTTGGTTCTCCCCCCTTTTGTTTCTCAGCTTCTCCACCACCGCTCCCCTTCAATTTTTCTCCTTTTCGATCCAACCCCCTGCAAACCCTTTTTTTTAAGTTTGGTTTTTTTCCTTTTGAGCGTTCCCGCTCATGACTTTTTTCACGGCCTTGCCTGTTTTTCGATGGTTGTTTTTTTTTTTGAAATTTTTCTTTGTTCCCAGTCCAACGGCTGTTCTGCTCTAGGAGTACATTCCTCACCCCCCCCCCCACTTCAGACCTCCCCATTCCTTTGTGAGTTGACTTATAAACTCAACTTCCCATCCCTTAGAATCTGATCCTTTTTCCTTTCTCCCCATTACTTTCTAATCAGTTGTTTCCTCGATCTGTATCTTCTGGTGATTTTTTCCCTTTTGTGGAGGTTCCTATTTTTCTTATTCCCTTTGGATCAGTGGGCCGTTGGTTTTTTGCATTCTCTTATCTTTCACCTCCTTCCCCCCCAATTGTTCCTTTTCTCCCCGCGCTTTTTGCGGTCCCCCTCTTCAAACCTTGGGAGAGTTTCCTTTTTTTTTTTTGGCTTCCCATCCAGTCCTAAAAAAATTCATTCCCCCGCTGCAAATTTTTTTGTTTTCACCACGGGGTGTGTTCCTTCCCCCTTTTTGCCTTTTTGACAACAATTGAAGTTTGGCTGAATTGCCCTCAACTTATGCAAACGTCGGACCCCTAAACGCACCGGGAAACCCCCCCGTTTTTTTCTAAGCCAATTGTGCCCATCATCTGTTTTTCCCCAAAATTTCCTTAACCCAGGGAATGACTTGTTTGTCACACCGCCCCCCTACCTTCTACCAGTGACACCAAACCCCGAACCTTACCCCCCCCACAACCGGTCAAAGAATACCCACTTCCCTCCTTTTAAACTTCTTCCCTATTTTGCCATGGCCGATTCTCAGTCCTTGTCCCTCCCTTTCTTTGATTTTTTTCCCTTCGATTTACAACACCAAATCTTGGGCTTTCTTTTCAGCCATCTTCTTGGTTTCCTTTTCTTTTTTTAACGTCTGCCCCTTTTCCGCTTTTTGAGAATGCCCCAAACCTATTTCCCCGGAAGACAGAATGCTGCCAGGCATAAGACCACTTTTTCCGTTGGGTTTTTAACTCGCGCTGCCAGCCGCCTTCTCATTTATTTTTTTCCTTAGCTTTTTTTTTTTTGCCCCAATCTTGTTGCGTCTTACCTCCCCTTTTTTGGATTCTTCCCCCACTGCGTGGTCCGACCCACCTTTTTTTTATTTCTACTGTCTCAACCTTCCCCCGCCTTCTTTCTATGTTCCTTAAAACTTTTCTTATTGTTTTTTTTCCAGGCCCTGTTCGATGTACGCAGCTTTCCGCCAGTTCGTTTCATCTGCCTCCCCCCCGTTTTCGGAGCTGTTTTGATGTTTCACAGAAGTCTAAACTTTCTCTTTTTTTTTCTTTTAGACCGGTCCTTATCATGTCTTAGAGGTGCACCCTTCCCCCACAATCCGGACCCCCTGAATTTCCGGTTTTTCCCCTTTTGATTTACTTTTTGGTCAGAGAATAGCTGCGTTCTTTTTTCCCCAGAGGTTGTCTGAGCTTTACTCTTTTCTCCCAGCCTAGGGAGTTGGCCTTCTTGGCTTGCCTTTGCTCTTTTCTGGTTTTTTTCCTTTATCATGGCTCCCGCGACCACGGCACCAGCCTGAGCCCCCCCTCCCTTTTTCAAATTTGCTCATTACAGTCTCATAAGCTTTTTTATGAAACATATTTTTTTGCCTTTTTTTTTTTTTTCTTTATTTGTACTTCCCAAGGTCCTTGATGGGTTTACTTTTTTTTAATGATCAATTTTTTGCTCCCTTCCCCCTCCTTTTTGAACCCAGGGCACACTCGGTTTTGATCTTACATTTTTTTCGGAGCACCCTCGTTTAATTTTACTTTCTTTTGAACCCCTCTGTGCCAGTGTTTTTGGCCTCAACTTTTGCTGGCCCTCCTTTTTTTTCCTTACTCTCCTCCATTTTCTTTTCCTTGGCCCATAGGATTTTTTCTTTTCTTTTGATGAATCCCTGTTTTTCATTGTCCCCCCGGAAATGCTTCCTTTTTTAATTTTTCGGTCTGGCAAAACCTTCGTTCCCCTTTTTGTTTTTTTTCTTGGGAATGCCCCAGGAAGAGGTGCCTCGGAAGTTTCCCCCCCTAATAGTACCCTTCCCTTTCCCTTTTTTTATGTAGGGAAGGGAAGTCAAATCCCATCCTCAATCGTTTTTTTGGTGACTTAACTTTTTTCTTCTCTTTCCCTCTTGGGCCCCTTTCTTCTTTCGTCCCCACACCCCCTTGCTTTTTTTCCGTTTTCATTCAGGCCTTCTGCGGTAGGGTCCCCGTTATTACTTTCACTTTTTCCCTTCCGATTTTTTTGGTGCAGGACCACCCGTTTTTCTGACCCCTTTTTCTTGTTCGGCTTTTTTGGTGTCTCCAACTTTTTCATGTTTTTTTTCCTTTCCGGTCATCTAATTCGGTACTTGGATCTCCCTTGGGTCCATTTTTTGTTTTCCCCTCTCTGATTTCCGGGCAAAACGCTTCGACTTGCTTCGCACTCTTTTTCTTTTTTTTATTTTGGGTCACATATCTCCTTTTTTTTTCCCCTTTTTTTGCTTCAAAGGAGCAGCCTACCCTTTTGTGTTTGGTCTCCTTTCTTTCCCCCTGCTAAAAACCCCTAGGAGATTTTTTTTGTCCCAGTCCCAATAGAAAACCAAGACCCAATCCCTTCCTTTCACTCGTTTGTTGGTTGGATTGAGGGAGAGCTTTGAGTTTCTTGTTCCTTTGATTCCCTTTCTGCCCATGTTTATCTTCCAGTTTTTTTTCGCCCACCCCCAACACAACTCCTTTGGATTGCTGATTTTTTCTGAAACTCAGTCCATTTTTTTTTTTTTAGCCCCCCGACCCCAACTAACAATAAGCAATACCCTGTCCTTCGACCCCGTATTCCCTTTTTCCCCTAGCCTCGAGATTCCACATTCTTCCCCGGAGATTTTTTCAAAGGCAGACATGATTGAGCCCGTACCTTTTTTTTTCCCTTCTGGTGTTCTTTTCACCCCCCTCATTGGACCGTCCCTCTTTTTTTTTTTCGTTTCCCTGCCCCCCCCTTTAATCGTTTATCGAAGTCCCAGTACTGGTAAAACCTTTTTGCCTATCCTTTTACAGCCCTGTTTTTTTTTCCGCCGATATTGTCGGCTTTGAAGAGTTTCCCCCTCCACCCCCCCTGAAAGCTTTTTTTCCCAGAATTTAGATGCCGTTTGCCACGGCCCCCTTGGGATGCGCTCTTGTCCCCTGGTCCCTTTTTTCCCTTCCTGTTCTGGCTGATGCCCAATTCCCACCAACAACCCCCCCCCTTTTACTGGGGTGCCCTTTCTTCAAACCTTGATCACACCTGCTTTTAAAGCCTCTTCGTGTTTTTTTTTCCACCTACCGGGCAATCATCCCACTCGCTGGGCCCATTCCTTTTTTTTTTCACCTTTTCCCAATCTGATCGTACCCTCAGTTCTTCCCTTTCCAGGCTTTTTTCCCTAAAACGTTTTTTTTTCCCGGAAAGTCACAATTTCCTGGAACCCTTTCAACGTTTTGAACCCCTTTTTACCGGGAATCGCTGCGATGTTCACCCCTTCCACTTCGTACAGGCGTTTTCCTTCGGTACTTTTTTTTAGTGACATGAACAAAATCCTACGACAAGCCCTTCACACCCTTTTCTCACTCGGCCCCTCTTCTTTCTGGCCAGTTGCTGAATCCCCCTGCCTTGCTTAAGGTGAGCCCGCTTTCGAGTTCGCCCATTTTTTTTTTTTGTTTTTGGGCGGACCTATTTAACTGTTTTCCCGGGGCCCCCCAACATTGTAAGGTAGTTTTTTTTTTTGCCCACTTTCGGCCGAGTCTGTCTTTCGACCCTTCCCCTTGTTCTTTTTCGCTTTTTTCCCCCAATAGAGTTCTTTCGCTGCTGCTATACTCTCCCTATCTCCCCCCTTTCGACCCGGTCGTCTTCCCCCTTTTCCTTTCCCTGACTTCTTTGACCTTAATAGCCCCTCCACCGGAACCCCCCCCTTTCAGTGTTTTTTTTTTTTTCTTTTCCAGGAAGTCTTTCTTTCGAATTTTCTTTTCCTCAGATACCCCCTGGCTCTTTTCCCTTTAGATTTGAACCCTTTTGCGTGGGCCGGAAGTTCGTGGTCCCTTCCCCACTCTTTTGTTATGCCCCTCTTTTTTCCTTTTTCCCCCTGTGCGCTTCTGGAAAGTTTAGTTGAGCCCCCCCGCGGACATCCCCCCCGCAACCATGCGTCTTTTCAGACTCCCCCCCTTGATGAACCGCCTCCCTCCCCATTGCGAAAAGGACATTGGGGGTTCGGCAGGCCGGCGGGCAGTCTCTTTTATTTTCCTTTTTCTTTGTCCTTGATGTTTTAAGGCATTCCTTTGCAGCTCTTGGGTTCCCCCCCTCTGCCTTTCTGATTTTTTCTCTCCTGCTGCAGGCCCGCCCCCCCCCCCACGATCAAACTTCCATCCCCAAGGCTGTACGCGAAGTGTGCGGTCCCCAACCCTGTCCCCTTTTTTTTTTTTTGCAGCCTAGGCGAACCCGAGGTTTGTGAAAGCAAGGAGCTCCTTTTTCTTTTTATTTTTTCCCCCCCGACAGCGGATTTTTTTTTTTTTTAGCCTTTTGGACAGTTAACCCCCGGCTTTTTTGACTGTTCCTTCCGTTTGGTTTTCCTTTTTTAGACTTGTTCCCCTTTGCTTTTCACAGTCTCCTTTTCTTGTTTGAAAGTTAATATTGGGTTCCTGTTCATTCGATTGTTGGAACTTTTTTCTGCCGTTTTGTTGCGTGCGTGTCTGCGGTTGATCTTTGAATTCCCCAATCCCCCCCAAGTTCAGCTTCCAATAACTTTCCCTGCTTACACCAATCCCCCCCTGAAAGCTCCCCGCGCGATTGAGCGCAAGTCCTCTTTCTGGTTCCCTTCCTTGGTGGGGAAGCCGGCCGCGTACCCTGTTTTTGTTAGTTTTCGTGTTAGCGGTTGTCAGTCGTTTAACCGTTTTTCTTTTTTTTTTAGGACTCCTTCCAGGACCCCAACACAACCCCCCCGTTCTCCCCCCGAGAGTCAGTTGACCCTCCCGGACCCCCCGCTCCCGGAATCTGATTCTTTTCAAGTGATCTTCTGTTCTTTTTGTTGATCCCCCTGGATCTCCACCAGTCCAGATTGGGATCGGTGAGGGTCTAGCCCCTTCCCCTCCTTCCCCTTGGGGTCCGCAGTTTGTTCCCTTTTCACTGCCTTTTTTTTGCGACAGCCGGTTAAAATTCCCCTGACCTCCCTCGACGGGGTTGCTTCCCGGACTACCCCCCCCCCCCAATTCCCCCAGGCGGCGTCCCCGCCTTTTTTTTTTTCCTTTCAACCAAAATTTATGAAAGTCGGTGCTGCCCAACAAAAGAGGTATCAACCTTCCTTATGTGGTTCCTCTGGGGCCCTTTTCCCCCGCTTTGACCCAGACTTTCACGTCATTCGTTCGGATTAATTGTATTCTTTTTAACTTGGTTTGAGTTTCCTGGTGTTTTCCCCCTTTTTTCCCTGATACCCCCTTGTCATGCGTCCCCCCACAGAGACCTCCCCCCCCCCCCACCCCCCCCACGGTAACCCCGCGTGGTTGCATTTTTCTCCATTCCTTTTACGGACCCCCCAACGGATTTTTTTCAGGTTTTCCCCCCCCCCCCTCCACCTCCAAACTTTAATGCCGGTTGTGACCCTACCCCCAAGACCCCCCCCTTGAAACCCAAAACGATCCGTCAACCAGTGTTCAGACTCCCCCTACTTCCTCTCCCCCACCTTTCCTCATCTTTCCTGGCGCTCAGGTCGTCATTGCTCCCTTCTTTTTCCCCCTCTCTTCTGATTTTTCCTCAACAAAGTGCTGGCTTCCTTCAGCCACGAAGATGGTATCCGCCCTTCCCCCCTTTCCCCTTTCTACTTTCTTTCTTTGTTTTGCGGCCCTGGCCAACTTTAGGGAACTTGTACCGTGACCAAAACCTTTTCTTTGGTCTTCCGGAAGGGCTCTGCCGCCGCGCCGCCCCCTCTATTTTACCTTTTTCCGGCGTTGCGCCGCTTTTATCTTGTTGACCCGATTGACCAAAATTTTTTTCACCCAGTCAGTGATGTTCACCCTTTGGATTTCTTTTATTTTCCCCCCTTTGCTTTTTACTTTATTTTTTTTTTTGCAAAAACTCCTCGAAAATTGTTCTTTCCGCTTTTACCCTTTTTTTTTTTTTCTTTTTTTTGTCTTAAACTTGTTCTATTTGCAGTGGTCGATTGTCCCCTGGGTTCTGCGTTCCTCTAGTTTACACGCGCCGCTTTTTTTAATTCGACGTTGATGATTCCGAAGCTTTTCTAATCTTGATTGTTTTTTGGACCGCAAGCCCTGGTCGTTAATGGTCTTCTTCGCTTGGTTAATCCTCTTCCCAATTGGAGGAATACGAACGCCGGCTTTTTTCATTTATACACTGTAACGTGGTACGCGACCCCTCCCCTTTGATTTTGGATCGATCGATTTTTCGTCCCCTTCCAAATTTTTTTTTCTGGTCGCTACATAGTCTCTGTGCGGTTTTTTTTTGGATTTTTTTTGTGTGTTCTTGATTTGACCTTTATAATGTACCCCCCCTGAGGTTTTCTTTTGCATCCCCCCCCGAAATACCTTTTCACATCAGAGTTCTCCTATGATGCTAGCTTGACTCTGCTCCAAGCTCCCCCTGAATTCTTATGTTCTTTGTTTTTGCTGTCCTGTCTTAGATGCCTCAGGTCTTTTTTCCCAGATTTTTGTAAGGTGTTTTTCCTTTTTGTGCCATTACTTTTCGGACTCCTCCCATAGCCCAAACAGGTCGAGGCGACACTTTCCTCCTTTTTTTAACCTCCCCTCTTCCTTGACTGCCCGCTTTCACTTCTGTTGTAATTGATGATAGTTTTTTTTTCGGTCCCCTCTTTCCCCCCTTTGTTTGATTATTGCAACTTGAGTCTTTTTGTATAGGCTTTGTTCCCCCCCTTTCATTTTTTTTTGGTTGGCTTTAATCTTCTCCTTTTTGATCCCCTTGAAACCCCCCCCCCTGTGGTCCCGGTGTTGGTCTTTTTTTCTCTTTTCTTTGGGTCTTGGGATAAAGCCCCTGGGTCCGAGGCCCCCTTTTACTCCTTATGCCTCTCCAATAATTTTTATGGTTGATTTTTTGTATTCAAGGGACATCGAAATCTGGTCAAAGTCTTTCCGCTCCCTGGATCCCCTCCGGCCCCGACCAAATAATCCCGTTCTCCTTGACTTCTTTTTCGGTTCAACGGGTGCGATTTCACCCTCCCTTTGCACTTTTTCCGTTGATTGACCCCTGTGAGAGCCCTGTTTTATGTCCTTTTTTTTTTTTTTTTCTTTACAACCAAAGCGCTTTTTGTCCCCTTTGTCGTCTTGTCCCCCATTCGCATTTCCGACTCTTTCAGGTCAGGGTGGTCCCTCCCTTTTCTTCGGAGTTGTCCTTGGGACGCGCTCGTCTTTTTTTTTCTCCTCCCTTGGGGCTGGAAAAAGTTCTTTTTTAGATTCTCATTGTTTTTTTTTCCTGTTTTTTTTCACAGGAGCCAGCCTTCCCCCTTCGTGTGTGTTGATTCCCCTTCAAATCTTTTCGAGGGTTCATTTTGCACCTGTCAAATTACCCCTAACCAACCAAATCTCCCCCGACCTTGTTTTGTTTTTTTTTGAGAGATGACTTGAGGGTTCTCTTCTCCTTGTATTGTTATTTTTTTTTTTTCTTTTTCGACCCCCCCCAACACCCACCCCCCCTCCTTTGGGGGAGGCTATGTTTTTAACTTTTTTTCTTAGACGTCTCGTTTTATGGCCCAACCAAGGACCAGGTACCTTTACCCCCCCCCCCCCCTTTATGCTGAAGGCCAATTTGAAGCCCGCCCCTCTCCCCCCTTCGCCCGTTTCCTGATCCCCCGATAAAGTCGCGAAAATCGATGTTGACCGTCGAGGTTGTCCCCTTGTTTGTCTGCCCCCCCCCCCACACCCCCATGCGAAAAATTCTGTTGTTTTTTTCAGGTCCCCCACTTTCCTACGGTCATCGGTGTCCGTTTTCCCCTCGCCCCTTTTTGTCACCGTTTTTTAGAAGGAAGCCCCCCCTCCCCATCCTTCCGTCGATTTGGCTCTGATTTTCAGCAATTCAAATGTTTCTTTTCTCGATTTTTTACTTGATTTTAAAACGCCCCTTTATGACTCTTGTCCCCGGGCCCCCCTTTTTTTTTCTCCTGGCACCAGGCTTTGTCTGGGCCCACCTCCCCCACACAAGTTAACCCTTTCAAACATTTTTTGCCCCCGGCCATCCCAAATTCCCCAGCCGGCCCCTTTTCTTTACGGTTTTGAAAACCCCCAGGGCCCTGGGATCATCCCCATGCCTCCCTTTATCCGCTTTGTCCCCCCCCCCTGAAAAGTTCGAACCCACGTTTCAGGCTCTGTGTTTTTCCTTCCCCGTGCGGGCAAATGCGAATTCCCAGGTTGAAAAACTCTGATTTTTTTTTTGGAACTTTTCCCCAAGGTTTCGAGTCGATGGTCCCGGCTTCAAAGATTACAACTCCCTCCCCCTCAGTTTTTTAAGGGATCATGACAAAATCGAGGACCCTAACCCAGCTTTCCCTTTTCCTGGCCCATGGAGGACCCACTTTTTTGTGTTATGCGAAAACCTATGTCCCCCCCACTGACGTTTGAAGCTTGAAGGTGACAGGGTATTTCGATTTTTGACACTTTTCTTGTGTGTTCTTGCGTTTCGTTACCCATTTTTTCCCCGGTCCCCAAGAAAAAAATCATCGCCCAGTTTTTTACTTTTCAACCTCAGAGGATGTATTGGCGTTGACCTCAAACTGTATGTGCTTGTTGGCTTTTTACCGTTTCTCTGCTAAGGCGGCTGACCCGTATTCCGGCCCCTGCGGTCCCTTTCCCCTTTCAGTTTTTTCCGGATGTTTTTGAAGTCGTTTTTTTTTTTTTTTCCTAGTTTCCCCTCAGCCCAAACTCCCCTTGCATAGCATTTTTACTAGCCATGTAGATATTTTTTTTTTTTTTTACTTTCCCCCTCTAAGCAAGAGGATTAACGGTTGACCCTTTTTTTTTTTTCAATGTGCAGCTGTGCATTTTCGGGCATGCAGTTCCCTTCCCCATGAGAACCAAGTTTCTCCCCCCCCCCCATCATCCACCGCCCCCTTCTTTGGTCTAAGTTTTCATAAAAATGGCTTCACCTTCCCCCCTTTGTGGACCCGATCCCCCCAAAACCTTTACGGACCAAAAAGTCCCCCCTTTGTTAACTTTTTTTTGAATCCCAACGTTGGGTGTCCCAATTCGTTTTTTTTTTTTTTGTAGCATCGTCTTCGGTGGTCGGCTGTTTGCTTTTTTTCCTTCGGAAGTTTTTCCAGAGAATCGGAGTTTTCCTATTCCATGGCGCAAAACCCTATCAACGTGGTTCTGTACTTCCCCTTCCCCCCCCCCTCGGATGCTCCGCCTTGGTGGATGGGTTCTCCACTTAAGGCGATCACCTTTTTGGTTTCTTACGAAGGTTAGGCAATTCCCCACTCCCGTTTCGTGCGTTTTGGTTCCCCCCCTTTCTTTTTTTTTTTTTTTTTTTAAAGTAGTTGTTTGGAACTCGGCCCCTTTTTTGCTTTTTTCCTTTCTTTGGGCTTTCCTTTAAACCCGGATTTTTATTTGTTTTCCTTTGTTTCCCCTGGCATTCTTCTTGGCGCTTAACACTGTACTTTTTTCTTTTTTCCCCACTGCTTTTCTTTTTTTTGAATCGGAGGTTTTCTTTCCGGGTCAATCTACTGTTCAGCCCAAAAAACTCATTTTCATACTGTCCCATTCCCCCCCCCAGAACTCCTTCTTCAGGTTTTTGCGGGCAGTCGCTTCCCTCATTCTCGGGGGCCTCTGCTTTTTTCTCATAGTTTGTTTACGGCGCCCCTGTTCTGTCCCGTTTAACCGTTTTTCTTCCTACTTTCCTTACCCCTTTTTCCATTCACCCAACACAAACCGGGCTCCCCATGCGCTCGTTTCTTTTTACCCCCCAAATTTCCTCCATTCCCTCTTTTCCCCGCTTCTGATCGTACTTGCTCTCTCTTGTTTTTTTTTTGAGGAGTTTGTCCGCACTTACGATCCTCCGTTCTATTTCCATATTTTTTTTCGGCTTTGATTTTTTTTCTGGGAAAATCCAACTCGTCTTTTGCTTTTTTTTGTTGGTGTCCTCCTCTGAATCCCAACAAGCCGTTTTTTGTTTTTTTTTTTTTTTTTTTTTTTTTTTTTTTTAAACGCAAAGACCCCAGTTTTTTCCACTCTCCCCAACACATGAAGGCAGCCGTGCTTTCCCCTTACCAAATTTCTTTCCTTGTCGTAGAACTTTCGTTAAACGGGGCTGTGGTTTTCTTCCTTTTTTCAGGTTTCCCATAGTTTTGAACCCGGACGGGAAATTTTTCCTTTTTTTTGAGTGTTTCTCTCCTTTTTTCCCTTGTCCTTTTTTGTTTCTCGAACTTTCTATTTTTTTGTGAGCAAAAAAACCCCTACACTGCCCCCCTTTTTTCTGGAGTCCCCCCAAGATGCCAGTCCCCTTTTCCCCCCACCGGTTATGACTTTTTGAAAAAACCCCTCCCCCTGCCCAATTTCAACCCGAAAAAACCCGTCCCCGGTCCCCCCCTTTTTTTTATATGTCCATTTTCCCCCACCAACACAAGATGCCCACACATCGGACCACCTTATTTTTTTTTTTTCTTGCCCCTTCATTGATCCCACCTATTTGATTCACTTTTCCCAACCCCCTCTTGCCTTCCCCTTCAGAACGTCACTTTTTTTCCGCCATTGATGGTTTGGAGGGCCTTTCCTGACCCTGAATGCCCTGAACCCACACGTATTTCATCCTCAGTGTCGTTTTTTTTTCCCCTCCTCCCAACAGAAACCCCAACCACTTTTTTCGATGCACAGGCTGTCCCCCAACCCACCCCCCAATCGGTTGCAAAGCTTAAAAGTTCTTTTACTTTGTCGATTAAGAAGTGTTCCCGTTTTTTTCTTATGATCCTCCATGTCCTTTTTTCTTTAGTCTGCCATTTTGTTTCCACTTCTTCCACTCTGCCACGACGCTTACGCTTTTTTTGGGCCCCCTCTTTCCCTGTTCTTTTTCCCTTTGTTCCCTTTTTTCCAACGCAGCCTTCCGTTAACGGGCGCGTCTTTCTTCCTACCCAGCCTGTCTGGGGCTTTTTCCTTAGGACCCCCCCCCCCCTCTCTTATCTTAATCTCTCCTCCGAGTTTTATCTAGACCCTTTAGGTCTTTGCTCGGATCTATCCTTTTTTTTTTCCCCACAAACTCCCCCCCCTGAAACTGTGGAAGACGAAACGTCCCCCTCTGTCCGGCTTGTTCCCCGTTTTTCCGGCATTACAGCGTCCGTGCCCGGACTTTGTTTACTTCCCCCCTTGCGAGTGCCTTCCTTTGGCTCTTTTTCGGTACCGCGTTTTTGGGGGTTCCTGTGCCTTATTTCCCCGATTTTGTTTTTCCTTTTTTTTTCTTCAATTCCGACCACGTCTGGACTTCCCTCTTCCCTCGAACCTTCTTTTAAACTGGTAATTTTATTAATAATAGAATTTGTTCTTGACCCCCTTTTTCTCCGACCTTTCCCTATTTAAGGCAGTTGCTTGTCACATTTTGCCTTTTTTCTGGTCTCATAACCTTCCCCCTTTTTTTTTCGATTTTCATTGCAAGTTGTGCTCTTTTCTCCTGAAGGGGGTTCTCCCTTCCCTTCTAATCCCCCCTTGTTCCCTTGGTCGCCAAAAGAGTTTCCCTCTTTTCAACGTATTTTCCTTTTTCGCTCTGCGGCCCCCCACGTTCCATTTGATTCCAGGAAAGGGAACCCGTTTTCAGTTTTCCTTTTTTCCGGGCCCCTCTTGCATTGCCAAGGGTCTGTGGATGATCCCCTTCCCCCCCGGCCACATTCCAGTGGAATGATTACATCTGCTTTTTCCCTTTTGCACAATTCTTTTGGTCCAACCTCAGTTTTTTGTGGTGTGTTTTCCCCCTCGCGGTCTTTTTCTGAGGATGCCTCTTTTACGTTTCGTTTCTCCCCCCTTTGACTTTTTTGTTGGTCTCTCACGGGAACTTCCTCACAATCGTTTAGCCTTTTTTTTCCTCTTTCTTGGTTCTCCTATCTTTCTTTCACTTTTTTTTCTTGTTTCCCCCTTACCGTCTTTGCTTTTCCTTTCTGCCCCTTGTCGGCTTGGGGTTTTTTTCGCTCCCCCTTTTCCTTTCCTTCCGATCGAGTAAGTTTGTCCTTTTTCCCCCCCGTCCCCGGCGCTTTTCTCACTTGGTGTTTTCTGACACCCCCGCATCCCGCTTACCATGGTCGAGTATTTGATATTCGTGAAGTACTTTTCTTATTCGAGTGTCTTTTTCTTTTTCCTGACCCTTCTTTTCTCTCTTGTCAATTGCTTCACCTGTCTTGGAAAGATCTCAATTTTTTCCCCCCACGTTTTCTTTTTTCTTTCAAACTTTTGAGGCAAGCCTCCCCCACTGATTTGGTGTTGCGAATCACCCAGACCTCACCTTTTTTGTGTCTCGCAACTTCCCCCCCCCCCCCAAAAGAGCAAGAAATCCTTGATCTCTCCACCTTTTATTTTTTGAGAGTCTTTTTAAGTTTTTTCCTTTTTTCTCCCATTTGGCCCCCCCCTCCCTATGGTTTCTGTTTTTTTCCGGGTTCGCCCACAAACACACACTTTTTTGAGTTTTTCCCACGTTCTTCCCTTTTTTCGCACCCCACTTTTTTAGGAGATATGGCCCCAACTTTTTGCAATTTCTCAAGCCCCCCCTTCCCCCCCTCTTTCCGTTCACCCACTCGACTCTCTCCGACTCTTTCAAGTTACAGTTATCTTTTTGAGAACCTGGTGCCCCCCCCTTTCTTGTGTAGACCCCCCAAGTATGTTTCGCGGCACGGTGGTCCCCCCCTTGCCAAACGTAGTCCCAACCCCCTCACGACTTCTTTTGGTAATTCCGGCGTTGACCGGCATCACCCAATTTACCCCTGGCCTAAGTCCCTTTCCATATTGTTCGGTGTTTCGTCGAAGATTTCCTTTTTCCTCTGTCTTTTTTGGACCGATTTTTTGATTGGCCGTTTTCTCCCACTTTCACTGCTGTTTTTTTTTAAGCCTTTTCCAGTCCTCGGCCCCGCGGCCTTTTTCCCCAATCCCCCCAACCTTGCTCACCACTGGCTTCTTCCCCCCCCCCCCAAGGCCAAAAGAGATTAAATCCCTAGTCGGGATTTCTTGTTTTGCCACGTTTTGATTTATCAATCCAACACCCTCCGTGGGCAAGATCGATTTGTCCCTGGACCTCTTTTCTCCGTACCCCCCTCCTTTTTCCAGATAATTCCCCAAGCTGTTGTTTTTCCCCCTTACTTTTTTTTTCTTGTCCTTGAAAAACGGCGTACCCCCTTGTGACTTTCCCCCATTTTTTTCCCTGTCGCAGGAGGGTACAGCACAACGCCTTGGCATGGCTTTTCGTTCCCCCCTTTTGTTCCTTTCCAAATCGAAGGACCGTCAGCAACAAGTTTTCCCCTTTTTTTTTTCCTCATCGGAAACCAGTTGGGTCTGGCCTTCTAACCCCTTCTTCCTCCCTTGCTCTTTTTCTCTTTGTTGAAGTGAGCAGGATTTTTCCCCAGGTCCACCCCCTTTGGGGATTCTTCCCTTGAAATAAGTTCATCCCCCCTCAAACTCGTTTCCTCCCAGTTCTTTTTTGTCCCCCTGAGGATGTTTTGTCGCCGTACCATTAAAATTTTGGATTTTTTTTTCCCCGTTCTTCCCCCGCTCCGAGCTGGCTCTTCGTTTCCACTTATTCCACTTCTCCTGCCCTTTTTCGATTTTGGGACTGGTGGGAAATAGACAACCGACGCATTTACAGACATGGCTCAGTTTCCTGCCCTTATGTTTGTCCCCTTCCTTTTGTTCCTCCCCGAACCGGTTTCCCGCCAGGATGGTAAGCTATCTGGTTGGGGACCTTTCCTGGCAACAGTGTGACCACATTGTGCTCCCCCCCCATTTTCTTTCCAGTGAACCTCCCGCTCGGGGGAAAGAATTTTTTTTTTTTTTGAGAAGGTCGTCTCAACCCCCCCCCCCTTAGAGACCTCCGCCACACCATTGATCAGATCCACCACCCTCTCCCCCTGGGTTTCACTCCTTCAAACTTTTCTCAAAGCCTGGGTTTAGGGCAGGGCTTGTTCCGGACTTTTCTTGATGGCGGCTGTCGGTTGCCATTCTTTTTTTTTGGGCACTCCCTTCTTACGAGTTGGGAAGACCCTTCGCTTTCCCCCTGAGGACTTCCAGTTTTTTTAAAAACCCCAATGATCCATTACCCCTTTTCTTACCGGCGCTCCTTTCTGGCAGGAAGCAAGGTAACTTTGGTGGAACTTCTTTTCGGCTTTTCAATGGGGTGTGAGACAAGGACCTCTTTTTCTTTTTTTTTTTTGCTGTCGGCCCCCCCACTTTCCTTTCGTTTCTATGTTGGCTCCGTTTTTTTTTAGTTCCCTCTTTTAGTGCTGCTTTGACCTGTTTTGTTGACTGCCCTTTTTTTCGGGTTATCGGGATTTTGTTTATTTCGTTTAACCACGGAAGTCCCCTTTGGTTTTTTTTTTTTCCCCCCCCCTTTGAAATTTGTTAATGGCCTTCTTTTTTTCCTGTTTTTTTTTCCTGTGTCCTTTTTGGTCCCGTGTGCGTTTTTTTTATTTTTTGCGGTTGTTTTAAGGCCAAAGTTTTTTTCTCAAACCCCACGTTTCTTCATTTCATCCGGTTACGATTCCCTTCACCACCTGCCATTTTGCCCTGGAGATTTCTCCTGCAGTAAGTCATGAATTGTTTACGGGGTTCTCCGCCTGCTCCAGGTTTTTTCTTTTTTTCCCCCTTTACAACCAATGGCGTCTGTCCGTCCTTACCCACCGGTTTTGGCCCTTAGGTTCCCTCCCCCTTACTGTCAAACCCCCCACCCCACGTTGAATAGGCCCCTGTGATGCTTTAGTTGACTTCTAACCCCTTCCGACTCACAATCCCCATTTCTCGTGCAGATCTTTCTTTTCTCCCCCCTTTTTGTTTCCCTGCTGTTCTTGCACCTTCTTCAAGAATTCGTCAGAGGCCTGGATTTTTTTACCTTTTTCCTCCCCTTTCAATCCCGCTCAGGGGTTGCGCCCTTGGTTTTTTGTCCTTCTTCATGTCGCATTACAGGTTTTTTATTCTTTTACAAACATTTGTTCCAGTCCCCAACTTCAATGACCCGATTGTTTGTTCCCCGATCGAAAACACCCCCCCTGACGGCAGGTCCCCTGCTCCCCCCCCCTTTTGCTGGGAACTGCTCTCCCCCCCAGTTCCTGTTCCCCCCCCCCCCCCCCCCCCCCACGGGGCGAAATGATTTCCTGTTGAAGGTGGTCTTGGCGAGTTTGAAATTGATTGTTTTATTGCTTCGGGTGAATTTACCCCTTTCATTTTCTTTTGGGGGGGGTGTTCTGATGACCATTCTTTTTCCCGAGACCCCCTAAAACAGCACCCCCTGTTCCCCCCCCTTCGTGCGTTCTATAGCTCCCACTGCACACCCGATCTTTCAACCCCCCCCCCTTTGCTTTCCAATCACAATCCGGGATTGCCTGTGGATTTTTCCCCGTCCCCAGCCCACCTCCCCAAGTTCCCTTCTCAAACCCCCCAAAAGACCCTTCAACAATCAAAGCAGCCCATTTTTTTTTTTACCCCTATTTTCCACCAAGGAAACTTCTTTAAGGGCATTTTTTTTTTCCTTGAAACCCCCCCTTTTCCCAGTTGCATCGGAATTTGAGCTACCCTCCAAGGTTTCCTTCTTCCTCATCCCCTTTTCGCCCGTGGGTTCTCGCGCCAGCCTTGCTCGTTGATCTTTTTGTTTTTTTTTTTTTTTGCCTGCCCCCTCCCCTTTGCGAAGGACCGAAACCTTCCTTTTCACCTCGCCAGTTTGCTTTTGGTTTTTTGAGCTGCCGCCGCTGCACCACCGTCCCCTCCATTTTTTTCCTCCCTTTTTTTTCCGCAGTATTCCCCTGAACCCACCACACCTTTCCTCCCTCCCCACAGCTTTGTATTCTGAAGAGTTTTCCAAACTTGGTCCTGCGTTTCCCCTAAATTGCGTTGATGTCCGCCCTTTGTATTGAAACTCTCCCCAATTTTTTTCCGATTTTCCCAGTGTCTCTTTTGCAGCCCCGATGACCATATTTCAAGGCTTCCCCCCCTCCTTTTAAAAGGCCTTGGGCGGTTAGTGTTCTTTCCGTATATGCTTCCCCCCTTTGTTTTTTTCCCTCCTATATTTTCGGAGGGAATGCCAGGTTTGTCTCCCCCCCTTTGGCCCTCGGGATTTTTTTTCAAGGACACCTCAGTCCACCCAATCCCCCCCTTTCTTCACTCCCGGCCGGGGTTCTCCTTGGCATACGTTTTCTTGTTTCTTTTGCCCTCTTAAGCCAGCGCGACGGGGGATAGTATGTTTTTTTTCCTGGACACTCTCCTTGGAGTTTGTTTCTTCCTTCGGCGGGTTACTTTTGATTTTTTCCCTTCTCATTTTTTGCTTAAATGTCCCGGCCCGCTCCCGGGTCCCACTTTCTTGCAACTCGAACATTCCCCCGGATTTTCCTCCATTTTTTTCAAGCCTACCATATTTTTCGCCGGCATTAAATTCTTTAAGTATAGTCCCCTTTCTTTTTTTTTGTGTCGCTTTTATTTCCCGGCTTTTTTATGGGGCTGCCGAACCCTTCCTGGTTTGTCCGGCTGGGTGGGACCCGTCTTTGACCCCCCAGAGCGCTGACTCCTTGGTTTGCCCATTTGTTCTTTTCCATTCGCCCGTTCCCCCTTTTGTCCTTCGCCTTTTCCTGTTTTGTGTTCATTCAACCCCCTTTGAATTGAGCTTGTCCCCTCCCTTCTTTTTTTTTTAAGCCTTTTTCCCCCCGGCATTGATTCTGCCCAAAAGGCTCCCTCCCTTTCTCCTTCCTGGTTTGTTAAACCCGTTCGGGGACAATTTCATACCGGCCATCTACTTTTCCTTTTTTCTTGAGCAACCTCCCTGGTTACACCCCTTGCCGGTTTTGGGATGGGCGGCTTCATACCCCTGGGGTCCGATGACTTTGGCCCACCGATTACCGGGCCTGTTTCCCATTTCCTTAATGTCGGGCCCCTTAGATCACGGCCCCGGGAAATAGGTCCCCCATTTTTCTCCTTCTTTTCCGGATCCTTCCTGACACCGGCCTAAAATAGGCTCGTTCTTCTGTTACTTTTGAGGTCTTCCCTACTTTCTTCCCATCTTTCCGATTTCCGAGGTCCGTTGTTATGACCCCCCTTTTTGTTCCGCGAATTTAGTGTATGTCTTTGGGTCGACCACCACCAACCTTCTTTTGCCACCCCTCCGGAACGGTTCTTTTCTCCCATTGCCACTGGATCTTCTGGATGAAATTTTTCCTCTTGTGTGATTATTGGAATTCTTCGACTTGCTTCGAGCATTCTTTTCTTTACCTTTTTTGGGGCCTTTCCTAAGTTTTTTTTTTCCTGCTGAGTTTTTTTTTCAAACAGTTTTTCAGCTCCTTTCTTTTGTTTGTGCCCCAGTCCCCCCCCCTGCATCCTCACTTAGGTGGGGATTTTTTCCAACAAGTTTAAAAGAAACTCAAGATCTCTCTTCCTCCTCATCGTTGACTTTTCTTCTCTTTTCTTTTGTATTTGGCACAAATCCCTCGTCCCCTCTGTTTCTTCCTTTTCCCCCAACACCTTTCTTTGATCATTTTTTTTCGCCCAATGAGGCTTGGCCCAACACATATTTCCTGCCTCTATCTCCCTCCAATCTTCTTCTCCTCGAAGCTTAGTCAGTGACCGTTGTGACTTGCTTTCCCCTTATACCCCCTTCCCAAGTTTACTTCCGACCTTCACTATCTTCATTCCCC
>Ga0179591_1406059_pt1 | contig 19089 bp, 16 predicted proteins | sample CZOMad2_1_08_16f_FD_182891 | JGI IMG/M metagenome (GOLD analysis project Ga0179591, IMG submission 182891) | Vadose zone soil fungal communities from Angelo Coast Range Reserve, California, USA - CZOMad2_1_08_16fungal (PacBio error correction) | ecosystem: Environmental > Terrestrial > Soil >... | reverse complement strand
TTCGGGTTTTTGATGTTCTCCAAAAAAAACACTTTTTACGAAATTCCTGGGATCAAATGCCCTTGGCTTTTTATGTGGCCCCTTAGCGGCTCCGGAATCTTGGTTTCGCGGTTCTTTTTAATTAAATACTACCCCGCGGAAACTACAAGTTTGATACTGTGTTGTTGGGTAGTATTCCCCCCCTAAAATTGTATTAGTAAGAAATAAAAAAAAATTATTGCCATGGCGTGTTTGTTGTTTTTTTTTTTCGTTCTTCGTTTTCGTTAGTGGATTATGGGGGGGCCCCCGTATAATTTTTTGTGGGGGTTGGTATTCCTCTTCTGATTATATTAATAAAATAAATTTATTCCGGGGTAAATTATATATTTTCCGGGAATATTAACACACGGGGCTGGGGGCCCGTGTGGGGGCGCCATGGCGGGCAGGTGTGAATTTCTCACCTCTCCCGGTTCACAAAGGGGGTGTGGGAGGCGGTGATGGGCCCTTGTGGTTTTTTTTGGTTTCGGTTTTTGTACGGGTTGTAAAAACCATTTTTTTTTTTGTTCTATTCATCTGTTTTTTTTTTCCTCCCCTTTTTTTTTTTTTTTTCCCTTTTTCCTCGTTTTGTGGGTTTGTTTTGGGAAGGTAGGGAGGGGGGAAGATTGGATTTGACGGATTGCGGGTGGTTTTGGGGATTTTTTGTTCTTGCCATATGAATCATTTTTTTTTACTGAATTAAAAAAAAGCTTCTCCTCTTCATTCCACTCCTTTCTCTCTAAAACCCCCACCCCCCACCAAACACGGCCCAACATCCCCGCCCCCCTGCACCTTTTGGACGAGTGGTCGAATTTTTTTAAAAAATATACCTTTTCTTGTGTTTTTTTTTTTTTTGGCCTCCATTGGCCCCCCTCTATTCATGCGTGGTCTATCCAGGTCTTTTTTTCCCGAAATTCGTTTTTTATTCGTGGGATTTCCAAAATATATTAAGAACCAGTAGGGGGGGGCGGATGCCCCTTTTTTCTCGACGGGGAAAAAAATTATTGAATTAAATACCCCACGGGCTGCGATTGTGTTTCCTTTTTTTTCCGGCGTCTTTTTTTTTTTGCGGGGTTCGCGTGTATATTTTTTTTTTGTTTTTTCGACACCGCGGTTTTTTTTTTTTTTTTTTTTTTCCGATTCTAGTCTTTTATCCATTTTTAATGTGGGATAACTAAATTTCTCGGGCCCCCGTGTGTGGTTATTTTATATACCCTTCCAACCCAAACATTCATAGCCCCCGAAGGACGTTTTCCCGTCCGGATTTAGGAATTTGTTTGCGAACATTTTCCACCTTATCGAGGGGGGGGGGGGGCCGCTTTTGGTTTTCAAACCGAATTTTTTTCAGGTCTTTTCGCTGCTTTGTACTCCCAAACATCAATATCAATTAGTTAAAATATTCGAATTATAGACACTGGCGGGACAAATTAACAATATAATATCTATATTTAAAAACTAATTTCTCCTAATTTTTTTTTTTTTGTTTTACCCACCCCCCTCGCCACCCGGTTTCTCTCTGGCCTTTTTATTAAAGGGTTTTTTTTTTTTTGTTATACATTTTGGGGTGGACTATAAATTTATTACAAGTTGGAGCATGTTTGGATTCATTGTGTTGTGGGTAATATAAATATTAGATAAATTTTTATTTTTAAAACAAAATTAATAATAATTTAATAAAGATTAAACTTAAAAAAATTAAAAAAATATCTTATGGGGCCAAAATACAAGATAAAAAATACAAAAGCTCGTTTTTTTTTTTTAAAAAAAATAAAAAAAAAAAACTTAAAATAAAAATAATATAAAAAAAAACAACATTTTCTTCCCCAAAATTCGCTGGTTTTTGTAAGGCTCGGCCATTTTGTTGTTTTTTGAGTGTTTTTTTTTTTTTTTTTCCCGGCCTTGAACGGTGGCTTTTTGTTTGGGATTAGCTGTCCTTTTTCCCGGTGGCCTTAAAAAAAATAAACAATATAAAAAATACAAAATAACCCGCGTGGCCCCATCAAGCAAAAAACTCTGCTTTTGGAAAATAACCCACCGGCTTTCCCTGCTGCTTGTATTAAAAAAAAACCCGCTTTTTTTGGTGGGCGGCCCCCCTATACTTTTATCCATGTTCTTGGAGGGGGGTTGGGGGGGGGTGGGGGGGGGGGTTGGGGGGGGGGGGGGTGTATATTCCCGGGGATTTTTGCTGAAAAAAAGGGGGGGGGGGGGGTGGTCATCCACCTTCACTGATGGGTTGTTTTTTTAAGGGTCGGCGAAAGGGCCTTCCCCTCGTTGGGAGGCGGCCCCATCATATTGTTGTAACATATATATAAGCATGTTTGTACGTAGTGGGGGGGGTTGGGTGGAAACTTTTTCAAGTCTATGGTTTTTGTGTCTCTTTTTCATTTTTATATAAAATAAAAAGTAAGTCCGTTTCCACCGCCTTTCACCCCCAAAATTTATAACCATAATAATATAAAAATTATTTGTTTCAATTTTACAATAACAAATAATCAAGTTTGCTTAAAGGGCCCCTTTTTTTGTGTGTTTTGTTTGTTGGCCTTCACCCCTGGGGGCTATGTATTATGTGGAAAACAATATTACAAAAACCATTTTTTTCTCTTGCTTCTTTTTGTTTTTTTTTTTCCGTTTTTTGTGTTTGGTTTTTTTGTTTTTTTGTTCTTTCTATGTTACGTTTGTTCGTGTTTAGGTTTTTTTTGTTTTTTTTTCTGTTTTTTTCTTATATTGTGGGTTAAACCTTTGGCTTTTTTTTTTTTTATCACCGCACCCTGTGTTTGTTTTTTTTGTTTCCCTTGTGCGGGGACATTTTCAGGTGTGGAGGCGGGACTTTTTTTTCTTCGGAAATACAAATTATTCATTTTCCAAAATTATTTTTATTATTTTTTTTCCTTATTTTTCCTACTTCCCTCCCCCCCCATTTCTTTTTCCCCTTTTTTTTAATTTTTATTCCCTTTTTAATTAACCCAAAAAAACGAGGACGGGATATATGGGGGGGTTGTTTCCGGCCTTTTTTAATCGCAGGTTGGCCACCCTATTACACGGGTTTTTTTCCGGGGGTCGTTGCGTCCACTCGTACCGCAGTCACCCACGTGTTTTGGGAGGGGGCCCTATCAAAATATAGCGCCTTTTGGGCCCTTTTGAAAATTCGGGGGTGCCGTTTCGGTGAGGTTTGCTGCCAGTGTGGTTTTTTACTGTGGGAGGGGGGGGCAAATACGGATCTTTTGTTTTTTGGCCGGGGGGGAAACCATAGGAAAACTCCCCCCGTTGCAGACTTGTTTGTCTATAAAAAAATATCCACCATTGGCCTTTCCCTTTTTTTGTCCATAAATCCCCTTTGGTTTTTTTGTGGGGGGGGGGGACGGGGGGGGCGAATCCCCTTTATGGGGAAACAAAAAAACCCGTCGTTTCCTTTGTTTCTGTGTTTTTCTGTCAACCGCCACGGGGGCCGGAAGTTTTTGTGTTTGTTTTCGATTGTTTTGTCGCGGCCTTATTATCTAAAAAGTGGGGGGCGCCCGTTCTTTATTCTTTTTTGGGGTGCCCCTGTTTTTTTGCTGGGGGGGTTTTTTTTTTTTTTTTTCCGGCCCGGTGGGGATTTCCCGACCTTAAATTCTGAGAGTTCGATTTTTTGTAGTTCTCCTGAAATTAAATAAGTTTGTCAGCTTTTTTTGTTTTTTTTTGAGGTGGCTTAAAAATGGTGGGGAGGGAGCGTTTTGGGGGCTTTTTTCTATGGTCCCCCCCGCCGCTCAGCCTTTCCCCCCCCCGGCCGGTGGGGTGGTGGGGGTGGAAACCTTTTTTCTGGGGCTGTTGGGGACTGGGACAACTTTTTTTTTCGGGGCCAGTCGGTTGGGTCCTTTTCTTCTTTTTCTTTTTTTTTTTTGTGCCTTATTTTCCATCCCTCCGTCCCCAACCCCAAACGTTCGGCCTGGCTGGTTTTTCACATAAACAGGGGGCCCAACCCGTTTTGTTTTTTTTTTTTTTTTGTGGGCCCGGAAATCATCTTGGGCCTACCAAAAAATAATAGGGGGGAACCCGCTACACCAGGAAAAAAAAAAAAATACCCACATCCACGCCCGCGGGGCAGATCCTTGGCGGAAACTTGCAAAAAAACAAAACAAAAACCGTGCCCAATTTTGTGCACGCCCGGAATACGGGGTTTTTTGGTGACCCTTTTAACTTGTGTGGCCACCCATATTTTTCCAAACTTCCCACCCCCCACCCGGTCCGGAAAATACAAACGCCATTTTTTTTGTGTTTTTTTTTTTTTTCTCACTCGAGGGGTTTTTTTTTCTACGAAAACGCGGGTGTACCCAAAAATACCCTGGGAAAAAATTTTTTTTCCGGATAATTAAAACTGTTTTTGTGCTGTGGGGAATAATAAACCTTGTGGGGGGTGGGCCTCCGAAAATCCAAAACCGGGGGAAAAATAAAAATGGGTTTTGTGTATTATAAAAAATCCACCCATTCACCGGGCTTTTTTTTTTTTGCCCCTTTTCACCGCTTTCCTTTTTGGGGAATATACAAGCTTTTACAGGGGTTGGCGGTTTCGAATGTGTGCTGTGTTGTGTTTTTCACTTTTTCGTTTGTTTTTTTTTTTGTGTCCCTCACACTCCCCCCATTTACCTATCACACCGACCCCTGTGCCGTTTGCGCCTTTTTTTTTTTTTTTTTTTTGCCCGTGTGGAAATAATGATCAAAAGGGGCGGTTCTTTTCTTTTTTTTTCTTTTTTTTTTGTTGCTTTTCCTGTGTTTTCTGTTCCTTCTCTGTTTTTTTTTTTGCTGCGTTTGGGGGGGGTGTCCTGTACACCCATTGTTGGCGATTCCCCCCCCTTGGGGGCCGCGACCGGGGGTTGGCCCCTCCCCCCCGTCCATTGATTTTCTTTTTCTTTGGTTTTTGTTTTTCACGTCCGGAAAGTGGGGGGGGGGTCGGTTGCATTTGTCTGTTTTTTATTGTGCGGTTTTTTTTTCTTTTCGCCCTTTTCGACGGAAACAGTTTTGTTTTTTTCCATCTCCACGTTTGGTGGGGCCCCCCCCCCAAAAGGTGGATAGATCCACCCCTACCCCGGCGCATTGGTCTTCGTTTGGACCACCGCCGGAATTGTTGTTTTCCCCAACGTCCGAGCAACCCAATGGTTTTTTTAAAACAAAATTATAACACAAAAAAAAACTGATTTTTTTTTTTTTTTCCCATTAGTGTTTTTGTCATTTACTTGGGTCGCATATTAATAAAAAAAACCACCATTCTGTTTATTTTGCTCCGGCCCTTTTGCGAGGGGCCCCACCCCAATCCCAAAACTTTTTGGCTTGGCGGATATTTTTTTTTTCCCCGGACTTGTGGTATTTAAAATTAACAAAAACCCTTTGCCCTACCGCTTTTTTTTTTTTTTCAACCCATTCCTTAGGGCCGAAAATTTTTTTTTGGTTTGGGTTTTTTTTTTGTTCAGTCCCTCCACCTAACTAACCCAATATCGTGTTTTTTTTTTTCCGCGGGCCCCGGTGGGGGGGGCTTTTGGTTTGTTTGTTTTGTACTTCCGGGCCCAAATTTGCCCCGGGTCCGGGGTTTTGTTTTCTTTTTTTTTTTTTTTTTTTTTGTTTTTTGTTTTTCTTGTTTTGCCTGGGCAGTCTGTTTTCTATGTCCCCTCCACACGCTCCTAGGGTTTTTTTTTTTTTTTTTTTTTTTGTTCCTCCCCGGGGTCCCCTGATTTTGCGTGTTTTTTCTCTGTGCTCGGAAACCCTAAGAGCGCCGGGAGTTTGAAAAAGCGGGGGAGCCCAAAAGGGCAGGGCCACAAAAAAAAAAAAAGCCCCGTGGGGGTTCGGGCCCTATATCTTGTATTATAATTTGTGGTGTTGGTGGGTACCCCGCCCCCCGGGCCCCTGATTTTTTCGGTTTTTTTTTTTTTGTTTTTGGCGCTTCCAATACGGGCCGCGCGGCACGATTTTGAAAAAAAAAACCCGGGGAGCTTTTTTTCCGAGACGCCCAATTTTCGGCGAAAAGGGAAAAACTGATTTAAGATAATTGGTAAATTCTTTTGATTATTAAGTGGTTCTTTTTTTTTTTTTGCCCAATAAAAATTCAACCCCCCACCGTTTCGCATTTCGAAAATTTTTTCGCCGTCGTTTGAAGGTGATAATTTAATTTTTTTTTAATAAATTTTACCCTTGGCGCGGGTGGTTATGTTTTTTTTGTTTTGTTTTCTGAAAATTATAATAATAGATTAATATAGCGTTCACAAGGGGGCAAATAAGAGCCTTAAGGGCCCATCCCCCCCTTCCCCACACCAATCCGGGCGGTATATATTTACAAAAAGTTTTTTTTTTTACGTTGCGATACGGGCCCCCCTTACCCTTGGTCCCCCACGGGCCCCTTGTTAGCTCCTGGGGGTCCTTCATTTTTTCGTTTGTTCTTTGTTTCGTCTGTTTCTCTTTGGTTGTGTTTTTTTTTATTTTTTTGGTTTTGTTATTATAAGGCTGCCGCGTTTTCTGTGGAGCATTACCTTCTATTATCCTCACTTCCCACTATTCAACCCCAATCCCCCGGCGTGGGGCGGTTTCGTTGGGGACGGGGATATTTTTTTTTTTTGAACCACCCCCTATACCTCGTTGTCGCGGGCCCCATACCCCCAGGCCCGGAACCGAAAAAAACACGGGGAACACCGCCTTCCTAAAACCCCTACCAAAACCTTTCTGTTTTGTAACCCAGCGACGCGGAACGAAGGGGCCAGGATTTTTCCTTTTTCTGGGAAATTTAGGGCTTTTTTGTGGCGAAGCTTTTTTTTTTTTTTTGGGGGGGGCCTTTCGTTTTTTTTTGCGTCACGGTGGGGCCCCTCCACCCCCCCCTGGTGGGCCCGCCGGGATTTTTTTTTGCCGTGGTCGGTTCGGGCTTTCGGTTTTTTTGTTTTTTGGGTGAACCGGGCCAGGGCCCGAAAGGGAATGTTGCCCTTTTTTGCAAAGGCAGGCCCTTTTTTTTGTCTGGTAAATACAATATTAATACCAATATCAAATAAAAAAACAAATATTCGTGCGCGTGCTTTTTTTTGCGCCGCGGTTTTCCCTATTACCGTGGCACGACGGGTGTGGGTTCAAAATATTTCTTTCCCATTTGTTTTTTTGGTTTTCTTTTTTTTTTTTCTTTCGCGCCCTCGTTCCCCCGGCTGGCGGTGTTGATACCGTGGGTCCCAGGAAACCGTTTTTGGGTGGATTATTAAACAATTCAGGCGGGTTGCACTATACCACCACCCCCCCTACATCCTCTACCCCCGTTTTCCCGCTTTAGTTTTTTTTGGTGTGTTGTTGTCTTTTTTTCTCAGATTTTTGGTGGTAATTGTTGCCACTGTTTTAGTTGGGTTGCCTTGACGCTTTCATTTGCGGTCCGGGTGGTTTTCCTTTTTTGAAAAAATCTTCCGATGGTGCCCTTTAATTGTTTTTTTTTTTGATGTGATCTCATTACAATATAAATAAAAATTAATTAACTTCATTCTTATAACAACTAGAAAAAATAATAAATATTATATTAATTAAATAAAAAAAAAAAAATTAATATAAATAATATCACAAAATAAATTTATCTATTAAATAACTAATATTCGATTAAATCGTTGCCCCATATATTTCCCCAATCAGGGGCGGGCCGTGGGATAAACTTCAGGGTCTTTTTTTTTCTTTTTTTTTTTTTTTTCCCTTGGCTGGGACCGAATTTTTTTTTCGAGGGGGCGACCCCCCAAATCCCCGTCCTTTTTTTCCGAGGGCTTGTCCAGGTGGAGTAGAAATCATTTTTTGCCACGACAATTCTAAGTGTTTTTTAATTATTTTTTAAAAAGTACAAATAGGGGGGGGGGGGAATACGGAAAAAAAACGGGAAATTTTTGTCGGGAACCGCTTTTTGGATTTTTTTTTTCGTTTAGGTTTTTTTTACGGGTTCGAAAAACAAAATTAACAAAAAATAAACAATAACGGTTTTTCAGGATGTTTTGGTTTGGCTGCCAGGTTTTTTTTGGGAACCCATGGGAAGTTTTTTGTTTTCGTTAAGCTCCGTTTTCTTTTCTGGCAGCCCCGCTACATATTTATTTGGGTGGGGTTCCGGGAACACCCACTACACCCGGCGTAGCGGTTGTTGGTTGCCCACCCCCCAAACGGGCAAGAGGCGGCATAAATTGAGGGTCGAAAAAAAATAAAAAACCTTCAGGGATGTTTTCACAACCCCCCTTGTGGCCCGCGGGGGGGCCGACCTTGTGTTTTGGTTCTTCCGGGTTTTTTCGGGGGGGGAGGTGGGGGGCCACCCCCCCCGGCCCAAGTCCCCCCCCCACACCAAACCCCCAAAACTCTTTCCTTTTTTCCCTTACAAACAAGTTGGTGTAAATTCCTTTTTTGTTTTTTGTTCTTTTTTCTTGGGTTTTTGTTTTTTTTTCGTGGGGGGTTTTTTTCGTTTACCGCCCTTCGGCCCAATTTCTTTTCCCCGGTCAGGGTTCGGAGTTACCTAATATTGGAATGGGGGCGGGGTGGGGGGGGGTTTTTTTTGTTTTTTTTTTTTTCCCTCACCACTAGATGGTGGTTTTGGGGTACGAAAAACCAAAAAATAAACAATTAAAAACATAAAAAAAACCCTTTTTTTGTTTGCTTTTTCTTTGTTTTTTTTTGTTTTTCTGGGGCCTACCCCCTCCGGGTCCGGGGGCCCGGCCCCCCCCCCCCCCCCACCCCCCACCCCCCAAAACCCACCCGGTTTTTTTTTTTTTTGTGGGGTCGAAAAAAAAAACCCGCGGGGCCTTTGTTTTTTGTTTTACAAAAACACGGGGGCCCCCCTTTCTACCAGCCCAACGTTTTTTGTAAAACTTGTCGGATTTTCAGTAATCCCCCCCATCACCCCCCCCCTCCCCCACTCCCTCCCCCTCCCCCCATCCTTGGCGTCTTTCTTGTTGCGGGCGCCGGTTGCCAACCCCCCTTATAAATTTTTTTTTTTGTGTTTGTGGGGGTTGTTTTACACAAGGAACTGGGCCTGTGTTCCCCCCCCGGACTACGGGCGCCCCGGAGTGCGGCGCTGGCCTAAAGTTTGGACTGGGGGGGGGCCTTTTTTTTTTTTTTTTTTTTCCCCCCCCCTGGGACTCCACCCCAAAAAAATTAAAAATAAGTTTACCGTGGGGACGATTTTTGTTTCCGTACAAAATTTAAATAGGGGGGGGGATAAAAAAAGCCCCGCCTTTTTTGGGGCGCGCCTTTTTTCAACATACTTGGTAGGTGTTTTTTCTTTTTTTTGACCCTGGTTCGAACTGAAAGTGGGCTTGCTACCCAAGCACGGGTGTTACGGCCCTTTTTTTTGTCCAAAGGCACCAACCATCTAGCCCTTTGTTTTTTCTATCTTGTTCCCAGGGGATTTTGGAATTGTTTGTTTTTTTTTTTGTTTTTTGCTTTTTTTTCGAAAAAAATTCTTTGTTTTTTTTTTTTTTTTTTTTTGCGAGGGATAGGGGGAATATAAAAAAAAAAAAAAAAACCCCCCCAAAACGTTCGTTCGGCGGGACGCGGGCGGTGTCGGGAGGTTTTTTACGGATGAGAGTTTTGTGTTTTTCCTTTTATTTTTCCGAAAAGGATAACCTCATCTTTCTTTGTCTCATTTTTCTTTTTTTTTCGGGGGGGGGCCACGGTTTGGTTTTCCACAATTTTTTGCCCGAGTTGTTAAATACAAAGTGGGGGATAAATTTTTTGTTGGGGGGCCCACCGTTTTTTTTTTACGGAGCCGACCCCATTTTGAACACATAAGGTTTTTGTGTTTTTTTCCTTTTACGATTATTTCCCGGGGGGGGGGGGGGTGGAATACAACACCCGCCGCCATGTTCTTTTTGTTTTTCCGGCCCCCGCGATTTTTTTTTTGTTTTAACGCGGTATGTTTTTTGTTTTTTTTTGTGATTTTTTTTGTATTTTGTCGTCGCCCGGGTTTTATTTTCGGGGGGGGTTTTGTTTCTTTTTTTCGGGTTTGTTCTTGTTATTTATCCGGGGGGGGGGGACCGTTCACCAACGTGCCCAACCTTCCGGGCTTTTTGGGGGGGGGCCCACCAACACCCCCCAAACCGCAGAGACGCGGGCCTTTTCTGGTGGGAAAAACAGATTTTCCTTGGGGGGGGGAAAAAGGGGGGGCGGTCGGTGGCCGTATTTTTTGGGCCAAAAATTCCAAAATTTACTTTTTTTTTGTAATTTAACCGGGGGGGGATATCCGTACTTATTACCTTTTTTTCTTGTCTTTTTTTTGTTGCCGTTTGTTTCTCCGTTGGTTATTTTTTTTTTCCCACTCCCCCTTTTTTCCGGTGTTTGTTGTTTTGAGGGTGAGAGGGTATATAGGGTGTTTCTGCGGTTGTCGGTTTTGAAAAGTTTTTTTTTTGGAAATTGGGGGGCAATCAGGCCCCCCGGGCCACCCACCCAAACCTTTTGTTTTTTTTTTTTCCCCACTGGAAAAAAATCGTTCTTTACAGGAGGGGGCCCCATTTGGCCTGTGGACCCCCCCGGGTTGGGCCCTTCGGGAAAAGTTGGGGGGGTGTGGGGGGTCCAGGTGGACGGGGGGTCTTCGGGGGTGTGTTTTGGGGGGACCGATAAAATAAAAAAAATAAATATTAGAACCAAAAAAGTTTAATTAAAAAAAAAAAAACCCCTTCCCCGCCCGGGGGGGGACGAATAAATAAAAAAAAAAAAAATATAAGATTTTGTTTTGTTGGTGTTTCCCAAATTTTTTTTTTTCACGCCGGGGTGAGAAAAAAATTTCCGGCCGGCGAATAAGGGGGGGCCGGGGTTTTTTTGTTTTTTTTTTTTTTTACCTGGAAATGGCGTAAAAATTATGGGTTTTTCCATTTTGTTTTTTGTCCCTGGGGGGCGTGGGGGGATAACCGGTAGATTTTCTTTTTTTTTTTTTCACCGTTGGGTAGGGCTACCCCCCCCACCACATGGGAACGGGCGCAAGCAGGAAAATTTCTTGTTCGGGTTATAATGGAAGGTAAAAACCCGGGGATTTTCGACCCCCTTTCGTTTGGGTTTTTTTTCGTTCTTTCTTTTCGCCCCTAAACTAGGGATTATGGTCACGTAAAAAAAAAAAACTCCAGGGGAATATTTTTTCCGACCAAATCACACTACCTGAAAAGCGGGCAATAATAAATAATTACAAAAGGGTCTGGTTGGGACTTGGAAAATACAGTTGGGGGGGTGGCCCTTCCGTACGGCTGGTGTGATTGGGCCCAATGCACACTCTTTCTGGCACCCGTGAAAGGGATTAAAAAAGGAAATTATAAAAAAAATATTTTCTTCTAAAAAGTTTGTGATGTTTTTGGAAAAAGCCTACAAAAAGGGGGGCGGCGGCTTTCTTCGGGGTGATGTCCCGCCGTTTTGTTGCGAATATAGCTTGCTTTTTTGTCGTGTCGCGCCATTGGGGGAAGCCCCGAGGAAAAAGTTTTTTGTTTTTTTTTGCGCGGGTCCCAAGACGGCCGTTTAATTTTTTCGAAAGGGTTTTTGAAACAAAAAAAACGTTTTTTTTTTTTGGCGCGCTTAGCCCCCGGTGGGACGTTTTGGGTTAAAACAATAAAAAAAAAAAAAAGGGGGGGGTTGCGTAGTTTGTTTTTTTTTCTGGGGGGGGAACCCAACGTTTTGTGTTGGCGGGGGTTTTATTTCCTTGGAATTTAAAGTTTTTTTGTTTGTCGCCACGATGTGTAAAAACAATAAAATTTTTTAACTACCACTATAAAAATTAACCAAAATCCCGGGATCATTGTTAAAAAAATTTGTTGAGGTTGTTTTTTGTTGTTGACTTGTCCGGAAAATACTACGTAGGGGGGTGGAAAGAGTTTTTTGGCCGGTGTATTAATAGTGCGCAAATTTATTAAATAAAAACCCCCCCCCCCTATGTTAAAAATACACAACATTTAATTAACACAATAGAAAAGGGATTCATTGAGTTTTTGTGGGCGCCATTGCGGGGGCGGGCGGGCTTCCGGGATATTATAAATCCCGGGGGGAAAATAAATCGTGTACCCCCCAGGGTTTTAAATTCGAGTTTTTTCGTGGGGGGGTACTAAATAATTTTGCTTGTTTGCCGTTTGTGCCCCAGCCCTCCCGCGCAACTCCACCCGGGCCTCTACCCCCCCCGATTTTTCGCCCATTTTGTTTTTTTTGTTTTTGGCCCCTCCGCGGGTTTAAGGTGTGGACGGGGTTGTTGGCTAACCGATTATTTAAAATTAAAAAAAAAACGGATTTTTAGCCGTTGTGGTTCCCCCCAAAAAAAAACTACTGGCCACCCAAAAAAAAAATTATCCTTTTTTTGAAAAAAAAATAAATAAACCCTGTTTTCGGACCGGAAAAAACTTCGGGAATTTTGGTTACCGGTTTTTTTTTTTTTTTCAAGATAAAATGTTTTAGTTTTTTTTTCTGGTACTTTTTTTCCCTGTTTTTGAAAAAAAATTCCCCGGGTTTTTTCTTGGAACGCCCTTTCGGGTATAAGGGGGTGGTGGGGATATGGTTGTTTGCACCTGTTTTGCGCAAATTTTTCGGTTCCCCCCCCCCCGTGGATATATAAAAAAAAAACTCCAAAACAGGGTGCATAAAAAAAAAATATAAAAAAAAAAAAACAGGGCCGGGGTCCGGGGGGGCGTGTTTTTTTTTTGTTTTGGGAATAATCGGTTTTTTTCCAATTTTAACGGGCCGCGGTCCTAATGGGGGGGGGGGGGGGGTGACCATGCCCGCTTGTTAAAAAGCTTTTTTTTTCCGCCCCTCGATTTGTTTTGCGTCCGTCGTTGTAAAAAGTCGAAAATTAAAAAAAAAATCTGGGGTTTTTGGTGGGGCCCGAATTTACGTTGCGCTTTTTTTCGGCGGGGCTGCCACATCCTGGGCCGGCCGGGGGGGGAAAACCACAAATTTTTGGATTTTTGGACCGCGGGCCACGCGTGAAAAAAGGACACTCCCCTCCCCCCGTAATCAAGCCGTTTTTTTTCCAGTTTGGATAGTTCTGCCCCCCTTGCCTGCTTCTCTTTTTTTGGGGGGTTTGATTTCCTTTTTGTCCGAGCCTTTTTTTTTGCGGTTTTCCCAATTAAATTACATCCCCGCTCCAGTAATTATAAAATTAAAATATACTAGGTCTCTACCCACGGCCCCCCTTCTCACGGGCGGGGCCCCGGGGCGATAATATTAGTGACAGAGGCCAATCCCTCAAAAAAGGGGATCTTTCACCGCACGAGTGAAAATTTATCGGGGGCTTTATTTTTTTTTTTTTTTTTTCACCACGCCTGGTTGTGTTGTTAGGTTGTTTGTTTTTTTCGTTGGCGGTTTTTTTTTGTTTTTTTTTTTTTTTTTTTTGTTTTTTTTTTTTGTTTCCCCGTGGTTTTTTTTTTTTTTTTTTTTTACTGGTTAATTCTTTCGTTTTTTTTCTTGTGTTGCCTTGGGGGGGTTTTGGGGGGCCCGCCCCGCCCACCATATGGATAAAATTCGTTTTCACACAATCCACGAAAAGCCCCCGCTTTAGTTGATTATTTTCTTTCGAAAATAGGGCCCGGCCCCCTTGATCACTTGCCCCCCGCTCCTGGAATGGGGGGGGGGGGTGGGACCGTTTGGGAAAAAAAAAAAAGGTTTCCCTCCGCCCCCCCCCCCCACAAACGAGTTTTTTGTTGTTAATTGGGGGCGGGGGGCCCCTGGGTTTGTCTTTTTTTTGTTGCGTTTGTTGTTCGGGGATAAAAACCCCGCCCCTTTTCTTCAATTTTTTCAACATAAAAAAAACGGTTGTGTGGTGAATTACGCCCCGGGGTATATTTTTTTCGTGATATTTATTATTTTGTTTTTGCTTTGTTTGTTTTTGCGGTGATCCGGGGGATTTGGAATTTTTTCGCCGTGGATTGGCGGCGGACGATTCAAACAGGCCGTTGGAAAAATTGCTTGTTCCGGTGCGGCCTGTGTTATATTTGTGGGGAGGGAGCCCCAAACCCATATCCCGGGATAAAAAATTATTAAAAATACTAGGGGGCGGGGGCGGTTTTTTTTTTTTTTCCCCACCCCCCACTTTCGGCGGCGGGCGGGGATATTTTCGGTCCTTGGGCACTTTTTTCCCCGGGCTGTTTTTTTGAGCCCTTCCGCCCGGTTTATCCTTTGCTGTTTTTTGGCACATTTGTGTTATAAAATATTTATTCAAAAAAAAACAAATAAAATAAAAAACTCACAAAATTTCATCGCGCTGGAAATAACTATAAAAATTAATTAAAACAACAATCAAAAAACAAATCTTTTGGAAAAAAGCCGGTGCGAAAGTACCGTGCCCTCCATTATAAAATTGGTGGCCGGTTAATCTAATTTGGTTGGGGGTGGCCTTTTCGTATTTGATATAATTTTTAAATTGTTTGTTTATTTTGTCCGGGCTCTTGATGTTGGGGGTTGATAAAAAAATAATATATACGTTTTGGGCTGGGAGCAAGGGTTTTTTCGCGATTTTTTCCAAATAAGCTTTCTAAAAAAATGTATGGCCGGCGCCATGGGCAATATTTGAAGGCGGTCTGCGGGTGGGTTATTAAAGAGTGTGGGGTTGTTGGGGGGGGGGGGGGGGGGGGGAACGTGAAAAAATTTTGGGTTTTTGAACCGTTTGTGTTGGGCCTCGATTTTGTTTTTTGGGGGGGGGCCAATTATTTATCTACGCGGTTTTTTTTGGGGGCCAATTTTTCCGGCGCCCCACAAATCCGCTTTTTTTTTTTTTTTGTTTGGGTTGGCTCACCCGTATTTTTGTTGTCTTTCGGGGAAAAAGGGGGTTCCACGGACAGCACATAGGGGGGCCTTTTTGCCGGCACTTCCGCGAAAAATTACAAATTCGGGGGCCCGGGGGGGGCGCGGGCGGGCGGTAATGGTTCGGGCGTGGGGCCTAGGGGTGGGTGGGTTGGTGTGTTTGGGGGGTTTGGGGGGGGGGGCCGGGCCTTATTGCCAACAACAATTATACAATCCAAATTTTTTATCATAATTTTTTTTAACTAAAACAGGGGCGGCCTGCGTTTTTGTGGTTGACGAAGGGGAAAAATTTGTTTTTTTGTTTTTTTTTTTTTTCAAAAACTATAAAATATAAAAAAAAAAAAACCACTCCCGGGGCCCCTTGCTTTACTTGTTTTGTCAAAAGTTCCCTCGTTGAAAAATGGGAAAATTACCATAATGGCTCCCCCCCCGTGTTTTTCCTCGGTTTTTTTTTTCTGTTTTCCCCATATAGTTTCTTGCTTTTTTTCCGGTGCGCGGGTTCGATACCTTTTTTTTTTTGTCCGCTTGATTTTTTTTTTTTTTGCCTTCTTTTTTTCTTTCTTGGGAACCGCGCCGGGGAAAAAAATTTTTTGGCGTTCCCTTTTGGGGGGGGTGAACCTTGGGAAAGTTTACAAATTATTTTTGGGGGCGCCTCTGGTGGGGGGGGGTTGGTTTTCCAAAGGGGGGGGGGGGTGGGGGGGTGGGGGTGTGACGTTTTTTTGTTACTGGGCCGTTAATTTAAAAAATAGCTTGTTGTTTTTGTGTTTGTTTGTTCATTATTGCCCGACCCCCAAGCTGTTGTTCTGCCCCCGTGGGCGGGGGTTTTTTTTTTCTGCCGTTTTTTTTTTTTTTTTTCTGTTTTGATTGCCCTGGGGAGTTTTTTTTTTTTGCAGGGCCACCTACCCCCCCACTTACGGTGCTTGGTTTGGAAAAAAACCCAGTTGAAATGGATTTTTTTGGACCCCCCAGATACAAAACATCACCAAAAGGGCCATGGGGATAAGGGGCCGTTCTCGAAGTTTTCCTCCCCCCCCGCGGGCGGGGGTCGACCATCTCTGGTGGGCGCTTTGCAAAATGGAAAAATTTAACTCGTTTCGTGAGGCTTATTTTTTTTTTTTTTTTTCTCTGGATGTCATGTCACGGCCAGGCCGGGTGGGGGGGGTGGGGGGTGAAACCCAAAAAGGTTTGCCTTATTTAACGGGATTTGGCCCCCCATATTGATCGACCCGAAAAAAATTATAAAAAGGGGGCCGGGGGGCCGGGGCCGTTTTAATATTTACAGGGTTTTTTTCAAGGGGTTCCACATGTCCCAAAATTAACTTAAAGGGGTTTTTTTGGAAAAAAAAAAAAAAGGGGGGTTGGGGGGGGGGGGGGTGGTACGGGGGGGGGTTTTCTTTTTTTTTTGTTTCGTTTACGGGTCCGCCCCCCCCCCCCCCCCCACCCCCCCCCCCAACCCCCCACCCTCGGTTTTTTTTTTGTTTTTTGGTTCAGGGGATCATGACGCAAAATGAAAAAAATAGGGCCCCCGGGGAACAAAAATTTTACGCCCCCCGATGCCCCGGTTTGTTTCTTTCCACCGGGAATACCGCGTCGTGGGGATCGAATAAATTATACAAAATTACACCCCGGGCCTTGTTGCGAAAATTTTTCCGTGGTCCGGGGGGGGGATCCCCGGCGGTTTTTTGCCCGAATTTAAATTTTTTTTTTTTTGTTTTTCTTTTTTTCCCGCATTGAAAGGCCCGCGCCCCCCCCCCCCCCCCCCAACCGCGGGCGGTGGAAATTTTATAATTAAAAACCCCCCCTCCCCAAGGGGTTTTTTCCCCAAAACCGCAGTTAATTTTACATCGGTGGGGACCCGGACGGTTTTTTTTTTGCCGGGGCCCGCCCAAAAAAAAATGGGGGCTTTTTGTTGGCAGGTTTTTTGATATTTAAGGGTTTTTTGGCCCCGGGCTACCCTAATGTTTTGGAATATGTGACAAAAAACCTATAATAATAAATTATTTTTTAATACCCGGGGTGGTTTAAGGGTTGGCTTTGTATGGTTTGTTTTTTTGTTGGCAATTTTTTTGTTCATATTCCCAAAGGCGCCTTTGTTCCCCCCTATTACCCCTCCCCCGCCTCGGCCCTAAAAACTTTTTAAGGCACTTTCCCGAAGTTTGTGTTTTTACCTGGTTGCCTAAGGATTGTTGTTTTTTTAAAGGTTTTTGGCCCCCCCAGCGGGGTTTAAAAGCGGGCGGCGGTTTCCTTTTGCCAGGTTTTGGGCGCTTTGGCTGTTGTGTGGCGGCCCCCGGGCGGTGTTTTTTTTTTTTGCGCCCTCCCGGGATTATTTTAATATTTTTAAATTATAACCGTTTTGTTTTCATATAAAAGCCCTGTTTTACCTTGCTAAGGTGGGGGGTATTTTGAAAAACTGAATTAAAACAACATTAGGATGGTTTTTTCTGATTTTTTTGTTTTTTTTTTGGGGGGGGTGGCGCTGTTTTTTTTTTTGTTTTTTTTGCTTTTAAATTTGAGGGGGTTTTGGTTATTGGAAAATTTTTTTTTTTTTTGCAATGTGTGTCCATTTGGATTTTACGTATTTATTTGGTCGCCCCGGCCCGCCGCCGGGGAATAAAATTTAAAAATTTGGGGTTTTTGCCGACGCCTTAGGGATTGTAAAAATTAATTATTAAATATTTGGCTCTCCCTCAAGTTTTCGCGCCCCCCGGAAAAAAATATTTCTTTGGTTTGGAAATTTATAAAATTATTTAAAAGGGCTTTCGTTTTGGTGGTTCCACCTTCGGTTTTTTGACATTGCACCCCCAAATTTTTTTCGAATGGCACCCCCCCGCGGGAAAAAAAGGGGTCATCGCGGGGTGCGGTGGGCCCCCTCCCCAGTGGTGGGCGCTTTTTCTTGTTTTTTCGGGGGTTAACATTATAAAAAGTTTAAACCTTACCCCCCCGCCGGGGAATTAACGGGTTAATGGGGATTTTAACGGCAAAAAAGTTTCCGGGAAAAGTAAATTAAAAAAAATATTAATAACCGGGATGGTGCAGGGGTTTTTTTTTTTCTGCGGAAAGGGGGTGGCCTCCGTATTACTTTGGGCGAATTAAATCGATAATCGAAAAAGCTTGGGTGGGGGTGGGACTGGGGGGTTATTGCCTCTTCCCCCCCTTTCCCCCGGGGGGCCATGGGATATTTTTTTGGACAATTTACCCCCCCGATTTTCCAATAAGGGTGGTGGAGGGAGCGGGAGTTGGGGTGCCCCGGGTTTGCGTTGGTTTTTTGTTTTTTTGTTCGCGGTTTTTTTGGCCCGGGGGACCTTAACTCCTTAATTCCTTCTTTTTTTTTTTGTGTTCTTTTTTTTTTACCTTTTGTGTCCCGTTCATACCCCCATTTTTTTTTTTTTTTTTGTTTTTTTCCCCGTTTTGTGTTTTTTGTTGTTTTGAGCGGTTTGAAGGCGGGGGGGATTTGGGGTGGGGGGCTTTGTTTTTGTCCGCCCTCCCACCGTTTCCCCACGAAAAAAAACCCCAAAAACCCCACACTTTTACGGGTTGGGTTTGGCATCCACCATTTTTTTTTGTGTTTTTGTTTTTCCCGGGCCCTTCCCACCCATATCTTTTATTCTTTTGGAAAAATACGGTGGGTTGGGGGTTTTGGTCGGAATTTTTTGTTTTGTTTTTTTTTTCCCATATTCTTTTGGATTGCCGCCCGGCCCCAGGGCTTCGAATCCTGCATTTTCCGGGGGGCGGTTCAAAAATAATTTGTTGTAATTCCGGTGCCCCTTTTTCGAACGGATAACCAAAAATAACCCTTTTTTGCTTTTGTTTTTTTTAGGTTTTTTTTGCCGGTCCTATCGCTCTTTTGTTTTATGTCATTCCGTCGGTTTTTTTTGTGTTTTTCCTGTTGGTAAAAATCCCCCCATGAATCGTGAGGTTGTTGGCTTCTTCCTCTCCTTGGTCGGGCGGTGCGTTCCTTCCATTAATATTAAATAACACCCCCCGTCCCGGGGGGAGGCTTCCGCGCCGGGAAAATTCGATAAAAAAAAATTTTTTCTTTTTGTATTTTTTGTTTCCAAAAAACCTGGAGGGGTTTGGCGGGGACCCGGGTTCAGCTTTTCAAATTAAAAAACGATTTTTTGTTTTTTTTCCCCCAGGGCGCTACTTTTGGCCCCGCTTTTTTTTTGCCTTTCATACTATCCTATCCCCCCACCCCCCCCCCAAATTTTTTTTGTTGTGTTTACCATTTTTCGCCTTCCCCGCCTCTTCCCAAATTACCCCAATTTTTCCTCCTGCCCCGGCCCTCCCCCCCCCGCCCCCGCACTGTAAAAGGTTTGTTTTTTTTAAAAACCAATGCGATACAATATACACCATTAT
>Ga0179591_1306985_pt1 | contig 19099 bp, 14 predicted proteins | sample CZOMad2_1_08_16f_FD_182891 | JGI IMG/M metagenome (GOLD analysis project Ga0179591, IMG submission 182891) | Vadose zone soil fungal communities from Angelo Coast Range Reserve, California, USA - CZOMad2_1_08_16fungal (PacBio error correction) | ecosystem: Environmental > Terrestrial > Soil >... | reverse complement strand
TTTAATTAGGCCGATATTCTTTACTATTCTCAACAACCTGCCTTCCCCTAAGTCTCTATTCTTTCTCTTTTATTTATCTTCTCTCTCTTCGTTAGGAAGAGATACACGTTCTTACCGAATACTAACCCCATCTTATTTTACTTTTCACCGGGTGAGCTGTGCGTCGTAGTACAATCTTCCCCATCCTTTCCTTTTTTGTCTATACCTCTATTTTCTTATCCGTACCCCCTGCGTTTCGAGAAGTTTTGCGTCTTTGTCCTTATTCATCCCCCCCAACTGGTTTGAGTTAGTTCCTCGTTCTCAATTTTTTTTTTTCGTTTTACCATAATAAGACGTAAGAGTGCGAGTCTCTTTTCTTAATCATTTTTAGTCCACTTCCCTTACCCCCTCTAGTTTCTATATACAAAATCTGGCCTACTACATTAGTTTATCTAGTTAACCCCTTTCTTGTGGCTTTCTTTCCGGTTTTTTTATGATAAGTTTCAACGACAGTTGATTAATCCAGTACGTTAAGGTACTTGCAGCCCCGGTCGTTACTCCAACCCGGTACTGGTTTTTGCCCGTGTCCGTCAGTTTTTGACTGTGTTTCTCTCTTCCTCAGTCGGTGTTTTTTAGTCTCACCCCACACGGGTTATTTCGATCGCTCCCTACGTTCACCCCAGGTCGTGACGTAAAGCTGTTCTCTTTTCACCCGTTCCAACCCCGCCCGATTCTTTAGCATGTTGCAAACCCATTCTTACTCCTAAACTTGCCTCTTTTCCATATACGGTCTTTTATCATACAACACAGTCCCTTTATCCAGAATTTCTCAGCTTCTAAATCCTAACCCACCTTACTATCTCTCCCCCTTCTTCGCTAACTCCTCACTTGAAAAACTCCTACCATATTCCCCTAGGTTTTTTTAATCCCCCGGAACCGCCCCTTCTGATAACCCTCTACTACTTCCATACAAGATTCAATTTTTCTACACACTACACCTCTACGCTAATTCACAATCAGTCGTTTTTCAATTCTTCCCGGCCTATACTGCCGTCCTTTTCCTCCTCTTCGTTTTCACTTCCAGTTTCTACACCCCCACTTCTTATCCACATCCCCTTCTCGTGAGCTTGTTTCCTCCCTGGATACTTTTGATTAACCAGCCCGATTAAGTATTCCCCCCCCCTTAGGCTGCGGTTCCCTTATTAGGGACTATTCTTACTACCATCATCTTCCTCCCCCCTGCCTAGCTGATAGTGCTCGGCTTTTATCCAACGCTGAAATTACCTCCCCTTTCCTATCACCCCGGAGTCTAAAGCTTAATAATACTCTTAGTCTCGGATATATAGTCGCTCGCAGCCTAAACATCGGTACCTTTCGTTGAGTATCTTTTAACCAACGCCTGAATTAACTCTTCCCTCGTCGGATTTTCCGTTCGTCTTTTATAGCGTTTTTGCAACCGCCCCTTTTACTTTCTTTGACCACCTTAAAGTTAGGGCGAAGACCCGGCCCGGCCCCAAGTTTCTTTCCGGTTTCTTTCACCAATGGCCGCCATATTAAGGTTCCCCCCCCCTACGCAAGCGGTCCCCTGCGTTTTTTGCGGCTTACATTCGATTCCCTTATACTTACCGATTTCGTCGTGGTTTTTTTACCTTCTACGCTTCTTGGATATTACCTCAATTATTTATTTAGAAAAAGACGACTTTAAAGGCTTCTCTACTTATTAACCCAACTCCCTCCCTCCCTCCCCCCTACCCTGCTAGCTATACTTATAAATTATGCCTAGATATAGGCCCAATCTATTCCAGTATCGCTTTTATCTTCCCGTTTTTTGAAGCGTCTCTTATCTAGATCCCTACCTTCCCCTTGCTTCTTCCGATTTAAATCAAGCTAGCTTCTACCTGTTTTCCCCCTACTTCTTATATCAGAGAGCCTAGGATAGGATTTTATTGTTAATTTGGTCCTCTTCTTTTTCAGCTCTTTGTTTACCGTGTGATCCCATAAGATTAGATATCCTCCCTACCTGATTCATTCAAAAGTCAGGTTCTCAATATTTTAAAAAGCAAAGTGGTTTAAGGTCCCGATCTTTCCCCCTTAAAAGCGTCCAATTTTTTATAAGAGTCACACCTCTTCAAATCTCCCAAGTCCCATCGTAGAGTTTCTCCCCCCACCCTTGCTCATTCTAGGGTCTAAACTTTTTTCTTAACTCTGTTCCTTTTCTTAGGATTACCCCCTTTTTGCTTCTTTTAATTACTACGGATCGTCCGTGTATATCCATAAAACTCTCCCCCCCCGGCTAGCCGATCCGATTTCCTATGATATTTCCACCCCCACTCTTAGCATCCATTGGTCGGGAGTTTTCCTTTATAGTAGGCATTAGATTTATAATAACCGGCCGACTGGCTATTTTTACCCGCATTATACTCTTTCCGGACGAAATATAGCCTACATCTTCCTGCGTCTGGTCGTACACTAGGCATCGGCCGTGGTTAATGATTTACCGTTATCGCTTTATTAGTTAACCCTTTCCTACCCCCTGCTCCCCCCTTTTTCCATCTTTTCGTTGTTATAGGCTCAGTGAGACCTTTAACCTACCCCAAGGTTCAGTCTTTTTCTTCCTTTATCTCCCCCTAATTCACTTATACTATTACCCCTTTTTTGGAGTATATCCTTGGGAATTTCATTTTAACTTGAATCCTTCGGTCTATGGGTGAGCAACCTTTTTTTTGTTATTTTTCCCTTACCTTCGTACCTTGTTTTTCTCCCCCCTCTCCATTTCTCGCTCTTGTTTGCCAGAGGATTTATTATCCCTTCGTCCTGACCTCTTCCCCTCCCTGGGCGCGCGTAGCTTTTGTCTTACTAACCTTTCTACCTAAGAACCCCTCCCCTCTATTGCCGTCACCGGCGGGAGATAGTTTGTGTGACTACACCTTCCAAGCTGCGTTACTAAACTTTTAATTTCTTCTCTTCTTCCACCCCCGATATAAATTAATTTAATGGCTCTCCTCCCCTCCCCTCTTAGCTAGGTTTTTTTTGGGGAAAACGGTACCTGGTAATTATTTCTTCCCTTTTCAACTTCTTATCGGCCCCTTTTCATAAGCTATTAGGGCTAGTTCTAAAACCCTAGTCGTATGTGGTTTTATCTTGTACCTTAACCATTAACCTCAAACCCCCTCCCCCCGTCTTAATTACTTTTCGTTTCCATTAGTTTTACAGTTCATATATAGCTAATCCTCTTCGTCTGCTTCCCTCCGAAATGGTCGTTCTTTTATCATTCCCCCCTTCCATCCCCCGAATTATAATCACCCGTCGTGAAATTTTACAGTGTGTTTTGGGTTCGGTGGTAGTTCCTCTCGTCTTATTCTATATTTTTCTTCCTCTTGTAATTTGGGACTGATAGGACGCCTGCATTCACTAGTCCCCGGAGAACCTTCCCCCCCCTAAACCCGTATAATTTCTTGACTTCTTTTCCCAGACTGCCCAGGGGTTTATTTTAACGGGTATTATTATTACTTGTATATTAGTTTTTATGGTTGTTCTCTTCATTCTAGCCCCCCCCTTCTTTTTTTGCCCGCTCTTACCTGACCCCTTTATTACTCTTCCCATTTATAAAACTCTCTTAAACACTTATCCTGGACATAATTTGCTGGAGGTTTTTGCTGCATATCCTTTCCCCCTTCTCTTAACAAAGGGAGCGTGACACTTACACTCTTCCCCCTACATCTCACTCGTCCACCTGTCACTTAAGTTACCCTTCCAATTTTTTTGCCCCCCATACTTTTTGTTATTAAGTGTCGTACAGTGGTAAGCCGAGTGCACTACACAAGTTACTCTATAACCGGCCTTAACACCACAATGCCCTTCTTCCCCCCCACAATAAAAGCTTTACTAATACTGCCTCTCATATTTCACGTCGCGTCTTTTTTCTTTTAACTGTGGTTTCCTTGGTGATATTTTTAAACTTCATTTTTTTACTTTTACCCCTTAATTATTTTAGCCTAATCAGATTATACAAGTTCCCCAGTTACCTTATTCAGTCTTTTCTTTTACCGTCAAAGGCCTATCCTTCCTCTTTGTTTTATCTAAATATCCGCCTTCACCTACAGTTTTACTTATTCCCTTTTCGACTTTAACCCCCCCCCCCCAACTACTCTCAACTTTTAATTTATCTTCCTTTTTTGTTATCCTTAAATTAATTTTTTCCCCCCCATTTCAAATTAATACTCTGGTTTAGCGATACCTTAACTAAACTTTCTTTAAATGTCTGCGTAAATGTCCTCGCTTGATTTTGTCTCTTCATTGATTACTGGCCTATAGACTGCTATCCTTATACCCTTCACCGTGTGACTAATCAGTTTTTAGTTTATCCCCAGACTCTTCCAATATAAAATTTCGGTTTCCTTAACTTTCCCCCACCCGCTTTTCCAGCTATTCGTAGAGTAGCTTACCTTTTCTTGCAAGATATTTCCTACCCGCTACTTCGTCTAAAGCGGGACATACTCTTATATCCCCCCTTTTCCCCCCTCCTCCAATCGGAGGGACTCTTAGATCCTTGCGGAGGATTTGGATGCTGTATTACAGTGTCCGATAGTTCGTTACGACCCCCTTTATTCCCCCCCCCCAGTCGGGGAGTCCCTTATACCAACACAACCATCGGGCTTGGGTTGCTCCACTTACAACTGTCCTTACCCGTATTCTTTCCTTTCCACCCCACAATTTGCGTAGATGTTAGTGACAGCCGGGTTTCTACTAATCTACTACCCAAACCGGGAAGTGCGTCCCCTTTAATCTCTATGTTTCTCTCCACCCCTATACATTTTAAGGTTTTACATAGTCCGCCCTATACTTTAATTCGTCTCTATTCTTTTTTATCCCCCCCCATTTTCCTTCCCGTCCTTCACCCTTTTGCGTAATTGAATGGGGCTAGTATTACCATCAGATTCTAATCCCGACGGTTATAATTGACGTTTCCGTCGGTTCCTCCTGACCCTTTAACGTCATGGTTGCATTTTTTTTTTTTTACGCCTCATTAGCCGGTTTGTTGTTCTCTCCCCTCTCTTGTTGTCGAAGTATTAAAACACCCCCTGTCTATCTCTCCGTTGTTAGTCATGTTCAACCTTTTTTAGGGCATCCTTCAACCCCCGTGCTTTTTCATAGCCTTCTTGCCCAATCATCCATAAACTCACCACCGACTTCTTTTGTAAATTATCCAAGTGACCAATTCCCGTCATTTTTCAACCCCTCTTAAGTGCTTCTTACTTCCCCCCCAAATTTTCTCATTCCCCCACGTTTGCCTCAACCCCCTCCTAATCATTAAATATCTTATTCTTCTACATGGACAGCCTCTTACCCATTTTAATCTCTTCGCCATCCTTTCCCCCCAGTTCCTTTACATACTTTTTTGGGATCTACACGTCTTGTATATTCTTTAGTCCCCTGACGTTTTAACCTTTCCTCTTTTTTTTCTTTGTACTATCTTTCGTCCTTTTTCTTCAAAATTTTAGAGTTCATCTCTTTATACCCATGGGCTCCCCGCTAGTCTCAAGCTCCGTGTGTTCTATTTTCTTGTAAGCTTCTCACCCTCTTTGTCCTTCTTTTACAATAAGTATTGGGACTTCATCTTAGCCATTTTACCCCCCCCGTTAACTTTCTCTATGTCTCCGGCCTCAACTACCGTCCTCCTCCTTATGGCAAGCTCTTTTTATAGATTTCCGGCGTCTTTCTTTAGTCCTTGCTTCCCCCTGTCATTATTTTCAATTGGTATTCTTCTCCGATCCTGGTGGTCCCTCTCTAGGTCTCTTATTTCCCTCTCGTATATTACCTAAATTTTTTATTTCGTCGCCTCCTTCTGCGTCCTTAGTGTTTTTCTTCGGTGTTGTCCTTTACCTACCCTTTATTCTCCCTTTCAGAGGAACGACATACGTTTTAACAAGCCTTGTGGACGGAGTAAACACCCGTTTTCCCACTATTGTACTCGGTTCCACACTCCTTTGAGTTCGAAAGATCTTTTTTTTTAAGGTTTAACCTCTACTGAAAGGAGGTACTTTTATTTTCCTTCTTTCGTTGACTTTCCTGCCTTCAAATTCTTTTCTATTATTTTCCCCCTCCCCCTCCCCTATTTACTTGGTGAAGTTGTTATTCTACTCCCCCTTTTCCCTTGCCTGAGAATATCTAGGTCCCCTCTTTTTTTTTTTTTTTCCACTCGCTACAACCCTTCAGTACAGTTCTCTCTTTTATCATTTCCTGCAATTTTTTACAAGCTCATTATTCTTTATTTACTTTCTTTTTTCGCATAAGACCATAAATTTTTTTCTGACTACAGCCTGTTTCATTGTCAACCAATCCTTATATTCCGTCTACTCTCAAGGTAAGTACCTTTTTTGACACCCCTTTCTCCCGTGTTTCCCCAGCATATTTATACGGCTCTGTAAGGTCCTCCAGTAATTTAAGGGCCTGAGTTTTTCCGAGTTCTTAACCAATCTAAATTGCGATCTCTTCAATACCCTCCCCCCCAAAGCGTTTCGGCTAGCCTATAGATATCTCCCAAAATCAACGTTGCCTTACCTCCGACCCCGTTTAATTCAAGTACTCCACCTTTTTAAGTCTTTGTTTTTTCGTTTTTTTGATAAAACGTTATTAGTCTCCTCTGTTCTGAAACCCCTGAACCCAAGTCCTCCCGCCTCCTCTCCCCCAAGCCGGATCTAGCTCGAATGGTAGTACCAATCCCCACCCCCTCTTCTTAGCATCCTCTGGTATTGGGAGTTTCTTCCCCGGCTTTCCGTGTAACTCGTACGCCTTCTTCATCCTTTAAGGCTGTTCTACCGAAGGATATACAAGATTCGTAACCCCTTATTTATATTTATCAGGGAGTCCTAAATAGTTTTCTAACCCGTTTCATACAACCTTTAATTTTTCTGTCCTCTCTTTTTTTATACCTTTCGAAGCGTATTTCCATTTAAAGGTATTTTTTCGTTCTAGTTACTATTGGCTCTTATTTTGACGTTTTACCCTTCATTCTTTCTTTAGTTCCATCTTAATCTAAACTATTGGTTTCCCCCCCATACTTAAGCTTACCCACTTTTTCGGAAGGGGCCCCACAGCAGTCTCATCCCAATCTCCCTCTTCGGGGAACAGATCTTTCCTTCGTACCTTATTGTTACGCTTCTTATCATATTCCTTTTGTCCCTATGGCTCGCTTTATTTCATCTATTTAGTTCCTCTACTAGATTTTTAGAGGGTCTTCCCCTCTTTTCATTTCGGTCGTTGTTTGAATGTCCATCCCCTCGCTTACTCCTAAAACACCTCCCCCTGCTTTTACGCTCCGTCTTTCCTTTTTGGCCCTCCCGTTTCTAAATTACAGCCTGTAATAATTTAACAATATAACGTACTTCTCCTCTTTTCCCCAGGACCTATCCGTGCTTCCGGTCTTCCCTCTATACTTCCTCCCCCAACACGGGCCTAACGGACGATGCGGATTCATTAGCTTTCTCCAGCTCCTTTTACTCTACTAAGTTTATCTCTCTATATTACCAATCTACCAACCTATCCTTTAGATTGTACGTCCGTACTATACCTTCATAATACTACCCATTTCTATTCCCCTTTCTTAACGCTTCTAGACACCTCCCTCATTTTATGTAAGACTTCGACGGTAAGTTTTCGGTAACCTCTAGTCTTCCTTTTTCTTGTCCCCCTTCGTTAGAGGCGTCTAACTAGGGCCTTTCCCCTCTTCTTAATATCACCCCCTTTTGCCGACCCCCCAATATTATCAATGAGTGTTCTTAACACACTTCTATCTTATCCTCGACTTATGATTGAGGCCCTCTTTGTCCCTTTCTCTATTATTCAAGCCACTTTTTCCCTGTCCTAGAAAGCGCCGAGTCCCCCTTCATCCCCCTAGGCGCTTCGTAACCATGCCCCAACTTGTATTAAACAGATTTATATCGGGCTCCCTTGTTCTGTTTCATCTAGGTCTTGGGACCCCCTCTTATTTTCAAGACTTTCACCCTTTTTATTACTTTAAGTATTTATTACTACCCCTCTCATTTGTAAACCTTTTTCTTCTACGGACCAAGGTTTTCTTTGAACCCCAATTCCGTTCTACCCCTCTAACCGTCGTTGGTGCCTTACTTATTCATCTATTCCCCTTCTCCTCACTTATTTTCCCTTCCATTGTTTCTTCATATTCAGTCATAATATCTTTTAGTCCTTTTATATCTCATTCCTGTGGGCCAGCTCAGTCCATTCTCGAACTTAACAATAACCGTGTCCTTCCCCCTTGTTGAAGCTTCTCCAGAATGAGCTCGTATTCTTATAATCTCTCTTCCTTATATTCCCTACTTCAGTTACAATTTGCGGTCTTATCCTTCCCTTTAATAATGAGACCTCTTCCGTTCATCCCTACCATATTTAGCCCCCTTAACCCCTCCCTCTCAAGAATTTTCATCCCCCAACTCCCTCCCAATCCCGTCCTCCTTGCCGCTTCTATTTTCCTGATCTTAATCCCCTTTAGACCTTCCATACTACAGTTTACTTTTAGGTTTTTTTCATTTTTCATCCCCTAATCTTCCCCCTTTTCCCTCCCTACCTTTCTTTTTCTTTTCCCCATGTAGGTAAGGTCGGTCATCCCATAAGGTCTCCCTCACCGCCTTTCGCTGCCAAAGAGAACCATTTCCTCCCCCTGGAGAGAAATTAGAGCGCTTTAATCTTTCAGATTCAAGGGCCTCTCAACTGACCCTTCACCCTCCCCCTATATCTCCGCGGCCTATCCCAATATACATACCCCCTTTTTAGCTTCCCACGAATCCCTTGTCCTCTACCTCCCCCCCATAGAGGTCTCACCGTACTGCTCCCCCTACGCTTTTCCTCATATAGCGTGCTAGATAGGTGGTTTCATTAGACTTTTTATGCCAGTTACCCTACCGTTCCTCTCCATAACGGGCTCCCCCCCTCCTAATTTCTTCATGCCCCTTCTTTAAAATTGGTTAGTAGACTAGTTGCTCTTATTAGGCTCCAGTCACAATATTTCAACCCCTAAAACGATCTCCTTCAGTAATAATCAAGCGTTGCAAGAGGTTGTTTGTCGCCCTTTTTTTTCCCCCAAGGATAAACATTGACTGGACCCAATAACTCTACTGGCAGATGATATCTCTTCCAGCTTCCTCTTTTCCTTTCTCCTCCAATCCAGTTGGGTAATCTCTATAAAAAAATTACTGAGCGAACTCACACCGCTCAGACTGGGATGTCCTTTCTCCAACTATTAACTCTAACGTTTCGTTCTCCTTTAACCAATTTGGTTAATACATCACCATGACCCCTCTGAATTATTTCTACTTCTTTATCCCCCGTGTTACAATAATTGTCTTTCCCCCTTCATCCTGATTTTTCAAAGCTCTCTTTCACACTTGCTGGTAATTCTTTTTTTTCCCAACGTACCACCACCCATGCCTCTGGGTCGCTCAGCTCCTTCTTTAGCCCCCTTTGTTTAGCTATGTTATAAGTATCCGTGTTTGGTTGGCCGTGCATGATTCCTCCCACCCCGGGCTATCGACGCTTGTTTCCATCGTGGTCTTCCCTTGTACAGTGTGGTGCCCGTTCCCCCCCGCTTAATACGCCCCGGCTCATTTCTCCCTATTTTCGAGCTCCCCCCCCCCCCTCCCCGGCCGGACTCCCGCCCAAGCGTTAAACGACCCCTTTCCCCTCCAGTCCGGCACCGTCAGTTTTCTGTTAGTTCCCGTACTGCTAAATACCTGTCCTCAAATTTACTGAACATGTAATCACGCGACCGTCAACCTCCTGGGGTTGTTTCTAAATGCACCGGCGGAGACTAGGACTTTTCTTGACCTGTTCCCCCTTAAGATGCATGGGCGGCACCTTTCCCCACGATTACGTCAGGCGCCCTTGACCCTCGTGGTATTCTCCCCCCCCCTTTTGATGTTCTATCCCACACCCCTTTCTTTTCTTCCTTGATTTCGTCCCTAAGTTGTTCTTACAGTTACGCTCCTTTTTTTCTCCAGGAGTGTCCCACTCCTTTTAGATTCCCGCCGCTTAAGACACTCTAGTTTTTCTTCGAGATATTAAGTAGTTGTATGTTTTCCCCCCCCCCCCCTCCTTTATTTTCCGGTGGATCTTCTCAGGCCCCAAACCTTCAATATTCCTACCTCTCTAGATGTTTTAAATTCCTCCGTTTACAAAAATAGTCTCCTGTTAGGTGTTCCAAGTTCTCCTTCTTTTTGGCCCACTGTTCCCCTTTTATAGTCCACTCTCCTTTCTTACTTCACGGTCTTCCTACTCTCCGTTTCCCATCCTCTTTAATATTTTTTTTCCTTATATAGGTTCATTTCCGCTTTTCTCTCATTTTTTCAGAAGCTGCTTCGCTACCCCCTCCCCGGTTATTATTTTCTTTCCCGTGTGCCCCTACCCCCCTCAAACTTCTTTTTTTTTTTTCCGCCGAATCTCAACCCCCATGTTTAGATCCCTTTCCCTTATTTAAACAACCTTCGACCCACCCATAATAACCCTACGCGTACTTGCTCTCGGGGGTCAGTTAGGGATCTTCCTGATAGTAGTTTTTCCTATGTGTGGCGTCTCTTTCGTTTAACGCTCCACATATTCCGTTATCTCCTGCGAGCCTCGGGAGATTTATTCGCCCACTTTGCGGTGTTCCCACTTGAGGATTTTCAACCCTTACCTCCACCTTACGATAAATGCTCGCAATCCCTCCCTTTTTCCCTTATAGCGCTCACTCGATAGCATTCGCAAGTGGGCTCTATAGTCATTACCGTGCTTCTCTTCTCCTTCCTTTACAAAAAATCTGTGTTGTTTCCTGGAAAAGTTAGTACCCCCTGAGTTAGTTCCGACGAAGGACTCTTCCGCGCCCCCTCATTTTTCGAGTTTTTTCCTCCCCTTCAAGTTACCCCCTCTTAATCCTGCCTGTGAGGATTCTTCCCCTGCATGTTATAGACTTCTTTGTCCTGTTTCCCGTCCATACCTTAAATGTCTCTTTTAGTATTTATCTTACTGGGTTATATTTCTTAACTATTTTACCTCTCGTTTCCAGCCTCCAATGCCTTCCACTCCCAGTTCACACTCTTTCCATTCGTTTTTTAGTTAAGTCTTTCAATTACTACCCTTTTTTTTTTTTTTTCCCCCCTTTAAAGTTGTCCTCCCGTTTAGCAAGTTACCTTATCGTTTCGTTCCTTTTTTCCCTTCTTCAATTTCCCTTTCCTTATATTTCGTTTTTTGATAGCCCCCTACCTAAATTTCCCCTCACATTCTATCGTGACCGATTAAGTAAGATTTCCCCACATCGTAGGAAACAATATGGTTCCTCTTTCCCCCAGGGATTTCCCGTTTCATATAGGTTTACCCGTAGGATGATAGGTTTGCTGGACGCCTTCCCTCACTATGCTTTCCTGACCCGTACTTTGAATTCCAATATACTTCCCGTCGCTAAGGTCCGTTAATAGTCCTTATTTCATAATAACTGTCTTCCCAGTTTAGTTTTTTCCCTTTTCTTTCACGGTCCTCTTATCAACGTTTTCATTCGCTCCGGTTGATAGAGTTGAAAAGTTCTAGTCCTCCCTTTTAGAATTCCTTTTCAACCCCTGACCGTGAGTTCAGATTCCTCCCCAGTTAATTTTTTTACTCACCTACTTTAGGTCCCCCCCTTTGGATTTTCTGAGATGTGCCGCCCTTTTTACATTACTCACTAGTTCTTTTGTTTCCCCCCTCGTTAGTCTTCGCATTTTCCTAACTTAAAAAGCGTTTCAATGGTTCTGCGAGGCCTCTTCGGGATTGGTTCCTTTAGTTATTCACTCTATGGTAAAGTCTAACTCTCCTCTCGTTGTTGTTTTCTAGGATGCTTAACCGTCTTAAGAATAATCCCCACCTTCCCCGCTCTCTATTTAGCTCCCCCCCGACTTGACCCGATTACCTAGTACCCCTTTCATTTCTTTTTTTTACTTCCAAGTGGCCCCCTCATTCCTCCTTTTCACCTTTAACTAGTAGTGATCTTCAAATGTCCTGCCCCCCTTATTCCCCTCCCCCCCCCTCCTGACCAAGTATTTATTATGGACCGTGTGACTGGTAGTGTAGTAACTCTTCTCTTTCACTCTCCTCTCTTTCCTATTCACTCACTAGTTTCACTCCCTCCCCTCCTGGCTCCCCACCTTTAAGAATTTACCCCCTCTAGTGCTTTCCACTTTCTTCCACTATTATTCCCCCTCCTCATTCGAAATGAAGGGACTCCTCTTTCGGACTATATCTCTTCGTCTTAAGTTAGTCCCTGCCGCTCTCTCATTTCACTGCCTTTTCCTTCCCAAACTACTCTAACACCTCCCCCCTTATTTTCTCTTCCACATTTGAGGGTGCTAGTTATCCTTTATCGCCCTCTTTCTTCATTAGCTCTTGTCTGCTTTTCTCTGCACATCCGTCCTATACTGCTTAACTTATATCTACAGTCACCCCCTACCAAACGTTTCTCTTTAACGAGCTGACTTCTTTACTATTAAATTTTTTTCCGCTTTTTTTTGTAGACTTTCTTATTGTATTGGTTCGTTGTTCTCATCCCTTCTAATCCCTCCCCCTTTCTCGGCCTTTCGCCTTCTGTAACCAGTCACCTTATAAGTTCTATTTAAACACGTCTATTTTCCCGAATTGTGACCGTTATTCCCTTTCAAATTTCTCTTCTTCCTTGTGCCACGGCCTTTTCAACTACCTTAAGTTTCGTATATACGTCAACTCCACTCTTCGCTTTTCACTGAGAATTTTTCCACTTCCCTCCTTTTTCTATGGTCATCTCTTCCCGTGCCCTAATGGTGTATTGATATTCCGTCTGTCCGTGTAAAGCGAGTTCTTCCCAACTTTACCTCTAATAATACTTGTGACATTTCTTTAATAAACGGATCGATACCTTTATTGCTATCTCGTCTTTCTCGTACCTCCTTTCCAGGTTTTTCTTTTTTGAGTATCGTTCTCAAGGATATTATGTCCGTCTCATACTCTTCCCGCTTTAGCCGCCTCCCCCCCCATCTTATTCGTCGCATAAGAAAGCTCCCTGACTGATCTTTCTAGTTCTCTACCCCCTTTCTTCCCCTATCAAGATTTGTATTTTTCTTCCCAAAGTATTCTTTCAATTTCTTTTGTCCCCCCCCCCTCTTTTAATTCTTCTAAGTTTTTTTTCCCTCCCATGTACCAGTGTGAATGGACGTCGTAATTCACTTCCCCTCTCTAAACGTGCCTATTTTGATTATCCACCCCCTTCTTTCTATACGATTCCGTCCCTCCCACACGCGCCCCCTAATCAGTATGGGCTATTAGATAAAGACCGTTCCTCTGAAAGTCTTATGTCGCTCCTACTTTCAACTCATTCCTGACCACTTTTTCATCTCCTTAAAGACCTATACCTACCTTCTAGCGATTTAGTTGACTGATTTCGCCTACCTAGCTCGGCTTCCGTGAGCCTTTTTTTCAGGGTCACCTTCCTTCCCGACTCAATCATAACTTCCCCCCCCCCATAAGTTAACCCTTCGTCCCGCGCATTAATGTTTGCTTGGAGTCGTAATCTTAGTTGCGGATCTTCATGAAGTCAGGGATTCCCAGGTTTTGGTTTAATAACCTCTACCCTTCAAGTCCCGTACCTAACTACTCCCCCGTTTTCGGGGATACTACTTTTCAACCGCTCCACACAGGGATGCATCATTTCCCCCCACCACGATAAGACCCTCCTCTGGTTTTACTCCTTTGGTCTCCTTTCTACTGGTAATCCAATTATAAGGGTGCGTTCTTCCCACCCTTCCTCAATGTGTAGATTTCCTCGTCCTTTCCCCAACGATTAATTTTTTTCCTGACCCGCACTAAATTGGATATCATGATTCTTAGGTCCTTGAATTATCAATTCTGGTTGGTATTATACCTTAAGATTCTTCCTTTTACCGGTTTTTTTGGGTGGGACCTTCATAGACTAGGTTTCCCTGGTTACCCCCCATTTTGTCGTTCGGCTACTACGGTCTCCTCTATGCATGGTCTTTGATATTCGCCTTTTCCTTCTTTTGTTGTTTTCTTAACCCATTTTTTTATTGCTGATAGAACCATTTTACAAAAATCTTTACCAAGGTTGGGTGCTTTTACACCCTTTATTTCCCACCTTTCTTGTCTCTTCCTTCTAAGCACTATTATTGCGCTTCTTCCGTGTATTCAAGACTCCCCGTATGCACCGCATTTCCGATTGCTTTTACCCCAATTTCGAGTTTACTTAAGGTATTTAATATATCACCTCTCTAAAACTCCCATTCCCCTTTTTCATATATGTTTTTTCCTGGTGCTTAATTGATTTCCTATTTTATATCCACCACAGAACCGCCTGTTTCCCCCCCTTGTCCCTGCTAATTTGAGGCCTTCTTTTTCCGTGTTGTTTAGACTAGGCCGGGAGGGGGTAATTCCCCGCCCTCTCTATTTTTCCGACCGACTGATTACGTAGTATTTTCAACGGCTCTCCTTATTTTCGATTACGCTTACTTTCCTCTCCTTATTCTTCAAGCGCTTAATATTTTAACCACGGTCGTCTACTCACTTCTTTTTAATCCTTTCTTGACTCCCCCGCTTATCTGCTTCCCCCAAGTTCTCCCTTACCAGTCCCTATCTTTAGGGGTTAAGGATTACCGTCCTAAGATACGAATTTTTTGAAATCCGTCTCTTTCCTTTCCAATCCCTAATGGGATTGTACGTCACATAGTGGTGTTTACATTTCCTCACAGCCCTCTACCGTCACCCATATGTATAGTCTTTTTTACCTCCCGCTATTTCCCCTTTTACCTGTTAGACGAGTTTTATTTACTTTCTGCTTCGCTTACCACCTCCTATCCCTTTTAAGTCCTCCCCCCGTTAACCTCTTAGTGACGTAATGTCCCTTCCCCTTCATTCACAACTACCTGTTCGTTAGTATTTTTTTCAGCCCCGTAAATAATAAAGATTTACCCTTCTCCAGGAGTGGCTTTGGTTGTGTCTACTACATTAGCTCTTCATAAATCCTTGATCTTTTTTCTACTCCTTCCTAAGGAGTCTTAAATCTTTCATTACTTATCCGGTCCAAACGTTTGAGGCCTGACGAATTCCCTTAATTCTACCATACCTGCAATCCCCCTCCCGTTTTCCTATCAGGCTTTCTTCCTCCCTAGGATAGATGCTACCGATTCTGTATAGATTATTACATCTATTTTTCGGATTATATTTGCCTACCACCCCTTTTCCCACTTTTTTTCAATCTTCCTACCTCCCACCTTTATTTGGAAGACTTTTTTTCCCTTCCCCCTTTTTAGGTACCCCATATCCTAGCCGTTACTTTTACAGTTTTTCTATTCTGCGGTTCTTATCGTGGCAGCTTCAGTTTTCAGGAGTCCTACGTGATAAACTCCTTTTTTCTGCTTCAACGGCAATCGGTCTTTACCCACGTTGTTTCATCACCTACTCTCCCCTTTTCGTTCCCCGATATAACCGGCCTTGTTTCCTCATTCCTCAGTTTTTATGTAGTAGGGACCACGAAAAAATTTTTACCCCCAGTTACTTGACTATACCCGTCCTTCTCTTTTCAAGGTCCTCCCTTTTCCAAGTAGACTACTGATTACTTTTTCTCACCTTTTATTGTCGATTGTTATCTTTCCTGTTCCCTAAATTTCCATTCATCAAACCTGACTACCAAACAGGCATTCTTAAATCGATCTAGTTATCTCACCGTCCTACTATTCGACCTTCCATCGGGTCGGAGAGTCGTCTATCTTGCATTTGAAACGCTTTATCATCTCCTCCCGTCCTCCGGCCCTATATAATTCGTTTCCTTTTTCCCGGATTTTAAATCCTTTAATTTCTCTACGACTCCAGGGATAATTTTCCCTCTTATTAATACTTTCAGTTTTCATCCCTTACGGGTCTCTCCCTTTCATCTCACCGCCTTACCCCTTTTAGGCTTTCGTTTATCAGCTCTCTTTTCGCTCACTTCCTTCCTGAAGTTTTCCTACACTTACCTTACTCCCATCTATCTTCAACAGCCCTTTATTGATGAGGGGCCTTGATCCCCCCAATCCCTCTTTACCCAATTTAGTTCCCAGTCGGTAAATGACTTCCTTGTATTCCCCAGGAACCTTTTCCTTTTACTGGGTTTGCGGCTTTAGTGTCCCCCTCGTGCAGAGGTCTGATTATTTCCTTCCTATAGGGTACCTCCTCCCTCTATTTCTCCTCTTGTTGACAAGAGGGTAAGTTCTCGTATATAACGAAACCCCCATCCTACCTTCTTCCCTCTCCGCCGTGGTTTACATGAGTGGACCCTTCAATTTTTCCTTACTCTTACTAATACGATCATCCTATCTTTTCGAGGTCACCCTGTAGACCCCCTTGATTAATTTCTTCCCTTATATTGTCAACATAATACTTCCTTTGTTTAGTTTGCTCTCTCTTTACCCCTTAGATTTAGACTACGACATTCGGCGTCCTCTAGGTTTTTGCTCCTTTCTAGCCTACCCAAATACACCCCTTGTAATTAGTTAGGTTGATCATAACCGTCTAATGATTTCCCTTTCTTTCCGTCTCCGGACCCCTATAAGTCCTTATTTTAAATCCCCGTTCCATGGAATTAGTCAATGAATATCTTTCGCTAAATAGTCGGCTTTTCATTTTTTTCAGTTCTCTCATATCTAATCCATGCCTTACCACGATTCCCAATACCACCCCCCTTTGGCCCCATTTAAGTATCCCTATGTATCTCCTTTTTTCATTCTTTTTAGTCGCGTCTTTACTCGTTCCATTCCCCCCTCTTTGTTGAAAAGGCTATATCTAGACAACCCCTAGCCCCCTCACTAACACTTTTAATATTCTCCCCGTGGTCGTTTCCCCCATTTACCTTAACCCTGAGGTTGTACCTTATATAGTAATTTTTTTTGTTTCCTTTTCTTCAACTACCCATTAGAGGTTTTTTGGCCTTTCTTTTATCTTTTTCTTACCCCACCAAGTTGGGTGGAATTATATCCTCTTCCCCCCTTTATCTCCCTTTCCCTTCATTTCGGTCCATTAAATTTATTCCCCTTTTAATTGTGACTACGTCCGTTCTAATACTAACTAGCCTCAACACCTACTCTCCTATTCCCCTTGCTCGCCCATCTCCCCTCAAATACCCTTGGCGTCCTCCGTCCGTCTCGCCCATCTATAATTCAGTTTTTGTTTATCTTCTTATATCTGACCCTTGAAAAAGCGCGACAAACCCTCAGTCTCTTCCAGCAACGCTTTTTACACCCCACCATTGCGACGCATGCCTCTACATGTCAGACCAAAATCACTTTCCCTCTTCCCCCTAATGCTCCCCCTTTCGTTTTACCTAGTATCGCTTTGCTTCCTTTAAAGCTGGTCATTTTAGCTAATCAAAATTCTCTTTCCCTGCTCCACTCTTCGTTTTTCCCCCTTCCCTCTTTACTATATAGTAAGCTTCGTTAGGACATCTCTCCACCCGCCTTTTTTTTACCTTTCCCTCATGGTATAGTTGGAACGACGACGTCTCCATTTTACTTTACAGTCACTCCGGTTTCTTTTTTTTTTCCTTTTTAAACCTGCCCCCCACTTAATGTTCGTCCATCCTTGAAGTTTTTAAGAGTTTCCCCATGTACCTTTTTCACCCCATTTTTCATTCGTGCATACAACCTTCACCCCTCCCCCGTTTTTCCGAGCATATAAGTCGATTTCGAGTAGATCCTATGTACCGACCCCCTCTCGGGGATCAGGTTGCTATCCCCCTCCTCTCCTAGAATGTACTATCCCTTCTTATCTTCCTTCCCCCTCCCCGACCTACATATTCAATCTTTAACGGGTACCACTTCCTAATGCTAGAGGTCCCGCATTAGTTTTGAAGTATTGTTGTCAGGGCTCTTTTTACTTTACTTGCCTCCTTCATCCGTTCGTATAATATTATCTAACGTTGTTTTCCCCCACCTGTCCTATTAATCCTTGCTTCCGTTTGATCGTAAAATCATTGACCCTTCATTTTTTCTTTCTTCCGTGCTTTTACCAGCAAGAAAGACCTTTCAATTGAATTGAATTGTACCCGGTAGCCCGTGAGTAGCTGATCTTTTTGTCTCCATTGTACCCCCGGACCCAACGGAAGTTTGGGGACAACTATAATTCTAAATAAGCCACGTTTCAACTCCCCTCGGGAGTTTCTACGTCTTTTTTCCAATCCTTTTACCCTCCCCTGGATTAGGATTAAATACGTACTAAAAAGTTGGCCTGCCTCAATCTATCCGTTTATGTTTTACTTTAAGTTCTTCTTCCTGTTTCGTATCCCTTAGACCAACCGGAAAATTGGCTTCCCGTTAGTGCTCAGACCCGGCCCATCTCCTCTTCTTCCTAATTCCCCTTTATTTACTTAACGGCTCCCTCCCTTCCACTATGCGTTCGATTAAAACCTAAGTCGTGTATTATCTTTCCAAGAATTCGAATGTGTACCCCTTTTTCTTTTTTTTTTTTTTTTTTTTTTTCTTTATTTTTTTTTTATTTTTTTTTTTTTTTCTTAGTTACAAGTCCACTACGTTAACCAGTTGTGTGACCCCTGACTTTGGGCCGTCAAAGCGACGTCGACTCTTCTGGTTTTTGGGTTCTTTTTTTCTCTGTCTCTCTCTCTCCCGCGGTTGTGATAAACAAGGCCGTCTTCCTCTAGTATTACCCGTCTTGCTCCTAGGCCACCATGGTACGGTGTGTTCCTGCACCACCCCTTTTAACTTTTGTAGGTATTTTGAAATTATAAGACTCCTGAACCAGATTCCCTCCTCTTAGGTACTAGCCCACCCAGTCTTACCCGGTCCTATTAACAATCTCGTTCTTCCATTTGGCTAAGTGGGCCTCCGTACAGAATAAGTCAGTCTTGATATCAGATCCATCCGCTTGCTAATTAGGACCCCCGGTATAAGAGATAATCTTCCTTTCCAAATTTTGCATTCTTTCGGTTTTACCAAACGTTTACCCCTCCATCTCCTACTATCTCTCCTAGTAATTATTTTTATAGATTGTCCAACCAGCGCTTCCCACTTTTTCCCCTCCCTCTTCCTTATTTACTTTTTAAGTCTTGGTCTTGTAGTTTTTCCCTGTG
>Ga0179591_1378451_pt1 | contig 19108 bp, 24 predicted proteins | sample CZOMad2_1_08_16f_FD_182891 | JGI IMG/M metagenome (GOLD analysis project Ga0179591, IMG submission 182891) | Vadose zone soil fungal communities from Angelo Coast Range Reserve, California, USA - CZOMad2_1_08_16fungal (PacBio error correction) | ecosystem: Environmental > Terrestrial > Soil >... | reverse complement strand
ATAAACGCGTGGCGTTTTTTGCCCAGTGTACACCTTTTGATTTTCATCCGTCAACTCCATGGTCCCTTTCCCTATGAGACCCTTTTATTTGACGCTTTTGTTCTCCACATGGGGTCAGTTACCCAGCCTACCTTTCCTCTGTTACCCCGCTGTTTTCCCCCTCTTTTTGGTGTACTTCTCTCTCCTAGCTTGATTCTCCTCTTTTTCCCCCTTTCTCCCGTCCTCTTTTTTAGCTTAAGACTTTTTTTCTATGCCCCCCGGATTTTCTATTTCGTGGTTTTAACCCCAGCTGTCCCCTGCACCAGCCACCCCCTTTTTTCCCCTGCCGCCTTTTTTTTGTTCCCTTCCACCTCCTTGAATTCTTGCCAATAAATGATTTTCTCGGAACCCCACCCCTTCCGGTGTTCTCAAAGGAATACCCCCGTGTCGTCCTCAAGCATGTCACCCATTGTTTTCCTTTCAGCTGCATACCTTTTCCACTTTTCTTTTCCGACAATTCCCCGTACTCTTGCTGTGATCTCCCCGATCCCCGGCGTCCCACGCTTCGTAATGTCTGCCGTCCCAACTTTTTTCCTTGTTGCTTGGCTTTTTTTTATTTCCTCCCCTTGACTAAGATACAAACCCCGCTTATGTGCTAGATCTATTTCCCCAATTTGGTTCAGTCCGTTAGTGCTGAAATGCTAATTGGTTTTCCACCTTTTCCCCTTCCTGTTCCCTCCCTTCTCTTCGGGATGTTTTCTTTTTTCCCCTGGAAACCCTTACTCTAGTACTAAAAATCCCCCCTTTTAGCTTTTTAAAGCGATCCCCTACCTTTTTTCCCCCCCCCCCTTCCTTTACACTCCCCTTTAGGTTTATTCACCCGACTTTTAAAAAAAACAATCCCCTCCCCCTTGGAATTTTCCGACCACGTATCTTCTACTCTCCAATACAACGTCTGCCAACCTCCTTCCCCCAGTCCTAAAGGTGTTCTATTTTTTTCCCCACATCAAGGGATTTGCCCTCTTGGCTGTTTTCCCCCTTTAGCGCTATCAGCCCCCTACTTTTGTCGGGTACCCCGTTTTCTGAGCTTTCATCATTCATTTAAAAAATTTACAAGTCAGCTGGTAACGATACCTTTTTTATGTGCCTTTTGTTTACCTTTGCAACCCCCACCCGACTTTCCCCGAAATGCCGGTTCCCTTTTCTAACATCTGCTTAGGTGATACCCTCCCGTGCTCTTCACTTTTTTCCCCCCCCATCTTTTGTCCTTTACCCCTGTATATGGTCCCCTATCGAATATTCCTTTCCCCCGCCTCGAACCCCCCCCACGTCTTTTTCCTTCCAAGTTCCATTGCGAAAACTGAGACGGTTTCTTGCCCCAGCGCTCCTCCTTCCTTTTTTTTTCCCTGTCCCCTCTCCCCTACTTTGTTCGGCGGACAGTCCCCTTTTTAACACCCTCACCAATATAGGCCCTGTAGGTTCTGCAGCTTTAACCTGTTTAAATGACAAAGTCCCCCCTTCTCTCTTAACGCCTCCGTGTCTCCATGCTGTCCCCCTTCCCACTTATAACTTTTACCTACCTTCTCTCATCGGGCCAGACCCTCTGCTTTTCGGAAGCGACCTGGATGGATTGTTTGGCGCCTTTGCCCCTATTCTCACTTTCTTCACTCGGTGGCCCCCCGTTCCCTCGCATTTTGCCACCCGATCGTGGCAAGCGGACTTCCGCCCACTCTTTCAGCGAGTTTTTTCCCGTTTTTATTCGACGGACTTTTTGCCTTCTGTTGTCTCTCTTGTACCATTTTCCATTGCGTACTTTTCTTCATTGCACGATTTCCTCATTATTTTTCTCTTTGACCCCGGCACGGAGCGATTTCATTTCTAGCTCCCGAGCTACTCCCCTCTCACCCAAATTCCTGTAACTTTCATTCTTTTTCTTTTTCGCTTGTCCCCCTTGCTCCACCCCAAAATCAGGTGCCTTCGATTGTGTACTTTCGACCCCCTCAAGACCCTCAACTCGATTCTCTTTGTATGAAAACCCGGTGGGAGCTTTTTTTTTTTTGGTCTTCCCCCCGCACCCCCCCCCCTTCATCAGTTCCCCCCCTTTTTTTCCATCAAGGAAATTGGATTTGATTCCTCCCTTGTGTGATTGCACGCTGATTTTGGTGTTCTTGCAATCTTCTCTCCCCCCTTCCCTCTTTCTTACTTGTTTTCTTGTTTATATTTGGGTTCTTTTCTTATGCACCCACATTTTCAGTCCACCAGGAAGCCCCACTTCTGTTTTGTGGTTCTGAATTCTTTTTCTCCTCCTTTTTCCGTTTGGAGGTCTCCGCTTAACGTAACAATCCCAATCTCCCTGTATAAGTATAGTAGCTAACCCTTTTTCGTGTTAATGTCTCCATACGTTGACCATTTCCACTTTTTTTCTTTTTTTCAAACCTGCATTCTTTCTACCCTTTGATTACTTTTTTCTCATTTTCTCATCCCAGCCCTTTTAATGACTACTTCCCATTTGGCCGGTCTTGACTAAAGCGTTTACTAACTTCACTCCTCTGTCTCCGCATCTTTTTTTTTCCCTTACCCCCTCCTTTTGACCTTTGCTTTTTGCCCATCCGGCTGCGTTACAGAGGAATGTCTCTCAAGGGGAGATGGTTTCCCGTTTTCCCGATGCATCTTTATTTCTTATTCTTCTAAGTTGTTGTCTAGAGTACTTTCATTTTTCCCGGCCTTACTGTCAATTCTCCCCCCTTCTTTTTGCTATAGACACATAGTCCAGACCATTCATGTTCTTCCTCTTTTCTCTGTTTTGGTAAAATCTAAGCGTCTGTAACGAGATACAGCGTTGGCTCTCCTTCCCTTTTCTTTGCCCCTACTTTCTTCCTTTTCCACATCGATGTAGCCCCTGTCTCGGTAACCTATTCTGTTAATTTTTCCCCCCAGGTAGCACTTTCCGCTCGTACTGTGTGGAACCTTTCACCAACGGCGGTTTCCGTCCTCACATCCCGGCGTTTTATCCTTTCCCCTTTTCAACGGGGGCTGGCGTTCATTCTCTATGCGAAAATCCCCATCCCCGCCTTTCCGACCATTCCCCCCAAATCGTCGAAGAGTTTTTTTTTTGTCTGGATTTTCGCTGTTTCGCCCTCTTTTCCTCCCTTTCAACCCCCCCCACCTCGGCTTTGCTAAAAACCTTAGTTCCGACATAGATTGTTTTTTCTCTTCGCCACTAACCCCTCTTGCCTTTAACTTCGCCTCATTCCCATAAACTTTTCTTCAAATTTTTGGTGATACCTTTTTCTCCCTCTTGTCAAGTTCTTTTTTTTTCCCGTTCAAACATCCCTCAACGGTTTTGCCCGCGTGAAAATATCGGTTTAAGCTCTTTTTTCGTCGGTTGTGTTCAAATCCCTCCTTCTTTTAAACGCCGTTGTCGCATGTAAACCGTCCCGCTCCTCCAGCCCTTTCCATTTCTTTTTTTTATCTCTCCCCGTTTTGTTAATATGACTGTGACGCTTTACAACATCTTGTTCCCTCTGGCCCCCCCTGAGCCCCCTTACTAATGTTTAATTCCTGCCGTTCCCTCTCGTTCATATCCCTCCTTCCTTGCCCCTAATCCCCCCCCTTCTCGGAGTGACTCCTTCTCTGATCCTTGCTGCCTACACCCACCCCGTCTCTCCTTCCTAGACAATTCAAAAAAACTCCTTTTCTTCCATTTTTCCGCCACCTGCCCGATACCCCCCTCTACTTCTCTCTTGTCCTGTTCCGTTCCACTTTACGTCTTTAGGCCCCCCTGCCTCCTCCTTAATTTTTTCCCTTTTGCTTCTACTTCTCAGTTCTCCCCTTTTACCCCTGGCTTTAGAACCTCATTGAGTTACCTTCTTTTACATTTAGTTGAACCCCCCTTCGTTCCCCTCCTACCATAGTGGTCCCCTGGATCATGTTCTATTGGGAGCAAACCCCCCGGTCCTGAAAATGCAGTCTCTGCACTATGGCCACCTTCCTCGTTTTTCGCCCACTCGTCTTTTTTTTCAAGCCCCTCCCCCTTTTTGTTTCATTCTTAAACCAGCAGGTCCGATCCTTTTATTTACGACATAGCCCCTGTACTTCCCCCCTTACCGCGGGTCCACTCTCTATACCCTTTTCCACTGGCAGGTTTGTGCGCGGCGGAAGTTTTTTCTTGCTTCCTTTCAACCCCTGCCCCCCACTTTTCCGTAATAGTGACCCCCTTTCCTGCCTAAGTAGTGTTTTTGCTCCATAATTAACGTAATTTCAATACCTTTGCCGATTTTCTTTCTCTATTATTACCACACTGCCAAGGCGCTGACCCTCGCATTATGGTGAAACGGTCTGGGTTCCACCTGGTCATTGAGGGTTCGTTTTTTGACTTTTTACCTTCTACTTTTAGGGCCGCTTTTCCTTCGTGCTTCAAGTTTCCTTTTATTGTTAGGTTTGGTTTGGCTGAACGGTCAGTCTTCCCTTCCCCACACATAACGCGCATGATGCATTCCTTACACCCAGGCTCCGCGTTTGCGCAAATGGATTTTTGATTTTTTTTACCCCCCCCCCCAAATCCTTTTTTTTCCTATCTAAAACATCATACGTTTTTGTTTCCACACTTATTCGCATAATTTATCCCCCCTAAGTACTCTCCAAATTGGTAATCTCCTTCTTTTTTTCTCTCCTCCCATCTTCACATCTTTTTGTAGTATTAAGTTCCTCCCCCTTCCCACCCAACCAAAACAACGAAGCACTTTTTCTCCTCATGATTTCCGTCCTCCCTTTTCTATTGGCCCTATATATTGATAATAAGACGTATCCCTTCCAGACTACACTTTCTCTACTCCACTCACCCGGTCGTGATATTTCCCTTTGAAGACCGATACCCTGTTTTTGGATGACGACGCTTCTTTTCCTCCAGTCTTCAAGTACCCAATCTCATTGAAAAGTGCGCTCTCTGTCCTTTTTTTTCCCAGCTGGTTTTTCCCAACCTCTTTTTCCATATAGGTCCCACCCCTTCCCGCCCCTTCTTATCACTCAGACAATCCATTTCTCCCGTTCCTTTTTGATACCATGAGTACCACAGTTTCTTAAGTAACTTCCCCCCTCTGTCTTTTGTCACTTCTTTCCCCTGTTCAATGTTCTTGTTTACATTTCCCTGCCCCCCGTAGTGTCTCCCACTCCCCCCCGGTTTCCCCCAACGCTTCGTCTCTGCTATGGAGTACTTTGATTCATCACGGGCACCTTATTTCCCCCCTCCCTCGTTCCCCCCCCCCTCTCTTTTTCTCTTTTTCCATCCGCCGTTTGGTGATCGTGAGTCTCTTTCGTCAATCCACCTCTTTTTTTTGCCCTTTTTTTTCAACCTTGTTCCCGTTCCTTTCAAGTAAAAGCCCCTCAGAGCCTCTCGTTGATGCCTCATTTTGCATTCCCTATGTTTTCTTCGTTTTTCCTCTTCCCCTTTTTCCCCTCTTTACTTTCCCTCCTGCTTTTCCCTTTTGACCGGTAGAAGGACCTTCTCCAAGCGCCATCTTGCCTCATTCTTCTGTTTGTACCTTCTCCTTTCCTTAATCATGTTCCCCCTTTTTCGTGGTGAAAAAGATCAAAAACAGTGTTTCCCTGTTCACATGGCCAATTCCTGTGTTCCCCAAAGATTTTTTCTTTGAATTTCTTCCATCCCAAAGGAACGTTTTCCCAACTCCGTACTACGACCGCGTAACGTGGCATTCTCTTCCTCCCTTCAGCCTTTTTCGGTTTTCCAAACTTTCCGTCACGGTTCTTCTCCTCCTGATCAGCAGTGCAATTCTCATTGTCCTTTGCCCCCTTTCTGTTGTTGTTTTTGGTGAGTGGCTTACCTTTTCCCAGATCCAACTTCGTGACTGGTATTACTTTCCTCTTCTTTTTTCCAAACCTGTCCTTTTTCCTTCACAGCGGGAAGAAATGAGTTCCCCTTGGTGTACCTTTTTTAAGTTACTTCCCTCTATCTTTCTAGGCGGGCTTCCCTTATAACCCCCCTCGTATTGTATTTTTCCCATCCTCGCCAGGGTGGGGGCACTTTATCCCTGTCACCTTGTGGGTAACCTCGTCCCCCCCCCCTCCCTTCCCTTTCTTCTTTATTGGTAAGTAACTCCCTCCATTTTGCACACCCTCTTAAACTGGATGCCTCGCCTTTCTTATTTCAACTCCCTCTCGGTATCCTTTAACGAAGTTCAACATATCCCACGTTCACCTCATTTGTTTTCCTTCCTACTTTTCCCCCCTTTCCAACTTTAGATTTTTCCAAGAGGGCTGTCCCGAGTTACCATCCCCTTGGGTAGGCCGAACTAGTTCTTCGGCCTACCCCCCGCACTAACCCCTCCCCTGACAAGCGTTTCCTTCCTTCTTTGCCTGGGAGTGAACCTTCCCCATAAGAACTACTTTTTCCCCCCCGCCGCGCCCAGTTTTCAATTTCTCCACCTATATACCCCCCCACCTCCGTCACACCCGCTTTCGCTGAACTGGCCTTGTTTCCCCCGTTCTTTTGGTCCTGACCTGATAAGTGCCCTTCACCCACCAAGGGTTATTTTCCTTTTTCCCTTGCCAGATTGTTGAGTCCCCTCTAGTTTGCTTGACAGCTATCCCTTCACTTTTCTCCCCCTCCCCTCCTAAGAATGGGGCCTTTTCCTTTCCTTATGTTTTTTCCCCACGCTCTCCAATATTTAGGCCCATTTGTGTGGTTGGGGCTAAGTCGTCTTTACACTTCCGGGATGTTTTAACTGTTGTCCCTTGACCCTTTCCCTTTAGCCCTCCCCCTTTCCCCCAGATTATTTAACTCCCTTTTTTCTGCTTGTGTGCCAGTCAACTACCTCTAATGTGAGGCCGTTGAACAGTCCTTTCACTTGGTAGTTCGCCCCCCCCCCCCTTGTCTATGACGACTTCTCCCTCCTCTTCCAACGCGTTTTGCTCCTTTTTCACCCGCGGTCTCCCTTTCTCCTTTTGGGCAAAGATTTCAGCCCGGTAGTCGCTACTCAGTATACTTTCGCTCAGTGGTTGCAACCCGCTTCTTAAACGGAATGCCTGTTTGTGGTCAGTGAAACATCCCCGTTCTTTCTTTACCTCCCCGGGCTTTCTATATTCCCCGCAAAAGTGTCTCTTCCCTCCTATTTACCTCTTCTTGTCTCTTAGCCCCCTCTCCAACGGTACAGAGTTTACTTCGCCTCTGTTTCTATCATTTTCTGAACCTCCCCTCCTTTCCCGACCCCAATCGCTTCTTCTTTCCTCGTTATGTAAAACCGTGTAGCTTTCTTTTTTGTCCCTTTCTTACACTGCCCTACTCTTTATCCCACTTTTTGGCAGTCCCTGACTCCCTGTTAACTCTCTTCTGCCCGACTCCTTGGCCATCCCCTCTTTCCTTTGACCACAGCCTCTTTTTTTGCGACGGCGTCCTGAACCTGACAATGTATTAACTGATAGTTTCTTTGGGGGGGTCTTTGCTGCTTTACATCTAGACAAACTTTTCCCCTAGCAAGCCCTCCCCCTACCCCTCTTCATCCGTCTTTCTTTTCAATTCTCGTTTCTTTTTCTTTTCTATATCATTATTCACTTATGTTAATCAGCGCACCCGGTTCAGCTCAAACTCTCCAAAATTTCTTTTTGCCTTCTTTTCACCGCCAACTTGTGCCCCGTTTGTTTTAGGCCCCCACTTCCCTCCTCTTTTTTTCATCTTGACCTTGACTTTGGTGGATTCAAACTCCTCCGCCCTGGTTTGACCTACGAATTCTCCTAAATTGGGTTCCCATCAGTAACGTGCACCCTCCGTCCTATCCCTTCCTTACATTTATTTTGGTTACTCCCCTCTCTCTGATTTTCCCACGCATCACTCATGCAATGAATCTCCACGGGGATGTTATGGATAGAGTCCCCTCCCGGAGTGTCCATATAATCCCATGTTTCATCCTCCCCCTCGGTTTAACTCTTTCTCCTCCCTTTTTGTTAGTCTTTATTACCTATTTTCATGTTCCTTTTTTCTCTTATAGGGAACACATCCACTTACCTTGCTCTCTTCTCCCATACGATTTCATCCCTCGCCTCGTAAGCCCAACTTTCCTCTTTCATGTTGTAACCCTCTTCCTTCCCCCGTGACCCAGCTGGTCCCCTTTTCCTCTTTTAGGATTTTTCCGCTTTTTAGTGTCCTTCCCCCTGACTATCTAACTCTACCTTCATTGTTCATTCCCACCCCATCTTATCTGATCCTCCTCTGTACTTTGTGACCTCCGCACACCGGTTCCAGGGAGGTTCGCATCCACATAGGTTTCCTCCGTTTTTCCTAGGTGGAGTTCATTCCTTTCTCTCTCCCAGCCACTCCCCCTATTTCTCCTCAATTCTCCCCTACCCATTTTTTCCCTCTTCGGGTGGAGTTCATTGCTGGACTCCAAGAAGCTTCTCCCATCATCCCATCCCCCCCTTCTTGCTCAAAAACCTGCATAGTACCTCTGGATGGTTTTTTCTCCGCTTACCGCCACCACCCACCCCCCCTCTTGAGTTCACCTTTCCGATACTGATTGCCCCCCCTTCGCCGTATTCTCCCTCCTGGTTATTTTTCTTCCCCACCTTTTTGTGCGCGGGTAAAGGAGCTGGTCGAACGCTTCCCCTGTTTTCCATCCGTTTGTGAGGAGAATCTCAGGTCCGCTGCGTTGTTTTTTTCTTTTACTTCGATCCCTCATTTCCCCTATGGTATCCCGTTGTCGATTTCTTTCCCCCCCCGAGAAATCTTCCTTCCCAGTCAGTGATGTTGATTCTTATTCTCTAGCACTCGTGAGTAATCTCCCCCCTTACCGCCCACTCCCTATCTGCCCCCACCGCAACTGCTTTCCCCCTCCCCCTTGAAATTTTTTCCCTTCTCCCTCAATCCTTACGCTACATTTTTTTCATCGCTTCACCGTCGCCCATCCCCTTAACTTTCTCCCCCACCGTAAAGGAGCTTTTTTGTTTACCTTCGTGTTTTTTTGCTGTTCATACTCCACCGCTTCCTCTATAGACAAGTTCCGTCCTTGAAATGGCGTCCTCCTCCTGCCTTTTCTCCTCTTCTCTGTGCACTGCCCCTTCCTTTTTAATTTGCGATGTCAAATTTTCCCCTTGTCAGGTTATTATACATTTCTGTCCGCATATGTGTGTACTTTGTCTTCTTTCAGGGACCTCCCTCATCCCACATATCTGCTTTTCTCTTTTTTTTCCCGGTTCCTTTTCTCCTTCCTTTCTGGTTAGGACCCCCTTTTTCCGATGCCGTCTGTTCTCCTTTCCCTGCACCACACTGTCCCTCATCCCCCCGGTTTCGCCGCCCTCTTCATCTTTTCTTTCCCGTTATTTTTTTTTTTTCTAGCTTCCCTTTCTTTAGGATACTTCGGATTAACTCCTCTTTAAAACATTTCGTTCCCGCTGCGGTACCTAAGCATAACACGCTTGGTTCCTTGTGCTCTCCCTTTCTTTTCTTTTCAGTAAGCCCCTGCCAAGTCACAGGATCGTTCCCCCTCTGTTTATCGGTCGTTTCCATACCTCTCATTCTTGAGCATTTCCCCCCACTTACTCCTTGACGCTTTTGCTCCTTCATTTCCCAACATTTCCCCATCTAATTGATTGTCAAGCGATTACCACCATTCTGCCCGTCTCGGTTGCGGTGTTCCCCCTTTAAGTTTTTTTCTTGGAAGTTGATAATTCTCTGAACCCCGTCGCCCTTCGGTTTTTGGGCCCTAAAACGTTAAGTTATCCCACCAAGCGCATTTTGATGGTCTTTTTCCCCCCCCACTTACTTTTTTTTCTTTGAGCTTCATTGATGGGGTTGTTTTTTTTATCCCCCCCCCCCAAACTCGCTTTTTTGCCATATATTTTCTGATTTTGCCTCTCAAGATAGGTTTTCCCTTTTTTACCAGTCTTAGTACTATTCTAATTAATTCTCGCCCCCCCCCTTTAACTCGAAGATTTTCTGCAGACACTCAATCGGTGATCTGTCCTTTTCATCCCCACTCCCCACCCCCTTCCCCCCGAACAGCAAGAAATTTTTTAAGTTTTAATAAATTTCCGTTAGTCCTTTATTCTGATACTGTGATTTTCCTTTTCTTCAAAGACCGTTTTTTTTTGACCCTTTTCGAACGCTCACTGCCCCCCTTTTTCGGCTGTTTTTTCTTCTGACTTTTGTAAGACCCCCCCACTATCCCTGTTTTTATGCCAGACTTTTCGTCAACGCCGTAGTAGATTTATCACTTCGGGCCCATTGGTTGCGATTGGTTTTTCCCTTTGTTTTTACTCATCCACATCTATTTTCCACAATGGGGACACCATATGACTGAAATTCTCTTCCGATACATCCAATTGCCTAACTTTTCTTCCAAGGGGACTCTGGCTACCCGCTCTTCCACTTTTCGGCTAGCATTCAACCTCTCCCCCATCGTCTTTGGACAACTTTTTCCAGACAAGACAAATGGTTATTTGTCTTTCTTGCCCGAGGTACGTCAACCCTTAAAAAGATTCTCAATCAGTGTTGTGAATTTCCTGGTTTTTTCCCTTTTGACGAATAAAGTGTACTTTTTCTCCCCCCAAAGTTTTTTTTTTTGATCCACCCCAAGTTTTCTTCTCCCTTTTTTCATTCCTCCGGTTGTGTGGTTTATTCTCGCTTCTTTTTCCCTCTATTTTTCAAACTTTTTTTCCTTTTTGTTATTTGAAATATTTTTAAAGTCATATACCGATGCTCGGGTCTACGATGTAACATTCTTCACCCCGTGTTAGTGAATCCGGCCCCCTTTTGCCTTTCCAATTTTTCCATAACATTAATCTTTTACTCTGGTTCAAAGCATTTTGCTTTCCGCAGTCCTTTTGGACGCCTTTTCTCCCTTCTGTGGCCTCTTGTCCCTTTTTCTCTTTTTTCCCCCCTTAATTAAGAAGTTAGTTCATTTTCCATGACCTTATAGTGTTTTCTTCCCTTTAACCAAGTCCACCCCCCCCCCCCATTCAAAAGACGTCTCCCCCCATTTGTTCCCCCTCAGACGACTACTTCTTTCCCCGGGTCTCCCCCACGCCCCCACCTCCTGTCGGCTTTGTTTGCACCCAAAGGGAAAGGCCAAAGTTCCCCTGCGTCCCCGGTTTGCAGTGCTCTGTACAGGAAGTTAACCCCTTACATCCCGAGTTTTGATTCGAAAAGCTATTCCGGCTTTCCTTTCCACGGTCTTTTTTAGTAAAGCTCCCCTGGTTTCCCGTTTGAGTTTTGTTGGATATTGGCGTGATTTCCCTTTTCCTCAGATCCAATTTGCTTCCCCCTATTATATTTCTTCCCCCTTTTTGAGCATTCAATTCAGCTTTTTGGTTTTCTTGAGGCGTACTGGTGAACCCCCCAAGTGTTCACTCCCTACTCTGATTCTTTCTTTTTCCCCTTGGTACACCGTTCCTCCTTGTTTCCCATCCATATACGACTGCTGTTTCTCCCACTTGAGGGACATTCCTTTGTCAATGCCTCCCAAGCGGCGTATTTTGTCCCTCCTGCACTGACTTTTTCACCCCCCACAAAGACCCAGACACAAGTTTTGGAAAAGATTGTACCTTATCCCTGCCTCCGGCGCCATCCCCGACTTCCCCCCAGAAGTTTCCCCCGTACCCCTCCAACGGGTGTTCCACCTTGTGGTGTCTCTACGCCCCTACAAGAGGATTTTCCCCAGCCCCCCTCGATAGGGTGTTCCTCTGAGAGTTTTTCCCAGGCCGTAACGGGGTTGCGAGGTCCCCTTGTGGTGTTTTTTTTGTTGTCTTTTTTTTTTTTTTTTTTTCCGCGCGTTATCTTCCTTTCCCGAGAAAACCCCCCTTTCTTTTTTTTTCGGTGTCCCCCTACCCGGTGTCCTATGTGAGTTTTTTCCCCGTTTATGACCCCTCCTTTCCTTTCCTTAAGAGCCCTGAACAGTTTTTTTTTAACTTTCCTAGGTCCAAGTTTGCGGCTTTACTGTGTCCCTTTTTTTTCATTTAACCGTATCTTGTAATCTCCTTCTCTTCTTTGCTTCTTTTTCGCCCTCCCCACAATTTTATCCGGTTTGCCAGACCCCATTGACCCTTTTTTCCTCGGAGACACCTCTGACTCCTTTTTTGCTAGTTTGTTCATTTTTTTCCCCCCCCCCCCCTTTTTAGGACGCGCCGAAGTTTTTTTTTGCGAGGATTTGACCACTTTTTTCCCAACGACTGCCACTCACGTATGTGGGGTGGTTTACACTGTAAACGGAAATCCCCCCTTTCCCTCTGTGGGCTGCATCCTTTCTTTCCCCAGTTTGAAGGCCCTTACATTAGACCATCCCCACTTGAAAAAGCTTCTTAATATTGCCAGCTGCAGGTTGCTTTCAAGGCCTTTTGCTTTCCCCCATGTCAGTGTTGATGTTCCTTCCACCTTCCCTGTTTGTTTTTGTTTTTGCGTCTGACCTCCGTTCGCGGACCCGTCCATCTTGTGGTGCGAATTTTGCCCCACCTCCCTTCCTCCCTCGCTTCAATTTTGGCGCACCCCTCTTTCCGTCTTCACTCCCCCTCTCTTCTGACTGCCAATATGTGTTTTTCTTTTTTTTTCCCCCAGGAGCTCTTGACAGTTCTTGAGCGGCTTCCCTTTTTGCTTGGGCGCTTGGAACCCATTTGTTTTTAGTTTTTTGCGTTACCGCACCTTGTTTCTTTCGCTTTTTTCTAGTTTTTTTTTTCTTGATAGAATACGCGCCCCTTCACCTGTATTTGTCTTCCTCGGTTCCTCCTCGCCAACTCTTTCCCCCTTTGATCTGCTCAGGTGTACCGCTTTCCCCTTGACCCAAATCCCGACTCCGACGCGCTTACCCCCCGCTTCTGAAACCGGGTGGAGCGTTGTGTTTTTTTTCCCCCCCCTTCCCTTACTTTCCTTTTCCCTTTTCAGCACTCCAAATTTTGGCAGCACCTTTCCCTGGAACCTGCTGGCTTGACCTTTTTTTCCGAGCTTTGCCATCACGCGATGTTCTTTTCCCTCCCCTTTGTTTGTATCGGAAGGCGGGCATAAAACTGCTCTTTTTTGGTGTTTATCCTCCTATTTTTGGGGGTATTTATGAGAGAAGCTTCTAAAGGCCTTTTCCTTTTCAGCCAAGGACCACCCTTTTCCTCTCCGGGGTGGTACTATCGCGCTATTTCCTTTTGTATTATCTCCTTATTCCCTACTTCCACCCCCCGGCTCAAGTACTTTTTTAATACCCTCTGACCCAACCGCTTCGTGTGGCCTGGAACCCTCTCCCCCAGTCCCTTCTTCGTATGCACACATTTCTTCATCTGCTTCCTTGCCCTTGTCTCGAACATTTGATGGTCCCCTATTGGCTACTCGTCCACTTTCTTCGTTATCCCTCCCATTACCAGCACACTAAATTTTTTTCCCTATCCCTCCTTTAACTATAGCGTTACCTGATACGTTTCCTGTTCACCAAGAAGGACTTTCATTTTTTACAGCTGATACAGGCGGCCCTTTTTTGGTCCACGCTGTGAGCGATCGCAACCGTCAGTTTTACGTTCATGTCTCCCCTCCCCAAATATGGAAATAATTTTTCTTCCCTCCCCCCTTTATATCCTCTTTCGCTCCTCCTCTTTTTTGTTGTTTCTTATCCCGAGTTTCCTAGTTGATTTTTACATTTTTATCGGACCCCCATCGCCCCACATGACAGGTTCCCCTCCTAGATTTTATCTGACGCATGTAGCTGCTGTAACCCAACCCCTTTTCCCTTTTTTTTTGTCGTTTGTAACCCCCCTTTCCCTTTTTCCTTACGACGATAAGGTAAGAGTTATATTTTGCTTTACTTGCTGTTCTACCGCTTTTTTCCCTTGACGATTTCAATGCCTTTGCTCTTATGGTAATTCAACATATAATCCTTCTCGGCGTGCCCGCGATCCTTTGTGCCCTCCGAAAACAGCTGTTTTTGGCTTTTGATTTTTGCCACACCCCTACGGTTCTATTTTTCCGCCCCCCCAACACACTAGAACCCGTTGCGGTTCTTCCCTATCGGAATAATGAGAAACTACTCAATCGATAATTTCTACCCCCCACTGGATTACCTGATTAGGTGTGCTGTACTTTTTTACTTTTTTTTCGCTTCTAAATCTCCCTACCCCCCCCCCCCCCTCTCTTTACATAAACCACCTCTCCGTCCCTTTTGACATTTAGCCGCCTAGCGTGCTTCAGTTGTCCTTCCTATCTCGTGACCTTCGTCCCCGTATTCGCAGTTTGCCCGTTCCGTTGCTTCCCACTTTCCGGATACGGTGAGCGAGTTTTCCCTTCTTTTTTTTAACGCGTAAACACCCATCCCTTTGTCCACGGGACATTCGGTAAGGATTCTCGAGTCCTTGGATGCATTTCTGACAGCTCTGATCTTTGTCGGGTGTGCCCCTTTTGGTTTTCCCCCCCCCCCGGAGGATGTACAGACTTCCTCCCCCCTCCTACACCCCCCCCCCCCTTTCTTTTTCTTTTATGTTTAATAGCACGCGTGCTTCTAGACCCCTATCCTCAATTTTTTGTTATCACTAATGATCCATCTGACAACCCTACTTCAATTTTATGTCCCCTTTTTTCCAATATGCTCCCCCCTCCTCTTCAGTTATCATGCTTTCCGTAGTTTGCTTTTTTAAAGTTTGCAAAATTTCATATGAGAGAGTTGAAATTCGCCCCTTTTCGCCAGCCGTTTATACCGTTCCCCTTTCCGCTACCAGTACTGATTTTTACAGGACCGTTCCCTGTCCTTTTCCTTTTCTACTCCGTTGAACGGCACCCCCCTTTCCAGGTAAATAATAATCTTTATGGATGTCTAAATCCCGTAAGGTTCAGTCCCCCATTTACTACCTTCTGTATTTTCTTCCCCCTCTCCGTCTGGGTCCTTTGCCTTTTACATTTTTTTTTTCCCCCCCCCGATACACATCCCACTGTTCCTAGAGGGCTCTGTGGTAAACCAGCTTCCTTGTAGACTCTCTTTTTTCCCCCCCCAAAATTTGAGATCTGGCGATTTTCGCGTTCCAAGCAAACTATGCCCAAATCCTTTCCCCTCTTGGGTTCGTCGAACAATACTCATCTGGGGTCTTTTCCAAGCCACTTGTGGGTTATCGGCCCACTTTAAGTATTCGGCTCACCAAAGAATAGACGGTTGGCCCCCCCCGTCAATTTCATAGTTCTTTTCAAAGCCGCTATAGGTAGCCCAGTTTCCCCCAGTTTTTCAGTTGAGGCGGCAAGTTATTATGCCCTTGTCTGGCATCCCTGGCATCTTTCCAACAATTTATAGTTAACATTTTGTGTAAATTGGATAGTCGTACGTACACGCCATTATTTTCGTTAATTGCATCACTTTATCGCTTCCTTTTTCGTCTTTTCCACAGACAGCGCTTTATTGTGGCCACCGTGCCCTTTCCCCTCGGGTATGATTTTTGCCCACAGGGCCCCGGTTTCTTTGTGCCTCTTTTCTACAGTTGTCGCGTAGGGTTTCCTTCAGGCTTCCCGCCCCGTTTCGGTTATTTTTGGGGCGAAAATCTACCACGACCCCTACGCCGAATTGAGGGAGTTGCTATAAGCCAATTCAGATACTGTTTCTTTTTCCCCCTCTCGACTTGGATGAGGTGTCATCCCCACCCCGCTTACTTTTTCAGTCCTCATCCTCCTCGCGTAAATATATAATGTTTACTTTGGTCCTTACAAGTTTCCCCACTTATTTCTTCCCTTCCCCCCTCTTTATCTCTTTCTCCCTTTTTTTGTAGAGTATTCTAGCACGAAATCGTTTTCGCTTTTTCCTTTCCTCACCACCCCAACACCACAACCGGTCGCCTCCTCTTACGCTTCCTTAATTGTAGTATGGCCCCTTTTTCCCTTCCCCTTTAATCAGCTCGTAGGAGTTCCTCCCTGGCCCCCCCCTCTGCCGTTCTAACCTGCGCACTCCCCCCCCTGGTGACGGGTGTTCCCTTTGCCCGTAGGCTTTCTACCGGTGGGTATGCGATATACGCTTTTTCTGTCACCGCCGTAGCCCGCTTCCTTTCACCCAAATTTTTCGGTATGGTTCTCTTTGTGTCCTTGTTTACCCCGCTGGTTTCAAGACAACATTATCTTGTCACAATCGGGGCCTTTTCAACTACTTTTTAGCACTTCAAACACCCCCCATCATCTTATCAAGTCCCCACCCTAGGGAGCTTGGATCCATGTCCTATAACCTTTTTTATGCTAGCTGGCCCCACCATCGTCTTTTGACTTCATTGACCTGTTTATGCGTGGTTTTGCAACCTGTCCCCCATGTAGGCGGGGCCCCTAACACACGGTTTTTTCTCTCACGAAGGGCGAATAGTAACCCCGATTTTTTTACCTCTTTTCTCTTGACTCATCAACGGGTCAGTTCCTTTCAAAAAAGGTTCTCCCCCCCTAGTCCCCCTCCCTTGACCTTCCTCAGTTGTTGTTCTCGCTTGTGGATCACCCCCGGTGGCGTTTTTCAACTCAATTTTTGATGACTTCAACGTCACTCCGTTTCTTTTCTTTCCAGGGCGACCTTCGTGAGGTAGAACTTGTTCGTGCCCAGACTACTGTCGTCTTTGGCCCAAACGCCTTAATCCGGTGACGCCCGTGGTTTCAAGCATGTTTTTCCTGTTGCACGGTCGCGGTATGGTATCACTTGGCTAAGTGATCAGGTCTAGGTTTTTAACTGCTTCTTCTTCTCCCTTGAGGGTTGCCCCCGATTTTTCCCAGACGTGTTTTCTGAACCAAATTGTTCCAAATGTCACCAGGTGTTCACGAAGGCGCATTTTGTTACTTCCAAAGTACGTTTCTTCCCCCAGGCGTTCATCGCTCCGTTTTTTTGTCTGACAAGGATTACACAGCCGCCAACGTTGGCCTTTTCTATCCGGCAGAAGTTTTTGAGGGAAAATCGAATGGTGATGACTTTCTATCCGCTCACGGGTACATCTTCCCTTTACTTTCCCTTAGAAGAGGCTCCTTTTTTGGGTTTCCTTTTGGATATTTTGTTCTTCTTCATTACGCACTCCAAACGATTTTTTCTGTGTCATGTATTAGATTATGCTTCCTTTGTCCGATCCTTTCCGTAAAGATAGGGGACGGGCTCCCCCTTTTCCAGTTGGGTAGACCACTTCCTTTTTTCCCCTAACTATATATTTAGAGGCGTGGATTTTTCTAACAGGGCTTAAAACGTAAATCTTTATTTTCGCACTAATCCCCTCATCGAGCGCAAGCCTTCCTTTTTTTTTTCCCCCCAAAGCTATTGTCCTTTTTCTTGGTATGTGTTCCTTCCATCCAACAACGTTTTCGCCAACCCGAACCCTCACTGGCCTACTGCCCGACTGGAAGCCCCCCCTTTTCCCTACGCCTCCAGAAACTTTGAATCACGATCCCTCTCAAAACGGCGGCCTTATTTTGCCCCTAAGGCGAGGACACCTCCTTTGTAGACCCTTCGCGCGTCTCTTTCATTTTATGACAGTGTAACCTCGTCTATTTAGACGTGGACTCGGGCTCCCTTTATGACCCCCCCCCCCTCAGGGTTTATGGGACGATAACTGTGTCATATGGCTTGCCCCTTTCTGAAAAAGCCGCCCCTCTTCCGTCTTTCCTCCCCATGAAACCCTGCGTTTCTGGGTTAGCTTAGGTTACAGTCCTTTCTTCCGCGATGTTGGTTAACCGTCTCTTCGTTTTTTGTCCATCTAGTCTGATGATTAAGTGCCCCCCCCCTTTTTGTACTTGCTTCCTCCTTTTCTGATTTGTTCGCGGTTCCAAAATTTCTGACAGGTGTTCATTAGTTTGATTTCCCCCGCACGCCTTCACTCCCACTATTGCTCCTGAGAGGCGACATACGGTTCCTTTCAAGCAATCATTTTTCCTTTTCTTTTTTGGGTCCCTTCATGTACACGGGAAAGTCCCACTATGTGGATGCCCCTCAGAATGTCCCATGTTTCCCCCTACCCGTGAATATCCTCCCCCCCCTCCCCTATGATTTTCAATAAGTACCGTGAAGCCCTCTCTGTCCATCCCCCTCTCGATACATTTTCAAGTGGCCGCCGTGGCAACCCGTCTATGTAGCGGAATTTTTTTTTTTCTTATTGTTCGGTATTTTTTTCTTTATCGTAGATGCCGTCACGATTGTTGCACAGCGAAGCTCCCTTGCGCCCAAAGAATTCCCTGCTACAACGCGAAAAGCATTATTGATGACGGTAGAGCGTTTGAGAGACCCTTTTTCAACCCGACATTTTCTTACCCTTCTTCCCCTGGTTGACGTTGTGGGCAGATTTTTTTTGTCGTTAGCTTTTCTTGCGGTCCACGAGGAGCGTATATTTCTCTTAGAGCCTTCCTATCTTAATTAAGCGTCCAAAACTGTCTCCCCCTTCGGATGATGTGCCTTCCTTCCCTACTTTGGCCCATCGGCAGCTACTCTAGTCTTCCGACTATCACCACCAACCACATCACTAATACGACAAAGCCTTTTCCGCGTTCTGAACACGGTGGAGGTTGTTTTAAAGGCAATCCGACCCCCCCCCCTTTTTTTTCGTATTCAGTCAACTTTTTTCTTTTTCTCCTTGTGTGGCCCTCTTTTGCGTTGACTTTTTTTGCATCAGGCTGGATTATTGCCCCTCTGTTTGTTAGTTTTTTTTAAGGCGGCGAAATGTCGTTTCCTTAGACCGGGTTTTTATGCGCCCCCCGGTATTTGATGATTTATCCTGCCCCAACGCCTTGAAAAGTCATCCCAGGAATATCCTCCCCATGTTATTGGGTCTTTTTCCAGATGATAGTTCCTTTTTCCTTGGCCCTATTCATTAGAGTTAACTGATCACCTGTTTTCCTTATCGCGGACCAACTTTGCTTGAAACCTTTTCTGGGGCCTGTCGAGCCCGCCCGTGACCGGAAAACCGCTGTTTTAGGCCCCCTGGTCAATCTTGCTCTTTTCCTTTTTTTTCTTAACGTAAGCCCGCGGTGTTTTCTTGGCCCCTTTTTCTTTCCCCGCATTGAACGCACCAACACCGGTAATCCGCTTACTATCGCTTTTTCTGCTCACGCTTCGAGATATTACAGTCCGACACATTTTTCTTCAAGGGATGCATAGGTATGTTCTCCTTTTGAGAGTCCCATTTTTACGTTCCCCGTTCCCCTCTCCTTTTTTTTTTGAAAAATCACGCTTAC
>Ga0179591_1260981_pt1 | contig 19108 bp, 22 predicted proteins | sample CZOMad2_1_08_16f_FD_182891 | JGI IMG/M metagenome (GOLD analysis project Ga0179591, IMG submission 182891) | Vadose zone soil fungal communities from Angelo Coast Range Reserve, California, USA - CZOMad2_1_08_16fungal (PacBio error correction) | ecosystem: Environmental > Terrestrial > Soil >... | reverse complement strand
CTTTTCACGTTGTCAGATTTGTCCCCTTTTTTTCCTTGCTTCTCACAATTCGAGGGGACGTTTACAACGCCTGCTTTTTTTTAAGCCCTACGGTGTACGCCTTGCGACGTTGGACTTTTCATCCGTTTGACCCCCCCTTCGGCTTTTGATGACCCGACGCCCATTTCCCTTTTTCCCCTGGCTTCTATGGTTCTCTTCCCCTGTTTTTTCTCGGGTTTTCCCCGTGCTGCTTCCTGCCTCCCTTGCGTTTTCTCGTCGTCAGTTCGTATTATGGGACGTCGTGCCTCCCCCCCCCAGTAACCGTCGGTGCCTCCATTGACGCTTCGTCTCCTCCTTGCACGCACTTTTTCCTTCCTAGTTGAATATAACGCCCTCCTTCAACCGTCCGGTAGCGTTTTCCCCCCCCCTTTTGCGGACCTCCAGACACTTGGCGTCCGGTGGGGGCCGTTGCCTTTTTTTTTTTTTCTGGATTCTGGAACATTTCATTTTTCAGCGTTTTAGAAGTCCTGGGATAGTTCCCTTAGTCGCAAACTTTATTAGTTGTTGATTTAGTGTTTTGACGTCACTCGTTCGAGGCCTCCGTTGCTGGCTTGTGTTTTTTTTTTTTTTAGATTTTCTCGGTCCCCGACATTGAGTCACCCGTAAGTCCCCCCCCTTTTTTCAGTTTTTTTTGTTCATTTGCTCGCCAACGCTCCTGCCCCACTTTTTTTTTCCCTTTTTTTTTTGTCGTTCCCCCTCCTAAGTCTCAAATAGGATAGCAACCTTCTTTCCGTTTTTGGGTATGGGTAGCTTTGGGTTTTCTCGTCCTTCACGATAAGGTTTTCTTTCTGGCAGGTGACCAGGAGCCACTTTCTTTTGTCATTGTTTGTTTTTGTGTCTTTTCTACGGGGGCGTTCCGGTCTCTTCGTCCTTCGCCATCGTCCATTGTTTTTTTTTTCTGGTTGCCGTTTGCCAAAAACCTGTCCCCCGCTTTTCCCTACTCCCCCAGGTCGTCGGGTCACACCGAGGTGTGGCTCTGCGCCTTTGTTTGGTTTTTTTCTGAACGTTTTCCGTCCCCGGTCCTTGTGGCTAGTACCCCGGCCCCTCCTTTTCTTCCCCGGGATCGTTTTGCACAGGTGAGGGTTCCACCCCCAACCCCGACGACACAAGAAATGTCCCCCCACATTTTTTTTCACCGGAAAAATCCATGAGAGATCCAAAATGGACGGTGACTTTTTCCTTTCCGCTCTCCTTGAGACGTGGTTTTTTTTTCCAGCCAGGCCTGGATTTTAATAGTGCCCTTTTTGACCTTACTCGGGCTACGTCCGCCATATCTCTCTTTTCCTCCCCAGTAATTTTGTTATCATTTGGCGGTCGTAGGCTGAATTGTCCGTTCTTCGCGTTCAAACGATTTCCCTTTCGGGTTTCCTTTCTGTGGAACACGTCGCGGCTGCTGCGTTCTTGGAGAGCCTAAATTTCTTTTTGTCTCTACTGGTTGTTTTTAGGCGTTTTCACTTTCTTTTCTTTCGTCGGATTTGAACCCCCTTTTTCAACTTTCCCGTTTTCTTTGATCTGGATCCGTCGTGGCAGACGCCGTATAAATCGTCGATCTCCTCCCCCCCTGAACTTTTCCCACGCTTTTGCAACACACCCCCCTTGGCTGGGCTGTGTAGGTCTTACCCCCACTTTTTCCCTTTCGGTTGCAACTGCCGGGGACCTGGATCAGATTTTTTTGAGTTTTGAAGCAATTCGGAACCCCCTTTTTTCCGGGTTTTTTCAGGACGTTTTTGGGCAGCCAAAATCAGTGCGGGTCCACCCGTCTCCCCTGATTTTTTTTTTTCTTTAATTCGAGCGATAAAGATCCCCCCTTTTCCAAGTTTCACTTTTTTGGCGGGGGCGCGTATGGGCCGCGGCCTTTTTCCATCTCCCCGGTTTTTTTTTTTTGGGTCCCACCCCCTTCCCCTGGCCGTTTTCGATCCGGGTCCTTATCCTTCATCACAGGGTTTCTTGTTTTCCCATCCCGTGAATCCGATATCGGGACGCTCCCCTCCCAGGTTTTTGGCGGGAACGCCAGCGGGGATTTTCAGTTTTCTGCGCACCTTTTTTTACCGTGCTACGCTCCCTTGGACCTTATCGGCTGCCGTCGAGCGTTCCTTTTTTTTTTCCAGACTCCCCACGCGGGCACACGTTTCTTTACCGGTTTAAAAAACTCCCTTTCTTTTTAGTCCGCCTTTTGGGCAGGGGCGGAACTCGGTTGAGTTTGTTTGTTTCTTTTTTTCTATTTTGACTTTTTTGTAATCCTCTCGGTCGTCTTGGTCTTTCCCCACCCCCCCCTGTTCTCTCACCGAGGCACATACCGCCCCCCCCCGAAAGACATAACCCATGGTTTTTTCCGATTTGGTGAGTCCGATAGGGGCCTGCTGACCTTTCCCCCCCGTGAACTCAGAGTTCCTGGCTCATGTTTTCTAAGAAGATTGGTCGGATTTGAAAGTTAGGGTGACACTTTAGACCCTCCCCGAGGTTTTTTTCGGGCTTTTTGAACTGTTCCCAGCAGGTAGCTTTTTCCACCTTCCAAAATGGTCCAGGCCCCTTTTGTTCCTTAGGTTTTTTCTTTTTTTTGTTATCTTCCAGGCTTCACGTTTCCCGTGCTTTGATTTTTAGGGTGTTTCTGCCCGAGTCAAACCCTGCCTTTCGAATTCTTTTTTTTGTAGTTGATCGATCGTCGGGTTGCTTTCCGTTAAGTCATTTTTTTTTTTTTTTGATGTTTCAAGCTTACTCTTGTCTGCGGCGAGGCTGTTTGACCTCGATTTTTTTGTTTTTTTTTTTCGTTCTTCCGGGCCAGGTGTCCCTGAGGGCTTTTTTTTTTTTTTCGTTTTTTTCCCATTTTCCACAGGAGGGAGTTTCCCCTGTCCTTTCCCCCCTCTTAGATTTAAAAAAAAACTTTTCCTTTGCCATCCAAGAACTTTCCCGGTTTTGAAACGACGCTTGAGGAGGTTCTCCCCCCGGAGAAGGCTCCTCCCCCCATTTTTTTTTTTTTTCCTTTTTACACATTGCTGAAGGAGCATTGCTTTTTTTTTATTCGCCACGCTGCTGACTCGGAGAGATTAAAACCTTGGGCCCCCCTTTTTTTCGTCGTTGTGGGGCGCTTTTTAGCAGGGCGCCCCGTCCCCCTTTTTTCGGAGGAGAAGTGTTTTTTTTTTTTTCCTTGGTTTTGCACAGTTTCCCCCTTTCCCGCGGGTTCCTGCGTCTTTTTTCTTGTCAGGACGACACTTAGCCGTTTGTGAAGCCCCTCTACACGACTACCGCTGTGTTTTTTCCCAAACCGTTTTTAGAAGGGGGGGCGCAGGACTCCCCTCCTTTTTTTTTTTTTTATGCGAGGGAAATGGTACCCCCCTTTTTTTTTTGTTTTTCTTATTAATCCCCAGAAGGTTGACTATAGGGCGGATTTGGTTGCGGGGGGGGCCCGTAGTGTGGAGGTTTTTTGGTCGTTGTTGAGCTCTGCCCCTGTCTATTGCGTAGAGATTTTTGGGTAGGGGCCTATGTGGCCCCTCTTTGACTGCGGCACCCCCAGACGGTGGTCCAAGCTCCCCGCCCTAATTTTTTCCCCCTTTTTTTTTGTCTCCGAACCCCCGTGGTCGAGGGACCCTTTTGTTTTCTTGGTTTCACTAGCTTTCATTCACTCCGCCTCGTCACTTCCCACTCCCCCGTCACCCCACGTCTTTCACCAAGAGGAAGCCGCTTGTGCGTCTTTTTGACGTTTGAAATTGACCACACTCTCAGGGGGTTTGCTGCTCCGAGCCTCTGCCTGGCGAACGCCCCAATTTTTTTTGGGGAAATAATAGGGACCCTTTCCGAGATGTTGGGCACTTTTTGTTTTCGCAAGATCGTGGGGTGCAGGACGGCGTGGACGCCATCATGCCCTCCTTTTGCCCCAAGTTCTCCCAAAATGGCTCCCCTTTTTATTCTACCATGTCCGAGACGCCATAAGATTCACACTTTTACTGCCCCCCCTCTTACCAGACGTAGCTGTTGCTTCTTTTTCCTTCCCATTGGGGGGATTCGTCTGTCGCCCCCTCTCTGTGGGCTTACGTGAGTCTGTGCTCCCCCGTTTATGGTTAAGTTGTGCCGTCAAGAATGTGCCCCCCCCACCTTTTACAGTTCCAGCGCCAAAACCCAAAAAGGTATGGGAGGTTTTCCAAATGGATGTTTCAACCGGTGTCCCCCCACTGCCGGGACCCCCACGTTTCCCGGAAGGGAAAAGTCTTTCAGCGACGGCTAGTTGAAAACGTTCTTGCCCTCTCCTTTTGATGTTCGTGACGATCGGTCCGTTTTTTTCTCTCAGTGGTGCTGTTTGGGCGCGAAAGCATCGAGACCCGGCAAGTCTTTCCCTGTTTTTTTCCGGTACTCTTCTTCCTCTTTTCCTAATCCCTCTTTTTTTCATCCACGTCGGGAGTGATCTGGCCCGTGCTTTTTGGTTCTCCTCGCGGCGTCGGCGGGCCGCACACACTCGCGAACGAGCCCCCCCCTAATTTTTCGACCACATCCCAATTCCCCTTCGGGTTTTGGCTCTCGGGTGGACACTGTTCCTTTTCGTTTCGTTTTTCCGTCACAGTAGAGTCCGGTCGTTGGGGTTGGGGGGAGCTTTTCAAGGTTCTGTCTGTGTCCCTTTCAAAGGTCCGTTCCCACATGTTGTGCGGATTTTGCCCCCCGGCTCACATTATGAGAAACCCGGCCCGGCGACAGTTTTTTGACGTTTCCCCCCCCTTTTCCTTTTTTTCCTTTTGTCTACGTTGACCTTTCCCTCTTCAAAGCAAAAGTTTGGGACCCACTTTTTTTATGTTTGCTGCGTTTATTGTGGGGACTTTACGGGAGCATTCGGGGCTGATTATTTTTTTGACCGTGTCTAGCACCCGATGAGGGAGTCCCCCCATACATCGACCCACTTTCGCTGATCCCAGTTCGTGGTTTTTTTTATTTCAGGACGTTTCTTTCCTTGAACGTTCAGACAGGTTCTCAGCCTTTCTCTTTCCCCCCTTTTACGAAGGTCCCGCTCCCCGTTGCTTGTGGCGTATCCAGGGGGCTTTCAAGACCGTGTGTTGCATCGCTCTTTTCATGGACTCCTTTTTTCCCAGGTCTCTTTTTTTCTTTTTGATCTCGGCTCTTCCGTCTCAGTTAGGCCTTCGTTGGAAACCCTTTCTTTTATGGGTCCTGTCCCACGGGTTGTGATTGCCATCGTGCCCGCACACCCCTTTGCGTTCCTTGGTTCGCCCCTTTTGTCCAACGGTAGTGGTTTCACGAGGGTCCATCTAGATTGGGAATTTTTTTTTCTCAGATTACGCTCCTTCCCTGTTGGTCGAAACTCGTGCCCGTGCAGCGGCCTCTGGAGGGTGTCTTCCTTCTGGTCCTTTTTCTTCTTCTCGAAAAGTCAGGGAGGCAGGGTCCCCCCAGCCCCTCACGGTTTTCCGGGCGAGGGCCCCCCTACACCCCCGTACCGTTCGTTACCTTACACGCCGGCCTCTTTTGGACCCAGGCTGCCCACTGGCGACCACCCTCGGGAATTCTTTTGCCCGGGGTGAATCGTTTTCAGGCTTTTCTTTTCAGCTTGGGCTGCGGTCCTCCTCAGTCGGTTTGGTTCTATTTTTCGAAGCTTTTTTTGCCGTTGAGTTTTCTCTTTGTTGTTGGCTGGTCACCGAAAAGAGAAGCGTTTAGTTTTTGGTCGTTTTTTTCGAGATTAGCCGTGTTTTTTCATTTGATTTTTAGATCCCCGGAATTTGTCTTTTTCTCCTTACTGGAATATGACATTAACTTTTAGTCCGCACTTTTGGAACCTTCTCTTCGATAAGCTTTTAGAGTGAGTTGTTCATTTCCGTTACTGGCTGCCTGGCGCGTTCCCTCACTTTCAATTGGGGCCCCCCCCTCCCATGCGCCCGTGCCGTTCGGCTCAAGACATCTCTGATTTTTGGTCCCCTTTCTGTTTTTTTTTTTCCGTTTTAGTGCCTCAGGACCCCCCCCCCTTTTATAACCCGAGCCTCTGCAGGAAGATCCGCTACCTTCTTTTTCCCGCCGGTCACCCCACTATATTTTTTTTCTCGGTTTTCCGCCCATGTTTTTTTCTTCACTTTGTCCAACAGGCCTGCCGCGACCTTGTTCATCTGTGTCCGCTGTCTTACGGGTGGGTTGGCCACTTTTTCGCCTTTTTTTGCAGGGCCTTTTCTTTCCCCTCGGAACGGAGTTCCCCCTTTCCTTTTGAGTTATCGGTAGAGGTCTGGTTTCTATTTTCCTGAAGCCTCGCTCGCCCGGAGGTAGTCCTAATAGTTTTTTTTTTTTTTTTCCATACTGGGCCTTTTTTTCCCAGGTTGTATTCAGGTGAAGATCCCCCTTTGTTCTCCCCGTTGGCAAGATCCATAAGGTTGATCAACTCGCTCCCACCCCTTCCGTCTCCTTTCTTGCACAGCGTTAAATTTTTACACCGACCCCAGCAGCGCGGCTTTTTTGCTTTTCCCTCCCCTTCTGTTGACGCTGGATTTTAACTCCCCCCCGTGTCCACTTTTTTTTTTCGGCTCCCCTTTTTGTGCGGACTCCGATTTAGGGAAGTTGTAGTCTTTTCTTTTCTCCTGTCGACCGGTCCCCCCTTTCGAGGTCCGTTTTTTTTTTTTTTACCCGAGCCAGGGTATCTCCTCTTCAAGTACTAGAGATTGTTTTCCGGTCAGCCTTTAATTTTTTTCTTCTACTTCGCACGCGAGGGTTACCGTCCTCCTGCTTTACCTTAGCTTCGGGTCCCCGCGGATTCCGTCCCTTTTGCGACTTGGGGCGGTTTCTTCCTGTCTGATTTTGGGTTTTCTGGTTCACCCGGGCACGGGAGGTTTTTCATGGGCTTACTGGTTTACCGGCGTGAAAGAGTTTCAGTCCCTGTATGCGACCTACTTTTCCTGGTTTTTCCTTGTGTTTTTAAACCCGGGTTGCCGTTCGATACGAACGCATCCCATCCCGGTCCCTGGTTGTTTTTCCCTCGAGACTTTTTTTTTCTTGAATCGTAGTAAAGGGTAGGTGACCCCCTGGTCTTTACTTTTTCCGTCAGTTAGTAGGCCACGGCACGAACTCCTCCCCACTTACTGTTCCCCCAAACATACGACGCCCTCCAATGCCACCGGAAAAGACCCCTCAGAGGACCGCAACAAGTACTGTTTAAACGCCGGCAGTAGTGAGACTTTTTTGTCCTCCAAGCCTTCCATCTTTTCTTACCGTGACTCGCGACGCCGGGATCTCTTGGCTCCCCTCCATCGGTTCTGTTGGTTGGATAGTGGGCAAGATGGGCGCGTCCGCTTCCCCCTTTACCTTTTCAGATTCCCCCCCCCCTTCTTCCTGAACAGATTTCACTTTTCTTTGGGTTTGATTTGGGTGACACCCAAGTTTTTCTCATTTTTGGCGGGATCGTTCGGTCCACTTAGCGCGCTTGTTAAGCTCCTGTCCTGTCATTTTGTTGATCATTTCCCTGTTTTTCCCCTGTTTTTTTTGGGGAGGACCCTCACAACATGCCGAAGAGTCCTTGCTTGCACGACGTCGTGAAAGGCCGTGCCTTGGTATTTCTTGTTTTTTACCAGTATTCGGACCCAAACCAAACTCCGCGGCACCACCACCCAGCTTTCCTGATACCGTTTGGGTCGAACTGTCCCCGCTGTCTTTGGTTCCCGAACGTGGCGCGGGACTTGTTTTTCTTGTCTGAAAAATGAACCTGTTTTTGGCCACTTTTTTTGTTTTTGTCGCGCGGCTGTTGTCCGTGCAAAAACCGCCCCTCGGTTCCCTGGGTTTCTCACATGGCACCCGCGACGTGCTCACGTTAAAAAGCCCGCCCCCACCTTTTCTTTTCCCCCTTTGTATTGTCGCTAGGTGCTCACAGAGTCCCCACTTTTCATTGGAGTCATCCTTTCCCCCGCAAGTTCTTGATGGGCGCGCTGCTTTTTTTCCAAAGGGCTTGTTTTTGTCTAATTCGGTGGTGACAACTCTCCCCCCCCCTTGTTGTACGCTTAACCTTCCCCCCCCAGGGGTCTTGTTGAACCCAGTTACTTTCCTCCGTGAAGCCGTCGATTCCGTTTCTCGGACCGTGCACTGGGAGGGACCCTACCCTGTAGGTTGAGGTAGGTTTTTTCAACGTCCTCCACGCGATTTTTCTGGGCTGCGATTCCCTGTACTATCCGCAGTCTTCCTTCCTGGAAAGGTACAAGAATCACCCCGGTCCCCCCAACCCGGACTTTTTCCCCCCCTTCCCGACCAGTCGCCGACGCCCTGTCCTATATTGGAGGCCAGAAAAGCTTCCATCACGTGAAGTCTGGTTTTTGAAGCCTGAGGCGTAAGGGCGATTTTCCCTTTAATTCAAAGTCTTAGTCTCTAGGATCGTTCAGGGGGTAGTTTTAGTCTTTTTTGTCATTTTGAGCTCCCCAGACTTTTTCTTGACCGCCACAGTTTTTTGCGCTGTTTCTCCGACAGAACCCGACCCGGCCCCTGTGGGAGCGTCTTTATTTCTGATACCGTTCCCGCGACCGTATACCAGGAAGGACTTTCCGTATAGGCCTGTTCTACCGACGTCTTGGGCTGTTTTGGGCCCGAACTTCTTGTTCGACCCCACCGTGAAGAAAAGGAAACGTTGGATAGTACCTTTTTTTCAACGTCCATGCGCGGATGGGGAATTGAGGTGTGACCCTGGGTTTGACCCAGGTCGGAGGCATGTCCCTTTTGGACCCCCCCTCCCCATTCTGTTTTTTGGGTGAGCCCGTTTGAGTTCTTTTTGGGATCTTCTCCCCTTTGGGACACCTGGTCATATCGGCATGATTCAAGCTGGTACTGAGGAGTCGCAAACCCCCACTCAGTCAGCACATTTACAGGTGGTTCCTCTTCCCGGCTCTTTCTAGATAGTAGGTGGCGGGCGGTAAACGTCGGTCCCAGAAGTTCGTTGGTCCCCTAATTTTTCTCAAAATTTCGGTATCGGGCGCCCTCCCCTCTCTGGCATTGTAGCCTTTCTTTTTTTTTTTTTGATTCCTTCATGAATTTTACGGGCACTTTCTTCCTTTTTTTTGGGGGTTTTCTGTCCCGTGTGTAGACCCCAGTTTTTTTCTAAATACATCAAGTTCTTTGAAACTCAAAAGGAAATTTTTTCCCTTCCTGTTTTAAACGGCCCAGATGGGGACGTTTCCCAGCAAAACCTCCCACCCTCAGTCCCAGGGGTCAATTCTTTTTGGACTCCTCGCGTACAGACACACGAGCTTCGTTCCGCTGTGTGATTTATGGTAGTCACAGCAATTTCTGGCTGGTTTCGAGTCCCCCTTGTTTTTCATATTTCCGGATAATTTAGTGCTTTTATCGGCTTCTCCTTCCCCTGGTCCTTTTTTTTTCTTTTCTGGTCCCTTCTTCCCGGGGGTTGTTTATCCTCTGTGCGAGAAACGTATACACCTGTTTTTTGTTACCTTACCGGGCTTTTTTGTGTCTCTTTTTTTTCCGCGACCTTCCTGGACGGGGACTCCTCCGCGACTCCATAGCGCGGGCACCTAGGTTTTGCTGTTGCAGGTTACGTGGGGCTTTCCCTTTTTTCTCCCCCCCGAGGCCCAGTTTTTTTTTTCTTTCTCGTGTTTTCCACCAGGGAACCCATCTTTTGGGCTACCCCATTCCGTTCGATAAGTTCGAGGGGGGGGGGGCGTTTTTCTTTTTTTTTTTCCCCCTGAGAGCAATGACGGAGTGGTTTTTTTTATTTTTCCGTCTGATTGGGCCTTTCACCTTTGGAAGGTTCCCCATTGTTTTTTTCTGTCCCAAGGTAATCACAAGAGGAAGGCCGCGCTCACTGCACGAGATCACTCCCCCTTTTTTTTCTGATTTGGGAGGTTCGTTTTTTAGACTCTCTCTCTTGACGCCCGGCTGTGAGGGCGAGCGGAAACTTCTGGGCTTCAAGTCACCTGTGGGTTTCTTTGGAAGCTTCCTTCGATGGCTTTTCCAGGGTCGAGCGAGTTTGGGTGTCTGAGGGTTCCTACCACTAGTTTAAGTTCCTCTGAGGGGGACCCGACAGCTTTTTCCGCGGGTTTTTGTCGGCTGTTTTTTTCATTTCCCTTTTTCCCTTTTCGGGTGGCCGGTCCGTCCCTTTTTCGAGGACCCTCAGCCCAGACGATCTTTTTTTATCCTAAACTTCCCTCCTCTTTGAACTGCGGGCAGGCACCCGAAATCCCCCTTTCCCCTAATTTTTTGCCGGTTTCCGAAAATGGCACCTTGGGGATTTTCCAACCCCCCCCGCCCCCCCCCCAGCTTCAGCCTTGCTTCCTTGCTTGAAATTTGGTGGTAATGAGTGCCTGAGTGACCGTCTTTTGCTGACCGTGCCCGCAACAAGACTCTTTACTTTTCCCCGTTGCGCCCCCCCACGCCTCCCTGATTTTCCTTTTACGGCTGCTTAACGCGTGTGAACGTCCGAGGAACTCTACTGGGAATTTGGATTTTCAGTTTGTTTGTCGATGTGTAGTTTTCTTGCCTCTTTCCCCTGCATCCTGAAACGAAACATGCCATGCCAGGAGCCCACGTTTGGCGATCGGGCATCCCCGCCTTCTTCTCCCCCTTTTTCGTTGTTTTGTCTGATTTTTTGTGAGATCTATGTTCTTGGATGACGCGAATCGCACTTGGGCCTTCTTTTTTCTCGTTCTTTTTTTTTTTTTAGTCCGGCCCGCGAACCGGTAACGCCGACGATTTCCAAGCCCTTTTTTGATTTTCTTCTTCTTTTTCCTTTCCCACTTTTCGGTTCCGTCTGGTGACCCTTATAGACGTCGTTTGAGGTTGGTTTCTTTCCCCAGCCCCTCACTGTCCGGTCAGATTGTTCAACATGCGCTGACGGCACCTTTCCCCCTTTCTCCACCTCTACCATACGGTCTGGTTTGCCCCTACCGCGCTTTTGCCGTTGTTCTGCCCCGGCTCCTTATTTCCCTTTTGCTGCAGTTTTGGGATTTGTCTGTTTTGTTGCAGGGACTGTCTGATGCGGGCTTTTTTTTGTGGAGCTTTAGTCTGGGCTTATTAGGGATGCAGGCACGGAGTCTAGTTCCCTGCTTCTCTTTTTTTTACCCATGCTCGGCGGGCTCGCGGGCTGTCGGCCCCCCCCCACCCCCTTTTTTTCTATTTTGCCCTATTCGAATTTCCCCCAGGCTCGTTTTTCCTTGCAGAACCCCGATATTGTCCCCCCTGATCTTCCCTCGAAGTGCGTCTCCTTCGTTTGGACGCCGTAGTGCTTCTACCTTTTTTTGTTTCCTTATTACGATTTTCCCCGGGCGGTCGTGTTGGATCTTCCTTCTCTCCTGAATGGTATGGACACGTAGGCTCTTGTCCCCTTTCCCTTTTTTTTTCTTTGATGAGCAAACTTCCTTCCCTCCCCGTATTCCGGCGAAGCTTCTAGGTCCCTCCCCCTGGAGTGGATGGGACGTAGGTTGGACCTCGAGATTTTTCCTCATTAGGTTTGATCCCCTTGTCCCCTTTTTGCCACTTTTTTTTTCTTGGTCTTTTTTTAATTCGTTTTTCTTCTGCCTTGGCTTGTTGCCCTCTGTTTCGGGAACCCCCCCTTTTTTCAGCGGTAGACCTGGGGGCCCTTTCCCGTCCCAAACCGTTTTCCCGGACGGAGACTCTACCACAAGTCTCTTTTTTTGAGCCCCTCCAGACTTGCGGATATTGGGCCCTGGGTAAAGTTTTTCTTTTCCGAGTTTTTCCTTTTTTGCGTTTTTTCCTTCTCCTTTCAGCCCCTCCCCGGGGCTTTTCGGTCAGGCACGTTTTGATTTTTCTTGGACGTTCTTTTCTGTTTGGGACGCAGCTCCCTTCGTCGCGAAAGTTTGGCGTTGCGTTTTGTACTTTTTGCCAAGTTCAAGCGTTTTGGGTGTACTGTCCGTCCGCCCTTACTTGCCTGGAGTTTGGCCGTCGCGCCTTCACATGTGTCGTGCGCACGCTGGGGATTTTTTTTTTTCTTTCTCTTTGTCTTTGTTGGACCTCCTGAAGGAATTTGTCTTTGGCGTTTTTTTCTTTGTTGTTTTTACTCCGCATCCCGACGATCGCTTCAAAAAGTCGTGCTCCCCCCTTAGTTTTCTTTTTTGGCGTGAATCCTGTGGGTTTTGTTCCCGCCCCCTCCGGGAAACCCCCCCTTTTTACCCTCTTATGGAAAACGTGAAGCGCTGCGAGTGTGAGAAGGCTTCACCTTTTTTTTTTTTTTCGGTGCGCCCCCTGTGTCAGATTTTGTTTTCTCTGGAGCCGGGACCGATAACCCCCCCTTGACGGCTCCCCAGCGTAACGCGCGTAACTTTGTTCCTCTTAGCTTTTTTTTTTTTCCCACTTCCCTTTCCCCCTTTCCCCCAAGCTCTTTCTTTAACGACTGCTTCTTATTCCTTCTGTCTCCTCTGTCTTCTTCCCAGGGGTTTTCTGCCAGCTCCTCTTTGTTCTTTGAAGGTTCTTGGAGCCGGGCCTCTTTTTTGCCCTTTTCCGTTTTTTCTGATGAGGAGTACGCCGGGGGCATCCGTCATATTGTTCTTTCATGATTTTCGCCTCTGCCCACGCTTTTTTGGGGGGTACCGTGGCGTTGGGGCCTTGTTCTGTTTTTTCTGTTTTCTTTTGGTGCCTGCCGCTGAAGCGCTTAGGAATCTGGTCTCCAGCTTTTTTTGTATATCGCGTGGCTCAGTGCTCGCCGCGTTCTATACCTCCCAGTGTTTGGTTCTTAGGCCTTTTGTCAGTCCTTGATCGAATTTTGCGCTGTTCACCCGCAGTCCCCCCTTCCTGTTCTTCTTTTTGCTGCTCGGAAAGGAGAGGGTTCCCCCCTCGACCCCTTATTTTCCCGGCAGGCTCTTCCATAAGTTCCCTTGTGCGGATGACCCCGGGTTTGACTCGGGGAGTTTTTTTGCTTTTTTTTTTCTGAGGGACGGTTTTGACCCGGAATGCACCATTTTTTTTATTTTGATCCCGAAGTGGTCTTTACCTTCTGTTTCTTTTTTTTCTTTTCTTATCGCCCGCGCTCCGCAATTGTGGAAGTTTCACCCCCCTTTTTCGGCCAGCCGATAAGAACCGCACTTTTCACACCGGGTTGTTGCCTCGGTCCCCCCCTTTCTTTTTTTTTTCTGTCTTTTAGATACACGAGTACGGCTTCTACGGAACTTTTCCTTTCGATTTTCCCCTGGTTTCCGGTGAGGGCCACACCCCCCCCCCCAATCCGCCCCTTGTCCCTTTGCACCATCTGGAGGCGCGACACGGGTCTCCGACAGTTCTTTCCCCTACTTTTTTTTCTCGCCTGTCACAGTTGGGGATCCCCCCATCCCCAATTCAATTTGGGAGGCCCTGACTTTTTTCCGTATCGGCCCTTGATACGACGCCCCCCTCCCCCCCCTCTCTCTTTTTCCCCTCACGTTTTTTTTTCGTTTTAGGCATGTCTTCGTAGCCACGGATTGCCTGTTCCTTTTAGTCCCCTCTCCCCCCTGCAGCCAGGTACTTCTTGTTGAGCTTTCCTCGTGATTTTGCTGCAGTCGGGAAGTTGACGTGTAAAGTTTGTTCTCATGGATGGTTCGTGGGCCATTGGGATTGGGGAGTCGTTTCTGTTTGGACTAAACTGTCTCATTCTCCTTCTCGCGTGCCCTCAACCAGCCTTTTTGTTATTTCAGCTCCTTTGAAAGGGGTACCGAAGATCCGCCCCCCCAATATGAATGTGACACCACACTCGTGTCTTGAAGAAGCCTTCTTTTTCTAGTGGCGGGGACTGTTTTTTTGTTTCCAACCTTTTCACTGGGCGATCGAGCCTTTGCGCCTTTTTCAAGACCCGGTTGAGTTTCTGACGATGTATTAGGTCCCCCCCCATAAGTGTTTGGTTGACACCCCGTCCCCTTCTTTCCTTTCTCGACATTAGGCGGGCTTCTTTTCCATTTACATCCGATGATCGGGGCAGTATTTTGGGGAACTGCGTGTTTGGAAGGGTAACCTCTCATTTTCTTTTTCCTCCTCGGTCAAAGGTTTTACGTTGTGATTCATTTTTTTTAATAGATTGAGCCGCATCCGTGCTCCATTACCCCCCCCGTTCTTTCTTTTTTTAGCCCGGTGGGACGTGGGACTTCTTGGTAGTAACGCGGATTCCGGATTTAAAGAGACTTCTGGGTCCCCCCCCCTTTTGTCCGAAGAGTTTCCCCCTTCCAGTTTTTTTCAGAAATCCCAAGCGCCAAAAACGCTCAAGGCCAAGCCCCCCCCGTTTCGGCACTAGCATGTAAGAAAATCTGGGAAGTCTTCGAAATTTTGTGAAGTAGTGCCTCTCTTTCCATCTGTCCTTGGTCGTGCCGGGCGGACTTTCTTCTCAGCAGATAACCACAGGTCTCGGACGCACTTTGTGCCCAGTACCCCCCAGACCCCCCCCGACCCCCATCCCTTTTGTCTGTCTTAGTTGATCTTTTCCCCTAATACCCCGACGGACCTATACCCACTGGTCCCTAGCGAAACTGTGTAGTTCTCGGGCTGGTTGCTGGCGAAGTTGACTTTTTTTGCAAATGCGGGAAAAAGGACGTCGAGATCTTCTCAGGCCGTTTTGGCAGCAGTCAACCCCCCTTTTGTATTTTTTCAGTTTGGTTTTTTTCTTGGGCCCAACCTCCAACAAGCGTGACTCCCGTCTTGACGTTTTTTTTATTTTTCTTTTTATCTTTTTTCTAATTCTCGAAATCTTTTCCCTGTAATATAGGTCCCCTTTTCCAAGCGGGTTCTTTTCGGGCGGTCTCCCCCCTCCTTCCTTTGTCACCGACCTCTTGCCCCTCCCTGCAGGTTTGGCTTCATCTTCGGTTCGGAAGGTTAGCATGCACTGGTCGGCCGAAGCTGAAGCCATTTAACACCTGCGTTCGCGTGTATTTTCATCGTTTTTTAGATTTTCTTTCGAGTCCTTTTGCTCAGGGCGCGATTTTTCTCAGGGGTTTTAGAGAGCTGCTCACAACCCTGCGGGGTCTGTCCCCTTTCCCAGTTCGCGCTGACAACGGTAACACGACCTTGCCTGAACAGCCGCTCTTTTTTTAAAAGTACCCCTGCCACAGCGCTTAAGATGTTTGCTTTGAGTTGCGCCCCTGCGCGTTGGGTCTTTTGGGACGATGGACCTTGTTTCGTCCCCGGGTGCCACAGCGGCCGGCGCGGCGGTCGCGCGTTGGGTTTGGTGCGCGGCAGAACATTTTCGGTGTTGAGACGGGTAAGGCGTCTTTTTTTTTTTTTTGTACTACTCCCGACCTGCGGGTCGTGGGCGTTTTCCCGGTCTTTTTTCCCGCCTTTTTTTTTCCCCCGTTCCCCCTCACCTACGATTTGCCCTGTGATGGTTCCAAAAACGGACGTTTTTTTGCCGTTCCCCCCCTTTGGGGTTTTTGTGGTCCTCTCACGTTCGGTTTTTTTTTGGAAAGGTCACCAATATTCCTTTACCCCTCCTCCCAAGAAAGTGGGGACCGCTTTGTCCTCTTTTGGCTCGATCCTCCCGATGGGAATGTTTGGGAGATTTTTTTCCCCCCCCCCCCTTGACGGGTCAAACGGAGTTCCAAGCCCAGGAACGCTCCCCTCCTCGCTCTTGGATCCCTTCACCTGCGATTTCACTACTTTGAGAGGTCATGACTTGATTTTTTCGGATTGACCTCGTGGCTCCACTGGAGACTTTCCTCCCTTTCCTTAGTCCCCCGCCCCCCCCCCCCTTGAAAAACGAATCCCTGGTGTGCTCCCGCTTTACCCCCATTGTCTCATAGTTCCCTTCCTTTCTGTTTGCGACAGTCCCCGCTGTGTACAATTGGGTTTTCCTTTTTGTTCCTCATTTCAAGCGTTTCTTTTTTTTCCGTCGTTTTGGCCCCCATTTGCTCACTCCGCCAGACCGAACCAACTGCTCCTTTCCCCAAACAGTTTTGTCAAGACCATCAGAACCGGGTGGGTGGCTTTCCACCCCCCTCTCCTGGCCAGCAGCTTTTCTTTTATACCTGACGGTTTCTTCTTTGACCCCCCCCCCTCGGCACCCACCTCTTTGCAAAACCTTTGTCGCCTTCCTGATTTCTTTTTCTATGAAACTTGATGTTTTTTAATGTTTTTCCCTTGTTTCTCCCTCTCGACCACAAACCTGTGACCGAAAGAACGAGGGACCCGTTTCAAGGCGTCCCACCCCCACCGCCCCTGAATCCTACGAAACCGTGTTCTTCACCTCAGAAGCCGGTGAAGGTGTTGAAGTTCCTTTCCAGTGGCCTGATGTTTCGTTCTCTTTTTCGGTCTTCGGCCTCTCAGGAGTGGTGGCTTTTGAGGGCGAGTCCTCCCTCTGAGACAGTCCTCGGGGACAAGTGTCTTTTGCGCGCGCCAGTCCTCTATTTCCGTTTGTTTGTTGTAGAGAGATGGACTTTATGCGCAGCATTTTTTCCCGTGGGGTCTTTATGTCTTCCGCGCTCGCGTCCCCTCCTCGTGACCCGGAAACCGGCATCGTTCCCGACCCCCACGAGAGTCCTTCTGAAACGTCACCGGCGTCCTGCTCCTGTTTTTTTTCCTTTTTTTTTTATCTCTTTTTTTTGGAGGTGGGCCCTTTTGACCGGCAAGTTTCTCTTTGCGGTCATGTCGTGAATCCCATGCGCGGACGGCACCGGGTCCCTTCACCATCCATTTTTTTTTCCCTCTTTTTCCTGGCGGGTTTTGCCCCACGACTCCGTTCAACACTTGCCTTTTTTTTTTCCTTCAGGACTCGGCAAACGATTGCGTTTCCGTTGGATGTCCTGTCTTTTGATTCCCCCCCGCACCCCTGTTTTGATTTCGTTCTTCTGAGACTGGTGAGCATTTTCGTCTGGGATATTCTGCTCTTTAGGCCTTTTTCGTCCCCGGCAAAAATACTACATTCGGATCAGTAGGGCTGTCGCCTAACATCTCTTGTTGACCGGAGAGAAACAGGGTCAGGCCCTTTCGCCTCTTCCCCCTTTAAGAGTCTCTACAGTTGACTCTTCAGTTTCTTGACTTTCCCTTTTCCAGTCAGGGCTTCCCTCCCGGCTCTTATCCTCAAGGGACCTTTTGCCTCTGGGTTCTTATCGAGAGGGGATCTTTGATACCCGTTTTTCGTGCGCACGTTCTGATTCCAATTTTTTAAAGAACATCTTCCTTCTTTCTTTTCCACTTTTCCCACTTCTGTGTTTCGTCGGAGGTCTCAGGAGATGGGCTTTTTTCCCGTGAATACTTTTTTGGACTCCCCCTTCTGCGGAAACCTTCGTGCCCGGTTGCCTTTTCGTTTCTTTTTGGGCGCCCTTGCTGCAGTTCCTTCGCGCAGGCTTGAACAAAAGCCCCGTCACCTCCTTGCGTTCAGGTGGCGTGCCGGCTACACCTTTCAGTAGCCTTTTTTTGGGCTTCCGAACCGATTCTTTGTTTGACGCCCTGACCCAGCGCCACCCCCCTTCCTTTCCGCTTGGGAACCCGCTCAAAGCTCGTCCAGAAAGGTTTTTTATCGCTGGTCGTTTCCCGTTTTGCTCCTCAGGCTTTTTTTGTGCCTTTTGGTAAGCCTCTTTTTCCCCCTCGATGGGGAGCGCGGTGCGCTTGGTTTTGTGCTTGGTGCAGTCTTTTGTTTAATGAGAGCGACTGTGTCCTGTGACTTTGTCTAGGGGTTTTTTTTTTCCGTTCACGGTTTGGCCCCCTCTTTGGTAGATGTCCCCGCGTACTCCTAGCAAATCAGTTTCCCGCTTTTTTTTTTACGTACGCCCCCCACTTTTTTTCCCTGAGCCCTCATTTCCGCCCTTTTTTGGCTGGTACTTCAGCGGCGTACCCGAAGTCTTATCTTTTTCTTACGTTTGTGGCCTCCGCTATCAGTATCCCCCCGGCGCGGGATCCGTTCTTGTCCTGCGTGTGACGCAGGGGGCGAATGGTCATGAACACGCTTTTTTCTTCCTTACACTTGTCTCCCGTTGCAGAGTGTTTTCTTCCTATACTCCCATCCGGAAAACTTCCGCTTGCCCCCCCCGTGGTTTCGGATCTGCTCGGGGACCGCCCTTTCTCTTGATTTTTTTTTTCACCGCCCCGGGGCGTTGAGACGGGTACCGATTACTCTGTCTCACCTTTTCACGTCGCAGCCCCCTCTGGGCGTTTTTTTCCTGTTCCTTAACGGAATTGTCTCCCCGTCTTGAGGAAAGGTCCCTGCTCAGCCCCCCTATAGGGCACAGCGCCGCCCGGGATTTTCTTCGTACCTCTTTGTTTTCTTCAAGTTTCCGCGGACCTCGTTTGCCTACTTGATGACCCTTTGTTCTCATGACCGCGCGTATCCGGGCACCCGGACGTCCGGTTCCCCCCCCTCCACCCTACCCCTTCTTTCCCCCAAAGATCCCGCGGAAGAATTGTGTTGGGGAAGGGTTTTTTGCCCAGCACGTTGCGCTTTGGCTCTTTCGAAAGCGCTCGGCGGGCTTTTATAGTTCACCTGTGGTTTTTTTTTTTTTGCGTCAGGTCTCCCCGCGGCTTCAGGCGTTCCTACCACCCTCTGGAGGCATACCCGTTCTGCTTTGCCCCAATTAATCGATTCACGATCGATTTTGGCGCTGTTTTTCCCCCCCCGTACCTCTTAGGCTCCTTGTCCCGAATTCTTTTTCTCACTGCCCGATTTACTTCACAGACCACTGCCTTTTGACGCCCCCTGATAGGCCTCGTCCGCGGTTTAAACCTTTTTTTCCTGGGAAAGCTTCGCTATGCGAAGAGCGGGGGGTCTTCTTGGAACCCGGTGCCACGGAGGTTGTAATGTGCCAATCTTTTCTTCGTACCTGGCTTGAGGTTCCATGTGTTTCCGGGGAGAGTTTGCCCTCCTCTGCCCGTGTTTTGCCGGGCCAAACCCCCCCTTTTCATTTTTGCCCTGGACCTTCCTGCTTTCGTCGACAACGTTGCGGTTTTGTTTGAAGAGGTCTCTTTTTTTTTTTATCTTCCCCGGTAGAGCTGGTTTTTTACGTCTCTAGATCGGCTTCTGACGTTCCACCTGTGTTTCCACCACCAACTACGACCGCCCCCACATGGCCAACGGTCCCATCCTGCGTGGTGACGTCTTTATCCGGACGTTTTTTTCTGCAAAGGCAGTCCCGTTCTTGGTTTTTTTTTCCCTCCAGTTGTCCCGGCGGTTCTTGCGCGATTCTGTGACGATAGGTATCCTTTC
>Ga0179591_1350801_pt1 | contig 19111 bp, 22 predicted proteins | sample CZOMad2_1_08_16f_FD_182891 | JGI IMG/M metagenome (GOLD analysis project Ga0179591, IMG submission 182891) | Vadose zone soil fungal communities from Angelo Coast Range Reserve, California, USA - CZOMad2_1_08_16fungal (PacBio error correction) | ecosystem: Environmental > Terrestrial > Soil >... | reverse complement strand
TGTCGCTGCGGAAACCTTTCCTTCACCCTGAACTTCCGCAGTTTTCTCGCTTCACTCTGTTTTCCTCCTTTTTTTCCACCTGTCCTCAAGAACCAGCACCCCTTCCCTGTGAATATTTCTTTGATTTTTTCCCTCCTCTTAGTCCTTCTAAGCTTTTGCAAGTTCCCCATTTTCTGTTATTCCTTCTTTTTTAAGCTTCTTCCTCTTACACAAATAGACGTTACTCTTTTCCCCACACTCAATTGTTTCGTGCTTCCATTCATCATTTTTGTTTCATGGTTTCTTTGTTCACTTGATACTAACAGCCCTCCCCCCCTCTCTTTCCATGCGTGGAAAAGATTAGGTTAAAACCTCCCTTTACGCTGTTCCATTTCGGCTGCTTCCAGAACAGTGGATTGGGTCGACATCTACGACGCCACCACACTTGAACTTTTCAGTTCGCCTCAACCATGCCGGACATAAGGAAACCATTAACGCTAACTCATTGCCTCTCTGCGTATCCCTTCGCACAGTTGTGTTCCTTCGCCGAACCAGACCCTCAGATGGGGAAGCCCTGGACCACCGGCCTCCCCACTTCTGTCTCCTGGCCCCCCCCCCTGACTCATCTTTTTCTCTTCATCTCCTTCCCCCTCTGACGCATCCCCTCAATAGGACCCGTCAATCTCTCTCTTTAAACCACCTTTCCTGGTTGACAGCGTGAAGCTATCTTTTGACTCCCCTAACCATTCCCTCCGAGACAGCCACTCCCACTTTGTTCTTATCCTCCCAAGGCTTCCTCCCTCGTCAACCCCCAAATCGCCCCGAATTTTTTGCTGAGGAAACCATTATCCCAATTCGATTTTCCTTTCCAGTATGGGTCACATTAAGGATGTCGTAGTCTCTTCTATTTCTGATCCAGAAAAGAATGCTTACTGCACCTGGCGCGATTTTCACCAACTAGTTGTCGTCCCTTTCCCCTATGCTGAGCGAATTTTGCATAGGTAGATTCCCCCCTCGCGAGAAGTATCTTTACCAGGCTCCCGCCCTCCTCTTTTTTTTTTCCGGGAATCGGTTCCCCCTTTTGGCGTTTTGATATCGCTCACGTCAGCCCCCTTTTCTTTCCGATATTTCACGTCTCTGCCGGCTGTTTTTCCTTTTTTTTTCTCATCTGTTCGCCAGCCCTTAACACAGGTTTTTCCTGGATTACAACCAGTTTCAAATTACTCAGCAGCCGAGTATTGCCCCAATGGGACTGGATAATATGATGCTTTCTGACCACCCAGTCTTCGTTATTCTCCTGAGGTCAAGCGTCTCGCGATTCAAATCCACTTAAATTTTCAATGGCACACCCTCCAACAGACATCTCACAAACCCGCGAGCTTTTTTTTCTCTTCTTTTCCTATAGCTTTCTTTGGGGAACTTCCAATATATTCTTTTTTTTTTTTTTTTTTTTTTTTTTTTCTTTTTTGGTCCCCCCGTGCTAAAGCCCCGTGTTGGGAACCTTCGATCCCGTGTAAATTTTTTGAAGAGCCCGACCCCCCCCATTCCATACTCCCAATTGTTGAGCAATCTCCCTTTTTTTTTCCTTCTTCCTGGTGTTTGTATGCTCTCGCTCAACCCTTTTTGAGGATTGTCCTTCATCTTCCAACTTTCCTTCTAGAATTCCCCCCCCACCCCCCCCATATGTCCTTTTTCAGCACGTTTGTGCCCCCCTTCTAATACTCCCCTTCCCCACCATCTCTCTAGGACCCCGATAGAACCAATAGTGATCGACTAGGGTTGTGATCGCTTTTTTTTTGTTTTCATTACCCTTTAATTTTTTCTCTCCTATTTCTGGTACTCCTGGTACTCCCTGGCCCCCTCCCGAATCGTTTTTTTTTTCGCTTCGGCTTTTCATCTACAGCCCCAGGGAGTGCGGCAAATTTTCAGTCTCGTATACGTTACTTTGTGTTCCCCCTTTTCTGGCGGACTCCTCGGCTGCGGATGTCCCCGCCTCTGGAAGTCTCGGTCAAACTCAGTGATTTTTTTTATTTCTTTGGCAGGCAGATATCCGTTCATAGCTTGGCCTCACAGATATCCCTTGCTGCTTCCCTCCCCCCAGTATTTTGAGCCTGGTTCTTCCTTGAATTGCCTGGGGCAAGCATAAAAGTATGTAATTCGATCGCATCGTGACTTTTCCCCCCCCCCCTTCCCCTCGATTTTCCATTGAAGATATTTCGCAACCTTTTGCCCCGTCCGGCCTTTTGGTTTTCTAGTCACGACTCCCATGTCCCGTCACGGCAGGACCCAGAGCCCTTCCCAATCTTTTCGTCCTCCCCCTTTTCCAGCAGCCCCCCACTTCTGGTCCTAATTTCTTGGTTTTAACTTTTCCTAAAGTTTTAGTGAGCTTGAAAACCGGTCTGTCTGTGCTCTTAGGATTTTTTTCTTTTTCCCCCTCTTTCCCCGATTCCTTCCAGTTAACGCTCTTTCGGTTCCAATTCCGTAGCATTCCCTTGTCCCCTGTGACTTGTGCTTGTCGATTTTATTCTCTTCCTCTCCCCCCAGATTCCCTTCTTTTTTTCCCATTTAGAGACGTCTTCTTCCTTTCCCGTCTTCGTTTCATCGACAGGATGTCTTCTTTGTAGTGACTTCCCCCTACGTTCTCTTTGACGCCTTCCCAAGGATTCCCTCCTGTTCATTTTTTCCTCTCTTCTTTCCCTTAGACCTGCCATTTTAATTTTTTTTTTTTTTTAAATCGTAGATGGCTCCCCGCCCATTGTTGGGATATTAGCCGCCCTTTCGATCTCGTACGGACCGGTTTGGATTGGCCCATAAGCTCTTCCTCTTCCCCTTTTCGATTTTCGGTTTGTGGTGAGTATCGTGAAAATAACCCCCCTTTCAAAAATGATTCTGACCCTTTCCCCCCATGTGAAATTGCTGTAATGGTTGACAGTTTTACAGTCCTTCTATTTTGCTACAGATGGCCTCGATACCCCCCCCCCCTCCGCTCAACTTCTCAAGTGGGAAGGCCTCTTATACGCTCGGCCTTCCCCCATAAAGATGATTTACACCTACTGTTCTTTTCTATTCGAGATGAGGACTAATCGGAGCCCCCCCGCCAGGGGGGCTTGTCACCTCTGACGCAAACCTTCCCCTTTTCCTTCCATTCCCGTTTTTTTCCCTCCTGAGAACTTATTCCCACGTATAATTTCTCTTTGTCCTTCGCAATTGCACAATCTTTAAAAGGGGAGTAAAAATGAGAACATAGATTCCTGGTTATACCATTCCTTCCTCCTCTTGTTATCCTTATTAACGCGTGACTTTTTTACCGTTTACCTTTTTTACCCTGAAAAAATTTTTTTCTTTAATACGTATAGATGTAGCTAGCTGGCTCAGTCCCTCGGGTTTATTTTATCCCTTTCCATTTCGGAACCTCTCAACCCCCACTTTCCAATTTTTACAATTGCGTGGCCGAACTGTCCCCCCCCCCCTCCTTTCTTTCCCTGAGGCCCACCCAAACTTCATATGAATGATCATGCGCTCGGATAAGTTCCCCTACCTGCCTATTCCCAAGAATGAAAGGTTTCCTTCGTCCTAACCTTGCTTTGTGTCTTCCTCCCTGCTCTCCTTCGTTTATTTCATTTCGAAAGTACGTCTTGTGTGTGTTTGAGTCTCTCCTCGAATATCAAGATAGGCCATATCTTCTCCCGATGGCCCTCAGTCACCCCCCTCTCCATAGCTTTCTTCCCTCAAATACTAGGCATTATGGGGGGCGCGACCCCACACCTTATTGTTGAGGACACATTCCCACCACCCCCTTCGTCCAACCAGCTTCAACCAGTGGGTTTTCGTCGTCGATTGTGATCTCGCACAGCCCGGTCACCCCCTTTTTTTTCACACGCCCCGCTAGACTTTCAATTACCTTCTCCGCCCAGAGCTTCCCGTCCTTTACCTCTTGTTTTTCTACGAATTGATGTTATATTGTTCTCCTGAAAAATAAGAAAAATCTTTTCCTTTGACCTGTCTTAGGCGTTTCCCTTTTTCGAGCACAGTGCTTTTCGTCGATACTACAAGTGACAATAATCTTTCAAAACTCCTCTTCTCCTTATTCTCCTTCCGAATTCCCTATCTGAATACTTTCTTCCCTTTCCGGGACCCACCCAGTTTCAAACTCACCCCTCCCCGTCAAATTTCTGTCCTCTCTTCTGTGATTGGAGTGGAAGAGACCCGTTATCTTACAAGGACTCGCCTTTGATACAACCCTAGATACACACGTTACGTTTCCTCTATCCTCCTCTTCATCCATCTCTTTTTTTGTCGATTAGTTTACCCTTTCTCCTCTCCTCTTCTGGTTCAACAAATTTGACTTACAGAAAAAAAACTTTCAGATGGTTCTGGACTCCCTCAAGCCTGTGCAACCATCCGACTCCTAATTCTTTTTTCACTCCTTTTTTCCTTTCTCTGTGACAACTGTCCATTTCTTCTTTTCCTCCGTTCTCGCTTCACAGGTGCATTGATCAGATGGAAATTCCGTTTCACGTACGTTTCGTGCCTCACCCCGCCTTGCACTTTATTTCTTTTTCCTTCACTTAGTCGTTCCATCCACGATCGAATTCCCCACCCAATCCCCCTTCTCTTTCAATCTTTTCTTTTCGCTTTCTGCGATCTTTGCCACCTTCTTATAGAGCTCCCCCCCCCCCCCATACCCGAAGTAACTGTCGATGGTTTTTTAGTCATGGAGTCGATCCCTGCCAATTTTTTTCCCCCTCTTTTCCTCTTTCCCCTTGCCCTTTTACCGGTTTTTCCCATTTACATTTCCTTAACCGTCCTCTAGTTACGTACAATGTTTGAAGAGCGGTCCGTTTTAAATGTTTTCTTACCCCTATACTGCGTCCTGCTAACCTTCCCCATTTAGAAACACTTTCTGCTCTGCACCTTTTCTCTTTCGCTCCCTGTACACAAAACTAAAATCTTTGCTATTCCTTTTAGATTATTTTGTTGATGATCCTTCCTGATTTTCTCTTTCTTTCTTTCTCATGTTTTTCCATACTACTTTTTATTAGAGGCAATCTCTGGGTTTTGCTTCCTTCCCAAACTAGTCCCCATTTTTTACTATCCCCCTCCTTGCATCCCCCTTCTCTTGGGCGGTTCACCTCTATTTATTGTTGATCCTTTTGATTTTTTTCTTTTTCCTTTGCCCTTTTCTTTCGTCCTCTTCGAGGGTTCTTTTTTTCTGTGGGTTGCTTTCCCCTCTGCACTGCCTTGCAGTTTGCCAATTTACTCTATATAGAAGCTAGTTATAGTAGCTAACGGACATTTCCCTATTTCCCCCCCTTCTCCGAACCCGCCTTTTCTTTCTTTTCCATCTCTTTCCCCACCCCCTCCACGAAAATAATTGCCCCCCTGATCCCCCTCTTCCCACTTCTTACTTTAATCCGTTGTTGTTTTTTAGTCTACTCTTCGGAGCCTGTTTTAAATTATTTTTCTTTTGTTGCCTTCTGCAATTCAACTGATTTACCGCTTTTACCGGTTTTCCTTTGTCCTTTTTATTCCACATGTCCTTCCCTCGAATATCCCTTAAAAGCTTCTTCTTTCTCTCCTCCATCCTCCCCCCCGGCAGTCCCTTATTTCAACGGCGTTTCCTCCCCACCACGACCCCATGCCACTCCGACTAGGAACGCAATGATTTCCCAATGATTTCCAGCCCTTCCCACTTCCCTTCCCCCCCATTCCCTTATCTCTAAACCGCCCCCAATCTCCTTCTTCCTGCCCTTTTCTTGAGTCTCCCTTTGTAATGTATTGGACCAACACCACCCTTCCTTTCATTCCCCTCAACCCATTAGCGCCCCCCTGGGCTTTCTCCCCTGTCCTTGATATGAGCCCTCACACCCATCAGTAGCTTGAAAATTTCGATCCTTTGTTTGAATTCTGTAGTCTTCTGCACTTCCTTTTTTCGTAAAGTCTTTGAAGAACAATTTTCATTTTCGCCCTTAGTTAGCTTACAGATGAGGAAAGATGTCCCTTTTAGTCCCCTGCCGCTTTACATTTTCTTCAACTTTCCTTGAAAAGAGGTCCCCCGGTTCCCTTCATAATGGCGGCAATTTTCCAGGTAATTTCGATTCATTCAGCAGACCCACGTCTCTTCCTGCACGGTAATCTTTTGTCTTCTCATACCCTCTTTCTATTTGTTCCCCCCCCTCTTTACCTCCTCGTAAACTGAGCTCTTCACTATATTGATTTTTTTCCTCAGTCCTTGTGCGTACATCCTCCATCAACTAGACTTTCCATTCCAGGTGTTTATCTGCCCCTTTAGTTGAACACGATTCCATTCTCTTATGTCACTTTCCCTTTTTTCCCTATGTCTCTCCTCCTGAGACAATTCCCCTGACTTCTTTCACCCGATCCCTTTCCCCCCCCTCCGTTTCCCCTGGCCCCAAGCCTCTTCTTTTTTTAGATGATTCGATTCAAGGGACCCATCGACTTTTTGTTCGTTTTCCAGTAATTTAACCCGTCCTCTTATTCTTCTACAATGCACGATCTTCCCTCACACTCGATGCTCCAATTCTTATAGAATAGGTTCCAACCGTTTCCCCGGGATAAGGTGCTTAGTTGCCCGAGATTCCCGTTGCGAGTACACTCCCTTCACCTATCTTTCCATTTTTATGTCTTTTTTCCCTTTTTGTGAATTCCCTTGTCTACTTCATCGGAATGATTGTCGAATTATCCCCCCCTCCTCTCCTATGAAATCTGTTCTTGTGTTCCCTTTTCCTTTTTACCGTGTCTCCTCGTGAATCCATTTACTCCGTCTTCTTCACTTACCTAAGAACTTCCAGTTTGTGGTTTCCTGCTACCGACTCTTGATGTCAACCCGAGGATCCTTCTTAAATTCTTTTTTCCCTCTTTCTTAAGCGTCTCTGAAGTCCATTCTTCCGTTCCTTTACATTTCAATTTCGAGACCCAACTGAGAATACGCCCCACATTCTCGGATTCTGCCTCTTTTTATCCCCTTTCTTTTTGGTATATTTTTTTCGTTTCGAACCCTCACTTTTTCCCGTTCGATAACTCCCTTAATACCGTGCTTGAGGAGAAGCCTAGTTTCTCTTTTTTTTTGTCTAGAACCACTTGTTCCCCTTGCTCTTCCTCCCCTCTTTTTCCCCCCTTCTTCTCGCTGCTCCCAACAGCGACCCCCCCCCACCCCCACCCTGCGTTGAAGTTTCAATGCCATACAAATAACTGATCAATTTTCTTCAGCCAACCGACTTGGATGACTAGCCCACCTTGAAGGCTTTTGCTTTCTTCCCTGTTCTTTTTTCTGTCTTGCCCCCTCCTCGAGTCCGAATGAATACATTCGTTGCCCGTTCCTCTTGAAACCCTCCTTCGTCCGTTCTGCCAATCCTCCCCCCCTTTTTCAAAACTTGGACCAATTTTTTTTCCGAGAGGTATCCCCCCCCCCCCCCCCTCATTTTTTCACCGTTTTGCCCTATCCGCGTTATTTCCTGAAAGACAGTAAATCTTTTCCATCTTATCCTTCTTTTACTCCTGTGCTGTTAGTTCAAGGTACCCCAAGTCCTGGTCCTTTCCCCCTAGGGATGCGTCGTCTTTTTTCTCCTCTTTTTTCTGTGCCGCAGGTTGCGAACATTTTCCTCTCTTGCCTCTTTTGACTTAAGAGCATATGGTGACATTTTTTTCAGTTCGCTTTGCTTTTCCTTTTTCCTTCCTCCACTGATACTTGTTACGATTTCCCTTGGTCTTTTTTCTAGATCTTTAATACCATCGACCCCCTGTCTTTTTTCATCAGTTCTTTGATTGTTTCCCTTGCCCGAGTTTCCCTGTTTATCCTCTTTGGCACCTTTTCCAACTTTCCCTTTTCTTATTCTGGGGCTCCCGATTCCGGCAACCTCCACTCGGTTATTGGTCCCCAACCCCCCCCGCATTTTCACAGTTCTGCCCCCTTCCCCCCTCCTTCATTTTTTTTTTCCTGGTTTATTCTTTTCCAGGATCCTCCCCCGCCCCCCGTAATCTTCCGTTCTTAAGATTCTTCCGCCTCACCGATCTTTTCCCATATTCATTTCTCCCCCTGCCCAGTTTCTTGGGCTCCCCCCCCCCTCCCCCCTCTTTCCACCCCCCTTCCCTTTCCTTTAGCCCGAAAAGAATGCCCCTTCGGACCCTTCCTCACCCTGAGCGGTTCTTTCCAACAGACACCTTTAGTTTCGCCAAGCATTTCCTGCATTATTCCTCTTTTTTGACCGCCCCCCCCCTTCGATCCTTTCAAAACAAACTTCAGAATCTTTTCCCCCCCTTGTCCTTTTTTTTTCTCCAACTCCCTGGTGGGGGGTTGTTCAGAATAGGTTTGGCCCGGTCATGCTCTGAGTTACCCACCCCTCCCCCTTCTCTTTCCTGTTATTCCCTCAGTGAAATCCGATTTGTTCTCGAAAAATCCCAGCTTCGCCACCCTGTTTTTCTCGTCTTCCGACCACGGTTCGCCCTCTTTCCCCCCTCTTTCCTCCCTCCTTGTTTTCTGCGGAAAACCTTCATTCTACCCCCAGGCGAGTTTGGAAGTTCCCGTCTTGTTGTTTCTTTTTCTTTCCCGCCGTCGCGCTTTTGCTACTTCACTCCCCCAAAAGGAACTTACATGCCCCGTTTCTCTCCTTTACCACATATATATGTTTGTAGATACATTCTCCCTCTGATCTCTTGATCTAGTTATTTTTTCCAACTATGAGAAGACAGTCTTCCCAGGTCTCCGCAGTTTCAGTGGTCAGTCTATTGTCGTAAACCTTTTCCTTTTGCTCGTTATTCTTCTCACTTCAAAGTCCAGAGTGCCTTCCCCCCTTTCTTTTGTAAAGAATTGTCCATCGTTTTTTTTCCCCTGAAGGAGAAGACCATCCCAAAGGGTTGTTCCCACAATTTTCACCCCTCTCGTTCTCTCCTACTATTTGACTCAATACTGGGTCTTTATATTCCTAAGCGCGCACCCATTAGTTCTCTCCCCTTGTGAGTTACCAGGTACACTAGCCGCTTCCCCTCCAACCTTCAACGTCCCTTGCCCCCAACACCTTTCAACAAGATCATTTCCCCCCCTCTCTATCCCTTATTTTGGATCCCTTGATATTGTGGACTTTCCCAACTTATTCTGTCCCACCCTGTGCTGGCCCATGCCCCCCAGTTGGAGAAACCTTCTCTCCCCCCTCCCCCTTTTGTAGACAAAAATTTCCAATTTCCTCCCAAAATTTGTTTAGTCAATCTCCTCTTCCCTCCATAATTTTTTTTTTTTCTCTTTTTGAGATCTGATTTCCTACCCCCCTTTAGGTCTTCACGGATTTTATTACCCATCCCGGTCTTCCCCTCTGGGCTTGGCAGCCTTTAACCCCTCATAATTCTTTGCAAAGTCCCCACCCCCTTTCTCCTCGAGATATCTTTCAGGAGGGGTTTTGTAGATGAGATGTTTTTATGGTGATGCTTCCGTTTCATTTTTTTCCTCTATGGTACGCGGGTTACCTCCTTCTTTTTCCCTACTTTGCAGCTATCCCCCCTGCATACGTAAAAGGTCGTCGTCAATCGTCGGCGCTCCTTTTCTCCGTTGTTTTCCCCCTTTCAAGTCGCACCTTTTTTCTGGCTTCTTTTCCACGATTGCGATTCAACTTCCCCTGCATTTCCTCCTCCCCTTTCCATTTTGAGCCAACTCCTTTTTTTTTTCATGACTCAAGTTCCAGTTCCCGGGGCCGTCCCCCCTTCTCCTTCCCCTCGCTTTCTTAGTAACTCAGTGAGCCGTTCTCTCTCGCGGAGGTGGCAAGAGCATTTCCGAGTCATTCGTCCTCGCATCGTTCGATTTTTCCTACCGTCTTTTGACCGATCGTTCTCAAATTTTTCCCCGTACGGCATAGTTGTCAAGCGGACAACTCCTCTCCCTAAAGCCCTTCCAAGACCCAGATGCCCTCCCTGTGCGATCCTTTTGCCTCATCCAAACCCCTTAGGGCGACTTGTTGTCCCTGAGTAAAAATTTGGCTGCTTCCGATGACAACAGGGTCTTCCTGGTTCTCGGGACTTTTTTTCCGATACCAAAGCTAATATGTCTCCCGCCTTTCCTCAGTCAATCCCTAGCGTGTAATCTCCTTGATGCGGGACAACAATTGATTCTTTTCTAGTTTTTCGGAGATTCCCCCTCTTCTGGCACTTTTTTTCCCGGATTCCTCCTTGGTCTTTCTTATCTTCAAGGATCTCTCCTCTGAATTCTCAAACTTATTACCTCATCCGTCAAGATTTGAGTTTCAATTTTTTCCTCTGGTTCTTTCCTTGCTGACTTGACTTCCGGTCCATTGTTTTTTTTCCATTAGTACTTGTCTAAACATCCTTTGGTGATCATCCGGCTGAACTCCTCATAGTTAAACGGAGGGATTTACACATCATCCTTCCTGAGCCCTACCCCCAAAAAATTTTCCTATTTCTTGTCTTTCCTGTCCTAATTTTCCCCCCACATGCCCCAAAAAAATTGTCTGTGGCCCCTTCCCCCCGTTTCCCTTGCCCCGGTTTCGTTTCTTTCCCTGTAGCCCTAGCGTCTTCTTTCCCCTTCCTCTACCTCTAAGAACCCACCCAATAAACTTCGCAATTGTGGGTTGGACCCTCGGGTCCTCCCCCCCAACTCCTCTTACTGTGAAACCTCCAAGACATTTCCCCCCCTACGTTGGTAGTAGTTTTTTTTTATTGGCAAGACCTCGGATAAAAACTCTTGCAAATCGCCTACCCCCCCCTATTCCTTTTCCTTTTCCTGATGAACCTTTACCCTCTTCCTCAGCTTCTCCCCTTTTCGGTTAATTCTCCGCATGGCAATCATCCGAAACCCTCCCCCCCTGTTGCCCCCTTCTCCCCCATAGATGATTTGTTTTTTCCTCAAGAACTAATTTTCTCCTCCCCCCTCTTGTTCGCCGTATTCCACAGTTTGTACCAGGGAACTACCCGCAAGCGTTTCTAGGTGCTCCGTCTCGCTTTAATCTTTCTTTCTTTCCCTCTCGCTTTCTTCCTTTCCATTCTTGACTACACCCGGAAAAAAAAACCCTGTCCCCCCCCCCTTTTTTCCATTGAGAGCCCCACGGCCCCCCCCAACGGACGTTCCGCGCGGCAACGCCAAGAGTTATATGAAGTTTTCCCCCGCGCCTGTTTTTCCTCATCAACCGGACTAGGTAGCACAGAAGGACCGGTTCAGGAATCCCCCCTGCCCCCGTTCTGTTTCCTCCAGGCTCTGGATTTTTTCCTTCGACTCGCTCCCCCGGGTTTTGTGGTTCTCGGTATTTTTTAGCAGCATCTCCCCTTTTTGACCCCTCCCGGTATGTACTCCGCTGTAAAGGTGCTTTACCCCCCTATTCCTACTTCTGGCAACCGGGCTGGAGTTTTTGGCTGGCTCCTTCGGCCCCCTTTCACACACGAAACCCCTTATAAAGACTTCGAAAACTTCCTCCGAATCTCAAAGTTCAGGAGACACAGTCGCACAAGCCCTGATCACAAGGTCAAACAAAAGATATACTGACTTCTTCTCGCGCAGATCTGCAATAATTTGAAGACTCCCTCCCCGGAAATTCCCTCTTTTCTTTTTTCCCACACTTTCCCCCCTATTTGACATTTGTTCTTCTTGGGAGCCGCGTTTTCCAGTGTCTTCCTAGGCGCTATCAAAGAAAACTTCAAAGGGGAACACTCCCACCCAATTCTTCCTTCATTTTATTAACATCTCCATGCCCTGATTGTAAATGTGCGTACCCCGGGAAAAACGCCCCCTCACAGTCACTGGATCAATATGATGAGATTCGTTTATTTTCTTTTCCCGCGCCTTATCTCAATAACGTTAATAACCTCTCTACAACAGGGTCCCCGTCCTGCTCTGAGTCAGTCATCTGGCATCATCGGATTTTCTTTTCTCTCTTTCCCTCTATACTTTTATTGGGACATTTTTAAACCCTTTCCATTAAAAGACCCCACCCCCCCGCTGGTCCTTCCGCGAAGCCTAAAACTGAAGCGTATTTTTCCCCCTCAGTTTTTGTACCCGGAGTTTCCAGTGCTCTGGCCACGACCTTCGGATTTCTTTCCTCTCCCTTCCCTGACCCGGCCCCCATTTCATAAGAGGCTGATTTTCCCTAGGTGTAATTTTCTTGAGCCCCAAGCCCTTGAACCTTTAATCTGCGGAAACGTTAGTTTTGCCACGCACCCCCAGTCGACTTCCCCATCAACGATTGCAATATCTATTTTCGAGGTATGGAGATTTTCCCCCCCCACTATTGGATCTTTCCCTGTCAAATAAGAATAGGAGTCTTCGGGATGAATGGGAATTCAATTACCTGAAACTTCCGTGCCCCTTCATCCGTTACGGTTTAACTTGGGGAAATTGCCCTCCCTTTTTGATCTTCTCTTATCCTCCAAATGCAACCAGGTCCAGAAATTTTTTTCCAAATAGGTCTGCGGGGGGGGTGGTGGGCGGTGGTGCGGGTGGGGGGGGGTGGGGGGGTGGGGGTGGGGGGGGGTGGGTTGGGTGGGCGGGGGGGGGGGTAGGGTATGGGGGTTGGGGGGGGCCTTCCTGCAACTAACAAAACCGTGTGCATTTCGCAAAGGACAAAACCCACCAATCAACCCAATAAACAAAAAAAAAACAAACCCACAAACACCCCCCAAAAACAAAAAAACAAAATAAAAAAAAAAAAAAAAAAACAAAAACCCAAAACACAAAAAAAAAACAAAAACAAACCAAAAAAAAAAAAAAACAAAAAAAAAAAAAAAAAAAACCCCAAAAAAAAAAAAAAACAAAAAACCCCAACCAACCCCCCAAAAAAAACAAACAAAAAAAAAAACCACAAAAAAAAAAAAAAAAAACAACACCAAAAAACCCCCAAAACAACAAACCCAAAACAAACACAAAAAAAAAAAAAAAAACAACAAAAAAAAAAAACCAACAAACCAAAAACAAACAAAAAAAAAAAAAACAAAAAAAACAAAAACCCCAAAAAAAACAAACCAAAAAAAACAAAACAAAAAAAAAAAAACCAAAAAAAAACCTTTTTCAAAATTGTTGTCCCCCCTGGGATAATTGCTATATACTTAAGACAGTCAAGCCCCCACCCCCCCCCCTCTCTATAGATTTGTTCATGAGACTTTGATTTATCTCTTCTGATGTTTCTGACAGTCTTGCTCTTTCGTTTTTGTTTATTTCTTAGTAACTAACGTTTTTTTTCTTCAACACTCTCCAAGTCCACCTTTTTCCTCTCCCCACTTTTCTTTTCTATTTTTGTTGTTTACTCGATAAGGGAAATTGCGGCGAGAAAGTGGTCCTTTCTGTCCCTTTTGGGTATCTCCTGAGGAGTTTAGTATTTTTTTTGGGTTTTAACGAGCCCGTACTGAGCTTACTACCCTTTCTTTCCCGGCCTTTCCCCCTCCTTTCTTTCGACGTTCTCGTTACTGACAGTTTCCTAGTACCCCCCAACTTATTTTTAACCAGCTCCTTTTTTTTTCTTGGTTTCGAAAAAGAAGAATACTTTCTCCCACATGCCACTTATATTTTCATAATCCGTTTTTTTTTTTTATCTCATCTTTGTGTCTTTTTTCCCTACACCTTTTTTCTTTGCATATATTGAACTCCACTACTTTTATTCATCTTACCGTTCTTGTCTAGGATCAACGTTTCCACTTTAGCATATCAGCAACCCTCCCCTTGGCCCTTCCCCCCCTGTAGTTCCCTCACTTCAATTCTCTGAGCTTCTCCCCCACACACTAAACAGAACACTCCTCCTATGAATCAAGAACGTGACAAATGCTTTACCTTCCTTCCCACTTCGCCTCACTGAGTTACCCCCAGCCAACCCCTCCTTCTTTCCCCTGTTGCTCTTCCAGTGCTTTATACCTGGGTTGTTTTCCTTTCCGACCCCCCCCCCAACCCATCGGTGTATGCCCAATCCGAAACACCATGCGCCTTGCGTTCAGCCTTAACGTTTTCCTCTTCTCCCAATCACCCCCCAATTCGTCATGAACAAAGCTATCAATATGATTCTTAGTTGGTCCTCCGTAGACAAGGTTTTAGATCCCCCTCGTTTGAACTTTTTCCTCGTATTTTTTTCCCCTTTCCCCCTCTCATCTCCCACCTTGAGGAACTTTATTTTTCTTTCTATGTATTTGTTGAAAGGTTTGCCAGTATGACGCGGTCCCCTTTCCCTTTACGCCTTACCACTTTTCGGAATTCGACACTATGGAAGAAAAATCAGTATGATGACAGCGACTGTGGACCATCTCAACCCCTATTTTTTTCAATTTCGAAAACACGGTTCTTTGCCCCCTTTTTTTCTTTCTTCTTCGATCCCGGTGCTTTCAACTACTACGTTTTTGACTCCCTTAAGTCCCTAGGGGGACCCGTACGTACTGCAAGGACTAAATCTTATTCCCTGCCAATTTTTTTCGCGCAGCCCAGGCGAAATCATACTTTGCGGAACCTTCCCCTCACCTCGTTCCCATAAGGAGGGCCAACTTCCTCTTTGGTTGCGTTCTTTTTTCGGGGCCCCCTCTCCTGTGTCTGTTGCTTTCCCGTTGATCCCAGTCCTAGATATCGACTGTGTCCAGACAATAGATTGACCCCGGTGCATCGACGTCCCAGGTTGTCTCTCTTTCTCCTTTCTTGTCTTTTCGTGATAGATGCCGGCTCGTCCACTCCAATTCAACCCTTAACTGTTCATTCCCATGAATTTCGTCCGTTTGCATTAATTTTGACGTCAGTACGTCGTTTTTTTTTTCTAACTATCGCATCTCCCGATATTCGTCGTGGGCCAGCTTTATTTTATTTGCTCCGCGGTTTCCATCTATGCAGGGAAATCCACTCCCCACTTGCAAACAGTGTGCCTTGACCTCTGTAACCCTTCGAAGCGATTTTTCGCATTTTATTTAAACTGGTAAGAGAATTTACTCGTTTACGTCCAACCTTTTAAGGTGATTTCCCCCCCTTCCCTCCCCTTTCGCGTGATCTTTTTTCGATTTTCGTAATGGCAGTTGGAGTCTTCCTAACCAGCCTTGTGCAGGAGCCCACCCTTCTCCTCCCTTTCTTCTGTGGCAGTAAAGTAGAGTTGTGTTGCGCCCCATGGGTTCTCGAGTTTGCAACTTCTGACCCTCAGCACAAACCCCAATGCTCCTCCCTTCTAACACTCCCCTAAGGTGCATAGCACACCGCATTTATGGAATTGTTTCCCCAAGCTTGCTCTTCTAGTCTGTGATCTGAGACCTGATTCCGTCCTCCTTCCTTCAATCTTTGAGGGAATCCGCCCGGTCCTTGAGGTTTTGATTACTGTAGTTTTTACCACCCAGGTTTACCCCCAATTGGTCTCTTCTTCTCCAATTGACCCCATCGACTCTTTACTGACGAGCCATCTTACTTTTTAGCGCTCAACTCTTTTCATTTCCCCCCCTGTACCCCCAAGTAATCGGCCCAACTGGGATTAGTACTGTTGAGCCCCCGTCCCTGTTTAGCTTTCGTCCCTTTTGCATTTGTGTCCGTTCACTGAGATAAAGGAGAATCGGTCCTGATTTGATCTCATTAGACGTCGCATTTGTCCTTTTTACCCTTCTTTTTTTTCCTCTATTGACCCCATGCGTCATACGCGAACAATTCTTCACTCATTCTTCTGTCGGACTCTTTTGAATTCTTTTTCATCTGTCCACCGTTCCCACACTTGAGAATTTTTACGGGCTTCAGCCCTTTCGGAAACACGACTTTTCCTTTTCACCCCCCCCTTCCTGACATTTTTAAAGGGTTAATGCAATCCGAATTTAAGGTTTTGTAGGTTATTTAGTGCAAGGACCCCGCACGTCGCCATGCGCCGGTTACGAGCGCTTTCTACCCCCCTCCCGTGTACTTTCCTCTCGCAGCCGGTTAATGTCTCCCAACGAAAAGGGGATTTTTTCCCTCCTCCCCCCCTTTTGCAAAAAAATACCTTGCATTGCCCCCTCATTGGACCCATGAGGAAAACTCGAACTAATTGAGGGGTAGTCCACCCAGTGACAAGTGCGCCTGACTCCCCCTTTTCCTTTCCTTTTCCAGCCCTGACCTTATCGTCCCCCTGATATCCTTGAAAAATGCCTTTTTTTTTCACACTGCCCCCATAACGAGTTTGGGCCCCGCGACCACAGCCCTTTTTTTACGATCCCGACCTTTCTCGTGTATATTAACAACTCCCTCAGCAGAACCTGTTTGCCTCTTCCCCAGGTTTCGGCGCACAGCACCTTATCCCCTTTTTCCTGTTTGCTGGAAAAAGTTTCGACCTTCCTCTGTTTCGTTCTTTTTTTCCTCCCCGGCTTTCGGCGTCGCGCGTAGTACCCCCGCCAAAACCCTCTTTAAGGAACAGTTGGACCTTCCCCCCCCGGGTGCTCAACCCCCTCTACTCGGTCCGACACAGCCTCGTAGGCTTGCCAAAGTTGCCTCAGCAGGAAAAGACTTTAATGCTTCCGGGTCAGTTACTTATATGTCGGTACTTTTTTCTTTTTTCCTTTTTCGACTTTTGCCCAACCCGTCACGAGGGCTCATTCATTTACTGTCCACCGGTCGATTTATCGTTTTCATCGGGCGCACGTTCAACAAAGGTTTCCTCCCCCAAGTTTCCACGTAGGCTCGCGATTGGCCCCATTTGACTGGATCTTGACGGACTTGCCACAACTGACGTTGAGTTTTGTTAAACGGATACCGCTTACATAGCAATGGTCCCCAAAACTAACCCCCTCTAACACCCCTCATCGAAGTGCCTCATTAGAGGGTTTTAGTTGGTGACACTATAATGGTTACCCTTGTCTTCACCTCAGGTTTGGAAACCTGTACGAAATTTTGTCCATTCAGGACAAGTAAACAAATTTGGGAGCAATCTCTCTTTTAATCCACGTTGTTGGTGCTCTCCGATTTTCCCAAATTTGCTTATTGAATTTTCCTCTACAACTTGGGATTCGGTACCAATCAGGTTTTTGGCAGCGGTTGAACATACATAGTTTCCCCCCCCTTTACCACTCCCGCCTCCCGCCAAAAGTTTTAGAATGCTGATGGTGGGTTGGGCCATTGACTTTAGTCATCTCCGAGTGTTTTCCTCCGTTTTCCCTTTCAATGCCCCCCGTGTGGCCAGCGCTTCGACAGTATGGTTGTCCATTTCTTTCTTCTCTCCCCTTTTTTTTCTTTGGAACCCCCAGTCAGTCATTTTTTTCTATAATGATTGACAACGCCTTTTCCGGCATTTCATACGTGGATGCACCGCGCTTGGCATAGATATCCCCCTTCTGCCTTCTTACCCGGGGCTCACAAAGTAGCCCTGCCTCGAGGAAGAAGTCCGGCTTGTCTCCTGTCCGCTCTTCCGCCGTGGTGGCAGCCTAACGATGGCACCTTTCGCTAGCCATCTGTCTTCGACCCCCTCGAGTCTGAAGCGCGTTATGAAAATGTGGAATACCTGGAATTTATTTGCTGTTATTCTCAGTACCCCCCATAGAGACCCCTGAAGCCCTCCTTAATTTCACCTTTTTCCCCCTCGCCTTCCGTAATATTGCTTTTTTTCTCAAAATTCTGGGCGGAATTGTTTGAACCGTCGCAGACCTACCGCCGTTTTCGGCTCCAGATTCCCCCCGTGTGTCTTTTTCTGGTATCGGCTTGTCCAAAGAGTCATATGTTGGTCCCCTCCTGGGTGACGCTCTTTTCCTGGTTTAACTCGACGCCTCAAGGTTCAAACCCAGTGTCTCTTGAGTGTTGTTGGTCTGGAGATGCGAAGCCCAAGGATTATGCATGTGGTTCTTATTCTTTCTTTAGTATTTAGATGAGACTCCCAGGTGAAATTCTTTTTTCGTCGAACTTGAAAGCACCTTTCCACTGTTCCTACCAGGGATCGTTTCACGTGTAATTAATTCTTACAGTGCCCATTTTAGGAGAAATGATGTTAATTTTTTTTTTTCCTCTTAGCTTTTTCCCCTCAACATTTCACCTGTGCTTGTTCTTTGCTTCGAGATTTCCCAGATCTGCGTAACGGTGATGTAGTTCCCATCAGTCTTTATTCCCCCTCTCGCCTTGGCTTCTCTTTTAGGTTGTTGTTATTTCCTTGACACTACATAAACCACTGAAAAACCCATATGGAATGGAATTTTTCAACCTTTGACCCCTTGCTGTATTGTTGTTCCCAGGTAACCTTCTTGCCTTCTTTCCCCCCCATCCTAGCATATGCCCAGACCCCTACCATCCTCAAACGTGCCCCCTGTTTGGAACGTTCACCAGCGGATCCCTTCAACGCTAGGTTTCCCCCCAATCACTTCCTCTTCAACGTAATTGGGCCTTTTTAGCTTCTTTGCGAAGGGGCCCGAATCGTTCTTTCCAAAAGCCCTAGTGACATTTCCGCGTCCACTGAAGTACTTTCCGGATGAATTTTCCTCCAGACGACCCCTCAACTCAATGTCTTCCTTATTCTCGTTCCCCCTTTGCCTTTTCCCCGAGGCAATTAGCGAACAAGTGTGTCGCCAAATTGCGTAACATTATGTTAGACCATTAATCAGTCTCCTTCCCCCCCCCCATGGTTACGGACGGATTACCGGTTCCATTGTTTACCTTTGAACTACCGCCAAAGCGTTGCTGGACTCTCTTCAACGATCCAGTAAATACGGTCCTCTTCTCACTTCCCCATTTCGGTTAATACCTTCGAGTCACCCACCCATTTTTTTCCCCCTTTCAATTATTTTTTCGAACTTCCCCCACCCTAAGGAAGTTTGCAACGCAAATATATTCGGATGACAAGAGCTGTTCCGTTCCTCCATAACACCTCCTAAGGCAACTCTTCAATTCTTCTTCCTTCCCCTTCTCTTATCGACAGATAGGTAGTTAGGGCCTTAGTGACAAGTCTCGCCCGGTTGGGTGGTTCGCTTCTTTTTTTTGAAGCTAGTCATACGTTTTGACACTCTCTGACATATGCTCGGGTCTTTGACGTATCGCCAACCCCTCTACCTTTGCTCCCCTGCAATCCCGTTCTTTAGATGGTCTGAGATGCGGACAATGTTAGTTCCTCAACCATACCCAAAACGCCCTGCGAACAAGAGCTCCTCACCCCGGTTTGTGTGCGTATTTTCCCGTTGATCGACCAGCCCGTTCTAACCATGGTCCAACGCACTATCCGCCTCGAGTTTATCC
>Ga0179591_1227165_pt1 | contig 19114 bp, 15 predicted proteins | sample CZOMad2_1_08_16f_FD_182891 | JGI IMG/M metagenome (GOLD analysis project Ga0179591, IMG submission 182891) | Vadose zone soil fungal communities from Angelo Coast Range Reserve, California, USA - CZOMad2_1_08_16fungal (PacBio error correction) | ecosystem: Environmental > Terrestrial > Soil >... | reverse complement strand
GCTTTCCTGTCACCTACATTTTTATAACGACCTCCCACTCCGTTATTTACCAGAAGAGCAACTCCTGAATTTCAATCCTAGTGTCCTTATTTTCTTCTTCCTTCCTATCCTAAGTCCTTTCTGGATCTAGAACTCTTCAACCAGTTGTAGAATCTTATCCCAGAGACGATTTTGTTTGACCCAGTGTCCAATCTCCTTATATTAAGACGCGCGGACAAGCTGTCTTCGTGCATTCTTTTTGAGCATTTCTTTGTCGTTAGGGTCCGCAGCAAATGCCCCTGTCTCGTTTGCATTTTGTCCCATAGGCCTACTTTGAACCGCCTGCCCGTGTACTCCCGTCCCGGTATTACTCTTCTTCTACTTGTATCCCTGGGAGACCACCCCTTTCCTCAAGTCGCGCTCTGTTTTATGGACTCCACCGTCTTCGTTCCTTCAAGGAGTCCCCCCCCCAAATGTGCAAGCCCCTTCAGAATCTGAATCTTCCTTTTCCCCTGCCCTTTCTGAAGAGCCCCTGCCTTATCTTCCTTCTCCGGACCAGTGCCGTCTCATGCCCTTTAGGGTGTCAGTCATCAGGGCTTTGAAACTCAATGGAGGCCTCGGCTAGTTACCTTTCGTAGCGCCCTGTCTATCAGCCGCTTATCCTGGTTTGAACTACCTTAGAAGATTCCGTTAACGCTCTACAAATTCCTTTCCTTTTTCGACGTCCCACAGAAATGCTCAAGATAGGATACGCCTATTTCTTTCTGAACCATGTTATAGCCTCCGCTCTTCCTTGCCGCTTTTTCTCCTCAACTCCGTCTTCGCCAACAAGTCTTTTTTTCAACTATAGTAATGGCACCCCACACGCCCAGTACCTATCCGCACCCATTATTCCGATGTCTGGCTGAATTAGACCCCCTGACCCCGCTTCTCCGTCTGCCCTTCGCCCGCTGGAATAACCACCTATGCCTACCCAGCCTACTCGGTCTTACTTTCCCTAGTTGATCTTTCTGTTTGGTTCTCTTCGCTGGCGGAATTAGTGCGTGTACCAGGTCCTTCGACCGTTTTGCCCCTGTTAGTTGTTCTCAGGAATTCCGCTCCACGACTTTCCCCAAATACCAGGGAATTTTGAACTTCAAGTCTTCGCTCTCCTTTCTCTGTCTTCCCGATCTTACCTCTATCTAGTCAGCAGGAGCCACTCTAGGGGTCATCGTTGAACTAGTCTTATCGGTTCCTTAGTCTCCGGATGTATCATAAGCGGAGCATGATCCCGTTTCAACGCTTCCGCCGCTGTTTTTTGAGCTCCCCGCCTTTTCACTGAACCTCGCATTAGTTTTTCTTTGCTTTACGTCGCCCACCCTCAGGCCCGAGTTCCACTTTACCATTAGTTGTATAACTCTACTAGTCGGTGCGACTGATTCTGCTGACCGGTACGCTTTTCTCGGCTCCCTTAATGACTTCTTGCGATTCAACGTTCATCCACTGATTAAATATCATTTCCTCCCTCACCGACCCGTCCAAAGATTCCCCTCCGCGTGCGCCCTTGTCTTTTCCATCGGTACGCGTGCCCCTCTTTGCGTGATTTCCATTGATTCCATGGATGAAATTCTCTACCACTCTAATTTTTTTTCTCATCTAAAGCGAGCGCGTGCTCCCGGTACATTTTCAATTTTCCTCCCCGGTGTCAGCCTTGTGTCCCCCTCTTCAGCGTCTGTCGAGTTCGAAGTTACGCTCTTTACCACCTCAGCCTCCCCCCCCTCCAGAGCCTTTTGCAATCAGTCCCCCCCCCATTGACAGCGTCATGTGCCGTCCACCCCGTTGTCCGCACACTTTCCAAGTTGCATTCCGATCTGGCGCGCATAGGATTTTGGTGATATAAATTGGGCGGCGCACCGTTCCAAAGCCCCTCTCCAGGCGTCGGACCCCCGGTCGGAAATCTACCCATGCAGCTCCGTCCTTCGGGTTATTGCGCCGTTCACTCTCGGATTATTGAGTGCCATGTATTTGTTGACCCCCCCCTGTCCCACTTATTAGCGCGCAAGAGTTTACTCTGCTCTTGAACTTCCTTCAGTTTTGTCCCCCTCCCCCTCAGCGGTGCAGGAATTTCTCGTACCTTCTTCCGCCAAAGGGCGAACCAGATCTTCGCGTCGATTTCTCTTTATCCAAGGATTTTATGGCGAGACAATTGCACGCTTTTTATCCCTTTCTCTCGCTCCCGTCCCACGAATACCTACCCTCACCCCTAACCATGGGAGCAATGTCTATCTTTAGTGCTTTATTTTCTATTTTCCTACCCAGATTTGTACTGCCACAACCCCCTCCGTTTGATCACTAAGAGTTCTTTTTGATTACCTCCTTTCTACCTGTTTAAATTCCTAAGTGTCGGCTCTGCCTAAAACCCCCGTGAAATAAAGACCCTTACCGCCTTCTTCCGAGCCCCCATATTAGCCTGTAACACGTTTCCTCCCCTCCCTCCGCTTGAGCCACATGTCCCCCCTTTATTCTGCCCCCTTTCACATACACCGGCCGTCCAGCCGATGCGTTTTCTTAATCATGAGATCTTTTTAGCAGTCCAGACTGCCATTTTTTTCTTTTCCGGCCCTGCCCCCCCCTCCTAACTTTTCTCTGATAATGGCTCGTCCTGCAGAACCCTGAGCGTCCCCCTATTGAATTAACGACAGGAGCCCCAGGCGGTCCTCTTGATAGACTCCAAGGAGGATCCCCCCCTCACTATTTTCCCTTTTTTGGCCCAACGGTTAGCGCTTTCGGAAGCTCTCCTCCACCTGGATGGTCTTTCACTGGAATGACCCCCCTCACAGCCGACCGCCTCAGACCCATCGGTGGATTCTTTTCGTTTGTTTGCCCCCTCTCTCCAATGTTTTCTTTTAGAAACTCTCCTTCAAGAGCCCCTGGTCTTTTTTAGAAGTGAATTTTTTCTTTTTTTGTCTGATGCTTGGCCTTCTTTTGATCTTTACTCCCTTTCTCACACCTTCATGGCCGCGCAGTGCCAATTCCACTTTCCCGCTGATGCAGGTTCTCTCCCCGTTATTATCGTGTTTTCTGTTCAAACCTTTTCCTGAATTTCCCCTGACGCCTTGTCCCTCATGATTCTATATTTTTAATCCCTCTTTGGTTTTGCCCTCATGTTTGGACTCTTCGGCGCGTTTCTAAGGTTCGTGTACCCCCCAATCCAACGTTGAGTTTACTTTCATTCCTGCACTCTTTTTCTGGCATTTCAACTGCGCTGATTCCTAGTTTTCCTCCTGCATTTTTTCACGATTTTCACCAAGGCAAGCATGGCACACCCCGCGACGTTCTTTATGACCTCAATTCTCTCCATTGTAAGTGTCTCCTTCAGAACCCACTAACTTTTCCCTAGAGCTCCCCCTCCCCCCTCTCTCCCCTGATCCCCTCTTGGTTTTTGGCTTGATTTTCTTTTTCCCCGTTATACCCCCCAGACCAAATTTGGAGAGCTCGATTTACACTTTTGCGCGATTTTTTTTGACAGCACATCCTTTTTTTCCATCTATATTGACCCATCTCCTGTTGATCATCTACGGCAAATATGTCACACGTTCAATTTTAAGTTAGACGTTCCACTTTCTGCGAAGTTTCTGTTTTAGTGTTACTCGGCTCAGAGATTGTTAGTCTTTATCTTCCCCCCCTCGACGGCAGGCTCGGATCAGCTTCTGTGCTATGGTCTGACGGCGTTCCCTTTTTCCCTGAGTGCATCAGAACCCTTGCATCATGGTTGATCCCGCGTCGTCTTTTGCATGTTAAAGGATTCTACTCTAATGGTTCTTTAGTACTCGGGAATTTTTAGGTACGGTATTGGCTCATAAATTACTATATTGGTAGGTTATCTTATGGCCTTTCAACGTTAAATCTTCTTAGCCCACGAGGGTTTCTTTGTGTCATACATGTGCAGTTTCGTGTCTAAATCATCGAACGCAACATCTCCCAGACCTAGGTCCGACCCCCCCCTTTCTTTCCCTTTTCTCTGAGTATCCTTTCATGCCTTTCCCCGATAATTTAGAGGCGTCAAGAGGGTTTTCCATTTCCTCCGATTCCAACTAGTTTTACGAATACTACTTTCTTCAAGTCTGGTTCTCATTGGTCTGCTCCCCTCAGGTGCCATATCCATCATCTCATGTCCTGTGTTCCACCCCAGTTCTGCGGCATGTTTGCCGATCGAGCCCCTTTTCGCTAATCGCAGTCTAGTTCACAGGGTTATTAAACCTCCCAGCTTACTCATACTCAGTTGTCATCTCCCCGCCCAATAAGTGCCTTTTCCTGCCTCGCTGATTTCTTTAATATCATAGGTTCACCTTACTCCCGTTTGGCTCCTTTTGTCTTATCTCCATGCCCTATTCCTAATTCCAATCTTTCGCCTATAGGACTTGCATGGTTCCCCCACGTGTCTATTGGAGTGGGCGGCAACTTGGTCGGCTCCCCCTGGCTCTTGAGTTGAGAGGCACCGCTTTTAGCCTTGGCTTTGTTCTGACATGGTTTCCTGTCTCGCCATCTTTTTTCCCCTCATCGGCCCTCTTCTCTGTTGTCGGTCACATTTGACGCCCAGGACAACGGTCTCCTTTCCCTGCTCCCTGAAGCTAGAGTATCGCAGCAATCGCTGGACGTCTCTTACTGGCACTGTCATACGCCTTCGAGTCCGAAGACGACATGTCGTGCGATTTCAGCGTGTGAAGTTCCGCTTTCTGATGTTTCCATTATATTGAAGGTTAGTGTTTAGCTCCTCTCTGGTGCTCCTTTTCCTGTCCTTTGGATCGCCGTTTTTGTCTTCTTACTCCGCCCCTCCTGCGGTGCGTTCAGCAATTGTGTGACTGGAAAAGGTTAACCCCTCGACTGCCCTTTTTCTTCCATCTACTCTAATTTGCTTACTTCACCTTGCTTCTTTTACCTGCCAGCCTCCCCCCCCCTTATTTTTCTTCGAAGCGCGTTATGCTCAGTCAAGCTATTGACCTAGTGGAATTTACTTATACGCTCCTTACCCAATGTCTTGCTCTTAGTGCGCACCTTGTCAGATGTCCTTCCTATAATCCCTCTGCTAAGGAGTTGCAGCGGAGAGCATTCTTCAGTTATCTTCTTCCCCTAGCAATTTTCTAAGCATTGATTGGACCCCTTTATGTTCGTGCGACTGGGGTTACCCCTTCGTCGTTTCTCCCTGCGCACCTTGTTACGATTAGGCAGACTTGTTATCCTCGCTAATGACCTCTCAGCTCAACCCGAGATAAACTCTTTCAATCGTCGCCCCGGACGTAGAGGCTTCACTGGGCTCCATTAGTATTCCCTCACCGTTCGTGATTATTGTTTCTCTAGACCACACAGCTCGACTTGAGGGTCATTGCTTGAGACTAGGGTTTTGGTGCCGATTTTGACCTAGATGCGGACTACGTTTTTTTTCCGTCTATATTTTTGCCAATTCTTCTCAGAGACGTTTAGCACTCCCCCTAGACTGGCGATGTACAATTAACATCCCCTCATAGGCCTTGGAGGCGACGGTCTTCTTCTGTTCTTCGAACTCCTCCCGTACCGTTCTGGCCTGGCACTCACTGTGTAGATCGCTGCAGAGAGTCAAGAACCAAGTTACTTTCGTCGTGCGTCTCCCTCCCCCTTGCCCGCTCTGAGTGATTTTCTGCTTACTCGAAGTGATTTTCGACCACTATTCTCCCTTAGTTGCAGTCAGCTACTGTCCCGATCATTAGTGCTGGACGTCGGTGATGTCTCTCATTTTCCCGGGACCTCCCACAGTTTTTTAAGGCTTTTTCTCCACACGTGGGCGTTGGAGTTGCTTCTTAAGTAGGGTTCGGAAAATTGTCACAGTAATCGCCCCAGTATTGCTTTACGAATTGGTCACGTTCCAACAAGAGCAAGAGTACTTTTACCCGTGTCTGATGGATCAATTCATTCTTTTTCCTGTCCCTCGAGGTCACTACCCTCCTGCCTTGGTGATCACACGCCTTCTGATCGCTCTGATATACTTGTCGTAATTCATCCCCCTCTTCCCATGATTCTTCCTTCTTTTTTTTTTTTTCTAGACTTCATTGCCTCCCCGGGTCCGGTTCAATCGCATCACCCCCTTTTACAGAAGATCTCTGTGCTGATTCTACTGAGCTCCAGTCATGAGATTGCGGACTCCCGTTCACGTCTTTTTTTCACAGAGCCTCCCGTTCGTTTGCCTTTTCTGGAATGAGTTGCTTCTTTTTTTCTTCTTTGCTATACCGGTGAGGACTTTTCAGATTCCTGTACTTTCCCCAGTCGGCAGTCGAACTGGACCCTGTAAACATCTTTCTTCCTCCCTAAGTTCGCACTTCATTCCTCCACTATCATTTTCCGTTTGTTGTTACTCTTGTCTGCATTTTATCGATGCGGCAGATTCTTTTCCCGAATGTTATTGTGGCATTAATTTCGACACCCTTACCTGTCTCCTTTTCCCCTAACTTTACTTTTTATTGTTTTGTTACCGCTCCCTAACCCTTCTCCCCCCCCCCCAAGCCCCATTAGTCTCTACCTCTCCTACTCGAACGAGCCTTCTCCCCTCTTTCTGCCCCTTTTTACGCGCGTGACCTTGATTCCTCCCGCCCTGGAACATGTCAGCTTCATAACATTATTTCTGACGAGTTTTCGTGGTCTGATGAATTTGCCTCTTGTCCCCTCTGTCTCTTTTTTTACGTCTATTGTTCAGAGATGACCGCTGATTCTATTTTTTTTATTTATAACTGACAGGACTTAGGAATTATCCGTTTTTTATTTCCTTTCTCAGGCCTTCGTCTTCTTGGGCTTTAACTCAACTCTTACTCCATTTCCATGACCTTTTCCCATAACTTTCCCCCCCGGTTAAGGAACTTATGACCGAAGGTTGAATCCATTTCTTTGTAACCCATCGTCACTCCAATAGAGATTTGTTTATGTATGTGCCCCTTTCCTTATGCTTTCGAACTTTTCTACCGACCACACTTTTGTCTCACCGCCCCCTTCATCGACCTTTGACTTGCTCTTCCCTGGGCAAGTGTCTCATCGGCCGAAGTCCCCCCTGCTATGGTTATTTTCCACGGCAGCCCCGTCCCCTACGTGTTCCAAGAGATCGTTGGTTTTCTAGCCCAGAACATTTGCGGCCTCTTGAACCTCGGTCCCGAGTCTTCCCCTTTGGTGGCAGTCTTTTACCTCTTTCTTACTATCCTCTCATTGACACACACCGTTTCCCCCCCCCAGTTTTCTTGGGCTCCGAAAACCCAAGCTAAGTTACTACTCCCCAACCCCGCTTCCTCTTTTTTACAGGCCTATGAGTGGAGATGTTAATGCTGCTTATCACTAGCGCCCCTTTTAGCACCTCCTTTGCGATTCTCCTGCCTACCAGATGCCTTACCTCTAGCGAATGTCCCCCACCCACCACCTCAGTCCAGTCCCTTTCCAATACCGTTATTAAGCTTTCCAAATAGCCCATAAAGCCATCGACGCTCACACTAAGACTGGAGGCACACCCTTCCCTTATAGACCCTCTCGCCACCTGTCTTTAACATCCTTGAAGTCAGTGATCGATGGTGTTCCCAGCATGAGGTCTCCCCCTTCATCTCCTGGATCACTCTTTTAAGCACACTCCCCCCTCTCGTCAAAAGGCTATGCTAACTCCCCCCGCAGCGTAGCCCTTCTTGTTTCTCATTGAGGTCAGCTCTCAACTTCCCGTCTCACGGAGCCTTAGCCCGATTTCCTCTTTCTTTTTTACAAGCGAGTCCTGTTCTCTTTTGAGATACCTTGCTGCAGACTCTTGCAGTACTACACCTCCCCCCCGACCCAGCTTCCTGTTTTACTTTTCGCTTCTATGCGTCTTCATGAACTACTTCAGACGCTTCTTTGGTCTTCACGAGCGACACCCCACCAATACTTCCCCGTCGTTACATTCGCACCTTTCCTCTGAGAATAATCGGAGGGCCGCCCCAGGATTTCATTCCTGACCCCGGCCCGCACGCCTCTTCCTGATTTCTCACGGACTGAGAGCCTATCACTTTTCCCCCCCTCCATTATTGCAACAAGCTCCCTTGCTCGTGAAAACGAATCCATTCACCGATAGCAACTGCACCTACGGCCCCTTCTCATTCCCCGGCCGAAACTTTTGATCGACGCCCTCTTTCGTGCTTTTCTAGTCCCTTTTCTTATTAGCAACTTATCTCTACCCCTGATGTAGAGCTCTCCTCCTGACTTCTACCTCCTTCCTGACTGCCTTGAGACTTAAGGAGTGCCGGTCCGGAACTGCCCTTTGGTGTCGTACACGGGTCAGTATAGCCCTCTACTTTTCGGTGCTTCCTCGGACGGTCTACGTGATTCCCAAAAAACCTTCTATCAACCCACACTCAAACTTCTCCATGTCTTTTCCACCTCCTACCAGTACAGCGGCCATGGACACTGTCCCAACAGTTTTTTCGAAGAGCCATACCGACCCGAGGTTGATGCACTATCTTTTTCCTCTTTCGTTGAGATACATCCTTTTCGCTTCCCGACAGCGATGGCCCCTTGCCTCGGAACCCCCCTCTTGATCCGAACTCCACACCACTACTGAGACTGCGCACCGGACTGGCCTGGGAAGTGTATGTCCGGTGCACCCAGATGTCTGATCTTAGTATCATTCACCCACTACTTAACGCTGAACTCTCTACCAGTTGCCCCCTGTTCAGCTCATTCATATCCACCTTGTCCTTTCACTCATCCTTTTTTTATTGTTAATGGCTCGGTTTCAATTTTGACTGATCAAAAAGGTCGCCCCCCCCCCGCGGGTTTTATTAGCCCAGTTTCTTCTCTTGTATACCCCTCTGAGGAAGTCCCCCATGGCAAACTCGTGCTCCCCCTCCTAGCCCCTTAGCTTTCATTTCTAAGCATTTTCCTCGACACATTGTCGGACGAAGATATTATTACTTTTGATTGTGGCTGATCTGGATTTTCGGCTTGCTCTTTTTTTTCAATGCCCCCCCCCCCCACCCGCGCTGTGATCCCTAAAGATCAAGTTTTTTGAGCCAGTACCGATCCAAGAACCAACACTGAAATGAGGTTTTATCTTGCTTGACTCCAAGAACTGCGAATGAACAAGGACCAAGTCTTTTGAAAAGTGCCTCTTACCCCCTTGTGACTTCAAGTCTACTATCCCGGAGACCCCCTTTTAGGAAAGTATCTCTCCAATCGGCACCCTCTCAATTTCATCCCTTAGTTGTTCCCTGATTCCCTTATGCTTATGGTAGAGAAAGCTACCCTATGCTCATGGCACAGAAAGCAAGTCCTGCGCCCTCCTCCTTTCGCGCCCGGCATTGCATTCAGTCCAAGCTACACTATTTTAAAGCGGACTGCAACTTTTCTTGCCTCCTCAAGCATCCTCGATGTCTAACCAAAGCCCCTCTTTTCAGTTTGGCCCTTCTCTAAGATGGTCCCTGACTCGCGCTCGCAATTTTGTTTTTCCATTTATGAACCAATTAAGAATGCTTCTTCCACAATAGTGGTCCTAGTTGAGGTGTGAGCGGCAGTCCAACGCAGACTTCTTTACAGATAATTTAGAGTTCTCAGTTTTAGACTCCTTGCTCTGCATCTTGCCTTATGCCTTTTACTGTTGTCTGCGTCGACCCCAAACTTCCTCTTCCTTGAAGCTCCGCACTACACTTAATAGTAAGGTAGCCTTCCACGATACTATACTTTTGCTTGGACACCTTCCCTTCCAGAACACCCCTCCATCTCCCCCCTCCAGATATCAACCCAGTTGTTTCTTTTATATGATATTATCCTTTGGCCAAGAGAGCTGAGTGAGTTCTCGACTGTGGCCCCCACTCCAAACCCCGTTCGAGTAGATCGGCCTATTACCTACTTTTCCCTATTCCCCTTCCCCATGTGACCCTTGTTGCTCGCCTGGCCCAGTCCGTAACCCCCGTCCTATTCATCCTCAACCAACACGTATTGCTTTTTACCTTAGCGAGACGCCCAATTATCTTTTTCCTTGCTTCGAGCGTTTACCTCCGGCTGCCGCTCCTCCTCCCCGGGTCCCCATGAGAAACCCTTTTCCCAGTTTGCATCGTTTCATTTCCCTGCCTGCTGGGCGGCTTTTCTCCCCTGTGACAATCCCCGTTTATTTATCTGATTACCAATTTTTAGTCCATGGACGACTGTAAATCTTTTTTTGTGATTTTATTGCTATAGAACGTCTTTTTTTAAGGAATCTTCCCTTCCATTCACCCCTTTTCTTAGACCTGACAATGATGGCTGCAGGTCTGGATGTTCTTGGCCTGCTGCTATGTTTATGTTTCTCACCCTTTCCTATTCTTATCCTTAGCACTTGACTTGGATAGGGCGGCTTTTGCTTTTTTGACTATTTCCATGACGGTTCCCCTTGTAGAACGGTGGCTTTCCTCCTCGGATGCTTCCTTTTTACCATGCCTATGGGTCTCGGTTGTTTTTTTGCCTTTTTTTCCGCAAATTCCGACCGGTCTGCATGGTCGGTGATCTATAACCGTGCCGTACTTGCCTACCCCCCTTTTTTTGTGGCATTCAATTTCGCGTCTGCGCCCATCTCTCCCACCCCACGACAAGCTCTCCTCATTTCAAACATTTTTCTCGTCCGTCAAGTCAGGTTATTTGTATCTTTACCTGCGGTCTTCATTTGTTGTTCGGGTCTTAGCGACCATTACGTGTATCTTTTTCCCCAGCCTTGCTGTTCCCTCCGTTTGTTTGACTGGTGTTTTTTTCTATCCCGTTTCCATGAACCCCAAATCTGCCGAGGCATTTGCTGGCCACAGTTGCATGCGTTTACATTTTTCCCACGATCGTCACCGTTGCCGTCGCTCAGAGTGAATTCCGGAATCTAAATCAGCTTCCATCTGTGTTTCCCTCACCTCCCCCACGAATTCCAGTAGACCGGGCTGTATTTACTATCATGTGTTCATGACCGCCGTTTCTGGCATGCTGATTATTTTTAATCTCCATGATGATCCCCTCACCCCTTCCTTTATCGGACCCCATATAGGTCCTACGTTCTCCTTTTGCGCGTCTCCTCCATGGTTTTTCCATGTCCCTGACTCGCTGTTCGATCTTTGCCAAAAATATGTATATTGGTGGATATTGTTTTGTTTCAGATTTCCCAGCTTATCTACTATGCTTTTAGACCCCCCTTCCTGTCCCCAGATGACAGGTCAACCATGAACTTAACAGATCGCGGTGGATCCGCTGCCTCGCTGATACCCCCTTGTAATTGTCTTCCCTCCTTCCTCCCCGTCATATTTATCCGCCCGAGCGTCCGACTGGTATCTTTATATCTTAGTGCGACTAGTGAATTCTTTCCGACTCTGGGTTCTTTTGTTGAGACGAGTTGTTCCGGTTCGTTGTCGTGTCCGCGTGGGGTCCTCGGTTGTGAGATTTTTGACCGATGTCCCTTTTAATGAAGGTAATAGACCTCTTTCAGATTCTGAACTCCCAGGTCCCCTGCAAGGACAAATGAGAGTCGTATTGATTCTATAACGCTAAGGATGAATAACGTCTCGTCTTTTTGGTTAGTAGTAAGCCATCCCTGTTATTATTTGATGAATGCCATCCGAGTCGCCTAGGTTCCTTTACCTCACATATTATGTCACTCGTGGGCAGGTATTACTTGAATTTAGCTTCGCGCTGATACTTCTACACTTCTGTATGCCTTCCCTTTCCGAGTCATAACTATCGTACCGGTCTTAAGGGTCCGTCTATTTAAGCCTCATGCCAAAGCACTTGACTGACAAGCTTTTCCCTTCAGCCTTTACTGTGTTCCTTTCGGGATCTCCCCGTAGTGATGGCTAACTTTTTCGCGAGCGGTGATCGTCAATTCTTCCCGCCTTCCTTGTTTCCGCTTCTTCTTTCCCCCCCTAGACTACACGCGTGCACGCTGTTACGCCCAAGGAGCGTATCGTGAATGTTTTTGCGAATTGTCGCGTATTTCGATTCCTCTGTACGTCTGTTTTCGACAAACCAGCTCGAAGTGATGTCGGTCACTTCGGGGTTTTTGTTGGTTTATCTGAAGCTTTCCCTTCAATTTTTTTTTCCGGAGTCGCCCCTAAAGGAGAGTGCGTCCCCTCCTGAGCTTTCGTTCGAGGTCGACCAGCCCCTCACTGCCGTTAGGTCCTATTTTTCTCTCTTTGTTATGCACGGTCTCTTTCTTCGCCGGCCCCCCTCCTGTTAGCTCGCGGGCTCTCGCCGCAAACATCTTCTTTGTTGTAAGCTTAGACCTGGGCTTTTTCAGTCTGAAATCCTCCCTTTCTTTTTCTTCGACCCTCGATCTGCAGAGGGATTCGGCGTCCGATCATTCCTCTGTTCCGTCGTCTCTGAGTTCCCCGGCAGGCATTAACGGGCTCGTCTTCCTGCTGTCGCATTTTTTTAGGGTTTGGGCTTACAGTCCTCGGTGGCGTGGCCCCCCTGCCAGATTAGTCGCGTTCTTTTCTGAGCCTTTGTTCCCTCCCCTGCAGTGAATACATGTTTCGGGCCCTTGTCGCTTGACCCCCCTAAAGGTTTCAATGTCCTATGAGGTCACTCACCCCGCTGTTTGTGACGGATTCCCCAGAAGGACTCCCTTCTTACCTATCCCTCTCCCTCCTTCCTTTTGCAGAGTTTCAATATGAGTGAATCTTGGAAACGCCGTCACTTTAGGAGATTAGAGCGCCACTCCTCGCCCATCCGAGTTCGCGTTCCCTTTCCTGGCGGCGTGTCTTTCTCCCGTACCTGGTAATCGTGGCCTCAGCTTCTTCGAGTTCTGAGTTTTTTCCGTCGAGCACGGGTACTGTGCTGTTTTGCTTTCCCAGTCCTCTGTTCCAGTGGAAGTATTCCTCAGTGAGGTTCTAACGGGATAAGTCCCCCGCAGTCTCTCGGTGACCTAAGTGCGTCATGCTGCCCCCCTTCTTTTAAGAATACTCGTTGTGTGCTCTGCCCTCTTTAATCTCCGATCCTGTTACTCTTTTTTAGCCAGAGTAGCTGGCGGGGACTTTATAAGTTTACCCGACACGGCGCGTCCAGCCCCTTTCCACATTTCAACGACTGTTACAATATCCCCCCTCCATTGTTTAAGTCCGACCCTCTCCTTCGACTCCTTCCACTTTCTGAAATCTTTGATCTGAAATGATCCTCCCGCCGAATGGGCGCTAGCTTCATCCCCTTTCGAGTCTTCTTATTGCCCGCGACCTTTTGAGAGTGACCGTGGCCTTTTTCAATCTTCAACGGTCTTTTTCTAGTTTCTGTTCACTTCAGTCTTGAGGATCTCCTTTCCATTTCCTTTGCCGATTCAGTATCCTTCGTACCGACAGCCACAAGGCCGTCCTCTTTTTGGCTTGAACTATAGCCCCTGCAAATCCCAGGCAGTTTAAATAACCCTTACTTCGATCGGCCTTCCTTTCACCCCTCGGGATTACCCCCCCCCCAAAACCCATGCTAAGCCAAGCTTTTTCACTTAACTCAAAAGATTACTCTGACAGCAACACTTTTTTCCATCCATATCTGACTCTCCCCTTTTGTTTTCATATTATCTTCCCCTTCCAGGCAGGATAAGAGCCCGTCCGTACCGTTAATAGCGCTTTCTTGACTCGGACTCAACTTCTGTTTTATAGATGTGGTCGTCTCGCTGGATTCTTCTTCTCCTTCGTTTGCTCCTTGTTCCCTAGATCCCGTCGGCACCCCCCTTTTCCCTTCTGGCCCTTGATTATAACCACCGTCTTGCCGGCTCCAGATTAGCCTTTCGACAAACAACTGATGTCTCAACGATCTTTTGAATATGCTTTTCCTTTTATGGCCTTATAGTGAAGCTTCGTGCCTACGTCCTTTTTAACTCCTCCCACCAACCCCTTCCTACCTTTACCGCTCATAGTCACCAACCCCCTCCTTCTGCCTATTCAGGCGAAGATTTTGTAGAATAGACCAAGACCGCCCCGCTCCTTCGCCCTAACCTGAAACGTCGTTTCAACCCAACTTCCTTTCATGCCTCCGGTCTTACTTTCCCCTAGGTGTCAGAATTTTTTGAATCTCGCGGCGGCCTCGAGTCTAAGAGATCCTATCCATATCGATCTTTTGAACCGTCTCCCTAATCTATGCATTAAATCAATTACAAACGGGCTAACTTCAGGCTTAGTCTCGATCGGCTTTGACCCTTCTTCACTTCTCCTCCCTCCGAGGATCTTGAGTTAGTGACATAGTTCAATGTCGCCCTCCCCTGAGTCTGAAGTCCTCCGTTGCTGCAGAGACTTCACGTTTTTACGCGTGTGCTCCGCTCCTCCCACCGCCTCATCTACAAACTAGTGAAGAATTTTTTTTTGCTTTTTCCCTCTCCAACAAAATACCTCAGTTTTCAATACGCGCGGAGTTGGCAGAACTCCCCTTCTTGAGGGAGATTTGCTTCCTTGAGGAAGGTAACAGATGGGCGCTCAATCATGCGAGCTCATACCCCTCCCCCGCCATATTCTCTTTTGACTGCATTAGAAAGCCTGTAACACTATCTGCCCTGGCACGCGCGCACCGCATCGTGCCTCATTTACCCCTTTAGACCCTCCCCCCCCCCTCCCGTCTTTGCTTTTGAATCGTCCTGGCTATCAGTTCTCCAAACTTTGATTCGAAGGCGATCGACGCTCTCCAAGACGCGGCAGCCTTGGTGACGGATCGCAGGTTAACGACATTCGACCTCCTTTTTTCCTCCGAGACGTTTAGCCTCTGAGGAAACCCCGTTTTAGCCGTCCACCCCCAAGACCGATGCTGCACCTATCGTCCATCCTTGTGCTCCCTTCAGTTGTCTAAAGCTTGAGTACGCCACCTCCTTTGCAACATCTCATGCCCTTCTTTATCGGGAGAGACGTGCTTGAGTAATCCATTGGAGAGGCCCCCCTAATCTAGCACGGTGAGTTTCTTCCCCCCGATTGCTTTAACCCTTCTGCCCGAATTGTATGGCACGTGAGCGCTTGCCCCTCGTCTAGTAGTTTGCGGCATGCGCTCATGAATCCCTTGCACTTTGCGAGTTGACCCTCTTTCCTACCCTATAGTGACAGAAGCCCACCGTTTTGGCCTGACCCCCCTTTTCAGTCGGCTTGAATGGATAGCGTCCACCTGATTCTCCCCCCTTCCTCACCCCGTCGCATTTCTTCCTCCTGATTCACTTGAGCAAGGATGCGTGTTCCCATTGCACACTCTTCTCAGCAGTTAGCGCCTATCCGGCAACTCTACGACGCCTGCGAACCCGTTTTATCCCTATTGAGGTCGGTAGTTCCCCGCTGATTGCCGCGGACTGCCAATTGTCTGACCACCAACATCTAGGGTTTTGAGCCCTCTGAGCGGTACTTGTAGACCTCCTATTGACCCCGACCCCGAAGACACTTTTTCCTGTTGATGCTCCCTCACCGGCCGACCAACTTGCCGAGCTCCCCATCTCTCAATCCTCTAAGGAACAGGCGTCCCCTCTCTTGCTCCACCATGTCTTAAAACGTTCTCTGCAAAATCCGGTTCCCAAATCCGCCCGAGCAGATAACCATGCGGAGTGTCCTCTTAATAGTTTTTTGGTCATTTTGCGAGCCGTCATCAGAGAGGGGTAAGGCAACGCCCTGCCCAACGACGTGAAGAAATCCTCCCATTGTGCGCGCCGCATGACTTTAGGACCCGCTTCTTACAGCCGTCGCCCCCCCGAAGCGATTCATCAGAAAGCGAGGATCCCCCACACAGATGTTTCGGTAGCATTTCACGCCCTATTTTAGGCCTCCTCTATCCCAGCTTTTTCTGTGTACACTGATGACAGTAAATCTTACTCTCCGAACATACACTCCTGCGGTGGATCTCTTTTGTGTGCTCTGAGATCGCCTCCTGCGTAGACCCAAAGACTTTAAATGAAGCTCCTTTCGCCTGGCTGTCTCCTTTTGAAGGCTCTGATGCTTTGACTTTCCCCTTCTTGCAACAAGCGTCTTTTTGAATTGACCTTTCAATGCCCTCGGAAGTCTATTCATGTATGCCTTTAAAGATTCTTTCACCAGAAAGTTTATTTACCACAGGCTTGATCCAGACACGCTCTTCCCACCTGCAGATATAATATTTAAACTCCTTGTGTGTTGAGATAGTATCTTCTTTTAAAGATTTGAGAGTGATGAAGTATCCTTTGTCGCCTACACAGTTTAGAGTCTCCTTTTTGATTCCTTTTCCCTTCCGTACTTGGGACTTAACTTGCTCCCCCTTACTCGACGTTCCTGTTTTTTTGCGTTCCTGGCATGAGGCCCCAAATCTCAGGATCGGAAAACCCCCTAGTTTCACTTCCCTTACTTTCTCCCTTTCTTATGACGGTTTCCGGTCCTAAACTAATTTTTCCTTCATTTTTTCTCAAGTCTTACACCGCACAGTATCATCCACCGTCATCTTATGGTCTGATGATGGTGTGTAATCCTTGAACCCCTACCATCGTGTTCCATGCGAGATGGCCGACCATCGGGCTGACCTGGTCGGCACAATATTGATTTGTGTCCCTCTCTTTTCCCCCCCCTCCCAGTATGGAGGCCCGCTTTAAGGCAAGCTTTAAAACGGCCTGCTCTCCTTTATGCTTGCTCTTCCGGGATTATTTGTGGAAGGAATCCATCCTCTTCGCTGTTCGCTTGCACATCCTCTTTTCTATACTGAAGTCCTCTGACGGGGATAGGTAGGAGGAATTGTGACGATAGTTACTTAAGAAACGTTCAGCCCTGGTTTTCTCTCCCGCTGCGATCTCTGCATGTTAATCTCTTGGACTATGACATCCTGCTTTTCTAGTAGAGGAGTTGGTCTTTTCCGGTGCTGAGGCCACTTAGACCGGGCTTGAATGTTAGGTTTGTCTGGCTTCACCAGTTTCCTATCCCCCTGGCGTGACTAACGCAGCTGTTTGCTTGTTAATTAAACGGCTGGTATGCCCAGCCTCCCTTCTCCCCGTGCAAACACCAATTTCATCCTGTGCCACCTTGCTCCTATGTTTTAGTAGCTTATCCTTTCTGCTCGGCTTCCCAGGTTCCCTAGCGCCGGTCCTCGTCCTTGTGTGTATCCCTCTCCCTCTTTGTTCATCTGCATCTCGAGTTCTGCGCTGGGGTTTCGGTGCCGAAGGTGACGCGCCATTCCTGCCGATTCTGCTGGGAAAAACCGGCTACTGAGGCATGAGCTCAACTAGTCTAGTATAAATATTATCTAGAAGTCGTGATGTCCTTGCCCGGGCCAAATGAGATTTTTCTAATATAAGACTTGCCCCCTCCGGCCACACTCACAACGAGGCGGAGAAGTGGAGGATTTCCGCGAATCTTTAAACTAAGAAGTTGATCGAGTCTGACGTCGGGACGTCAGGAAAGGATTGCCAGTCACTCCCTCACCTTCTCCCACTTCTAAATGAGCCTCTGGTTGGACTTTGTTTGTCGGACGCTAAAAGGTGGCCGGTCCATTCCCTTCGCTGGTGGTCTTTTGCTCCTTTCTTTTCGGTGTCGGCTCTTGTTTACGCATCGCTACCTTTTATAGACCGAATCTGATATCCCCAGAGTAGGAACCTCGAACGGAAACTGACAATTCTTCCCTCCTCTTCTGGAGAGAGCTTCCGTCGCGCTCATGTTTGAAGATTGCTCAGAAGTCCTCTCCGCCCTAGAGAGGGTCCTCTCTCTTATCGTGTGGAAGTTTTGAACTTCTTTAGAAATGCTTTATTTTGCTCTCTTTTTTCCGGTTAGTGTTCGGAAGAGCTGTGTTCCCCTATTTGACGTTTCTTCGCTCGTCATGAGTCTTTCCGCGTCGCCCAGAGAGGCGTTAACTTGTCCGTCAACCGTGATTTGGTTTGCAACCTAAGGATCCTAGTGAGAGTCTCCTCCCCGGTGGGATTTCAAGTTGGCCTATTTTTTCTTTTCGCGGCTCCGTCCAGCAAGCAAGCTTCTTTTTCGATCGCTTTGGAGCTCTGCGTTCCCCCCCCTTAACGCTTTCTTTGTCTCGCTTTGCATCTTTGCCGGCTTTCGATCTAAACCTTGCGCAGGCTGTCGTCACGAGCCCGTCCCCTCTTCTTCTATCGTGCCTCTTCTGCTAGTGAGACGCTTGCCCGTATCGAGACGCTCTGGAACACGGTCGCCTGCTGCTGTGGGACCGTTCCGCGGGGAGATGCCGTCGGCGAATTAGTCGCTCGCGGCGAAGGTTATTCAGAATCCCCCTCTTTTTCCTCCTCAGTAAGGCCACCCATTCTCCCTCTTGGACCGCTTTACGAACCGGAGTAGCTTGAATTCGCAGTTTTTGTGCAGCCGGTTAGAGGATTTTTCACCTCGACTTCTCGATGACTTTTTGTTCGTCTGACACATCATTTCCCTTTATTGGGTCCTTGATTGCCGGGCACCCTTTTTGGTGACAGATTGAAAGGCAGTGAATAGTTTTGTGGTCTCGCCCCCGATTTCCCCTAGGTACCAGCGTTGTAAAGAAGATATTCGTATCCGGCCAGACCAGAAAATCAGAGGCGTCTTTCCTATCGGGATCATATGTCGTTTCCGCTCTAAAGTCAGTGATATAGTTTGTGCACTGCACAATCCTTGTAGCTCGTTTATTACGTTTTTCGCACCCGTCTCCTCCCCGCTGGTGCTCCCCCACCCGACCTTTTGCATGATGGACCCCTAACCCCTGCATTTTATGTCTAACGATCTGCTAAACATGTCGTTTGCGTCAGCTCCCGTTCGATAAGCTTGAATTCCCTCTCGTTCCGTGAGAACTTTCCTTCCTTGGAAAATATATTAACCGGGAGAGTGGTTAGTCTTGCGACAAATGGGTAGGTCTGTCGGCCAGTTTCAAGAAGGTGGCGGGACCTCCCCCCCGTCCATTCAGAGTCTCGCTTCTGTCCTTTGTTCATAACGGTTTCTCACAATGCGGTAACCAGAGCGTCGTCCCGTGGAGATGACCTGTCAACTGTCGTTTACTTTTATCTGATGTGTCCCCCTTACCCCTACCCCTTTGCCTTTGGCTGATGACGCAAATAGTGATCAGCCTGCCTGTCCTCCGTCTTATTCACCTACACCCTTATCCTTCTGGCAATCGCACGCGATCGACTTTACTATTTGGTCCCCGAAGTTTCCTAGGCAGTATCCTCTGAGAAAGAAGAATCTCTTGCGCTTTTCTAAATCGCGCCATTTCGGCGGGA